>ERZ1034917.13-NODE-13-length-157771-cov-20.389276_pt1 | contig 157771 bp, 132 predicted proteins | sample MGYA00520605_ERZ1034917 | MGnify/ENA primary metagenome ERZ1034917 (study PRJEB33766, sample SAMN09781784) | gut metagenome | biome: gut microbiome | host: Homo sapiens | place: Madagascar | study: EMG produced TPA metagenomics assembly of the PRJNA485056 data... | reverse complement strand
TAAGTTTTTCCGGGTTCGTGGACGACAGCGGGAACGAGGTGACGGAGCCGATCACACGGATGTGCGTGCTTTATTTTTCGACGAGCGGGAAATGGATCATTCTGAAGGACATCAAGAATCCGGCGTACACGGTCATCGGGACGGCGGAGAACAAACGGGCGCTTTTCGGGAAGCACACGATCCCTTCCGCGCTGGGGTATGCGGGCGGCGAGGCAATGCCGGTTCTGCTTTACTTCAAGTCGGCAAATTACGAGAATTTCAGTCTGGATGAAGTGCTTGCGAGCAACAACCCGAAGCCGCTGAACAGCTCGGTCATCTGTCTTGTGCCGTCGGGCAACAACACACCGTTCTGAGGAGGCGCGCAATGAAACCTTATAAACTAGCTCTGCTCACCGGGACGCATCAGCACCGCTGGGCGGGGGATCATTCGGGACTTTGTGAGAAGTGCCACAAGGAGCATCAGAAACATCAATATGCGTGGAATGTTCCGGGCGAATGCACGATCTGCGGAGCAACGGGGAAGTGCAGTCATCCGGACGGATTCCGCAGCCGCGGAGATGAAAAACACGCGTGCAAGGTCTGCTATCTGGAATTTCCGCACGAGCTGGAGACTGTCGGGACGCAGGGCGCTTGCAAAAAATGTTCGGTCTGTAACGCCACGCTGGGGCATAAATACGCAAGCGGAGTGTGCGAGGCTTGCGGGTACGCATGCACACATACAACGTCCGGAGCGGCCGTTGACGATGAAAAACACACCTGCAAATCGTGCGGCATGGAAGTCGCGCATACATTCGTTGATTCCGACTGGGTTGTGTACTGCAAAAAATGTTCGGTTTGCGGACGATTCATTGCGCATACCGGGATCAGCAAGCTGAATGACGTCTGCACTCGATGCGGATACAAACATGTCAATCATATGTACACAAGCAACCGCCCGGTTTGCAGCATTTGCGGTTATACATGTCCGCATGCGAATGTAAATGCATACGGGCTGTGCACTGATTGTTCGCGCTTGCCGCTGAAAGACGACAATGACTACTACATCAAGGGGACGACGAAGTACGCCGGCGGCTATGAAAAACTGCGCGAGGTCTGCACAAACAATCTTGGCGGCATCCAAAAAGACTACTACACGGTCTACAAGGGATACCGCAAATCGCAGAGTGGAAGCTGGACGGCAAACGGATATTATCTGACCTATTTCCATATCTGCCGGGACGTCACGGAGTTTGGCGGCGAGTATGCATACAAGCTCTCCGGATGCGTGTTGACGACGACGGAAAATGTAAACGTTTCTCCGGCGCTGCTCTCGGCCGGCGGAGTCTGGAATCTGAAACTTAAGCAGTACAAGCTGGACGGCACGTTTCTGGCGGAAAACACACAGGCATACACATCCGGAGATATGCAGACCACAGGAGATATTTCATATTTTCTCCCGTGGTTACCAAACGAGTTGTAAGGAGGCGGCATGAAGACTTTGACGAAGACATTGACCGGAGCGGCGGTTGCGGGAGCGGCGGCGCTCGGAGTGGTTGCGACGGTGACAAGCGAACCGGAGAAGCCGGCGGAGTATGTGGACAACATCAAGCCGGTTGCGGTGCGCAAATACGAGGTGCGCAAGTTCGCCGTCAGCCGTCCGGAGGTGCGCAAGTTCACGGTCGGCAAAATTGAGGTGAACAAACCGGAGGTTGCGAAAATCGCGGTTTCGACGCCGGAGATCGTGCGGACGGTTGTCCGGAAAGCGGACGTTGATCTGCCGGAGGTGCGCAGTTACCGCGAGCTGATCGAGCGCGGCGTTGCGCTTCAGCACGTGCAGCGGACGCTGTTCCGCGACCAGCGCAATCTGCAGTACGATCCGAAAATCGGGTTGGATTCGGCGACGTGGGAGAAGTGGATCAAGATTTACCAGTCGTCGGAATACACCGATTACAAGATGGCGTACGTCGAGCTTGAAAAAGGTTTGCGGATCATCTGCGAGGTGAAATGCCCGACGGGTCCGGAGCAGCGGCGGATGCTCGGTGAGCGTCTGAAGCATTACCGGAAGCGCGGATACAACGCGGTGCTTTTGAGCTTCACGCTCGGCGAGCGTCTGGAGGAGCTTGAAGATGTTGCGGAGGAGCTGCGGGACGGCGGCTGGAAAATTGTAATCGCCTATTCCGGACGGGAGAATCTGCGCGAACCGCTGTTCAAGGAACCGGAGCGGCTGGCGAAGTTTCTGTCGTCGCTCGGAGCGCGGGCGGATGCGCTCCTGCTCGGCTGGGGACGGACGAGTCTTCATCTGTTTCTGCCGGACAAGCAATGGACAAATTATCTTGTGCGGAACGCGCGGAAGTTCAATCCGGAGCTTGCGGTTGTCGGGATGGCGTATTACGGCGAGACGGCGGAACAGCTGGAGGGCGTGACCTACGACGTGCCGGAAAACTGTTCGGCTGTGCTGATTGTCGGGCTCGGATATCCGCGAGCGTCGACGAAAACGGTGTTCCGCAAGGTGTTTCCGGAGGTGCTCGATCATCCGCACAAAATCGGGCTTGTCGTCGGGGAGCGTCCATATTACGACACTCTGCATCGCACGGGCAAGACGCAGGCGCAGAACGAGGCGATCAAGCGCAGAATCGAAATACGGCTGAAGCAGGCTGGATGCGATTCGACGATGACTTATTCCGGCGACGGTTCGGACGGGCAGTACGGACGGAAAGACAAGAACGAGAATCTCTGCGAGCCGGTCGCGGAGTGATGAACCGGGGAAAGCACGCAAGAGGCGTGATCCATAAACAAAAAAAGAGAAAGGTGGAACGGGCATGAAGAAAATTATGCTTGGTATCGCAGCCCTGATGGGCATGGTCGGAATCGCAACAGCAACGGAAATCACTTGGGAGGGATTGTGCAAAAATGTGCTGCATCCGCTCCGCGACAATCAGGGTGCCCCTGAAACGGTCGCAAAAGTTTCCGATTACGTGGAAACGCTCGAAGCGAAGAAGGACAATCAGCGTGAGATGCTGATTCGTGCAAAGGTGGCTGTTTACGCCGAAGCGAATCCGGAGGCGAGCGCGGAAGATGTGTTCGGTTATGCGAAACAGTGTTTTGACGAAGCCGGATTTACTGCACCGGTCACGGGCAGGATGTATCCCTCTGCGGTGATGTGCTACTGGCGCGACACCGCGTGGAAGGCAGCGATGTACAAGGTTCTGAAGGGGATTCCCGGCGTTGAAAAATCGGGCGACATGGGAGGTTTCGCACAGTCTGCCGGACAGTACGAGGAGGCGTGCGAGATTTTTATCGGGACCCGTGCGACATGGGCTTATGCAGGAGTGCTGCGCATGGCGGCGGAGAAGCTCGGCGCGGAAAAGGCATTTGCTTACGCGAAGCGCATCATGGCGCAGGGCGTCACCATGCGCGCGACGGAAGCCAAAGCGATGATGGACGTCGTTTTCGCCAAGCTCCTGACAGCCGAAGGGGTTAAACCGGCGGAGATGAAAGAGTTTCTCCAGACCGCGAACAGAAAATACACCGTGTGCATGCCTTCCGACCCGACGGCATGGGAGCCGGTTGTCGCCGGAATCCGCAACGCACTTGACGCATTTTGATCAGAAAGGATGTGAAAAATGGGTAAACTGTTTCTTCTGATGGCCGCTCTGATGGGCGGGGTCGCCGTTCATGCTGTGGATTTCAGCAACTCCGCAGTCTGGGACAACATCAAGGGCTGCTGTGTCCGCGGCGTGCCGGAGGCGGCGACCGTGAAAGCCGCATCGGAGTATCTCGATTCGGTGGACGAAAACACGGTCAAGGCGGACTGGCAGAAGCGTGCGATGATCCGCGCCCGCGTGATTGTTTTCAGTCGGACCGCAGGAGTTGACGCGAGTTTCGCGGGGCTCAAGGCATATGTGGACAATCTGATTGCCGGAACGGAGTTTGAAAAGCCGCTGAGCGTGCCGGAATATCTCAATTTTTTCAACTGCTGGTGGCGTAACAAGGACTTGCAGTACGCCAAAGATTTTTATGCGTACATGAAGGCGACTCCGGGCTCTGAAAAGTTTCCGGATCTGGGCTTGTGGGCGGCGGCGCTCGGCAAGTATGAAGAAGCGTATGACGTCTACTTTGCCAACAAGGCGCGTTTCACGATCATACGCATGGTCCGCATCGCGCTGGATCATCTTGACGATCCGGGCAAGGCGTTTGCCGCGGCGAAGCTGATGGTTTCCGGTCAGAGCTGTACCGCTCCGCAGGTCAAGGAGGTCATGAACCTTGTGGCGCAGCGTCTGATTGGCAACGATGCGATTCCCGAAGCGGAGATGAAGGGGTTCCTGAAGAACGTCAACCGCAAGTACACCGCGTATCTGCCGGGTGATCCGCAGACTTGGGAGCCGATTATCTCGCAGGTCCGCAACCTGCTGGATGCGTATTGAGCAAACCGTTTCAACGTCTCCTTTGGAAGATCCCGGAGGAGGCGTGATAAAATGGTTTACGCAAATAAGCCAAAAAAATCGTAAAAAGGTTTACGCAAATGAGCAAACCGTTTCAAATCTGCGCGACGCTTCCCGCGCTGATGCCGCATTGCACAAAGTGGGAGCGCTGGGACGGAAAAACGTGGATCTTCGCATCCGCGATGGCCGTCGAGATCATCCGCAAAGACGTGCGTTACTGCATGATCGTGTCGCCCAGTTTTACAACCGATGGGGGATCCATTCCCCGCGCGTTCTGGCGCGTGGCGGGGCATCCGCTCGGCGACTGGCTCCTTGCCTATCTAGTGCACGACGCTTTTTATGCAAGCGAGTATCTGCCGCGCTCGATGGCCGACGAGATTTTCCTCGAGATTCTTTGCTGGCTCGGCGCGCCGCGGTTGATCCGCAACGCTGCATGGGGAGCCGTGCGCGGAGGCGGGCTCGCCGTCTGGAAGCAGCACACGGAGGAGACCGTCGCCGCCGCGCGCGCCCTTATACATATGGATATAGAGAGGCTCACATGAAAAAGATACTTGCTCTGGTACTTTTGCTCGCCGGAGGCGCGACCGCGCTGACTGCGTGCGCTCTCGCCAACGAGCCGCGCGAGCTTGAGGAGCGTCACTCAATCGCGACATCCATCGAGGTCGCGTGGAGGCTTGGAGGCGTGCGCAAAACGCGCGACCGTATCGACGGGTATCACGCCGATGGACGCTTGTCTGACGGTCAGGCGTCCGCGCTCCGCTCCGCCTCGGAACAGGGGCTCGACGCCCTCAAACAAACTTTGATTCAGGAGGATATCCCATGAGATTTCCGCTTTGCGCTCTGAGCGCTCTGCCCCTGCTGGGACTGACCGCCTGCGGCACTTTGACGCAGGATACGACCATCACCACATACGACGCCGAAGGGCGTATTTCGAGCGTGACAAAGACATCCGGCAGCGTGATCCCCGCGATCGTGGAGTCGACCAAGGCCAAGACCGTGATTGCATGGGACAACAGCTGGATCGCCGGCGTGAGTGTCAGCACCGCGACCGTGGACGACCCGACGCCGACCTTCCGTGCGATGGCCGGCCGCAAGGACAAGGGTGTGATCAACCTCTTGCCGCAACATAAGATTGACGTTGTGCGCGACATCATCCCCGCCATCCGCGCCGGAGATCTGAGTGTCAGCACGTCAGGTCTCAATGCCGTCAGCGGCGACAAATAACACCTTCCCGGACCTTTTGCAGTCCGGGATTTTTTATTTTAAAGCCGACGATTTGCGCAAACCGTTTCTGCATTTTTGACGGCACAAAAGAGAAATGGTTTGCTCAAGGCAACTGTGATTTGCGCAAACCGTTTCTCTCTCCGTGCGCAAACTGTGTGGGACTATACATGGAGCTTGAACCGATGCAGTGCCGGATTTTTGTCGCTCCGGCAGAAAATCCGGAACGTGCTCCGTTGCTTTGGCTGGAATCACTTGCGCGGCGGTGGGGAGCCCTGGAGCCTCTTGATTCGGAAAGGAGCAATCCTGTCTCCAAACCGTCAAAATGGATTATTCCATTGGTGGACGGCTGGATGGCGGAACAGCCGGGAAGCGGAGTGAGAAAAAATGTGAAACTCGGAACGTTCGATGTCATGGGGCTGGATTCCGCGCATACAGTGTACTTCCGCAAGACTGTTAAGCTTCCGGAGTCCTGGAAGAACCGCCGCATTGAATTGCTGTTCGACAGTCCGGCGAGATTCTTTACCGGAGTATTCCCGAAAGGTTCTTTGCGGATCAACGGACGCAAACTGCTGATGAATTTCAACCGGGAATTCAATGACCTTGCGACTCCTGTAACAGTTCCTTCGGACGGAATTTTGAATCTGCAGCTGCGGGTCGACGGCGCAGAGAACTGGGAAAAGGCCTCCAGACGTCCGGCTGGAGTTTCTGGAATGTTTTATCTCCTTGCCAATCCGATGCCTTTGCACGCAATGGAGATTGCGGAATGGACTGCGGCGGAAAGTCTTGGCCGCACGAAGACTGAAAAGCCGGGAACGGAGATGAAAATTCTGTATCTGGAACACCGGTTCCGGATACCGGAGAACTGGAAGCGGAAGAACATTTTTTTTGAACTGGATTACCCGCATGGAATTTTCGGCTGGCTTGAGGTCAACGGGCGCGTGCTGAATATGCCGAGCGGCGGAGGGGCTCCATTCCGTCAGATTCTGCTTGACGGTTTGCTGAAGCCGGGAAATGAAGAAAACGTGTTGCGCTGGAATCCGCACTTCCTGATGCCGCAAGGGCGGAATGTCGTGATTCTGCATGGCCGGATCGCTCTTTGGCCGGACAGAGCGTACGCTCCGGGAGAAAAATAAAATGTTTCGCAAACACAAACACAGAAAAGGAGAGTTTATGAAAAGCTTGTTGTTCGCCGTGCTGATGTGCAGTGCATTCACCGTGTTTTCCGGAGAAATGATTATTTCTCCGCAGGAGTGGCAGTTCTGGGGAAACGCTCCGGCGGGAGTGTGTCCGGTTGTGACGGAACAGACATATTCCGCCGTTTGCACGAGCCGGAACGTTCTTCTGACGGTCAAGGACCTGGATTCATTTGAGGCGGAGGAAAACCCGCTCATGACATTCTCAATCACTCTTCCGGAAAATTCAAGAACCATGTTTCATTGTTACTGGGCAACGCAAAGTGAACCGCGAATGCATGAAAACCGTTCTTTTCATCAGGTCTTGATCGGAACCGGAAAACCGCAATTGTGTACGGTGAATCTTGCGGGACATCCGGGGTATAGAGGAACCATCCGGGCAATCCGCATTGATCCGGCGGCTCTGCGGGGAGAGTCTGTTCCGTTTTCGCTTGGTGATGTCGTCATCGGGGACGATTTGCAGGGATTTCCCATTCATCCGGCTTCCTGGGGAAAACCTTTGCAGGTGCGGAATTATTCCGTGACGGATGATTGCATCAGACTGGAGCCGGGCGGAAAATTGCCGCAGCTGATTGCGCGGCTTCCGCTTCCGTTTGAGGCCGCCCGGTATAAAAAGTTTTCATTTGAGCTGAGACTTCCGGAAGGTGCAAATCCGGTCGGGAAATTATACTGGAGCAATGGCAAGACGTCGTTTTCGGAAACCCGCTCCATTCACTGGAAGACGGTTGCGGACGGAAATTTTCATAAAATCGAATTGGAGCTTTCTCTGAATCCGGAATGGCGTGGTGCTGTCGACGCTTTGCGTCTTGACCTGATCCGCGGAAAGGTTCCCGCCGCCGGGACGGTGGAATTCCGCAATGCAGGATTCAGCCGTTGATTCCGCAGATGGAAAAATATTTCATTTCTGAAACTTGAAAAAATCTTTTCTCCGGTTATCTTGTAAGGGAACAACCGGAGAAGGAGACAAAATGGCCGGAGAGCAGAACAAATCGGAGCGGCGGCTGCCGAAGTATGAACAGCTGAAACAGAAGTTGCTGGCTTATATCGCTGAACTGCCGGAAGAACAGACCTTCCTGCCGTTTGAACAGGAGCTCGCTCAGAAATTCCAGGTCGGACGGACCACTGTCAGCCATGCGCTCAAGCTGCTGAGGGAGGAAGGCTTCATCGTCACCAGCAAAAAGGCGGGAAGCCGCATTCTGAAGCGCAGCTATTCGGAGACGCCCCGCCTGACGCCGAAAGACGGCGTCAGACAGAATGTGGCGTTTCTCTTCGCCAATACCGTCGGAGAATCCGTCCGGACCACGGATTTCCGCTGGGAGCTTTGCGATGAACTGGAACAGGCGTTCTGCTGTTCCGGCGTGCAGCTGTTCATTTACAATCTGCGCGAAAACGACTGGAACGAGTGGCGCGATCCGCAGAAACTCATTGCCTCTCTCAAAGAACGGAATGTCGGGTTCGTAATCTTTTCTCCGTGTATGGATTCGCGGTTCGATCTGGAAGAGCATCTGCGCTGTCTTGTCGCCGCGCAATTCAAACTGACTCTGGTCGTTCAGAGTTCCTCCGATTTCCGCCAGGTCGAAGAACTGCTCGCTCCAGGGATCGATTACATTATGCTGAACACCCTTTATTCCATCCGCCAGGCTCTCGAAGAGCATTACACCGGAGTGGAACGTTTCTTCTACATCGCCAACGAGTTCTCCCGTCCGTGGTCGGCGGCAAGAGAGGAAATCTGCCGCAATTTCTGCGGACGGCATAACATCCCGTATGACTTTCTGGAATCGGAGTATCAGCTCATCAACGACAGCTTTACGCGCAATCTGACGCCTTCGATTGACGCGGCGACCGTCGACCGGCTCCTTGCCATGACGGAAAAAAACGCGGCCCGGCCCGTCTGTTTCTGCGCCAACGACTATACCGCCTACAGTCTGATCGCCCGCCTGAAAGAACGTGGAATCAATCCGGAACGTTACGAAATCATCGGCTTTGACAATGAACAGCAGTTCCGTTCACTGCATTTCTCCAGTTTTTCGCGCGACGCCAAACCGCAGGCCGCGGCTTTGCTTCAGTTTTACCAGGAATACATTGCCAATCCGGAACAGGTGCGTCTGCGCGGAATCGGCGCGAGGACCTATGCGCGCTTCGTCCGGCGCGGGGGATGAGACAACAATTTTTTCATAAAAAGTTGAGAATCCGCGTTGCGTCTGTTGATTTTTCCGGAAAAGAGAATATCTTTTTTCAAAAGGGAAAATGATGGATACAATCGAAAAACTCAATATTCTGTCGGAAGATTCGCAGTATGATCTCTCCTGCGCGTGCGCGACTTCCCCGAAGGAACACCGCAGACGCGGACTTGACGGACGGTGGCTTTATCCCGTTCCGCTGGCGAGGGGCGGATATGGAATCATGCTCAAAACGCTTCTTTCCAATGCGTGCTCCAGCGACTGCAAATACTGTCCGCTCCGCGCCGACGGCAACACGCCGCGCCGCTGTTCCCTTTCTCCCGACGAAGTCGCGAAGCTTTTCATGGACTATCTGCGGAAACAGTGGCTGCTCGGAATTTTTCTGAGTTCCGGAATCGTGCGTTCTCCCGATTACACCATGCAGCTGCTGACCGACACGGCGGCGATTCTCCGGTACAGGTATCGTTACCGCGGGTATGTTCATCTGAAAATCATTCCCGGTGCATCCGATGCGGCAATCCGGCACGCTCTGAGCCTGGCAAGCGCGGTTTCGCTGAATATCGAAGCGCCGGGCCGGACTCGTTTCGCGCGTCTTTCCAGCTGCAAGGATTACGACCGCGACATTATCGCTCCGCTTAAGCTCATGGCGACGGAGACCGCGAAAGGGGCGGATTACAGCCGGGTTCGCTGCACAACTCAGTTCATCGTCGGAGCCTCCGACGAGAGCGACCGCGAAATTGTCCGCTACATGGACGGAATTTACAACCGTCTGAAGTTCGAGCGCGTCTATTTTTCCGCGTATCAGACAGGGCTCGGCCGACCGGAACTTCCGGGGGAACAGCGGTTCACGCTTTCCGCCGATGACCGCCTGACTCGCGAACACCGTCTCTACCAAGTGGATTTTCTCATGCGCACCTACAATTTCCAGGCGGATGAAATTTTGTACGGGGCGGACGGCAATCTGGATTTGACGCGCGACCCGAAGGAGACCTGGGCGCTGTTTCATCCGGAGTTCTTTCCGGTGCGTCTGAATTCGGCGGACAGGGAGGCGCTTCTGCGCATACCGGGAATCGGACCCGTTTCGGCGAAGCTGATTCTGAAATGCCGCAAACAGTTCCGCATTCATTCTTTCGCAGAGATCGGAATCAGGGGAAAGCTCGCGGAGAAGGCGGCAAAATACACTGATTTCAGCTGATCATTCCCTGCAGGGAACTTGAGCGCAGAACCAATGAATCCCGTAAGAAAACGCTTCGCCGCGGAAGTCGGCTCCGATACGGCGGTAGAGCGAGATGGCGGGCAGATTGGTTTTCGCAACAAGAATCCGCATGCAATCATAGTCGCGGCGTGCGGCTTCGACAAGAAGATGCGTCAGAAAGAGACGTCCCGTTCCGTGTCCCTGGCAGGGGAGGGTGACGCCGATCCGCATGAGGTCGCAGGGATTGCGCATGGGAGTCCAGCAGGGAATTTCATCATGTTCCGGACAGCGGCGGATGGTTCCGGCGGCGATGAGTTCCGCTCCGCGGCGGAGGGTGTAAAGCGCGCCGGCGGCAATGTCGTCGTGTACATGTTCGGGGGTTGGGTAGGTCGCGTCCCAGGCGCAGAACGGAGTCCCGACGAGGGACTGATAGAGCGCGAAAACCGCATCGGCGTCTTCCGGAACGGCGCGTTGAAAGGCAAAATCGTTCATTTTTCTGTTTCCTTTGATTTGACGCTTGTAAAAATACATTTCCGTTTTATATTTTCAAGAAAACTTCGGAGAATTTATGCGGAAAAAACTTTCTATGGAATATCTGCGCGGCGCCGTGCGCACGGAGGAAACGGAAAACGGACTCGAACTTCAACGGCTTTCTTCCGCAATCATGAAGCGCTTCGCCCGGGACGAACACATTGAAATCCGGATGAGGTGTCCGAGCGGCGTGCGGATTGTGTTCCGAACCGATTCGCCGTTTGTGCGTCTGCCGTTCCGCTACGGACGCGTGGCGCGCCCGTTCTATGAATTCGATGTCTTCCGCGATGGATGCAAAACGGAATTCTCCCGCGCAAACGGCGTTCTGGAGATTGCTCCGGACGGCGCGCTTCATACGATTGAGATTCTTCCGCCTCATCTGGCGGAATGCTTTTTCGGCGAGCTCGAACTCGCGGACGGTTCTGTGTTTGAACCGGTTGAGAAACCTGCAAAGAGACTGCTTTTCCTCGGCGATTCCATTATGCAGGGAATGACCGTGTCGCGTCCGTCGTTTGCGTATGCGGACCGCATGGCGCGTTATTTGAATGCGGATTACTCGAACATCAGCATCGCCGGGATGACCGCGTTTGCCGTGCAGGGCGAATTCGCGATGGAATACGAATGGGACCGCATGTTTCTTTGTTTCGGCGTGAACGATTTCAATACGGAGCGTCCGCTGAAGATGTATCTCGGGGAGATGCGCGGAATTCTGAATGCTGTGAAGGGAAAGCCGGTCGTGCTGATTTCTCCGATTCACATGACGGGACGCCCGAACGAGAAGAAAGGCGTCGCTTTCCAGTCGTTCCGCGACGGACTGGAGTCGCTCGCGGCGGAATTCCCGAATGTGAAATTCGTCGACGGCACAGTACTTCTGCCGTTTGACGACCGTTATTTTGCCGACGGTCTTCATCCGAATGACTGCGGCGAGGATCTGCTGTTCAACAATCTGAAGGAGCTGATATGATTTCAAAAAAGACGATTCTCCATTCCGCCGCCGGCGTGTGCGGCGTTCTGCTGTTCGGCTTGGGTTTTCTGACTGCAAAGCTTGTACAGAAGCCGCCGGAAAAACCTCAGGTTGTCGAGCCGCTTTTCACGGAAGAGCTTGCGCGTCAGGGCGCGGAGTACCTGACCGATCTCTGTGCGCAGCAGGTTCAGACGCAGTATGATCTGAATCATTGCGCGGCGACCGCCGCCGTTTTGAAGCAGGCGGAACTGTTTGCCGTCTTCAATTCTTATGCGGCGGCGCTTCCCGAACCGGAACGCGGGGCCGCTGTTCAGGAGCAGATTGACTGGCAGACGCGTTACCGGGAGGAGATGTCGAAGCCCTCGCCGTATGGAGACGGAACTCTGGCGGTCGCCGAGCGCGGCTTCCGCTCGTACGACAAGGTGTCCGACCGCATCATCTGGCTGACCGGTACGCCGGAAATGCGCGCGGCATACCTGAAAATGAAGGATTTGAGTTTCCGCGGACCCGATCGTGCGGTCCGCACTCTTTCGGACGGCGAGTTTTCCGGCGGGGAAAACGGGGAGAGCTCGTTCAAGCTTCTGCCGGAATTCTGCATAGAGGAAGGCGACTGGCTTGCCGGAGTCATTCTCTGCCGTCTTCCCGGACTCGAGTCGCAGCGCATGATCGGCGCGTGGAAGAACGGTACGATGAAGCTGCGTCTGTTCGCGGCAAAAACAAACCGCGTCGACACCCTGCGTTTCCGCGACGGGAAACTGCTGATCACCTCGACGACTCCCGACGGTCAGAAGAGAGCGATGAACGTTAAGCTGGATTGAGCAAAAATTTTCGCACTTTTTCAGAAACACATTTTATTTTTGCGTTTTTGAATGTATAGTATGCGGAAATATATTTTACATAAAGGAGTTTTGACATGTGCGGAATTGTTGGCTATACCGGAAACAAACCGGCGGAAAAAGTCCTGCTCGACGGACTGAAACGTCTGGAATACCGCGGATATGACTCCGCCGGTTTTTCGCTGGCCGGAGATCATAAACTGCTGACCGTCAAGGCGGTCGGGAAGGTGAAAAATCTTGAGGACGAGGCACAGAAATACGGCGAGCTGAAGCAGACTTGCGGCATTGCGCACACCCGCTGGGCAACTCACGGTGTACCCTCAGTCCGGAACGCGCACCCGCATCTGGACAACTCCGGCAAGTTCGCGCTGATTCACAACGGAATCGTCGAAAACTATGCGGAACTGAAAGACAAACTGCTTGCGAAAGGCTGTAAATTCGTTTCGGAAACGGACTCGGAAGTGCTTGTCAATCTGATTTCCGAATGTTATACGGGCGATTTCGTCCAGGCGGTCGCCTCCGCCCTCCGCCGGGTGAACGGAACCTACGGCCTTGCCGTTCTCTGCACCGATTATCCCGATACGATCGTCGTTGCACGTCACGGAAGTCCGCTGGTGATCGGCCTCGGCGACGGTTGCAATTTTGCCGCTTCCGACATTGCCGCGTTCGCCGCCTACACCCGCAAGGTCATCTATCTGAACGACGGCGATCTCGCGGTTCTCACCCCGGAGAGCGTCGATCTCCGCACCATTGAAAACACGCCGATCGAGCGCGCCGTTTCCAGCATCGACTGGAATGTGGATTCCGCGGGCAAGGGCAAATACGCGCACTTCATGCTCAAGGAGATTTTCGAACAGCCGGAATCGCTTTCAAACTCCATTCGCGGCCGTCTGAATCACAATCTGAACAGCGCGGTTCTCTCCGGACTCGGGCTTACGCCGCATGAACTCGCGAAAATTTCCCGTATTGTTATCGCCGCCTGCGGAACGAGTCTGCACGCGGGAATGGAAGGCGAATATTTCTTTGAAGACATCGCCGGAATTCCCGCCGAAGTGGAACAGGCCGCCGAATTCCGTTACCGCAACCCGATCATCGATCCCGACACGCTTGTTCTTCCGATCAGCCAGTCGGGCGAGACTGCCGACACTCTTGCCGCCGTGCGCGAGGCCATGAACAAAGGCGCAATCGTCGCGGCGCTCTGCAACGTTGTCGGTTCGACGATCGCCCGCGAAGCCGGACGCGGCATTTATCTTCATGCGGGCCCCGAAATCAGCGTCGCTTCCACAAAGGCGTTCACCTGCCAGGTCACCGTTCTGCTGATGCTGGCTCTGATGCTCGGACGCAACCGCAGACTCAGCCGCGAGGACGGCGGAGCGCTGATGCGCGAAATCGAGAGCATTCCCGAACTCATTCGCGAGACCCTCAAGCAGGCGCCTGAAATCGAGCGTCTGGCGAATAAATATGCGTATGCGAACGACTTCTTCTTCATCGGACGCGGCACGCTGTATCCGACTGCGCTTGAAGGCGCACTGAAGCTCAAGGAGATCAGCTACATTCATGCGGAAGGCTATCACGCCGCCGAACTCAAACACGGTCCGATAGCCCTGCTCGACGAGAAAGTCCCGGTCATGGCGCTCGCCAATGCGATTCCGGGACAGGAGAAGATGATCGGGAACATTCAGGAGTGCCTGGCGCGCAAATCGCCGGTCGTCGCGGTGGTTTCCGGAGACGACGCGAAGGTTGCCGAGTTCACGCAGGACATTATCCGTGTTCCGGAAAGTTCGCGCTATGTCGCTCCGCTCACGACGGTCGTCGCCCTTCAGCTTTTTGCCTATTACTTTGCAAAAGCGCGCGGCTGCGAGATCGATCATCCCCGCAACCTCGCCAAGAGCGTTACGGTTGAATAAGCTCCATGAACGGCGGCCCTGAACTGAAAAAACAACTGGCGGAACTCCGGAACGGGTTCCGCCTTCTGCGTTTATCCGATCAGGTCCGCTGGAAGCGCGAACTCGACCGCGCGGCTTCCGCCGCGGGGCGCGGGCAGGAGGGGACGGCTGAGCTGCTGGATTCTCTTTCCGCCCGTTTCCGGAAAGCACTGGACCGTTCGCTTGTTCCGGTTGCGGAGTCTCTGCGTTATGAATTCCCGGAAGACCTTCCGATCACTTCGCATGTCGAGTCCATCCGGGAGAAATTGAAAGAAAATCAAGTCGTAATCGTCTGCGGTTCAACGGGTTCCGGCAAAACGACGCAGCTCCCGAAGGTCGCGCTTGCGGCCGGATGCGGAAGGCTTGGCCGGATCGGGTGCACGCAGCCGCGCCGGATCGCGGCCTCTTCGCTTGCCCGCCGCGTCGCGGGAGAACTCGGAGCGGAATTCGGAAATCAGGTCGGATACAAAGTCCGATTTGACGACCGCACCGCCGACCGGACGGTTGTCAAATTCATGACCGACGGCATTCTGCTTGCGGAGACGCGCGACGACCCCATGCTTTATCAGTACGACTGCGTGATTCTCGACGAGGTTCACGAACGTTCGCTGAATGTCGATTTTCTGCTCGGCTACTTCAAACTTCTTCTCCCGAAGCGTCCTGATCTGAAGCTGATCATCTCTTCCGCAACTCTGGAATCGGAACGTCTGGCGGCGTTTTTCGGCGGAGCTCCCGTCGAGGAGGTCGAAGGGCGTCTCTTTCCGATTGAAGACTGCTGGATTGAACCCGGCGAAGACGAGGAGCTGACCGATCTCGTGGCGCGCGGCGTGACGTTCATCAATGAAATGGATCCGCGCGGCGATATTCTCGTTTTCCTGCCCGGCGAGCGTGAAATCCGCGATTGCGCCGAGATGCTGAACGGACGCAAGTTTCCGAATACCGAAATTCTTCCGCTTTTCGGGCGGCTTTCCGCCGGAGATCAGCAGCGCGTGTTCACCCCTTCGCACTTCCGCCGCATCGTGCTGGCGACCAACGTCGCGGAGACCTCACTGACCATTCCAGGAATCCGCTATGTGGTCGATTCCGGACTTGTGCGGCTGAGCCGCTACAATCCGCGCACGCGGATTCAGGAGCTGCGCGTGGAACAGATTTCCAGGGCTAGCGCGCGCCAGCGCCGCGGACGCTGCGGCCGTCTGCGCGACGGCGTCTGCGTTCATCTTTATTCCGAAGAGACGCTGAACGAAAGCGCGGAGTTCACGCCGCCGGAGATTCAGCGTTCCTCGCTTGCCGGCGTCATTCTTCAGATGGCTTCGCTGAATCTTCCTCCGCTCGGAGAGTTTCCGCTGGTCGATGAACCCGCCTCCGCACTGATCCGTGAAGGCATGCGCACGCTGAACGACCTGCGTGCGCTGGACGGTGTACGGCTGACGCGCATCGGACGTTCTCTCGCCGCGCTTCCGCTGGATCCGCAGCTGGGCAGGATGCTGCTCGAAGCGCACCTGCGCAAGATCCTTCCGGAAATGCTTGTGATTGTCGCTTTTCTGAGTATTCCGGATCCGCGTGAAAGACCTTTCGAGAAAGCGGCGGAAGCGGATTCCGCACATCGCAGATTCCAGTCCGACAAATCGGATTTCATCGGCATTCTGAATCTCTGGCTTGCACTGGAGGAGTTCCGCGCGAAAAATTCCAATCAGGCTCTCAGGCGTTTCTGCGTCAGAAACTATCTGAACTTCCGCCGGGTCCACGAGTGGCGGAATCTTGTCGATGATCTGACCTCGATTATGGCGGAAAACCGCTGTGTTTCGGATGGGAAAATCGATCTGGAGCGTCTTTCGTACGACGTGCTCCACAAGGCGCTCCTCAGCGGTCTGCCGCGTCAGCTCGGCGGATACAACCGCGAGACGCGTCTGTTTTCGGATATGGGCGGGAAAAAATACCTGATTTTTCCCGGTTCCGGACTTGCCGGACGGAAGAATCCGCCTGATTTCATGCTTTCGTTTGCGCTGGTCGAAACGACGCGCGTGTTCGGACGCTGCAACGCCGAAGTCAAGGCGGAGTGGCTCGAACAGATTGCGCCGTGGCTCTGCGCGTATGTTTACGACAATGTCTGCTGGGACGACCGTTCCGGCTTTGTCTACGCGCGGGAACGGGTGACCGCCGGGCAGCTGGTCGTCAACTCGGGGCGTCGCTGTCACTATGCGAAGACGCATCCGAAGGAGGCGCGAGAAGTCTTTATCCGGGAAGGTCTTGTGACGGGCGCGGCGACTCTGCGCGGAACCTGGCTCGAAGAGAGCGCGTATCTCATTCGCGAGATCCGTCTGCTGGAACTCAAAACGCGCCGTCCCGATTCCCTCGTCAATGAAGACGCTCTGTTCGATTGGTTCGACCGCACGCTTCCGGCTTCCATCACGTCGGTGGATGCGCTTCGTCGCGACTGGGCCTCTGAGCATAAGAGCTATCTCCCTGATCCGGAAGAGTTTACGACGGAGGAATACGATGAGCTCGATGAAGCGGACTATCCCGGTTTTCTCTCATTCGCCGGTCAGCGTTTTCCGCTTTCCTATTCATACGATCCGGGCGAAAAACACGACGGTGTGACGCTTTCCGTTCCGGAAGATTCGCTGAACTTGCTGAATCCGCATGTTCTGGATTATCTGGTTCCTGGATATCTGCCGCAGAAAATCGAGGCGATGCTGCGTGCGCTGCCGAAACGCATCCGCGTGGAGCTGATGCCTCTGCAGAAGGCGGCGGAAGCGTTCATGGAGCTTTACCGCGCGGGAGAAATCTTCACGGAACAGCCGATAGCGGACGCCGTTTCCGAATTCATTTTCACTGCGTACGGAATTGAGATTGAGCACGGAGCGTTCGATTCGCTTGAACTGCCCGAATATCTTGTGATGAAACTTGCAATTAAAAATGCGCACGGCGTGGTGAAAAGCGTCGTGCGCGAGTTTCCCGAAGTGCACCGCCTGGATTCCGCGCTCAGCAAAAGCATTCCGGTCGTGCGGAAATGGGAGCTGACAAATTCGCTCTGCTGGCCCGGAATCGATCAGGAGCTGCCGCGCTCCGTCATCGTCTCGAAAGAGGCGGGAACGGCTGGCTATCCGGCTGTCGTCGCGGAGGAAAACAGCGTCGGCAGAAAAGTCTTCCTCAAGGAGGATGAAGCGCGTTTGATGCATGAGCGCGGCTTGCTGAAACTCTATCGTCTGGAACTTCCGCAGATCATCAGACCGTTGCGCGCGATGCTGAGGATTCCGCATGAAATGGAACTCAGTTTCTTTCTTGAAGACCGCGCGTGGAAGGATGAGATGATTGATTCCGCCATCCGCGATTCGTTTCCGTGCGACTGCTGGGAAATCCGCACCGCGGGCGCCTTTGCGCAGGCTCTGGGACATTCGCGCGACTGCGTGGCGGAGCTGCTTTCACGCAGACTGGAACAGCTGAATCTTGTATTTTCTCTTTATGAAGATGCGGAGAATTTCGCGGACCGTCTGCCGGAACAGTCGGAGGCGTACGCGTCGATCCGGGAGCGTTTCGAGCTTCTGTTCCGTCCTGGCTTCCTGCGCTGCCGACGGGCGTTCGAACGTTACGACCGTTACTTGAAGGCTCTGAAAATCCGTGCGGAGCGCGCCGTCACGGCGCCCGCAAAGGATTCGCAGAAAGGAGCGGATCTGGTTCCTTTTACCCGCAAACTGAAACTGGCGTTTTCGGTGACGCCGGATCTGGAGCGGAACGAATCGCTGTATGATTTCTATCTGCTTTACGAGGAAGCGAACATCAACCGCTTTGCTCCGGAAATCAAGACTCTGGAGAAATGCGGACCCGACGTTTTGAAAGCCCGCTGGGACGCTGTTCGCATCTGAAATAAAAAATCGCCGGAATTCGCATGGCATTCCGGCGGTCCGCAAAGTTTATCTGGCGGAATGGTTTGCTTTGAAATCTTCAATAATCCGCCGTGCGATGCTCCCGACGGGGGGAATTTTGGGGAGATGATCCGTATGGAACCAGCCGAGCGTTTCGAGCTCCGTCCCGTCCGGATGCGCTTCGCCGGAGACGTAGTCGGCGTAGAACCCGAGCATGAGCGAGTTAGGGAAGGGCCAGCACTGACTGGAGAAGTAGCGGATGTTTCCGACCGTTACGCCGGTCTCTTCCATAATTTCGCGCGCAATGGCCTCCTCGATATTTTCTCCTGCTTCAACGAATCCCGCGATGAGCCCGTGGATTTCCGGAAGAAAGTTGCGGTTGTGCGCAAGGAGAATCTCGTCGCCGCGCGTGACTGCGACAATGACCGCGGGGGCGAGCTGGGGGTAGAACCGTTCGCCGCATTTCGGGCAGACGAGCGCGACGTCGTTTTTTGATTCTCCGAGTTTTTCTCCGCAGTGACCGCAGAACTTGTGCTGTCTTCGCCAGTGAAGGAGTTCTTTCGCTCTGCATCCGGCAGCGAACGCGGTGTCGTGGAGATACCCGACGGCGAGTCTGACCGGAACGGTCTGCACGTTTGCCGGCGTTTCGGGGAGTGTATCGAGATCAAGTGCATAACACGGGGTTCCGTCGCGGCTTCCGATGCTGAGGGCGGAGATATTGAGGTTCTGCAGATCGGCGGTGCGCGGGAATGAGTATTGTTCGTGTCCTGGGCGCAGCAGCATATCGCGTCCGCAGAAAACAATGAGTTCGGCGTTCGGGTTGTTTTTCCATTCCGGCGTAAACGCCGGTGCGGGATCCGGTATGAATTTCGGCATCTTCAAAGCTCCTGTTTTTGTGTAATATACATTCAGCGGAAAAAAATGCAAAAAAATCTTTCCGCCTGTAGATTTTTCAGAAGTTCCGCATTCTTGAGGACAGAGCGGTGAAGCTCAAACAAAAAACGTCAATGCGGCGGAAACGACCGGAACAACAACCGTGAAGACTCTGAAGAACGGACTCAAGAACGGAAAGGTCAATGGCGACAAAAAATGAATCCGTTCTCCGGAGATTCCCTGAAACGGGGAGTCTCCGGCCGCTTATACCCCGGCTTGCTGGAACTGGCTGTTCAACGGACGGTGATTATTTCATCCGTCCGAACATGTTGCCGTACTTGCTGGAATTCAGCGATTCCACGAATGACGAAACTTTCGTGAGCGTGCTGCACGGGTCCGTGGTCGGGTCCATGCAGTCACCGTCGAGCGTGAGAAGCGGAAGACCGACTTCATCCAGCTCTTCGCGGAGGTGCTTGGCAAAACAGCTGTCGGAGAGCGAACAGCGTCCGAAGCCGTGGTTGTAGAGGACACAGCCGTTGAATTTAGCCTTCTGCGCGGTTTCGACGATGTAGCGGACCCGCAGACGCGGATCAAGGTAGCCGACGGTCAGCAGTTTGCGGGCGAGCGAACGGTACGGATCTTCCGGATCGAGGAGATCCCAGTTCACGAAGTTGACCTCTTCAAAGGCGATCGGCGCATTGCAGGTCGTTTCGATGTAGTCCAGAACCTTCGTGTCGTAGAACGGCGGCAGGTGAAGCCACAGCAGACGGTGCGTGTCGTCGATGGAATAGCGCTTTTCCGCCCACTCCTTTTTGCGCAGAAGCTCCTCGTGGAACTGGCGCTGAATGTCAACCATCTCCTGTTTTCCCCAGAGCTGGGAGAAGAGGATGGCGCTGTAAACTCCTTCGGTTCCGCGGATCAGCGGCGGACTCGTCCAGCGCAGTTCGTTGCACTGTCTGGAGAGCACGGCCGCCTGGTTCGAGAGTTCGCAGGCTTCGGCAAGACGCGCGGGATCCATCTTGAGTCCCATCGCCTTTTCCATCAGATAAACCGCTTCCTGAAGACCCTCCGCGATCTGGTCGACGGAGTTCGGATCGTTCACGTCAACGGGAGTGTGGAGCGAGTAGAAACGGTCGGAGAATTTGTACTGGCGCGCGAGATCCTGGAAGATGCGTTCGCCCTGCTGGCACGGTTGCGAGGTCGAGACTCCGAACGCCGGGGGCGGCAGTTCCGAGCCTTCGAGGACGCGGAGAAACGAGCAGGTTTCACCGGCAAACCCTTTGTAGGCGGCGATGTCGAGAGCCTTTTTCGTCCGTTTGGAGTTGCGGGCAAAGAGCGCGGCATAGGTTTCAAGCGTCAGCATTTTGACGCCGAGCGCATTCAGAATTTCGGTGGGGAAGAAGAGGTTGCGCCAGACCATCGGGCCGCCTTTGCGTTTCGAGAAAAATTCGCGGCGCGTGTTGTTGGCGCGCATGGCGACGGATTTCATCGGGGTCGGCTCGTACTGGATTTTATCCATGTCGAGATTCCCCTTGAGCTGGGTGTAGCGGCGGGCAATGCAGGCGGCGCCGAGTGCGCCCATCACCTGATGATGTTCCGGAATGATGATGTTGTTTTCCGTGATCTCTTTCAGGTAGTGGGCGACGGCGCGGTTCGAGGCGACGCCGCCCTGAAACACAATGTCGCCTTTGTAGTTGAAGAGAAGCTGACCGACGCCGGAGATGATGGTTCGCGCCTGGGCGCGGCATGCTCCGCCGACGACCTGTCCGAGCGGCATGCGGTTCTTGAATTTGTTGATCGAGGTCGCGCTGAGTACGGCGCAGACGGAGGAGAACTCAAGCTCCGAGCTGTAGTCCGCCTTGTCCGCCATCTCTTCGACGGGAATTCCGAGTTTGAGGGCGACGCTGTCGAGAAAAGCTCCGGTTCCGGCGGCGCAGATGCCGCTCATCTTGGAGGTCCACATGCCCATTTTTTCGTTGTAGATCATCGCCTTGCTGTCCTGCCCGCCGACGTCGAGAATCGCTTTGACATGCGGGTGGAAATGGAGAGCTCCCGCGACATGCGCGGAAACTTCGCTGACCTGGAAATCGTAGTTGATGAAGCGTTTCATGCCGTCGACGATCTGGCTGCCCGTGACGACGGTGCAGCGGATGTCGTCCATGGAGACGCCGGCTTCCGCGAGAAACGCGTCCACTGTCTTTTTGAGGGCGCCGAGGTTGCAGTGTCCGCATGCGGAGCACTTGCTGATGCATGTCACGCGCGCCGACTCCATCGGTTTTGTGCGCTGATAGGTCGAATGTTCAACTTTTCCGTCCTCGCTCATGAGGACTGCCTTGAAGGTCGTGGAACCGATGTCGATTCCCAGGTAGTGTTTCTGATCTGCCATAAATCCCTTGTCCTGAAGCTCTCAAATTTTTCTTTTAAGAATATATCTCAAAAAAAGAAAAAGTCAACCCGTTTTTCCCGAATATTTAACAGTTTTAACCTTTGCGGAAAAAATCAGCGAGCTGCTGGAACTGTTCAACGGAGACCCGCTCCGCGCGGATGTCTTCGGGAAGTCCGACTTTTGCGTATGCCGCTTCCACGGTTTCGCGTCCGAACACGGAGGCTAGCTGTTTGATCATTTTTTTGCGGCGCTGCGAAAATCCGAGGCGTACGACCTGCGAGACGAGCAGGCGGAATTCCCGCGACGGCATATCCGGACGCCTTTTCATGCGCAGGACGCAGGAATCGACTTCCGGCTTCGGGTGGAACAGCTGGGGCGGAACCATGCGCAGCGGCGTGACTTCATAGGCGGTCTGCGCGCGGACGGAAAGGGCGCCGTACTCCTCGTCGCCGGCTTTTGCGGCAAGGCGGAGCGCAACCTCCTTCTGAAGCATGATGATCATCTCTTCCGGCGGCGTTTCCACATCGAGCAGCTTTGCAACGACCACGGTCCCGGCGGAATAGGGAAGGTTGGAGACGAGACGGAACGGGACTCCGTCGCCGTAGAGCTTGCTGAAATCGACTTTGCAGGCGTCGCCCTCGACGAGCCGGAGCCCTTTGGGTACGAGCACGGAGCGGAGCCATTCGCAGATGCGGTGGTCGAATTCGACGGCGGTCACTTCCGCTCCGAGGTCGAGCATCCGCCGGGTGAGCGCGCCGAAGCCCGGACCGACTTCAACGATTTTTTCGCCTTTTGCCGCTCCGGCCTCTTTGACGATCCAGTCGAGAAAGTTTTCATCGACGAGGAAGTTCTGGCCGAGTTTGCGGCTTGGTTCGAGACCGAGCGCGGCGAGCAGAGAGGTCAGTTCGTTTTTCTTCATGCCGGCCTCAGTGATGATGTCCGCATCCGGCGTGTCCGCAACCGCATCCGCCGCTTTGAGCGGAGGGGCAGAACGCCTGAGAGGGACAGCCTTCCTGTTTGACGGAGGCGGCGAACCTGGAAAGTTTTTTTGCGACTTTTTCTTTTTCACCGCACGCCGGGCATGCAGGGGTTGCGGAGGCGCTTGGGACGAGCGTTTCGAAGCTCTTTCCGCATTTTTTGCAGACGTATTCAAAAATGGGCATAGTTGTTCTCCTTGTATGGTCACTAGGTAATTTACACCCGTTTTCTGAATCTTGCAAGCGTCTCCGCGGAGTTTCTTGGCTCCCGGCGCAGTTCCAGAGCGCATGCGGTTCCGGCGGTTCCGAAGAGGTGTGTTTCTGCATCCATAATCAGTTCCTTGACAAAAGTCAATGGAGAAACAGGATAATTTTCCCAGAACCGGCTTGTGGCGATGAGAGGGAATCCGGGTCCAAGCCATTTTCTCTCCGGATGCGGGGCGTCCTTTGCGAATCTGCGCGATCAGCTTTTCCGCCACCGGTTCAAAAAACTTTTCCGTCCTGCCATTTTTTATTTCCATCTCCGAATGTCACCTCCCTGAAAAGAAAAAGAGGGGTGAAGATTTCAGGCGGGAGTTATCTTGTTTTCAGCTGCTTTTCCCTGCGGAATGAAAAAGGCGTGGTTCCGGTGACCGAGCGGAAGATTTTTGTCAGGTGATTGCCGTCGCAGAACCCGCAGCGGAGCGCAATTTCCCCGATGCTGAAATGGGTTCCTTCCAGCAATTCGCATGCTTTCTGGATTCTGATTTTATGCAGATAACGGTTTGGCGACATTCCGAGCGTTTTCTGGAAATGGCGGAACAGGCTGCGATCCGACATGTGCGCAAGGCTGGCGAGTTTTTTCAGATCGAGCGGTTCCTGATAGTGTTCGTTGAGGTATTCCGCGGGGGAGCGGATGAGCCAGAGACGCTCTTTTTCCGTTTCCGTGGAGTCTCCGCGCGCGAGATAGACGATGAGTTCCATGAACAGGAGAGGGAGCATGATGTTCTTGCCGAGGCGCTGGCGATGTGTTTCGTAGCTGAGCCGCCGCACCAGATTTTCGCAGAGATCGCGGTCTCCCGCCGGAATCCGCGCGATCGGGTTTAGCTGGTCGACGGTTTCTTTTCCCGGATAGATTTTCCGGGTAAGCGGCAGATCCGATGCTTCGAGAAGCGGGAGCGGGACGGTTGCATCGAAAATGATGGCGAAAAGTTCAAAATCCACGGTATTGGAGAAGGAGTTTTCGGTTCCCGGATGCAGAACAAGAACGTCGCCGGTTCCCAGATTCGCCCGTCCGGCTTTGATACGGTGTTCCGCTGTTCCGTGCCGGACGATGCACAATTCGGAATATTCGTGCTTCCTGAATATATCCTCTTCCACATGTTCGCGGTCCGGCTCGTTGAGAAACATTTTCACAGCCAGCGGAAACTTTTCCGGTTGCGGATAGTTGATGTATTTTTCCATTTTCCCCTGAATTTTTCTTTTTGGCGATAATGTAATGCAAATAGGCGGTATTGTCAAGGAATTTTTCGGATTATGTGCTATAATTATGGATAGACACCGGAAAAAAGGAGAACATGCAATGGATTTCGGAAAACATTCACAGACATCTGAGGGAATCAGAGAAAGGCGGACAGCGCAATGAAAACGTATCGTCCCGGAAGAAACATTTTCAAGCGCAAATCCGGAAGATTCACGCTTATAGAGCTCCTCGTGGTAATTGCAATCATTGCAATCCTTGCCGGAATGCTTCTGCCTGCGCTGAATTCGGCAAGGGAAAAGGCGCGGGAAGTATCGTGTCTGGGGAACTTAAAACAGCTTGGGCTGGTTCTGCACGGTTATGCGGGGGATAACAACGACAGTTATCCGTACAGTTCGGATCTTTACGGAGCGCGCAGAATTTTCCCGCTTGCTCTCGGCACTTACTACGGACGGAAGAGCGAAGACTGGAGACCCGGCGATACCGTCGGCGGACCGACGTTCTGCCCCAATGTGCCGAAGCGGAAGGCGGCGGATGGCGAAAATGTGATTTCCAGCTACGGTTTTGCGTACAATCTGTTCCGCGGCGCTCTGCCTGATTTGCAGGATAAAGTCGGAATCGGCGGTATGACCGGGTCGGGGACGGAGAGAACGGCGAACCGGCTTTCGAAAGTGTTTCCGCAAAGCGCGGTTGCGTTCTGCCTCAAGATGAAGGACCCGGCGGACTACGGCGGCAGTGCGGAGGCGGTTCCGGAGGGAGAAGTCAGCATCTATCCATACCGGACAGTGGACAACTGCTGGGTTTCAAGAACAAAAAACGGAGGGGAGTTCGTTTCGTATTATCACAAAAACAGCGATCTGCTGCTCCAGAGCGGCGGTTCCGCAAGATCGCTCCGCAAAAACGTTTCGCGAATCATGCTGGACAAGGATACCGCCTGTCCGCTGCAATAATGAAAGGATGATTGAATGACACCGAGAAACTACAATCTCTCCTACGGAATGGAGGGGGTTGCGTGGGACGGCAGGCAGCTTGCGCGGAGACCCGCGCCGGAGATCAGCCGCACGATCGACGCGATGCAGAAGGCCGGAATGAATGAGATAATGATCGCTGCTTACCATGTTGAAGAGCCCGCCGACTTTGACCTGGATGCGGAGACCCGCCGCATCGGACGCGAGCTGGAGTCCCGCGGAATGAAAGCCAATCAGCACCACGGTTACGCCGCGTGTCTTGCGGAACCTGGAACATCGCAGAAGCAGGTCGTCGAAAACCTGAAACGCTGCATTGATTATACGGCGAACCTTCATGCGGACAATCTGGTGATTCACCTTGGAAAGCTTGCCGGGCATTACACTTCGCTTGCGGAGGAAATCCGTGTTTTCGGGGAAATGATGGCGCGGTTCGGCGCGGAGTGCGTCATCGATCAGGTTGCGGAAAACATGCGCGAAGCCGGAGAGTATGCGCGCAGAAACAACGTTTTTCTCGCAATGGAGAATCTGGATGCGTTTCATCACCTGAGCAATATCAAACAGCTGCCGGAGATCATCCGGAGGGCGGATCACCCGAACGTCGGCGGCTGCCTGGATTTCGGACACGCCCATTGCGCGGGAGTTTCGCCGGTCCGCTGGATCCATGCGTTCGGGTCCAAGCTCTTCACAACGCACATTCATGACAACCACGGCAACACGCGCGGCGTCAAACCGGGCGAGCTGACGGATGCGACGAAGGATTTTGACGAGCATCTTTCCCCCGGACTCGGCACGATTGATTGGTGCGAATGTATCACCGCTCTCTGGGAGACCGGATACGACCGAACGCTCAGTTTCGAGAGCTCGTTTCCTGCGGAGTCCATGACGGATTCCTTCCGTTTTTCTGCAATTTTCTGGCGCGCTGCGGAAAAGATCGCAATGCGCCGTCTCAACTATAAAAAAGGAGGATAACCATGAATTCCAAACATCTCGCCCTTGCACTTGCCGGATTCGCTTTGACGTTTCCGCTTTACTCCGCTGAAAACGTTTTTGAGGGTTTCGGCAAGCCGTGGCAGTTTTACGGCGGCACAAAATTCTCGGAAAAGAAAGACTCCGTGACCGTTCCGGTGAGGACCGGCGGCATGTACGTTTCCGTGCGCAACCCGCTGACTCCGGGAGCTTATGCCTGTTCGTTTGAATACAGATTCGCCACCGTTCCCGACGGAAAAGCCGATTTTCAATTTTCCTGTGTGACGGACCGCGGAATCTATGTGAATCTTACGCCGCGCACGGAGTGGACGGCGATGACCTTCCGCGTCATCCTGACCAAAGAGATGGAAGTCAAGACCGGATTCGGACTCAATTTTGCGCAGCCGAATACACTGGAACTGCGCGGCTTCCGTCTGGAACGTCTGAGCGACGATGATTTTGCCAAACTGGAATACCCGTCGAACCGGGATTGCTGGATCAACCGCAGCACCGACCGCAGAAAATCGTCGCTTTCAGAAATTGATGCTTCGGATCATGTGCTCGGCGGAAAGGCGGTTCAAGTGAGTGCGTCTCCTGATTTTCCGGCGGACGGGCTTCTCAATCTTTCGAGTGTCTCCATGCCGCTTCCGCAGGGGAGGAAATACCGTTTTTCCTATTGGATCAAAGCTGATGCCGAAGGTGCGGTTCGCGCGGCGGTCGGCGGACGTTATTTCACGGAACGGATGGGGACGGAGTGGAAGAAAGTTGCGGTCGAATTTGAATCTGTCAAAGACAAAAATCCGCTGACGGGCATTTCCTTTCAGACGCTCGACAGGGGGATCAGGGTTCTTGCGGTCAAAAATGTTGAACTGGAAATGGTGAAATGAGATGAAGTTTCTGTTTGCATTGGCGGCCGGAATCGCGGGAGCTCTCTGCTGCGGAGAAAATCTGCTTCCGAATTCCAGCTTTGAACTTGGAACCGCCGGGTGGGGCGTGATGAACGAAGTTCCGAAAGAGAACGGAAAGTTTCAGGCGCTGCGGGTGCGGAGCAGCAAAGACTCCGTGCACGGCGCATCGTCGCTGGAACTGCGGAACCCCGATGGCGGGCTGGCTGTTCTCTGTTCGCCCGCGGTTCCGGTTGCGCCAGGTGAAATGTACACTTTTTCAGTCTGGCTGAAGGCTTCGGTGCCGATGACGGCGGAGCTTTCCTTCTTTTCCCCGATTGACGGACGCTGGCATGTCGTCAGCCGGAAAGTTCCCGTTTCGAAAGAGTGGAAACGCTGTGAATTTGTCCGGAAGATTCCCGCCGGTCATCCGGAGGTCGTTGTGCGCGTGCAGTTCCGTTCAGAGGGAACTCTGTTCGCGGATGCGGCACAGCTGGAGCGCGGGGGTTCCGCTTCCGCATACAGTCCTTCCGCTCCGGTGGAGGCGGCTGTTGAAATGCCGAAAACCTGGTGCACTGCGGGAGAACGGAATGTGACGTTCCGCGCGGTCAATTACGGAACGTCGGCGGCTGAAATACCGTTTTCCGTCACAGCACGCAACGCTCTGACCGGCTGGAAAACGGAAAAACGGCTTGCCGTGGAGCTCGGCGGCGGAAAAACCGTTGAGGAGCAGATTCGTCTTCCTCTGCTGAATCGCGGTGCGGTGGAGCTGGGCGCAAAATGGGATTCCGGTCAGGCGATTCCGTTCCGCCTGGCCGTCCTGAACGCTCTGCCGCGGGGAAAGTCCGATCCGGAACGGGAGTTCTGTGTTGGCGTCAATGAAACGGGCGTTTTCCGGAATGCTGGAACGGCGCACAATCCGTATCAGGCGCTTGGAATTGATTTTGCCGGACATCTGGAGATGCTTCATGCAACGGGCGTTTCCATGATCCGGCTGTTCGAATATGAACTTGGACGTTCATGGGTGATCAACCCTGAACGCGGAAAATTCGAGTTCGAACAGCTGAACCGTTTTCTTGACGCTGTGGCAAAGAGCGAAATCGTGCCGTACATCTGCATGGACACGGAGGCCTTTTCAATCAATCCGGATTCAAAGAATCCGCGTCATGTCGCCGTTCGGAACTGGTTCATGGCGCGGGACGGCAAACGGGAAAAACCGCTGAACGGCATGAAAAATGCAATCCCCGTCTCTCCGCTCATGGCGGACTGGAACGCGTACATTCGCGCATTCGTTGAAAATGCGCGCGGGCGGGTCAGGTATTACGAGATTATGAACGAGCCGAATCTGCGTATGACCGCCGCAAAGTATTCCTCCTATCTGGAGACGGCGTACCGCACGGCAAAACAGGCGGATCCGCAGTGCCGGATTGTCGGAATCTGTTCAACGGAGGACTACGGCGCGGAAGCGGACGCTTTCACGGCGAATGCGGCGAAGATTGGAGCGTTTGCGTTTCTGGACGCCTTCTCGTTTCATCCGTACCAGGCCGCACTGGATTCATCGGCGGTTCCGGCAGACCGGCTGCTGGATAAATTAAACGCTTTGCGCACGAAATACCGTCCGGAAGTACAACTCTGGAATTCGGAACTCTTCTACATCCATTCCGTGGAGGATGCGAAAAAACACCGGCGGACCGATCCGCAGTTTCTGCGTCCGGAAAATCTGACGCGCCGTTATGTGATCGACTTCGGAGAAGGGGTGCGGGTTTCAACGCCTCTGCATGTCTGGCAGCTGTTTGAAAAACATTCGGCGCGGATGTTCGCGGATCCGACCCGTTTCGGTCAGAAGGCGGTTCCAAACGCATCGGCGGCTGCACAGAATGCGTTCGTGTATTTCCTGCACGGTGCAAAACCGCTTGGCCGGCTTAAACTTCCCGCCGGAGTGAACGGTTACCTGTTTCGCACGGCTGACGGACGCGAGACCGCCGTTGTGTGGGCGGTGGAGAACAGCCGCGGATTTTTCCTTTCCCTTCCGGCGGAGCTCAAAGTGTTTGACCTGTTCGGAAATCCCCTGGAAAACGTTTCGAAACTCTTGCTGGATGAACGGCCGGTTTATCTGACCGGAAAGAATCTGAAAGGTTTTTTGACCGCCTCCGCATTTCAGCCTCAGGAGGTGATTGCGGTTACGGGGGCGCGTTTCCGTCAGACAGGTGAACTGGTTGTTGAGTTTCAGAACCGGACCGCGAATGCGGTTCCGCTGGTCGCGCGCCTGAAGGACGGCGGGGAAATCCGGAAATGCACGGTTCCTGCGGACGGCCGGGCGTCGGTTCGTTTTCATACGGAAAATCCGGCTCCGGAACTTCTCTGGTTTGACGGGGGCCGTCAGAAAAAACGGAGACTGAATCCGGTTTCCGTCCGGAAAACAATGTTCAGCGGAGAAAAAGTGCGTGTCGGCGAGGCGCTTGAGTTTAGCGCGGAGATGACGCCGGAGTTCCTTTCCGTCGCGTTTTCCGTAAAGGATCGCAGGCGCGGGGAGCGGATTCCCGGGCAGCCGTGGACGGGCGACTGTCTGGAGCTGTTTCTGGATACCGCGCCGGAGTCCGGCTTGGATCGGCATCTGCCCGGCGCGTCCGTGTACCGTCTTTTCGTTGTTCCGGTTTCGGCGAACGGTCTTCCGGCGGAACTCAGCGGAAGCCCGAATCTGGATTGCGGGAAAATCCGCTGGTCTTTGAAAGAAAACGGCGCGGATTACAGCGGAAAAATCGAAATTCCGTGGGAGGCGATCGGCTGTTCCGGTCCGCGCGAACTCGGGTTTGATATTATTGCGGACGACGCGGAGGGAACAAAGCGTCTTGCATATCATGCCTGGGCGGGCGATGACCGCAACCACGCTTCTCGCTTCCAGTTCGGACGGATTTTCATGGAAAGCCGGCGGGAATGAACATGCATGTTCTTTTTGACATTGACGACACGCTGACCAAGTACGGTTCTCATGCGATGGACCGTCTGTTTGCCGGAAATTTTCTGTTCCCGGTGATGGCGGATCTCGCGGAGGCGCATGGCATGGAACGCGCGGAGGCGGAACGGCGGATTCATGCGGAACTTGACGTCAACCGTTTCTGGGATTATCCGGATTTCTCCCGTGCGCTCGGACTTTCCTGGGAGGAGACTCTTCCGTCACTTCGCCGCTGGCATTGCGAAAACATCCATGCTCTTCCGGATTCGGTCCGTCTGGTGCGCCGCCTGCGGAAACTCGGGATTCCTGTTTCGGTCATCAGCAACAATCCGCGCCAGGGCTGTCTGCTGAAGCTGGAAATCTGCGGGCTTGCCGATCCGGGAAAGAACAGCTCGGTGTTCCGCAACATCTTTTCAACGGACCTTATGAAGGGATGCAAGGGGGATGAAGGAAGCTGGGACCGTGCGGTTTCCGTTCTGCGTTCACAGGGAGATGAAACGCCGGTTATGATTGGAGACAATTTTCTTGAGGACGGAGTTCTTGCGCTTCGGTCCGGTGTGGCGCATTCGTTCATTCTGAATCGGCGGAATCGGACGGATTTTGAGTCGATTCCGTGCATCCGCATTGTGCCTGATGCGGATGCCGTCAACTTGTATGAGCTGCCGGGTTCGTTTATAACGGCGTCTTAGAATCGGAGAAATTCCGCGGGGGGGATCGTGATGATCCGGGCTGGCTCGTCCGTGCCGGAAAGTTGACGGATCACAAGTTCCGCCGCCGTCTCCGCAATCTTCCGGAAGTCCTGAATGCAGAGAAATACAGGTCCGAGCTTTTCACGGTTCTCCGGAAGCAGACGGTCGAACGCCGCGGTGATGAAGCCTTCCGGAAGATCCGGAAGAATCTGCGATACTACAGTCGCATTGTTTGAGAAGACCGCCGGTTTGCGTACTCCCCGTTTGAGAAAAGCCGGAATGTTCTCCTCGGCAAACGGAATTCCGCGTCGCGTCAGTTCGTCGATCAGATGTTCGCGGCGGCTGCGGGAGACCGTGTTGAAATCCGGGAACAGGAGAATCGCGCCGTCCGCTCCCGCCTCAAGCGCACGGTCGCAAAGTCCGCGCATGGCGATCGTGTTGTCCGTGGTGACGGTCGGGTACGGGAATTCCGGAAGCCAGCGGTCGAGGAAGATCAGCGGACACGGAATGTGCTCAAAGAGATGACGGATCCGCGGAGTGAGGCTGTTGTCGCTCGTCGCAAATATGATTGCCGCATCGCAGATTTTCTGCGTGAGTTTTTCCAGCCGGTCGGCGAAGAGACGGGTGTGATCGGGGGCGTATGACAGAATGAGGAGCGTGTAGCCCGCGCGTGAAAAAAGTTCGTTGAGTCTTACCGCGGCTTCGCGTTCCATGTTGTATTCGAGCGAACCCATAAGCAGGGCGATCATCCGGGTTCTGCCGTCCGCCAGGTTGCGGGCGTTGAGGTTCGGAACATAGCCGTATTGCGCCGCAAGTTCCGTCATCCGGTCGCGCGTGCTCTGCCGGACCCGCGGGTCGCCGCGCAATGCACGCGAAACGGTGGACGGGTTCACGCCCGCAATTTTCGCAAGATCATGGATCGTGATATTGTTCATTTGAGCTTCAGGGTCCGGATTTCAAACGGTTTCAGCGTCAGTTCGATTTTTCCGTTCGTTGCGACATGCGCGGCGCCGTCGGTCCATTCGAGCAGATCGGTTTCCACCGCCCGTTCGGCGTTGCGCAGAGAGAGGATCGCTTTCGAGTCCGCTCCCTTCGTTTCGACGAGACGGACGACGAGGCAGTTCTCCTTTTCCGCTTTTTTGAGGACTTCGAGCGAGACGGCGTCCGATTCGATTGCGACCGGAGGCTGAATATCCGCCGCTGCTCCGTCGATGACGCGCGGAGGGCGGTTCAGCAGCGCGGCTTCGCGCATGACATTGGAATGGATAAGCGAGCCGTCGTGCGGAAGCAGCGAGTAGATGAACTCGTGATGCCCGATATCCGCGGTCGGATCGGGCTCTTTCGGCGAACGCAGCAGGGCGAGATCGAGCACGCTTTCTTTGACCTTGCAGCCGTATTTGCTGTCGTTGAGGAGCGCGACGCCGTGTGAGTCGTCGGAAATGTCTGCATAGCGCTGGCAGACGGCTTCGAACTGTGCCATGTCGCGGCTGGTGTTTTCGTGCATCGTCCGGCGGATGCAGCCGTACTGAATGTCGAACGCGGCTTCGTCTGCAAAAATGTTGACCGGGAATGCGGTGCGGAGCATCTTGTGCGATTCGTTCCAGTCAACCTGCGTTCTGAAGTCCAGACGTGTTCCCTCCGATTCCAGAACAACGGTCTGCCGGATGACGGAATTTGAAATCTTGAGTTCAAATTCAAGCGCGGAGCGGAGCCCTCCCGCGAGGACTTTGTGCGCGCGGACCGGAACCGGATGCCGTGCTTCCTGGCGCGGATAATAGACGTCGATGTCCCATGCATCGTAATCCAGCGGATTGTCAACATAGAACGAGAAGACGTTTCCGCTTTCACCGGGTTTGAGGATGGAGCTTCCCGTGAGCTTGTCGGTCGCTTCGATCAGCCGGGCATCCGGCGAGAAGACGTAGCGGACATTTTGATTTTCGAGCACAAGATCGTTGGATTCGGTCTCCGCCGGAAGCTCCGCTTTTGCACCTTTGCGGAGTACGGTGAATGAGAGTTCCGGCAGATGAACGCGGACTGTTGTGCGTCCGTTTTCATGCTGAACGGGAAGTTCGTTTCCGGCGGCGTCGAGCACGCGGAAGCCGTTCCAGGTTTCGGGAAGCTCAACAAGAGCCGTGACGCCGCAGGAGAGCGAGTTGAGAATGGTCGCGGAGCCGTCGACTTTCGGGAAGAGTTCATCTGTGGCGCGCTTCATCAGCGATTCGCAGAGAACGAGAATTTCCGCATGCTGCTTCTGCGTTGTCTCGTAAACCATTCCGATGGAGGAGCCGGGAATGATGTCATGGAACTGATTGAGCAGCAGAAGTTTCCATGCACGGTCGAGCTCCTTTGCCGGGTAATGCGCGGCGGGGAGCATGGAGCAGAGAAATTCGGTCTGCGCGAGCATCTGTTCGCATTTCCGGTTTCCGCGTTTGGTTCGCGCCTGCGTGGTGAGCGTGCCGCGGTGAAGCTCCAGATAGAGCTCGCCTTTCCAGACGGGCAGTTCGGCGCGTTTTTCATTGATGATTTCAAAGAAACGATCCGCCCGGCCGAACTTGTAATGCGGACAGCCGTCGAGAGCGGCGAGACGTTTTCCGCGTTCGATGTATTCAGGAGCGGGACCGCCTCCGCCGTCGCCGATGCCGTAAAGACTCATGAAGTCGGAGAGCGTGTCGCCCTCGGTGTAGCGCGTCTGCGCCTCCATCAGCTGCTGCGGCCGGACTGCGGAATTGTAGGTGTCTTCGGGGGGAAAGTGGGTCAGAACCTCGCTGTTGTCGATCCCTTTCCAGAGAAACGACTGGTACGGGAAGCGGTTGAACTGGCACCAGGAGAGTTTCTGGGTGAGAAAATATTCGCATCCGGCTTTCCGGATGATCTGGGGGAGGGCGGCGGAGTAGCCGAAAACATCGGGAATCCAGAGATTTCTGACGTCAACCCCGAATTCATCTTTAAAGAAGTTCTTGCCGTGGAGGAACTGGCGGATCATGGATTCTCCGCTGATGAGGTTGCAGTCCGCTTCAACCCACATTCCGCCCTGAATTTCCCAGCGTCCGGCGGCGACGGCCTGTTTGATTTTTTCGTAAAGAGCCGGATAGTGCTCTTTGACGAATGCGTAATGCTGAGCCGAGGATGCCCCGAAGATATACTCCGGATATTCTTCGATGAGTGCGATCTGGGAGCTGAAAGTGCGTGCGCACTTGCGGATGCTTTCGCGGACGGGCCAGAGCCAGCCGGTGTCGATATGAGCGTGTCCGACTCCGTGCGCCGTCATCATGGAGCCGGACGGAGCAACCCGGAAAGTCTTCTGCAGGACTTCACGCGCCGCGGCGGCGTTTGCGGGAGTTTCGTTGCAGACGTCCGCCGCCTTGCTGATGACGGAGAGGAAGCGGCTGATGCGGAAATCCCCCTGCGGAAGCCCTTCCACGAGCGAGATCAGCACTTCCAGATCGAGATAGAGATTCCAGACTTCGCGGTCGAATACGGCGAGGTCGCAGTTGATGAGCGTTCCGGTGAAACTTTTGCGCGGGTGATCGAAACTGATTTCGCGTGTCTCTTCATGAAGGAGCCCGAAGAGCGAATTGGCGGCTCCTTCAATCCAGAAATCCAGTTTGGTTCCCGGTTTGATTTTTTTGAGCGGATAATTGTTTTTGTAGTAATCGCTGGAGTAGACGGTTCCTCCGGTGAGCCCGTAAACAGGTGTGCCATCCGCATCGAAGATGAGCGCTTCGCCGCCGATGTTCATGAGCAGAGAGAGTTCGGCTCCCTGAAATTCTTCCGGAACGGTTCCTGTGACATGGAACCATGCGCTTGACCAGTCGCGTCCCCAGATTTCCCCTTTCCGGATGGGCGCGTATGCAAGGGCGAGGCGATCCTTGAACTCCACCGGCTCCGCGGAAGACGCGTATTCGCAGTTGAGTTCGATTGTGCGCGGATAGATTGCGCCTTTCACACGGGCGGCAAATGTTTTTGCCCGTTTCAGATAGAATTCAATTTCCCGGGGGAACATCTCAATCTCCTTTTTATTGTTTTTTATAAAATACAACCGGTTGCAAAAAAATCAAGAGGCAATAAAGAAAAAATGAATTGCAGATTTTCAGGCGAACAGCGCATCGCGGTTTCTGTTTTCGCCGTTTTTGCGGTAGGAGTCCGGAGTCGTCCCGTAGGTTTTCCGGAAGACGCGGCAGAAATGGCTTGCGTCGGTGAATCCGGCGAGCTCTGCAATGCCGTCGAGCTTCATATTGGTGCATTCCAGCAGATGTTTTGCATAAAGGATGCGTTGTTCCATGAGGAATTTTCCCGGTGTCTGGCCGCATTGTTTCCGGAAATAATCCTGGAAATATTTTTCCGACAGATTGAAATGCGCCGCCAGAGCCCGGACGTCCGCGGTTTGGAGGTGATTCCGGACCCAGCGTGCGGCTTCGCGCGTGAGCTCGGCATTGTGTCCGCTGTTTTCCGCGGATTCCAATTCATTCTGCAGTTCCAGAAGAATTGCGCAGGCGGCTTTTCTGATGTCGCAGGCGTTCAGATTGTGATGCAGCGCCAGGCGGAACAGATGCTGGAATTCGGCGACGCATGCGGAGTTTCTGCGGAGCAGACGGACCGGTTCTCCCTGCGCGATTTTTTCAAAGATCCGCTTCGCGAGTTCGCCGCGGAAACTGATGTAGATGTAGCTCCAGTAATGGTTGTCCGGAGTGTAGAATTCAAATTCGTCTTTGTGGGTGATGAAGAAGCAGCGTTCCGGCGGGAGCGCATACTCGGCGCAGCTTCCGTCGGGACGTCTGTAGCGGATTTTCGCCGTTCCCTCCTGTGAATACTGGAGGATGTAGAATTCGCTGGAAAAATTGCGCATGTCCCAGTGGGAAAAATGATAGCGTTCCCCCTCCATGATCCGGCGGTCTCCGGCGGTGGTGATGATCGCCGGAAAATCGTCGTGTCCGGATGTTTCCCGGAAGTCGATCCAGATGTTGGAACCGTCAAATCCGTCTTCGTAAATGCTCTGCATGAGTTTTCTCCGGTTGTGTGTCAGGTAAAATATCGCCGGAACGGGAAAAGTCAACCCTTGAAATCATACTTTCATGCCATACGCAGTACTTTTTTACGATTGTGTTTTTGCCGCCGAAACCTATATTATCTTCCAGAACAGAAAGGTTTTTTGCTATGAATGAGTTTCTGAAAAACGCCCCGCCCGCCCCGGGAAACAGCGTTGTCCGCGGAGAGGCCAGATTCTCCGTAATCACTCCGCAGCTTATCCGTATGGAGTGGAGTCCGGACGGAAAGTTTGACGACCGCCCGACCCAGAACATCCGCTGCCGCGACCTGGGGGCGCAGTCATTCCGGAGCTCTGAGGGAAACGGCGTTGTGCATATTGATACGGATGCCCTTCAGCTCGAATACCGTCCCGACGGCAAACCGTTTTCCAGCGGAAATCTGAAGATTTCTTTCCGGTTCGGCAGCCGGACGGTCTCATGGACTCCCGGCATGGAGGACGGCGGAAATCTGAAAGGCGCCTGCACCGAACTCGACATGCTCGACGGCGACGTCCTGCTTGATCTCATGAAGTGGATCAACGGAACGGATGAAGTCCGCGCAAAGTTCAAGCTTGACGACGGTTTTCTCTCCCGTTCCGGCTGGTCAGTTTTTGATGACAGCAAAACGCCTGCGGTCGTGGAGTATCCCGTTTTCGGCGAATGGTTTGAACAGCGTCCTGTTTCGGAACGGCTCGACCTCTATTTCTTCGCCTTCGGAACCGAATATAAAAAGTGTCTGCTTGCCGCCTCCCGCATGTTCGGACGCCCGCCGCTTCCGCCGCACTACGCGTTCGGGTACTGGTATTCGCGCTACTGGGCGTTTTCCGATACGGAACTCGAAGACCTTGCGGAACATTTTGACCGCGCGGGCGCTCCGCTGGATGTCCTCGTGCTCGACGTCGACTGGCATCTTCCGGGCTGGACCGGCTTCACCTGGGATCCCGATTTCTTCCCCGATCCCGGCGGGTTCCTCCGGAAAATCAAAACGCGGAACATTCACACCGCGCTCAACTTGCACCCCGACCGCGGTGTCGCTCCGCATGAAAAATGCTTTGCGGAATTCGCCGCCAGCATGAACCATTCCGACCCTGATTCTCCGGTTCCGTTCGATATCGGCAATCCGCGGTTCATGGATCTCTATTTCAAAAAACTGCTGAATCCCGAAGAGCTGCGCGGCGTGGACTGCTGGTGGATGGACTGGCGGCAGGATTCCTCCGCGGTTGAACGGACCGGCTTCCGCCCGCTCGCATGGATCAACCGTTTGCACTGGCTGGATCAGGAACGCCGGAATCCGGAAAAGCGTCCGATCGTCTTCAGCTGCCGCGGCGGAATGGACGGCGTTCGCTATCCGATCGGTTTTTCCGCCGACGCCTGTTCGACCTGGGCGACCCTTGCGAAAGAGATTGAAATCACCTCCGCAGCATCGAATGTCCTGTTCGGTTACTGGAGTCATGACATCGGCGGGCACATGGAGCACTGCTCCATTTCGCCGGAACTCTATCTGCGCTGGATGCAGTTCGGAGTCTGTTCTCCGGTTTTTCGCACGCATTCCGCAAAATTCGCCTATGCGGAACGCCGGTTCTGGAATTTTCCCGCACCGTGGAACGGACTGCTGCGCAAAGAGATACGCCGCCGCCTCCGGCTGGTTCCCTATATCTACGGAGAATGCCGGAAAGCCTGCGACTCCGCCGTCTCCCTCTGCCGTCCGCTCTATTATGAGTATCCGGAACTCGACGAGGCGTACCGGCATCCGGGCGAATATTTCTTCGGCGACAGTTTTCTCGCCGCCCCCGTTTCGATTCCCGCCGATCCGGAAACCGGACTCGCGGAACAGAACCTCTGGCTCCCGCCGGGCGAATGGTACGATCTGGAAACCGGACTTCTCCTCTCCGGCGGACAGAAGGTCCTGTTCCGCCGTCTTCATTCGGATCTGCCCCGCCTTGTCCGTCCCGGAACCGTTCTCGCGGAGGCCCCGGAAGGAGAACGCGCCGGAGTTTCCGCCGTTCTGCCGCATCCGGTCTTCGTGATTTACCCGGGAGCGCAGGGAGAATACGAGCTTTACGAGGACGACGGGTCTTCTGTCGCTTACGAGCGCGGCGAATGTGTCCGCACGCGAATCCGTCACCGGCGCGAGGGGCTCCGCCGCATTGTGGAAATCGCTCCGGCGGAGGGCGTGTGCGCAGGCTGCCCGGAGGAGCGTCCCGTCACAGTAAAATTCCGCGGATATGTTCCGCCGGTCTCCGTCGAGGTTGACGGAAAGAGAATTCCGTGGTCGTACGACGGCAGCGAGCTGACTTGCTCCATTTCGCTTCCGCTGATGAAGACCCGAGAGGGCGTCCGTCTTGAAATTGAATTCGCGGCAGAAGATGAATATGCTTCTCTTGCCGGATGGCGCGGCGCGGTCCGCCGCCTGCGTCTGCTTGCGGATATCCAGAACCGCACAGCCGGCTGCACGATGCCTGTGAAAGACGACCGTCTGGCTCAGAAACTTGCGCATCTGACCCGCCGCATCTCTCTGCATCCGGAAACGCTTCCGCTGGAACAGGTTGCGGTGAAAGAGCTTTTCCCGCGTCTTGCTCCTTCATTCAGGGAGCTTCAGCGGGTGCGCGGAAAACTTTTCCCGTTCTCTCTGAAACAGGTCGATATCCTGCTGAAAGACACGGAACGGCTGATGAACAACTGTGGCAATCGTACTTTTGTACCGTAAACAATACACGTGTACCATTGCTTTTTGCAAACACGCACTCTATATTAGAGGCGGGAAAACAAAAACAGAACCGTTTCAGACGCTTGTGCGTCGCGTCTGAAACGGGAAACAGAAAAGGAAACAAAAATGAACGGAACACCAAGAAAGACAGGCGGCAGCATGACACGGGAATCGGCAGCGCACCTCATTTCATGCATCAGGGGACGTCGCTGTAGATTTACCCTCATAGAGCTCCTTGTGGTAATTGCCATCATCGCCATCCTTGCCGGCATGCTTCTTCCCGCGTTGAATTCCGCCCGGGAGAAGGCGCGCGCAATCACCTGCACCAGTAATCAGAAGCAGACTCTGCTCGACTTCGGAATGTATGCAAATGACAACCAGGATTTCTGGCCGGTGTACATCGCTTACGACGGCAGCCGCGTCTCCTGGTCGGTTGCCCTGTATCAGGATAAGATAACGAAAAACGGCTGGAAAGCTCTGAAATACAACTACTGTCCCTCCAATCCCCGTCCGGCTTCCGCGAACCATTACAACATCTACGGCGCGAAGATGGCATGGTTTGATTTTGGCTACGAAGAGCCCTATGCCGGAGTGAAAAATCCGTATGTCGCGGCTGGAAGCGATTATTTCCTGAATGCCAAAAAGGTCAGAACCCCGAGCAACTATTTTCAGATCAGCGACTCCATGCGCGGGGATGCGGCGAACAAGGGGCAGAATCTCTATTTCATTGACAAGAACGATGCAACGAAAGGCATTCCGCTGATTCATCAGCAGGGTGCCAACCTCGGATTCACGGATGGTCACGCCGGACACGAGAGTTCCGCGAAACTGAAAAAGCGCGCATCCGAAGGCGGCTGTGCCGCAGGGTTCATCATGGATGCCGCGGGAAATCCGCTGTTCTGATTTTCCGCATTCCGCAAACAGAAAACCTTTCCCGCTTCAAAATGTCGCAGGGAAAGGTTTTTTTATGTACGAAGAAACTGAAATTTTTAAAATAAGTAGCCTTGTCTAATTTTAAACTTGAAAAATAAGAATTCATGAGTATATTACGCTTTATGCTGAAATGCAGCATCTTGCGCTTTTTCTTGACAGGTGCAGTTTTTGTTTTTGCAACAGGACTGCACTTTTTCAGGGAAATATAATTAGGTTAAGCTAACTTTTAGATTCACGGGAGCTTGAAATTGGAAATTTTCATTGTGACGGTGCTTGCGGCCGCGTGGCTGCAGAGTGTCATGAAGCTGACGTTGCTGCCGCGGGCTGTCCGCTGGGGCATTCTGGCGCTGGTGGCTGTGCCGGCGTTTCTGTGCAAAGCGACGTTGATGCGGTTCAATCTGCATTCCATCGACCGTTTTCTTTCCAACGCGGAAAATCTGAAGGATTTCTGTGCGCTGGTTGTGGTTCAGGAGCTTCTTGCGCTGCTTGCCGGTCTGTCTCTGCTGAAGGAGCGGGAACTCGGAGAAAAAGTTCACCGCTGGAAATACCTGGCCCTGCTGCCGTCTTTGCTTCTGCCGGTTGTTGTCATGTATCTGACGGCGCTTGGATTCAACCGGCTGGTTTGTCATGAGTTCAATACGATACTCTGGTGGGCGTCCGGCGGTTTCATGCTTCTTTCTGCCTGTTCCTGCGAAGTCTGGGGGCTGATTCATCCGCTTGAACGGGAGCGTGTTTCCGCCGTGCTCACAGGGAGCTGGATGCTTGTTCTGCTCGCGATTTTTCTTCCCGCCGCGGCGGAAGGAAAACTTACGCAGGGTGCGGACGGGACAAGCTCCGAACCGGGACGCGATTTCGCGATTCTCGGTATTCTGATTCTGGTTGTTGCGCTTTCGGCGCTCGCATTTCAAATTTACAGAAACAGAAAGGAATCAATCAGAAAATGCGTTACATCACAGAAATCCTGAACTGGGTATCCGCCAGCTTCATGCTGCCGGATATCGTCCTCCTGCTTGCCGCGATGATTTTCGCGCTTGTCGAGCTCGGGGGATTCTGCTCCATGTACCTGCGGCTGCTTCAGGAAAGGCGGAAGCGTGAGGAAATCATGAAAGAGCTCCGCGCGGATCGGGAAATTCTTCCGGCTTCTCTCGGGCATGGCGTTTTTTCGCGGCATTTGAGCGAACTCGTTCAACTCGACTGGGAGCCGGTGCACTGCGAAAAACGGATCTTCGATTTCTCGCAGAAGTATGAACATGAACTCGAGCGCGCGCGCTTTATGACGAAGATCGGTCCGATGCTCGGGCTGATGGGCACGCTGATTCCGATGGGACCCGCCCTCGCGGGGCTGGCGTCGGGCGACATCGCATCCATGGCTTACAATATGCAGATCGCTTTCGGAACAACGGTCGTCGGCATCTTCGTCGCCGGAGTCGGACTGCTGCTTCACTCGGTCAAGCGCCACTGGTTTGCGGATGAAATCGCCGCGCTCCGGTATGCTCTGGATCTCAAGCTCGGAAGGGAGGGCGGCCATGCGCAGAACGGGACGCTATGATGTGTTCGCGCCGGAGGATGACTGCGATCCGCTTTCCGGACTGGTGAACCTTTTCGACGCCGCAATGGTGTTTGCGGTAGCGCTCATGGTGGCATTTGTCATTCAGAGCCGCATGACGGAATTCCTGACCGCGCAGGATGTGACGTACGTCAAAAACGCCGGGAAACCGGATATGGAAATCATTGTAAAGAAAGACAACAGAATCTCCCGTTTCAAATCGGAAAAAACAACCGGTTCGGGAAAAGGCGAGCGCGTCGGAATCGCGTACCGCCTTGAAAACGGGGAAATCATTTACGTCCCGGAAGGAAAAACAAAATGAAACACAAAAAACTTGTCGCCGGAGCTCTGGTTCTCATTGCCGCCGCTGCCGGGTGGTTCTGCTGGAAGGGCATGTCGCCGACCCGCGTCGGCATGGTCAATTATCCCGATTACATGCTGGCTGCGCAACTGGATCAGGAGATCGGCAGATTCATCGACGTCGAGCCGGTCAGATGGAACGACAAAACCGATCCCGCCGCGCTCAAACGCTACGACGTCCTTTACTTTTTCGGAATGGGGCTCCAGTTCAACGATCGCCAGCAGGCTGCAATTGACGAACTCGTCCGCCGCAAAAAACCGCTCTATGTCACCGCATCCACCCGGGCGGAAACGAAGCTCGACACGCTCCCTCCGGAACAGTCCGCACAGGTTCAGGCATACATGAGCGGCGGCGGAAAAGTCAATTTCAAGCGTCTGATGGATTACACACGCCGGGTGATCGACGGCAAGTTCCTTTTTGCGGAAAAGGTTCTTCCTCCGAAAAAACTTCCGCGTTCCGCATTCTTTCATCCGAAAAAAGATGAGGAGACCGAGCTGGCGACCTATGCGCAGTATCTTGCGTTTTACAAAAAACTTGGAAAATACAATCCGCAGAATCCGACCGTCTGCATTTTCTCCGGCAACGGCGGCGGAGATCTTGAGACGCTTGTCGATGCGCTTGAACGCAAGGGGCTCAACGTTGTCGGAATCTCCGGCATGATGGAACGCATCAGACTGCTGGAAGCGGTCAAGCCGTCGCTGATTATCTATCAGCCGCATGGACGTCTTTCGATGAATGATCCCGATGCGATGCTTGCGGCGCTGAAGCGTCTGAACATTCCGGTATACTGTCCGATCAAAGTCAGTCAGCCGTATGAGGAGTATCTGCGCGACCAGCGCGGCATGACGGGCGGGATGCTCAGCCAGAGCGTCATCATGCCCGAGCTCGACGGCGGCGCGGTTCCGTTCGTCCTTTCCGCGCTTTTCCCGAACCGGCGCGGACTGATGGAGTTCCGCATGATTCCGGACCGGCTCGAGCGTTTTGCTTCGATGGTGCGCAAGACAGTTGATCTGAAGCGCAAGCCGAACGCGGAAAAGAAGATTGCGATCATCTATTACAAGGGGCCCGGTCAGAACGCGCTGAATGCCGCGGGTCTGGAAGTCGGCGACTCGCTTCTGAACACGCTGAAGCATCTGAAGAGTCAAGGTTTCACAACCGGCGACTTGCCTGCGACTCCGGAGGAGCTGAACCGGAAAGTCCAGGAAAACGCCGCGGTTTTCGGAACCTATGCGAAAGGGGCGGTTGAAAGATTCATTCAGACCGCGCGTGTTGAACTCATTCCGCCGGAAGAGTATCTTTCCTGGATTCGCAAGAGCATGCCGGAGGAACTTTATGCGGAGGTGGAAAAGCAGAACGGCCCCGTTCCCGGCAATTATTTCACTGTGGAAAAAGACGGCAAAAAGTGCATGGCGCTCGGAATGCTGCGGTTCGGGAATATCGTGATTCTCCCGCAGGGGCTTCCCGCCGTCGGCGACGATACGAACAAGATTATCCACGGCGTCAAGCAGGCGCCCGCGCACACCTACATCGCCACGTATCTCTGGATCCGTCATAAATTCGGCGCGGATGCGTTGATGCATTTCGGCACGCACGGAAGTCTGGAGTTCACTCCATGGAAACAGATCGCTCTCTCCAGCTTCGACTGGCCGGATGTGCTGATCGGCGATCTGCCGCATTACTATCTTTACGTCATCAACAACATCGGCGAAGCGCTGATTGCGAAACGCCGCTCCTACGCCACGATGGTCAGTCATCTGACCGCTCCGTTCATGAATGCGGGAAGCTACGGGAAACTGCATGAGATCGAAGAGAAAATTGAAGCGTATGAAAGCGCGGAATCCGCAATGCTCAAGGATGAATACCGCAAATCGATCGTTGCAATGTCCGTGAAGGAGAATCTGCATATCGACCTCAAACTTTCCCCGGATTTCGCAAAGGGCGTCCTGAACCGCGAAGATCTGGAACGTTTGCACGGATATCTGCATGAAATCGAGGACAGCAAAGTCAATCGCGGTGTTTATGTTATCGGGCGTCCCTACTCCAAAGAGGAGGCGGATGAAACGGCGCGGCTGATGATGGTCGACGTCATTGCGGATCAGCTTTTCAAAGCGGATCTGGCAAGGAAAAAGGTTCAGGAAAAAGACCGCGACGACATTGTCTTTTTCAAGAAGAACTATCTTGATCCTGCGGGAGCGATGATCGCGGAGGAGTTCCGGAACCCGAAATCCGTCGGAGCAACCGTTCCGGAAAAGCAGCCTGCCGCCGGACCATCTTCGGAGCGGATGAAAAAGATGCTGGAAGGAATGCCGCCTCAGATGCGTGAGGCGTTTGAAAAAATGCCGCCGGAAGAACGTCGCGGAATGATGTCCGCCATGAACGGGCGCATGAGCCGTGCTCCGCGCGCAGCAAAACCGAAACTTACCGCAATGGCGGAGGCGCACCGGATGCGTCAGGCTCTGATTGATTCGACGCGGCGTGAACTGGAATCCGTCGTGAACGCATTCTCCGGCGGATACCTGTTCCCGTCTCCCGGCGGCGATCCCGTCGGCAACCCCGACACGATCCCGACTGGACGCAATCTTTACGGCATTGATCCGGAGCGCACACCGACGCGGGAGAGCTATGCGGTCGGCCGCAAACTCGGGCAGGCGCTGATCGAAGCCAAACTCAGGAAAACCGGAAAGTATCCGAAGAAGGCGGCGTTCACCCTCTGGGGCGGCGAATTCATCCGCGGGCAGGGGACGAATATCGGGGAAATCTTCTTCCTCCTCGGCGTGGAACCGGTTTGGGATTCGCGCGGACGCGTCCAGGACGTCCGCCTCATTCCCGATTCGGAACTGAAGCGTCCGCGCATAGACGTGCTCGTTCAGACCTCCGGGCAGTTCCGCGGGGCGGCAACCAGCCGGATGCGTCTCATCGACAAGGCTGTCAAGCTCGCCGCGGAAGCGCCGGCCGGAGAATTCGGAAATTATGTGCGCGAGGGCTCCGATGCGGCTGTGCGCACGATGATTGAAGGCGGAATGTCGCCGGAGCAGGCGCGTTCCCTGCGCAACGCACGAATCTTCGGCGGAGTCAACGGCAATTTCGGAACCGGCGTCACCGGGCTTGTGCAGGCGGGCGACCGCTGGGAGGACAGCAAGGTCATCGCCGATCTCTATCTGAACAACATGGGCGCTCTCTACACCGACGAGCACTGGGGTGAATCCGTTCCGGGAGTTTTCCGCGCCGCCATGCAGAACACCGACACGGTCATTCAGCCGCGCTCTTCCAACTCCTGGGGACCGCTTTCGCTGGATCATGTCTACGAGTTCATGGGCGGCGTCAATCTGGCAATCCGGAATGTGACGGGCAAAGAACCGGATGCGTATTTCAACGATCTCCGCACGCCGGGCCGCGCGAAAATCCAGGATGCTGAAGAGGCCGCCATGGTAGAAGCCCGCAGTACCGTTCTGAACCCGAAATACATCCGCGAAATGATGGAGGAGGGACCCGGCGCCGCCGGAACGTTCGCAGAAGTCTTCCGCAACAGCTACGGCTGGAAAGTCATGAAGCCGGATATGCTCAAAGATCATCTGTTCGACGAGTATAAAGCGGTTTACATCGACGACAAGCTGAAGCTGAACATGCGAGAATATTTTGAGAAGAAGAATCCCGCCGCGCTTCAGGAGATGACCGCCGTTCTCATGGAAACCGCCCGGAAAGGACTCTGGAAGACGGACGCCGCAACCCTGAAGCAGATTGCTCAGCTTCATGCCGAACTCGTCAGAAAATTCGGTCCGGGATGCAGCGGTTTTGTCTGCAACAACGCCAAACTCCGCGAGTTCATCGCGCGGAATCTCGCCGATCAGCCGCTGAAACAGGAGTATTCCAGACAGATCGAGCGTGTGCGCACTCCTTCCGGCTCTTCCGCGCAGCCAAAGGACAAAAAGGAGGAGGTCGAGGGGATGACTCTGAAAAAGCAGGAGATCATCCGCCCGGAAGAGGAAAAAACGCCCGTCGCCAGACGCACAATGCTTATTCTGGTTCTCGCTCTTGTGGCAATCGCTCTGGCGGCCTTCCGATTCGGACGCAAGCGGGACGAAGGGGACAAGTGACGGATCACACGAAAGCGGCGGCGTAAATCCAAGAAAAATTAGACGAATCTAATTTTTAAACTTGCAAATGCCGCCGCATGGTGTATATTACACAGTAAATCAACTAAGAGCACATCTGAAGTTCTTGACTCCGAGACGCTTAAAAGGAAAAGCGGGAGTCAAGAAAAATAATTAGATTGCTCTAATTTAAACAGAAACATCAACCATTGAAAGGTGGACGGCACAATGAACATGCATCCGGACAGAAGAAACATTTCACATCTCAAGCGCAGATTCAACAGATTCACGCTTATAGAGCTCCTTGTAGTAATTGCGATTATCGCGATCCTTGCCGGAATGCTCCTGCCGGCGCTCGGGGCGGCTCGAAACAAAGGGGTGGCGGTCAGCTGCATGGCGCGGTTGAAACAGATCGGAACAGCTCTGCAGCTTTATTCCGCGGATTTTGAGTATATCTGTCCCGCACGCGAATTTCTGATGGGCGGAGCTGGAAAATACTGGTGCGGAATGGGGTTGCCGAAGGAAGGCGGAAAAGATGTGATTGACTTCACTGCGGACGGTTATCTTTCTTCCTACCTCAAAAAGGCGGGAGTCGGCGCATCGGTCATGCAGGAACGCTCCACCAATGTCTTCATCTGTCCGGACGCCTCCGTGGAAAACATGCTGAACGGACAGAGCGTCGCCAAAGCGAACGGCGGCGGCTATGCAATCAATTCGATCGTTCACCGCACGCCGATGATGTACGGAACGATGCTTTCCTCCGGAAAGTATGCGCCGGTCCGTCCGGGAAAAATCAAACGCCCGTCCGCCGTGGCGAGCATCGGAGACTCGGCGACTGTATCTTCCGCAGGAGAGCTTGCAGTCAACAATCTGCTGAGCTGCAACAAAACGCATTTCCGCCATGCGAGGAAGGCGAATGTGGTCTGGGTCGACGGGCATGCATCGGCAAATTCCGGATTCTATCATGCAAGTTCGAGCACAATGGGAAATGCGAATGCCTCCGTCGAGCATGGAATCGGCTGTCTGAACGCAAGTTCAGACGACGACGGCGACGCTTCCCGCGATCTTTACGGCGTCCGTGAATAAAGGAGGCCGCGATGAAGAAGAAACTGTTTATTTTTACCGTAATCTGTCTTGGCGTCTGCGGTGTCGTCTGGGCGAACAGCGGAACGCGCGTAGGCTCCGCGAACATTCAGAGCGAGCTTCCCGCATCTGCAGACAAACATCAGGAGCTCTCGGCGTTGATTTCAACGATGCTGCGGGTTTATCAGAACGGGGGGCCAGGGGCTCTGGAACGGTTTTTCCCGCTCTCTCCGGAAGAGCGGGAACTCATGAGAGCGGAGAGCGGAATCGACCCGGTCGAAAAGTCTCTGGAGGTTTTGCGGAAACAGGGACGGCGGATTGCGCTGGAGGATGTCCGGTGTTATGAAGCCAGCGATTCGAAAAGAACCTTTTTCGTTACCGGAAGTTTGAACGGAGAACAGAAAATAAAAATCGGATTGCGGAAGTTCCCGCAGGGATACGGCATTCTCGGCATTACGGAACTTTGAGATAAAAAAAATCCTCCTCTCCATGAATGGGGAGGAGGCGAAGCGGAAACGGGGTTATTTCCCTGTTTCCGCTTTTTTGATTGCCGCGATGCGTTCCCGGACGGCGGCAAGCGCCTTTTCCTGTTCCTGGTTATGCGGCGGAACGGTCTTGAGCATCCGTTCATAATTTTCGAGAATCGCGGCTTTCAGCTGCTGCAGAAGCGCATCGGACGGGGTCGCCCGGTACTGTTCCGCGAGAATGTCGACTTTGCTTTTCGAGCGTCCGGGGTGCTGGAAGAACATCAGATTGTTCTTTTTTGCGAACTGCATCGCCGCATCTTTCCCTTTGGTCGCCGCGATCAGACGCAGTTCCAGCTCTTCATTTTTGCGCGTCTGAAGCTGAGTCAGCAGCCGTTTGCTTCCGTCAACGATATTTTGGAGCATAGCCTCTCTGCGGAGCAGCATTCGCAGTTCGCCCGAATGATCGGTTTTCTCCTCCGGAGACGGCGCGTTTTTTGTATGCGCTTCCGCGAGCTTGCGGACTCCTTCGCTGATTGCTGTGGAGCTGTAGGTCGCGCGGGTGACGGCGTCGACTTCGAAATCGGCGGCTTCCTTCAGCGTTTTTCCGTTCCAGCTCCGGAAGAATCCGGCTTTGACGATTCTGCGCATGAACGAACGGGTCTCTTTGTTTTTCCCGAGCAGAACTCCGGCGATTTTGCCGTCCGTTCCGACTGCGACGGCGACTTCCACGGTTCCGGCGTAGCCCATGACGCGTTCATCGTCTCTGGCTGTTTCCAGGTAAAGTGTTCCGAGCTCTTTCGCGTCCTTGCCCATGATCCGGAAGGAGTGCGGAGTCTTCTGCTCCAAAGTCTGATACGCTGGGAAACAGGCTTTCAGCTGTTCATTGAAACGGGCGAGTTCCTGCTCCCCTCCGGCGTTCAGAATAGCGGTTGTTCCTGCCGCGGTCACGAGCGCGGAAAGCAGCACGGCGGTAAGTTTTCGGTTCATCTGTCTTCTCCTGTTAGATGATGCTAATTTCGTTGTATAAAAAATATAGCGCGGAAATATGAAAAATCAAATTAGAGAAGGCTAATTTATTGAATATTTTTCTCTGCCGGAGGGGGCGTTTTTCATTCGCCGAGCAGAACGCCGTTGTCGTCCATTCCGGTGATTCTGGTGCGGACGAGACGGCCGGGGATGAGATCCGGACGCTGAATGCGCGTGCGGACGTATGTTCCGCTCCAGCCTTCGCCGGAGTCTGCGCCGCACTCTTCCGGAATCACCGTCTGAGCGGTTCCGATCAGGGAACGGTGATAGGCGGTCATCATTTCGTTTGCGAGAGCATGAAGACGCGTCACGCGCTCCTCGACCTTGTCGCCGTGAACGAGCGGTTTCATGGATGCGGCTTTCGTTCCCTCGCGCGGGGAGAAGGGGAAGATGTGCATGTTTGCGAATGCAATCGAGCGGACAAATTCAAACGATTCTTCGAACAGTTCATCCGTTTCGCCGGGGAAGCCGACGATCAGGTCGGTTCCGATGTGAATGCCCGGGACTTTCGCGCGGGCGCGGTCGACGAATTCGCGGTACATTCCGGTGAGGTAATGGCGGTTCATCGCTTTCAGAACGGAGTCGGAACCGTGCTGGAGCGAGGGATGCAGAAATTCGCAGATTTTCCCGTTCGATTCCGCCATGATTTCAAGCGTGCGGAACAGAATGTCGCCCGGTTCGGTCGAGCCGAGACGCAGACGGAATTCGCCGGGGATGTTCATCAGCGCTTCGAGCAGGTCCGGCAGACGGCGTCCGCCGCAGTCGTAGGCGCATGTGTTGATCCCGGTCACGGCAATCTCCTGAAACCCCGCGTCGAGCAGACGCCTGAATTCATCGATCGTCTCCTGGAAATCGCGGGAGCGTTCGCGTCCGCGAGTATAAGGGACGATGCAGTAGGAGCAGAAGTTGTTGCATCCCTCCTGGACTTTCAAGTTCGCGCGGGATTTGTAGGGATACTCCGCGAAAACATGTTCCGCGAACACCTTTCCGGCTGCGAGGGGGGGAAAGTGCCGCGGCGGATTCACTTCGATTCCGCGTTTTTCGAGCAGAGGTTCGAGCTTTTCTTCAATCGTCTTTTTCTCTTCGTTGCCGAGAACGAGGTCGATCCCGTCGACATCGAAAGAGTTGCGGTCGACGTTCGCAGCGCATCCGGTCAGGATGAGGATTGCATCCGGGTGTTTGGCGCGGAACTGCCGCAGGGTCTGGCGGCTCTTGCGTGAGGCGGTTGCGGTGACTGCGCAGGAGTTGACGATCAGCACATCCGCGCCGGTGTCGGTGTAGGGAACCTGTTCGATTCCCATGCGGCGGAGCCGTCCGGCGAGCAGAGCGGAATCCGCCTGATTCAGACGGCAGCCGAGAGTGACGATGGACGCTGTCGTCATATGCGGATTCCTTTCAGGAAAACGACTTCGTATTCCGCGGAGCACGGGGTGCGGTGCTTGCGGATGAGCTCTTTCAGAACGGGAACCGGCGTGCCGGTGTTGCCGCCGGAGGTTCCGTTGCGGCGCATGGAGCGGAGAAGCGAATGCAGGTCCGCATAGCTTTCCGTGTAGCGGTGCGTTTCCATTGAAAGATTGCGGAAAAGACCGTCGAGCGCGTGCTCGATCAGCGAGAGCGAGGGCAGGGTGATTCCGCGGTACTGCGTGTTCTCGTCGTAGAAAAGCTGACGGATTTGCGCCAGGCTGGATTCCAGCGGGATGGAGGCGAAGAATTCCCCGCCCGGGCGGAGCGCGACGGCGAAGTTTTCGAATGCCGCGCGCAGATTGTGGCTCCACTGGAGGCAGAGCGACGCAACCGCGAGGTCGTGTCCCGTCTCTTCAAACGGCGTATCGAAGTCATGAACCAGGAAGCGGACGGGAGTTCCCGCGAGGCGTTCCGAGCAGCAGTCGATCATCTCTTTCGAGAGATCGGTCGCGAGAATGCGCGAGCCGGGAAAATAGCGGAGGAGTCCCTGCGTAAGCAGACCGGTTCCGCATCCGGCTTCCAGAATTCTGTGCGGACGGCTTGCGCGCACGGCGATCCATGAGGCGAATTCTTCGGCGCAGGGCTTCTGGAATTGAATGGAATCGTTGTAGGTGCGTGCCGCGCGGCCGAAACTGCGCGCCGTGTTTGATTTCAGAATGTTCATAGCGTCGTCATTTCCCGCAGAGCTTCGGAGCATTCGACCGGATGCTGAAGGAGCATGAGGTGTCCCCAGCCCGGGAATGTGTGCCGGACGGCGGAACAGGCGTCCGCCAGAACGGAGGTCATCTCCGGATTGACAATCTGGTCGGCGTTTCCGTCGAGCACGAAAACCGGAATGGCGTCGGTCAGCAGTTCGAGTTCGGCGCGGATGTCCGACTCTTCGATGAAGGCGAGTCCCTCGTCAAGCGCCTGAATGTTGAATGTTTCCGGGAACATGCCCGGATATTTCTCCGGCATTGCGCAGGAGCGGAGAAAGGAGCGGATGACCGTCGAGGGGCGTGTCCTGAGTCCGTTCCGCATCGCGGTGACCGCATCGCGCTTCCAGCCGCAGGGGAAGGTGTCGTCGCGGACGAATTTCGGGAACGGGTTTACAAGGATCAGCCGCCGCACCGCTTCGAGGTTCTGGAGAGCGAGACGGACCGCGAACAGGGCCCCCATGGAGTGTCCCACAATGACGGGCGGGAGATCTTCCTCCTGGTCGAAAATCGGAGTGTTCAGCGGGCTTTCCTCATCGTTGAAGAACCCGTAGTCGACAATGTCGACCGATTCCGGCGAGGTCTGCTCGAAGGCGTCGAAGTAAAGTTCGCGGGGTACGCCCCATCCGGGGAAAACGATGGTTTCCGCCTTGTCATGCACGAATCTGTCCACTGCCCCGAACCTTGTATTTGTAGGACGTCAGCTCGACGAGTCCCATCGGACCGCGTGCGTGCAGCTTGTCCGTGCTGATTCCGATTTCCGCGCCGAATCCGAATTCCCCGCCGTCGGTGAACCGGGTGGAGGCGTTGACGTAAACCGTTGCGGAGTCGACTTCGTTGAGGAACTGTTCCGCATGTTCCGGATTGTCCGTCAGAATGCAGTCGCTGTGTCCGGAACCGTATTTGTTGATATGCGCAATTGCCTCTTCGAGAGAATTGACGGTGCGGACCGCAAGTTTGAGGTCGAGATATTCGCGGGTCCAGTCATCCTCGGTTGCGGGAAGCGCGGAGGGAACAAGCGCGCGGAATGCCTCATCCGCATGAAGTTCAACGTTCGACAGTCTCTTCGCGATCATCGGCGCGAATTTTGCGAGTGCGTTTCTGTGGATCAGGAGGGTTTCAATGGCGTTGCATGCACTGGGACGCTGCACTTTCGCGTTCTCGATGATGTCGCATGCGCGGTCAAAATCGCAGGTCTCGTCGACGAAGGTGTGACAGACTCCTTTGTAGTGTTTGATGACCGGCATTGTCGCCTGTTCGACGACGGCGCGGATCAGGCGTTCGCCGCCGCGGGGAATCACGAGGTCGATGTACTGATTCATTTTGAGCATCAGCGAGACGGCTTCATGGCCGGTCCACGGGATCATCTGGATGGTTCCCGCGGGCATTCCGGCTTTGACGCCGGCGTCGGAGATGAGTTTTGCGAGCGCAAGGTTTGAGTGAAGCGCTTCGGAACCGCCGCGCAGAATGACCGCGTTTCCGGCTTTCAGGCAGAGCCCTGTGGCGTCGACGGTCACATTCGGGCGGGATTCATAGATAATCGCAATGACGCCGATCGGCACGGAGACCTTTTCAATATCAAGTCCGTTCGGACGCTTGATGTCGTCGAGTCTGCGTCCGACGGGGTCGGGCAGGGTGACGACGTGGCGGAGTCCGTCGGAAATGCCTTTGATGCGTTTCTCGTCGAGACGGAGGCGGTCCAGCATGGCCGCGGAGAGACCGTTGGCCTTTCCCGCTTCCATGTCGCGGCTGTTTTCCGCAAGAATGAGTGCGGTGTTCGCGTCGATGGCGTCTGCCATGGCGTTGAGCCAGCTGTTTTTCCCCGCGGTGGTTGCGGTCGCAAGCTTGCGGGCGGCGGCTTTCGCTTCGCTTCCCATCCGTTCGAGGGCGGTTTTTATTTCATCTGAATTCTGCATTGCATGCTCCATATTAATATACTTGAGTAATATACAGCCTTCCGCTGTTTTTTCAAAACCATTTTGCGGAATAATTTGAGAACTGTTCCTGAACGTGTGAAAAATTACCGAATCCTCATGAAAAAAACGGAAACTGCTCTTGAAAAAGCGTTGAATTCAGAGTATTGTAACGAAACGACACAACAGACATAGGGAAAAAAATGCTGACGACACTGACGCTGGAGTTCCTGCGCAAACCGCTGACGACAGGAGCGATCTGTCCGAGTTCCAAATATCTTGCACGCCAGATGGTCAGCTGTATCGGTCTGGAACAGGCGCACACCATCGTTGAGCTTGGCCCCGGAACGGGCGCAATCACGAAAACAATTCTGGAGCGCAAACCGGAAAACAGCACTTTCTTTGCAATCGAACTGAACAAGACCGTCTGCGACGTCTTCCGGAAACTTTTTCCAGGGCAGATCATTTACAACGAAACCGCTTCCGATCTGCCGCGTCTGCTGAAGCAGAACGGGAAGACCCATGCGGATGTGATTCTCTCCGGTCTTCCCTGGGCGTCGTTTCCGAACGGACTTCAGGATGAAATCCTCAACGCCATTCTCGCCTCGCTTCCCGAGGGCGGATCGTTTGCGACGTTCGCGTATCTGCAGGGAATCCTTCTTCCCGCGGGAATCCGCTTCCGCAAAAAACTGAATTCCTTTTTCAGCAAAGTGGAAACCTCGCCGGTCGTCTGGCGCAACATTCCCCCCGCATTTGTTTACCGCTGTCACAAATGAGCCGTTTTCAGAAAATATTTTCTGAAAACACTTGAATTTTCCGCAAACCGTGTTATTGTGATGGTTTGCTGTTTGCAATAAAAATATGGAAGGAATCTGGCAAATGCACACTGCTCTGACCGAAAAGTACATTGGACTTTACGACAAGTACGTCATGAAGACCTATCCGAAGGCCGACATTCTCTTCACCCGAGGCGAAGGATGCAGACTTTGGGATGGCGACGGCAGAGAATTCCTTGATTTCGCCGCCGGCATCGCGGTGTGCAGTCTGGGGCATTGTCACCCCGCCGTCACAAAAGCGATCGCCGAACAGGCGCAGACCCTCGTCCATGTCTCCAATCTTTACATGAACCGGCGCCAGCCGGAGCTCGCCGAAAAACTTATAAAGAACGGTTTCGACGGAGTCTGCTTCTTCTGCAACAGCGGCGCGGAAGCAAACGAGGGGCTCATCAAGCTCGCCCGTAAATGGGGGTCCGCTCACGGCGGAAAATACGAAATCATCGCCATGAACGATTCGTTCCACGGACGCACCCTCGCGACGCTCGCCGCGACCGGACGCAGCAAATACCGCAAAGGTTTTGAGCCCGATACGCTCGGTTTCCAGCACGTTCCGTTCAACGATCTTGAAGCGGCCCGCAAAGCGGTGACCGGCAAGACCGCCGCGATTCTTCTGGAGCCCGTCCAGGGCGAGGGCGGCATCATTCCCGCCGATCCGGAATACCTGAAAGGCATTCGCGCGCTCTGCGATGAAAAGGGCATTCTGCTGCTCTTCGATGAAGTTCAGTGCGGAATGGGACGCACCGGCACGCTCTATGCGTGGCAGGGATACGGCGTGGAGCCCGACGCTCTTTCGATGGCGAAGGCGCTCGGCAACGGCTATCCGATTGCGGCGGTCGTCGCTCAGCGCAAGCTGGAAAACGTCTTGACTCCAGGAACTCATGCGAGCACGTTTGGCGGCACTCCGCTTGCCTGCGCCGCCGCCTGCGCCGTGGTCGATGCTCTCACCGAGGGCGGTGTCCTCGAGAACTGCCGCAAACAGGGCGCATATCTCATGGAACAGCTCCTCAAGCTCAAAGCAAAATATCCGTGCGTCAAAGACATTCGCGGAAAAGGACTGATGATCGGCGTCGTCCTCGACTTCCCCGCCGGTGAACTGCTCGGTTCCCTGCGCGACAAAGGTCTTCTGGCGCTTTCGGCGGGCGAGACGGTTCTGCGTCTCGTTCCCCCGCTCATCATAACCAAAGAGGACTGCGATCTCGCGGTTTCTTACATCGACGCGGTTCTTGCGGACCGTGCAAAATAACATCGGAGGCATTGAATATGAACAAGGATCTGCTGACGTGCGAGAGTCTGACTCGCGATGATCTCAATAGAATCATTGAACTTTCGCGGAAACTGAAAGCTGAACGCGGAACTCCGCAGGCGATCAAGCCGCTTGCCGGAAAAAGCATCGGCATGATTTTCGCCAAGTCCTCCACCCGGACGCGCGTTTCGTTTGAAGTCGGCATTCAGGAACTCGGCGGATACCCGGTCATTCTTGATCAGGGACACACCCAGATGGGGCGCGGCGAATCCGTTCCGGATACCGCCCATGTACTGGAACGCTACCTTCAGGGCATCGTCATCCGCACTTTCAAGCAGAGCGATGTGGAAGATCTTGCCCTCAATTCCAGGTTCCCGGTCATCAACGCTCTCACCGATGAATATCATCCGTGTCAGGCGCTCACCGACATCTTTACGATGTGGGAGCATTCCGACGGCAAACTCGAAGGTTTGAAGTTCGCATATCTTGGCGACGGCTCCAGCAACATGGCGAATTCGCTGATGCTAGCGACCCAGCTTGCCGGAATCGACATGGCGATCGCAGCTCCGAAGGAGTTCGCCCCGACGGAGTCCATCCTGAACCGCACCGGATTCCCCGGACGCTCCACTTGGACGACCGACGTCGATGAGGCGCTCCGCGACGCCGATTACGTCTATACCGATGTCTGGGTCAGCATGGGCTTTGAGGCGGAAGCCAAGCGCAGAATGGAAATTCTCGCCCCGTATCAGCTCAATATGACGAACCTGAAGAAGGCGAAACCTACGGCGAAAGTCCTGCACTGTCTCCCCGCTCACCGCGGCGAAGAGATCACCGACGAGGTGATGGATTCCCCCGCCTCGATCGTCTTCGACCAGGCGGAAAACCGTCTGCATGTCCAGAAAGCGATTATGACGCTTCTGATGGCGTAAGCGCTTCAGCCGGAACCGGATTTCTCCGATTCCGGCTTTTCTCCTTCAGCGGAGGGCGTAATGGTCGATTTGTCAAAATATACATTTGCCGACTGGATGGATTTTGTTTTCGGGCATCCGGTGAACCGGAAGAATCCGTGGTATGCGGATCCGCTGTTCCTTTATGATTTCGACTCCGCGCTTGTTTTAGATTATCTCATAACTCTTTTTTCCGATCCTGCCTTAGCCTATCTGTGCTATACCCCGGAGCAGGTGACGCAGGGACTTGACTTCATCGTTTCCGACTGCGGTTTTATCGGAGTTCTGCTGGATGAGGAGCTTTCGCGCACGAAACGCCGCGACTGCATTCTTGCGGTGAATACGGTATTCCGTGTTCACCAGGAGAAACATCCGGAGCTTCCCGGCCTGCGTGAATGGTGGTGTTCCCTGGTCCGCAACTGTCGTTTTCACTATCGGGGATTGGCGCAGCATGTTGAAATGATCCGTTATTTTGAACGTCTTTTTCAGTCTCTGCTGAACCGCAAGACGATTACCGATGCCCAGCGTTCCGCCATTGCCGCCGGAATGCTGGAGCTGAAGCAGATCGCTGAAGACGCTTTGGCTGCGGCTGAAACGAGCCGCCCCGGGCGACTCTACCGCCGCGATCAGCTCAAGATTCTCCGCAGTGTTGCCGCATTCGAACCGAACGCCTGAATCAGTCTTTTCTGAAAACTTCTGTTTCTGAAAAAAGTCAATGCAGCGGCTTTTCCGTAAAATCGCGGATTGAAGCGGTATCCGCCCCTCGGGAACGCATGCAGAAGTCCGGCGTTTTGGATATGGATTTGAGATGTCTTATTCTGCGGGACGGAGCCAGATGTGTGCGGCGTCGGATTTGCGGAGCGAAAGACTGCTGCCCATGACCTTGATGCGCATGAGGTCGCCAAGAGGCGCGGTTCCCTCCATTTCGAGCAGGGTTCCGCTGACGAGACCGAGGTCGGCGAATTTTTTGATTCCGCGCAGATTTTCCGCAACTTTCACGACAACGCCGCGGGCGCCGACGGGAAGCTGGTCGAGGGGAATCAGCTGTTCCTGTCCAGAAGTCTCCGAATTGAGCTGGGGGAGCGTCTGGTTCAGATAGGCGCGGAGCTCCGCGCAATCCTCGCGGACGGCTATTGCTTCGGAAAGCAGGACGATGCGCGACGTGACCTTTTCGCCGATGATGTGTTCGACTTTGCAGGCGGCGTCGTTGGATTCGTTCGCAGGGAGTTTCAGAATATCGCAGAAGAAATTGCGGAGGGCATTGTGCCTGTGGCGGATCACCGCCGCCGTTTCCGCGCCGGCGGGGGTCAGAAAGACGGGGGAATGAGACTGGTAATGAATCAGTCCGCGGGCGGAAAGCGCCTGAAGCGCATTGGTTACGGACGGCATCTTCACTTTCAGATGATCCGCGATCTCTTTTGTGTGCGCGTGTCCCTGTTCTTCAATAATTTCGGCAATGGCTTCCAGATAATCTTCAAGACTGCTGGATATGGTTGTATTCTTCACGATTCTCTCCGTCCGGTATTAAACGACAATATCAGAGACCAGATTGTCTCTTGGATGAAGATATACCGCTTTTCCGTATTTTTCAAGTGCCGATCTGCAAAAAGGGGATTATTTTGTGCGGAGAATGGAGCTGAGCTCGAGAATCGGGAAAATCCAGCATAGATAACCGGGAGTCGTGCGCAGATCCCAGGTGATGGCGGCGCTGCCGGAACCAAATTCGGGAACCAGAGAAATTTTCTCGTCGTCGCGGAGAAAACGTCCGGTTACAATCGAGCCGTTTTCGCGGATTTTCGCAAGGACGAAATCTCCGGACGAAGGATAATCACCTCCGCCGATCAGGGCGTTCAGGGCGACCGGAAGCCCGGGAATTTCGTACGGAAGCGCAAAGTAGGAGGGTTTCGCTTCCGTGGAAAATCTGCAGGAGCGGGAATCTTTGCAGCGGGCGATGAACTCCGCAATCGGTTCGATGGAGACGTCGAGACTCGCGATCTGATCCAGTGAGAGCAGGGGAACGGCCGAGGTCTTGGGGACAGGCGCGGCAAACGGCGAACGGAGCGAATAGAGTGTCTGCGGTTCGTGCAGAACTTTGTAATCGGGGGCGAGGAGGCGTTCCTCCTCCGGAGTCAAGAACGGAAGAAGGGCCGGACGGATCTTCTTCATCCAGACGCGCCCGTTGATGTTCGGGCTTTTGCCGCTGAGCCAGAAAAGCACAGTGCTGTGAGCAACGCCCACCGCTTTCGCAAATTGAGAAACGTTGCCGTAGGCATCGATAGTGCGCTGCAATGCGTTTTTCACATCCTGTGTAACATTCATGATCCCAGTCCCTCTACTTAAAAAGATTCTGTTCTGCAGCAATAGACATCTCCTGCTGTCGATTGTTGCCGGGTTGTCGGTGCTTTATGCGTATCCTGAAAGAAAAAATATAGTTGCTTTTTCTTTGATTAAAAGATTGAAAAAAATATTTTTTTGCTGTTTTTGGAATGAAAAAAAAAGTTTTATTTGTTGAATTTCTGAAAAGTCCTTATTGAAAAAGTGATATTTTCGTTCTGTTTGAACGCCGTTAAATTGTTTTCCGGAAATCGCTCGGCGACTTGCCGATCCGGTTTTTGAAGCAGTTCGAAAAATGATACTGGCTGGAAAAACCCAGAATTTCCGCGATCTCCTTCACGGAAAGCATGGAGTTCAACAGCAGCGCGCGGGCCTGGTCCATCTTTTCCCGCAGACGGAATTCGTAGGGGGTGATCCGGTATTCCTCGTGGAAGAGACGGATCAGATGTTCTTTCGTGTATGGAGTGGAGGCGGCGTATCCGGTCAGCGAAAACGGCTTGCCGAATCCGCTCTGAAGCAAGCCGTGCAGTTCCCGCACATACGGATTGCAGCGGTCGTTTCCGCGCCGGACATGGGCGGCGAGTTCGGCAACGAACTGATGAAACTCCACGGCGTACTGTTCCTGGCTCCGCGGAGCGCTTCCCTGATCGACCCAGTGTTCGAACCAGTGTTTCAGCGAGCGGCAGGCCCGGATATGATAGACTTCCCGCAGTCCGTGAATCCGGAGCAGTTCCTCCATGAAGTCGCCGTCGACGACGATGAATAGTTTCTGCCACGGATCCCGGCGGTCCGGATAGTAGCGGTGGTTGCTGTGCTTCGGGAGCTGGTAGATGTCGTCCGGTCCCGGGTCGCCGCTCGTGCCGTTGACCTCCAGGTGGCCGGAACCGCTGACGATGTATTCGATTGTGCAGACGGAATAGTCGAAACGCTCAAAGACCGGAGTCTGCGCATCGGCGTTGCCGTGTGCGGCGGCTTGAAACTCAAAGGGAAAGGTCTCCATGAAAAACTCCGGAATATCAATATTCTGTATGTTTGTTTGATTTAATATATCGAAAAAAATAATTTTTTCAAGCTGTATGATTGATTTTTTGTATTTTTATATGTATTTTATTCCAGAGAAAATCAGGAAATTGAAGAACCCGCGGAATGCGGAAAAACAAGGAGTTTTGAAAGATGAAAATGATGAAAGTCGGATTGATTGGAGTCGGCGGACGCGGTCACAACGGCTGGCAGATGCACAAGCCGGAAGAGGGCTGGGAGATCATCGCCGGAGCGGACCCGAAAGCCTCCGCACGGGAAGAGTTTCAGAAAAAGTTTCCGCAGGCAAGCGTGTTTGACAACTATGTCGATTTGCTGAAAATCAAGGAAATCGATGCTGTCATGATTGCATCGCCGGACTACTGCCATGAAGAGCAGGCCGTTGCCGCGCTCAAGGCGGGAAAGGCTCTTTTCCTTGAAAAACCGATGGCGATCACGATCGAAGGCTGCGACCGCATTCTGCGCGCCGCGTACGAAAGCGGAAGCAAGCTGTTCGTCGGACACAATATGCGCTATTTCCCCGCGATTCTCAAGATGAAAGAGATCATTGATTCGGGCGTCATCGGCGATATCCAGTGCGGCTGGTGCCGTCATTTCATCAGCTATGGCGGCGACGCTTATTTCCGCGACTGGCATTCCGAACAGAAGAACACGACCGGACTTCTTCTGCAGAAGGGCGCGCACGACATCGACGTCATGCACTGGCTCATGGGGGCGAAAACCAAACGCGTCGTCGGCATGGGAATGCTCTCCGTTTACGACAAATGCGCCCGCCGTCCAGCCGACACCGAGGGAAACGCCTCCTGGCACGAAGACCACTATCCGCCGCTTGAGCAGACCGGTTTCTCTCCGGTGATCAACGTCGAAGACCACAACATGGTGATGATGCAGCTCGACAACGGCGCGCAGGCGTGTTACATGCAGTGCCATTACGCGCCCGATGCGGAACGCAACTACACCTTCATCGGAACGAAGGGACGCATTGAGAATATCGGCGATCATGACGATTGCGAAATCCATGTCTGGACGACTCGCGGGCCGCGCGAGACCCCGGATATCATCTACAAGCTCAAAGCTGTGAAAGGCGGACACGGCGGAGCCGATCCGCGCACAGTCCAGAGCTTTCTTGACTTCGTACGGGACGGCAAGCGTCCGAACACCATCCCGACCGCAGCGCGCGACGCTGTCGCCGCCGGCGTGCTGGGTCACTACTCCATGCGCCACGGCAATGTTCCGCAGGAGATCCCCCCGCTGGATCCGGAACTGATCCGCTACTTCGAAAACAATCAGCAGAAGTAATCTCCTGATTCAAAAAGAAAAAGGGGCTGTTGCTTCCTCTCAATGAGGTTTTGCAACAGCCCCTTTTGTTCCGCATAAATTTTTCAGGAGAGAAATTCGCGGCAGAGAGTTTCCGCTTCTTCGATATTTTCGGGCGGAAGCCAGTGGATTGCGACGCCTTCTCGCTCCATTTTCCGGAACCAGGTGTCCTGCCGTTTTGCAAACTGGCGGATTTTTATAAGCAGTTGATCGCGCATGTCCGGAAAGAGCGTTTCCCCTTGCAGAAAGCGCGAAACTTCGCGGTATTCAAGTCCGAACGACTCCAGTTTTTCCCAGGAAACGCCCTGTTTGCGCAGATTCTGAATTTCCTCGATCATTCCGTGACGCAGACGTTCATCGAGGCGTTTTTCAATGCGCTTGTGGATTTCCGGACGCGGGCGTAAAGTTCCTAGAACCAGATATTCCGTGTCGGGGAGGGGGCCTCCATGCATGGAGCGGGTCTGGGGAGTGCGTTCGATTTCAATCCGCCGGGAGAGACGGTACGGGTTTCCCGCCTCGCCGTTTTCGAGCGGGTGGTTTGCGGAAAGAGCCGAGGCGAGCGCTTCGGTATCGGCGTTCTTGACGGAGTTGCGGAACGCGCGGTCGGCGGGACCGCCGGGCAGCTCGTATCCTTTGATGAGCGCATGAATGTAAAGTCCGGTTCCTCCGCAGATGATGGGGATTCTGCCGAGCGATTCGAGCTCGAGAATCGCGGCCTTGGCGTCGCGCATGAAATCTGCGAGCGTGTAGGGCTCCGCTTCGGCGGGGTCGATGACGTCGAGCAGACGCGTCATGACCGGCTCGCCGCCGGTGCGGTATTCCTCCAGATCCTTTCCGGAGCCGATGTCGAGTCCGCGATAGACCTGGCGGGAATCCGCGGAGATGATCGCGCCGCCGAGTCTGCGTGCGAGGGCGACGGCGAACGCCGTTTTCCCGCACGCGGTCGGACCGAGAACGACGATGACTTTTCTGCTCATTGGACACCGCCGTTGAGCCGCAGCGCAAGCAGACACAGCATGGTCAGTCCGTTGTAGATCGCGTGCATGAGGATGGTTGCGGTTGTTTTGTTCGCCGCGCGGATGTATTCCTGCTGAAAGAGAAACGCCAGCAGAAAGAGGGGCGGAATCTGCCAGGGCGAGAAATGAACCAGCGCAAACAGCAGCGATGTGATTGCCGCCGCGGATTGAAGCGGGAGGGAAGAGTGCAGTTTTTCAAAAATCGTCCTGCGGAACGCCAGCTCCTCCGTTACGGGCGCGATGAAAACGGAAGAGATGAAGATAACGCAGAAGGTCGGAACATCCGCGGAGAGCGCGAGCTTGATCAGCGCCTGCTCCGGGTCTTCCGCTCCGCAGAGCTTTGCGATCTGCGTCATGATGCTTGCGACGATCATGACCACGACGAACAGGAGCGGCGAGAGCTTGAAGATGCGCTTGAGTTCGTCCTTTGTCAGCTTGCCGAGTCCGAGATCCAGTCTTACATCGCGGAAGGGACGCGGCGGAAAGAGAGCGGGAACCGCGACGGCAAGGAACATCCCGATGTGCAGCGGCAGCATGGCGAACAGCATGTGAACCGCGCTCGGCAGCTCCTGCGGGATAAGATGCGCGAGTCCGAAAAAGCGCGGCAGGAGAGCCGCAGCGATCACGAGCACAGTCGAAAGCAGAAGCTGTCCGTCGGAAAGACGGCGCGGGGCATAGATGTCGTGTTCCAAATTCAGATTCCTCGTTTTTCGGAAATATAGCATGTTTCCGCGGAAATGAAAGCGGAGGGCGGAAAAAAGTCGAATTTCGCAGTTTCAAGGTTGATTTTTCGGCAAATACGGGTACGTTATCCCTCAAGAGAAGAGGAATTGCAATGCCCGTAAGGAAAATTAAACCGAAACCGCGGAAATCACCGCTCGAAACGGCGGTTGTTCTGCTGACAAAACAGCCGATGGCGCGGCTCGCTCTCCAAAAAAAGCTCCGCGATAAAGGATATTCCGCAAAAGAGGCGGAAGAGACCGTTTCCGAATGCGAGCGGTACGGATATATCAACGACAAACTCATCGCCGAGGCAAAAGTCGCCATGATGCGCGACCGCGGCGACGGTTCCCGCAAAATCAAACTGTCCCTCCGGCTCAAAGGCTTCGGGAAAGACGTGATCGAAGAGGCGTTTCAGTCGGACGGCAAAAATTCCGGACGCGATGAACTTTCCGTAGCGATGGAGTTCCTGCGCCGCCGCAAAATGACTTTCGACCGGGAGCCCGATCCGATGAAACGCAAGATGCGTGCGCTCCGTTCGCTCGCGTCGAAAGGGTTCGCGTCCGGCGTCTCCTATGAGGCGATCGAACGCACCTTCGGCGCGCATGAATCCGATTTCCCTGACGAGGTGATGCCGTGAAGAAGTTTTTTCCGCTTCTGCTCGCCGCCCTTCTTTTGACCGGCTGCCCGAAACGTAACGAGCCGGAGAACAGGATTGTTCTGCATACGTGCATCAACAAGATTCTGGCGACGCTGGATCCCGCGCTTGCGGCGGATACGGTCTGCCAGTACATGGTCGCTTCGTTTTACGATACGCCGCTGCAGTATTCGTATCTGAAACGGCCCTGCGAGCTGGAACCGTCCATGCTGAAAAAAATGCCGGAAGTTTCACCGGACTCCACTCGTTTTCTTTGCGAACTGCGCGACGACCTCTATTTCCAGCCCGGCGACTGTTTCCCGAAAGAGAAATCCAGCCGGAAAATTACGTCGCGCGACGTCGTTTTTTCGATTCTGCGTCTGGCGGACGCCCGGCTGAAATCAAGCGGCTACTGGCTGATCCGCGGGAAGGTCAAAGGAGTCGAAGCGTTCCGCAAGCGCACCGCGTCGGCCGCTCCCGGAGATCTTTCACCGTATGATTCCGGTTGCGAAGGGCTCCGCATACTCGATGATTCGCGGTTTGAGATCATCCTGAGTTCATCCGATCCGCGTTTCATCTATACGCTCGCCATGCCCTATTTTTCCGTCGTTTCGCGCCGCGCGGCGGAGCATTGGGGGGACCGCTTTGCCGATCACCCGGTCGGCTCGGGGCCGTTCATCCTGACCCGCTGGCAGAAAGACTATCAGATCCGGATGCGGCGCAATCCGGAATATCGCCGTGAATTTTTCGCGGGAGCCGCGGACGGGGCGGAGCGGAACCGCCCGCTGCCGCTTGCGGATGAAATCGTCTGCGGCTTTGTCAAGCAGCCGCTCGCCGGATGGCTGATGTTCCTTCAGGGAAATCTTGATTATTATGCGCTGGACGGCGAAAATTTTGCGGCGGTCGTGAATGAAAAACTTCAGCTTGCGCCGTCGCTGACACGGCGCGGGATTGTGCTTGAGCGCACGCCGGAGTTTCAGACCAATTATATCGGCTTCAACTTCACGGATCCCGTTCTGGGCGGGAATCCGGAGTTGAGACGCGCGGTTTCGCTTGCATTCAACCGCCGGAAATGGCAGGAATATTTCAGCGGACGCATCGAGCTTGCCAACGGTCCTGTTCCGCCCGGCGCGGACGGATTTCTGGCAGAGCCCGGAAAATACGGCGTCTATGATCTCGAGCGCGCGAAAGCCCATCTTGCGAAGGCGGGGTACAAGGGCGGCATTGACCCGGCGAGCGGGAAGCCGCTTGTTCTGACGTTCGACCAGGCGGGGAGCGATACGGCGTACCGGCAGATGGCGGAACTGTTCGCGCTGGATCTCCAGGCGCTCGGAATCGAACTCAAGCCGGAGTTCAACAACCGCGCCCGCTTCCTGCAGAAGCTCGCGCAGGGGCAGATGCAGCTGTTCCGTCTTTCCTGGACCGGAGATTATCCGGATGCGGAAAATTTTCTGCAGCTGTTCTACGGGCCGAACTCGGGAGCCAGCAACCGTGTCTGTTACTCTTCGGAGGAGTTTGACCGCGCGTTCGAAGCGGTGCGTTCCATGCCGGATTCGCCGGAACGCAAACGCGCATACGAGGCGCTCGCCCGCCGCCTTACGGACGAATGTCCGTGGATATTCGAGAGTCATCCGGTCGCGTTCCTGCTGAAACATGCGTGGATGCGGAACTACAGGCCGCACGATTTCGCATTCAACCGCTGGAAATATTTTTCGGTTGACCCGGCAAAACGGGAAAAGATGAAATCGGAATTTAAACCTTTAAGCATGAAAGAACTGAGAAAGTGAGGCGCCCTATGGTGAAGGAAAAACTGGAACAGATCCGCAAGCACGTCCGTGACTCCCGCATGACGCCGGAGCGCAAGAAGGAAGTCGGGAAGCTGCTCGACGATCTGGAGACGGAGCTTGCCGCCCTGCCTGCACAGACGGAAAACGACATCCGGTCACTGGTCGACATTACCGAACGCGCGACGCACGGGGTTGTCGCCCCGGGCGATCCCGTTCCGCTCCAGTCGCTGCGGGAAACGGTCCGTATTTTCGAGGCCTCTTATCCGAATGCGGCGCGGCTGATCAACCGCTTCTTCGCAATGCTCTCCGGGACGGGAATCTGATCAGGATTCCAGAATCGTGAGCAGCTTGCGGATTTCGGAAATGAACATGGATTTCTGTTCCGCGCGGGAGTGATCGGCAAAAAAGTTGCGGACGTCCTCTTCGTTGATGTTCCGCATCTGCGAACAGATTTTGTTCAGAGAATTGCCGAATACGCGTTCGTTGAATTCGGTCGGGTCTTTTTCCGGCGGGAGGGCGTCGGGGTAAAGCTCCGCGATCGTCGCCTGAATCGCCTTTGCAGTGGGGCGGACGTCCTCCTCCTTGATTTTCGCGAGAACCTGCTTGACCTGTTCCACTTTCTCTTCGCTGACCTCTTTTTTGAGGAGGGGCTGAAGCGCCTTGCATTGCGCCTCGGAGGTCGGGAGCGCGAAGGAGTCGTCCTGGACGGCTTCGAGACGTTTGATCATTTCCGCAGTGTTGATGACATAGTTGCAGTAGGCGAGATTGTAGTTGAATTTTGCTTTGACGTATTCCGCGAAGCTCTTAAAATCTTCGAGTTTGTAGAGTCGTTTCATGCGGATTTCCGCGAGCGCGTTTCCAACGTCGAGGAATTGCCGGAAGCCCTCCCGGATTCGGGATTCCAGTTCGTGCAGATGTTCGAGATCTTTTGCATTGTCCAATACTTCGTTCATGTATTCAGCCTTTCCGTTTGTTCTTTTGCTGTAATATACCGTGTTTTCCAGAAAAGTCACGCTCCGGAACCGAAAATAAAAGATATGATAAAAATACAATATTAATTGTATACTATTTGTTGTTAAGATAAATCTCTTATTAATTTGTATAAATATTTGTTTGAAATATTTGTTTTCCGTGATATAGTAACATCAAATGGGAGTTGGGTTGACTCTCATGAAAAAACAGTAAAGGAGAAAAAGAATGAAACTCAAAATGTTGGTTTCCGCGGTTCTTGGAATCGCGGCGCTCGCAGTCATGACCGGATGCACCTCAGTGAACACCAGCGACGCCGGCAGCATGAATGTCTATCCGCAGACCGTCGGACCGGTGGATGCGTATCGCCCGCTGTACAAAGTGAATGAAAAAGTGAAAGTCAACGGATCAGCACAAGTGAACGTTCTGTTCGGCATCTTTGCCTGGGGCGACACCTCCACGTTTGCCGACAATGCGTCCATCTTCAATCAGAACTCCCCGTTTGCCTTCCTCTTCTCCTGGATCCCGAACGCCCAGAACATCGCCGCCAAAGCCGCGTTCTACAACGCCTGCAAGAAAGCGCAGTGCGACGCAGTCGTCGCATCCCGCTATGAAATCAAGACCGATGATTACTGGCTCTTCAAGAAACTCGACGTCAAGGTCAGCGGTTTTCCCGCGACGATGACCGGTGTGGAGACTGTGAAGCCGATGCCGTATTACATCGACGGCAAAGGACAGGTCGTTGTCATGGAGAAGTTTGTCATTCCGTATCAGCTGTTCAACGCATATTCTCTGGCAAGACCGAAGAAAACGTTCCTGTTCTTCTGAGATTCGGAAACATTTTGATCCTGACGGGCGCAAACGTTTGCGCCCTTTTCTTTAAAAATTTTATCGAGGAAAAATATTTATGAAACCGATCCTTCTGTTCCCGCTTTGTCTTGCGGCTTTTGCTTTGTTTGGCGGCGGACGTTCCATAGAAAAATTCGTCGGCGAATGGGAGGTCTTTGTCACGGTTCAGGGAAATAAGAATTTCCGTCCGGATTATACCTGTTCATTCGGAGCCGACGGAGTCTGGCGCAGAATCCTGGCGGATGGAAAAGCGGAAGTTCAGGGGAAAATCGTTTCCACGGACAGCGGAGTTTTCCTGGTCTCATCAAATGCCGAAGCGGAGAAGGGGAGGGATAAGACGGTTGAAGGCATTCCCGTCGCCGTTGTTTCGGATTCGGTGCTGGAGCTGAACAACGGACTGCAGCCGGAAATGGCAATGCGTTTTGAAAAGGGAAGTTCTTATTTGAAAAAGGAAAATGTCGTCGGGAAATGGAGTCTGTTTCAGAGGGATCCGGAGCATGAAAACATCCGCAAAGCTCCGTTTACGATTGAATTTCTTGAAAACGGGAGCTATGCAATTTCAAACGATCCGGAGAACTCCGGAACCTGGCGGATCGAGGGGGCTCTGATGATTCTGAAAAACACGAACCGTGAAGAAGGCGCGCTCTGGCATCAGGCGCGTTTCTTCGCGGATGGCGAACGGCTGGTTCTGAACCGCATGGACGTCTATGTGTATGCGGAGCGCGTGCCGTAAAAAATTTTCTCTTTTGGACTTGAAAATCGGAGAATCGCGGTTAGGTTATTCATATCCCCCCGGAAACCATCAACCAAAAGGAGTGCAAAATGGCGGAAGTCAGGCATTTTACGGAAGAAGATTTTGAAGTGCAGACTTCAAAAGGAGTTGTTCTCGTCGATTTCTGGGCGGAGTGGTGCGGTCCCTGCAAGATGCTCGGTCCGGTCCTCGAACAGGTTGCAACCGAAGTGGACGGAAAGGCCGTTGTCGGCAAAGTCAATGTGGATGAAGCGCCGGGGCTGGCGAAGAACTTCATGGTCCGCACGGTTCCGACCCTCTTCATTCTCAAGGACGGCAAGCCGGTCAAATCGTTTGTCGGCGTGCAGGATAAAGCCAAACTTGTCAAGGAAATCGAAAGCGTATGAACCCGGAGATCTCCGCTGAAGCGGCGGAAATTCTGCGTGGCGGAATTGTTTTCTGCGGATTCAGCGGAGGCTCGGACAGCCTCTATCTTCTTCTGGCGCTGAATGAATGTTCAGCGCCTTTTCATTTCGAGCTTCGCGCGGTGCATTTCAACCACGGTCTGCGCGGGGCGGAAAGCGACGCCGACGAGGCGTGGTGCCGCGAAAAATGCGCGGAACTCGCGGTTCCGTTTCTCTCTGTTCCGCTGGATGTCGGCGGGCGCCGCGAGGCTGGGGAGGGGGATGAAGCGGCGGCGCGGCGGCTGCGTCTGGAGGCGTGGAAAAGGCTTTGCCGCGAGACGCCCGGGGCTGTTGTTGCGCTCGGGCATCAGGCGGATGACCGGACGGAAAATCTGCTTCTGCGTCTGTTCCGCGGTTCGAATGCAACGGGGCTGACGTCTATGCGGCTTCACTCCGTTGTCGACGGCGTGGAGTTTGTGCGTCCTCTGCTGCATCTTTCCCGCTCCGATATGGAGGCGGAACTGCGCCGTCGCGGAGAGGTCTGGCGGACCGATTCCACGAACCGGACCGATTGTTACGGACGCAACTTTCTGCGTCTGAATCTGATTCCGATGCTTGCGAATCGTTTTCCGTTTGCTCCGGGCGGATTGCGGCGTTCGCTGGAAGTTCTGGAGCAGGACGCCGATTGTCTGGAGCGCGAAGCGCACAGGGTTTTCGCGGAGGGGCTTCATACTCCGCACGACTGGGCGTCGCTTCATCCCGCGATCCGCTGCCGGGCTCTGCGTTATTTTCTGAACGCCGATTTTCCCGGATTCGTTCCGGACTCGGCACTGACGGAACGCTTTTCCGCCGCGGTTGCGTCTCCGCCGGAGAATGGCGAATGTGTCCGGATCCCGCTGGCCGGATTTCCCGATTGCGCGATCTGCGTGGAGAGCGGCCGGGTTTTTCCGCACCGCTTCACTGGATTTGCGGAGATTGTCTGGAATCTGAAAGAGACTCCGGAGATCCGGTTCGGAGACTCCGTGCTGACTGCGGATCTGGTTTCCACCCCGGAAATGAAACGGGCGGATGCGGAGACAGTATTTTTCTCAGCGGATCTTCCGCATGTCCTGCATGTCGGTTCGCGACGGGACGGGGACCGCATGGTTCCTTTCGGGAAACATCATCCGGTTCCGCTGAAGAAACTTTATTCGGATTGCGGGATTAAATCCTACAGCCGCGACGCCGTTCCGGTTCTGCGGACTTCGGACGGTGCGGTTCTGTGGGCCGCGGGCGTCCGCCGCTCCGCGCTTTTTCCGGTCGCGCCGGATGCGGAGACGGTCTGGCGGATTCAGCAAACTTTGCGGAAAAGCGGACATCATACTTGAAAAATACGGAATTTATGGTACATTTCCAAGAAAAAATGGAGAAGAAAACGCTTTATGGTACGCGATGCGAAACAAATACCGATTGGTCCGCTCCTCGGTGACCGGATTCTCGTCCTGCATGGAAGTCTGACGAAAGAGGATGTCCTGAACACCCTTATCGACCGGCTTGCGCAAGTGGAAGGAATGGTTCCGCACGATGATCTTGCGTGGGGAATTTTTCACCGTGAGAGTCTGATGAGCACAGGAATCGGGAATGGAATCGCCGTGCCGCATGTGCGTCTTGAAAACATTGATTCGCCGAGCATGGCGCTTGCGGTCTGTCCCGACGGCGTTTCCGATTACCAGTCACCCGACAACCAGCCTGTTAAACTTGTTTTCATGGTTGTTGCGGGCGGACAGCAGCGGGCAACGCATCTGAAGATTCTTGCGTCGATCGGTTCGCTCTTCTACGACGGCCGTCTCAAAGCCGCGTTTCTTGCTTCGCCGGATCCGGAAAACTGTCAGGAAATTCTCGCCCGCGCGGAAGCGTGAGCCCCGGTGCCGGTTCCTGTTGCCGCGCCGTCAGCGTTTGAAGTTCTTTGCCGGTCCGGCGGAGTCGCGTATCACAAGTCCCGTCGGCAGCACTTCGCGCAGGAGCGGAACTTTCCCGTTTGACTGGAGATAGCGGTCGATGGATTCCGCGGCGCGCCGTCCGGCTTCGCGGTTCAGATGCGAAACGGTGGTCAGGGCGGGACAGAGATAGCGGCTCATCGGGTAATCGTCGAATCCCACCACCGAGAGGTCGTCCGGAACGCGTAGTCCGAGATCGGCAGCCGCCTTGACGGCGATTTGCGCCACATCGTCGTTGGTCGTCATAACCGCCGTTGCTTCCGGATGCTGTTTCAGACTCCGCTTGAGCGATTCATAGTCCGTCTGCGCTTCGAGCACATGCGGCGTGAGCCCGGCGCCTTTCAGGGCGTCTTCATAGGCTTTGCGGCGCTGATTGTGATTCAGCGTGCGGAGCCCGGTTGTATAATAGAGAATTTCACGGTGTCCGAGCGAGAGCAGATATTCGGTTGCGATGCGCGAGCCGGAGTAGGAGTCGTTGTCGATATAGCCGACGTTCGGCATGTCGGTCGCTTCGTCCACCTGCATGACGGGGAGTCCGGAAGCCGCGAGTTCGGGGAGTTCATTTCTGAATTCCGCCGGAATCATGAGAATGACGCCGGAGCACTGCTGGTCGCGCAGAAGTTCGAGCAGCGTTTCATCCCCGGAACCGTCGTAAATAATCATGCAGGGTGTGAGTTCGTGTTCCTGCATGTACCGGAAGATTCCGTTCAGAACTTCGGCGTGGTAATGGGAGAACACGGGGGCGCTGTTCACGATTGCGACTCTCGGTTTGCGCTGGGCGGGGTAGTTGGTCCGGAAGTCGTATTCATGCAGTTTTTTGAGCACGAGACGCCGTTTTTCCTCGCTGACTCCCGTACGGTTGTTGACGACTCTGGAAACCGTCGCCGGAGAAATGCCGAGTTCCGCCGCGATTGTCACAATGCTGAGTTTTTCTCTTTTTCTCGCCATGTCGTTCTCCTCTTTCCTGTCTGTTGCGCTGCCGGGACGTTTTAGTTTGTTCCGGTGCGAATATAGCAGAGGGAAGGGGGAAAGTCAAGTTTTTCGGACAAAAAAACGGAGCGGACCTTGCATTCTGCGATTTTTGATTTACAGTATCTGTTGAAACGATATTTTTCGCAAATTAAAAGGAGCGATTTGAAAATGACAAAAATCAGCCTGACAGGTCCGTGGACCCTCACCTACGAGGAGCCTTCCGACAATTCGATGCGAACAATTCCGGCGCAGGTTCCGGGAAATGTCCTGGGAGATCTGCATCGCGCAAACGTGATTCCGGATCCGTACTGGTCGGACAATTCGGACAAACTGCGTCCGTATGAATTCATCGACTGGGAATACAAGACGACATTTGCCGCGCCGGAGCTTCAGCCGCGCGAAAAGCTTCAGCTGGTCTTTGAAGGCGTCGATACGATTTCCGAAATATTCCTGAACGGGAAAAAACTGGGCGGGACGGACAATATGGTGATTGCGTTCCGTTTCCCGCTCGATCCGGCGGAACTGAAGCCGGAGGGCAACGAACTCGTCGTGAAGATCCGCAGCTCGGTCAATTTCGCGCGTCAGTTCCCCGTGCCGCCGTACTGCAAAGCGCAGAAGTTCAACTACGAGGGACTCTTCCTGCGCCGTCCGATGCACACCTACGGCTGGGACATCGCGCCGCGTCTGGTCGGCGCGGGGCTGTGGCGTCCGGTCTGTCTCGAAGTGCTGAAACCGGAACGCTGGACCGATCTTTATTTTGCAACCACGGAAGCCTCGAAGAAGAAAACCCAGCTGAGCCTCTCCTGGAGTTTCACCTCCGACCGCAAATCGCTGGTCGGCTACGAAGCGAGGATGACGCTGACCTGTCGCGACCAGAAGATAGAGAAGACATTTCCGCTCTATTTCACTTCGGGCTGGGAGTGGACGGATCTCGAAAACGCCTATCTCTGGCATCCGCGCGGCGCCGGCGAACAGAATCTCTACACCGTTCAGCTTGACCTCATCCGCAACGGCGAAGTCGTTGACACCCGCGTCCAGAAGGTCGGTCTGCGCACGCTTGTGCTGAACCGCACCGAAATGCTGGACGGCGAAATGAAGGGAAAATTCGAGTTCATCGTCAACGGACGCCCCATTTTCATCAAGGGGTCGAACTGGGTTCCCTCCAACGCCATTCACGGCGAAGCGCCGGAACGCGTAAAAAAAGACCTTGATCTTTTCGCCGATCTCGGATGCAACATGGTCCGCTGCTGGGGCGGAAGCGTTTACGAAGACGACGACTTTTTCCAGTATTGCGACGAGCTCGGCCTGATGGTCTGGCAGGATTTCATGTTCGCATGTGAAACGGCACCGCAGACGGAAGAGTTTCTCGACGCGGTCCGGCGGGAAGCGGAAGAGGTCGTCAAGGCGCGCCGCAACCATCCGTCGCTCGCGATCTGGTGCGGCGACAACGAGTGCGACGAGCTCTTCTTCTACGGAGCGCTTCTGGGCGCGAACCAGCTGCCGTCCTCGAACCGCATCTCCCGCGAAATTCTGCCGCGCGTCGTGACGATGTTCGACCCCGCCCGCCCGTATCTGCCGAGCTCGCCGTATCTCTGCGATGAAATCAAGCGTCTGAACGCGCGCTACCGCTCTCCCGAACAGCACCTCTGGGGACCGCGCGACAACTGGAAGGGACATTTCTACAAGGACAATACGGCGGTTTTTGCAAGCGAAATCGGCTATCACGGCATGACGAACGTCGAAAGCATCCGCAAGTTCATCCCGGAGGCGGAGCTCAACGACCGCCACGGCGTTTCGTGGACCTGCCACGCCGCTCAGCAGTTCGGCACGCCCTGCTACCGCAACGGCCTGATGGAAAACCAGTCGAAAGGCTTCTGGGGGTACATCGCGGAGGATCTGACAGAGTTCATGAAGTGCTCGCAGATCGTCCAGGCGGAAGCCATGAAGTATCTGATCGAACTTTTCCGCGCGAAGAAATGGTCGAAAACCGGACTCATCTGGTGGAACGTCATCGACTGCTGGCCGCAGTTCTCCGACGCAGTGGTCGATTACTACTACGTCCGCAAACTCGCGTACTACTACATCAAGAACGCGCAGAAGCCGCTGAGCCTGATTGTGAGCGATCCCGAAGCGTGGGGCTGCCGCCTGACCGCCGTCAACGACGCCGCCGCGCCCGCCGCCGGACATTACAAGGTGACGGACATCGAGACGGGTGAAGTCTTTGCGGAAGGAGAATACGAAGCTGCCGCTGATTCCGCCACGGAAATCGATTACTTCAAGGTCTGTCAGGCGGACAAGCGGATGCTGCTGATCGAATGGGAGAACAACGGCGAAGTTTCGTACAACCATTATCTGCTCGGTTCAGCTCCTTTCGATCTCGGCCGTTACCTCGGCTGGCTCAAAACGCTGGATGAAAAGATCTACACGGCGTTCGGGAGGCACGAATGGTGAAAAAGCGTTTCGCCGCCGGCTTTGACGTCGGCGGAACAAAATGCGCGGTCATCCTCGGTGAACTGACGGAGCAGGACGGAATCGAAATCCTCGCCAGAAAAAGGTTTGCGACAGCCGACTTCCGCGCTCCGGAAGCCTGTCTTGCGGAGATGTGCCGTCTGCTGGAGACGATTCTGACGGAGACCGGAACGGCAAAGAACGATATCATCGGAATCGGCATCAGCTGCGGCGGCCCGCTGGATTCCGGACGCGGCGTGGTGCAGTCGCCCCCGAACCTTCCCGGATGGGACGACGTTCCCGCCGTCGCGATTGTGGAACACGCAACCGGACTGCGCGCGAAGCTGGAGAACGACGCCAACGCCTGCGCGCTTGCGGAGTGGCGTTTCGGCGCCGGACGCGGCACGTCGGATATGGTGTTCCTGACGTTTGGAACGGGGCTCGGTGCGGGAATCATCGCGAACGGACGTCTTCTCGGCGGTCGTTCCGGCATGGGCGGCGAGTGCGGACACATCCGTCTTGCCCCCTCGGGTCCGGTCGGTTACGGCAAGGCCGGTTCCTTCGAGGGCTTCTGTTCCGGCGGCGGAATCGCCCAGCTCGGGCGTTTCCGTGCGGAGGCCGCACTGAAGGCCGGGCGTCCGCTCCCGTGGTGTCCGACGGAAGCGGATCTGCCGTCTGTTTCCGCCAAGACGATCGGCGACGCCGCCGACCGCGGCGATTCGGACGCCCTTGCCGTCTACGAAGAGAGCGGCCGCCGTCTGGGGGAAGGTCTGTCGATTCTGATTGACATTCTGAATCCGGAATGCATTGTCATCGGCAGCATCTTTGCGCGTTCGGAACATCTGCTGCGTCCTTCGATGGAGCGTGTGATTGCCGCGGAAGCTCTTCCGCAGTCCGCCTCCGTCTGCCGTGTCGTGCCAGCTCAGCTTGGAGAAGCCATCGGCGACATCGCCAGTCTCGCGATCGCGGCGGAGATGTAACGGGAAATCAAATTGTTTTTTATTTGCGGACGGATGAAATATGCCGTCCGTTTTTTTTGTCGTGTATCCAAAAAAACGCCCCGGAGGTCCGGGGCGTGGAAAATCCTGTGACGGAACCGGTTACTTGATTTCAAGCATCCAGTTGTGCGTGTCGGGATAATCGCCGTGCTGAATGGCTGTCATGCGGTCGTAGAGCTTGCGGAGCGTGGGACCGCAGGTTTCACCGTAGGTGTATGTGTGGTCTTTGGTGACGATCTTGGAGATCGGGGTGATGACCACTGCGGTTCCGCATGCGGCGACTTCCGCGAAGTCCGCGAGTTCCGCCTTGTGAATCGGGCGGAGCTCAACCGGAATGCCCATGTCCTTCGCGATGTCCTGAAGAGACATGTTCGTGATGCTGTGGAGAATCGAACGGGAAACCGGGGTGACGTAGTGCCCTTCCTTCGAAATTGCAAAGAAGTTGCTGGTTCCGAACTCGTCGATGAATTCATGATCCTTCGGGTCGAAGAAGAGAGTGATCGGGTAGCCCTGGGACTTGGCGATCTTGCTCGGCTTGAGGCTGGCGGCATAGTTCCCGGCGAACTTGACGTGTCCCGTTCCGTGCGGCGCGGCGCGGTCGTAATCATCTAGAACGAGCGCTTCGACGGGTTGGATGCCGCCTTTGTAGTATGCGCCGACGGGGGTGACGAGGATCAGGAAGTCGTACATTCTGCTGGGGGAGACGCCGACCTGTGCACCGGTTCCGATGAGGAGCGGGCGGATGTAGAGTGCACCGCCGGTTCCGTAGGGCGGAACGTATTCGATATTGTCCTTGATGACCATCTGAATCATCTGAAGATAGAGTTCTTCCGGTATTGCCGGAGCGAGCATGTAGTCGGCCGCAAGATTCATGCGTTTGACGTTTTCCCAGGGACGCAGGCAGCGGACTTTTCCGTCTTTCTGGCGGAACGCCTTGAGTCCTTCGAAAGCGGCCTGCCCGTAGTGGAGGCAGGTTGCGGCGATGGACATGGTGATGGTCGGTTCGTTGATGAGGACCGGCTCGGACCACTTGCCGTCGAGCCAGGTGGTGCGGACATAGGAGTTGGTCGGCATGTAACCGAATCCCAGAGAGGACCAGTTGATGTCTTTCGGATCCGTTTTAGGGAGTGTCTCTGACATGATGTTTCATCCTTCCGTAAATAAAGTATTGCTGGTTTTGTTATTACGGTAATTTATACTGCAAGAGGCATTTTAACAATAGCTGAAGGCAATTTTTTTTCAAAAAAAATGAAAAAAAACGGCTTTTCTTTCGGAAAGCGGGGTTTTGCGGTTGAAAATTTTAAAAAACTCGCTAAATTGTCAAGGTAACGAAAAACACCAAAAAAATTTAACAGGAGATGACGGCTATGGCTTTCTCAAAAATGTTAATCGGCGGCGCTGCCGCGCTGGCGCTCATTCTCGGAACGACCGGTTGTTCCATGTTCGACGACGATGACGCCAGTCTGGAAATGTTCAAGGTAAAAGGCGACGACGGCGCGGCACGGGTCAGCGGATCCGGAGCGGGCGGTTTCGACGCGAATGCCGGCAACGCCAACATCAACAGCATGGGCGGCATCAACGGCGGGTCCGGAGCCAATGCCGGAGCCGGCGAATGGAACAACGCCGCTCCCGGACCCTACGACGACTTCGGCCGTCCGATTCCCGGCGTCACTCTCCCGACCGTCTATTTCAGTTTCGACAGTTCCCGCATCGGCAGCTCCGAGGCTCCGAAGCTCGACGAAATTGCCTCCTATCTTTCCAGCACTCCGGGAACGGGCGTCGTGATCGAAGGCAATTGCGACAGCCGCGGAAGCGATGAGTACAACCGTGCGCTCGGCGAACGCAGAGCTCTTGCGGCAAAGGAGTATCTGGTTCAGCACGGCATTGCGGAATCCCGCATCCGCACCATCAGTTACGGAGAGGAACGCCCCGCCGTCCAGGGTGACGACGAGGCTTCCCGGGCCAAGAACCGCCGCGACGAATTTGTTGCGCTCACACTCAACAAGTAACTGGGAAAAAAACGGATTTTCGCGCCGGAATTCATCTTCCGGCGCGCCTCCGTTTTCAGGGACCGGATATGGCGGACGCACAGGAAATCGCACAGGCTTTGCAGCTTCAGGAACACCGCGAAGGCGGTTCGTTCCGTGAAGTCTACCGTTCCATTGTCAAAACCCAGGCGACCAAGCAGCGTCGCGCCGCGACCAGCATCTTCTACATGCTGCGCGGAAAACAGGTCTCCCGCTGGCATCTCGTCAAATCCGACGAGATCTGGATGTATCACGCGGGTTCCTCCGCAATTCAGCTTCTGCTCCTTCCCGACGGAACCTTTGAAGAACGCGTCGTCGGACCCGATGTCCTCTGCGGCGAGTTTCCGCAGAGCATCATTCCCGCATGGACCTGGCAGGCTGCCGTGCTTTCCGACCAGTCGGAAAACAGCTGGGGGCTCTTCGGCGCCGTAGTCTGTCCCGGATTTGAGTTCGAGGATTACATGGAAGGCGATGCGGAAGCGTTGATCCGGAAATACCCCGAAGCGGCGGAACGCATTCGCGAGCTCGGTCTTTAATTAATAGAAACAGAGAGAGTTATGAAAAAATCAGATTACATCGGAATCGCTTTTCCCGTGCTGTTTGCCCTTCTTGTGATTTTCTTCCCGTTCAACACGTCCGTTACGACCGGACTGTTCGACGGCGGCGAACTGCTGAAAACGCAGACGGTCTGGACCGGATTCACGGCAAAGGGACTCGAACAGTTCGGAAATGTCACAAAATACCATCCTTACGCAATGGGGTTCCTCAAGTTTGCGTTGCTTGCCATGTTCGGCGAACTGCTGAAAGCGCGTCTCAAAACGGGTTCCTGGAAGGTTGATCTCTTCCCCGCCCGCATGATCGTCTGGGGCTTTTTCGGACTCATCATGACGGTCGCTTTTGCTCTGTTTGCGAACGGGATTCAGGCAATGATGGGAACGCCGCTCTGGTTCGGCGAGCCGCCGATGCTTTCCAAAAGTTTCGGAAACCGGTTCATCTTTGCAATTTCGACATCCTTCTGGATGAACATGATCTTTGCGTACCCGATGATGCTTGGACACGAATGGTTCAATGCGGTTCTTGCAAAACGCGGATTCGTCGGGGGCGGCGAGTTTCTTTCGCGGCTCGACGCCGGCGCGTGGGGATCGTTTATTCCGAAAACGATTCTTTATTTCTGGATTCCGGCGCACACGGTGACGTTCCTTCTTCCCGCGGAGTTCCGCGTGCTGATGGGGGCGCTGCTGAGCGTGGCGCTCGGATTCTTCCTTACGATACGTGCAGTCAAACATTCAAAATAAGGTGAAATTATGGAAACCGAATTCTGGGAGCGCGACATAGAGCTGATCAGCCGCGCGGATCTGAGCGCCATGCAGCTGGCGAATCTGAAGAAAACACTGAAACTGGCAGCCCGCTCTCCTTATTATTCCAAGATTCTTACCGAACCGGTGATTGAATCCATCAGGACCCTGGACGACATCCGCCGTCTGCCGCTCGTCGACAAGCAGACGCTGCGCGAGAACTTCCCCTACGGTTTTGTCGCAAAGCCGATGAAGGACATCGTCCGTCTGCATTCCTCTTCCGGAACGACCGGAACTCCGACAGTGGTTTTCCATACTCAGCACGACCTTGATCTCTGGACGAACATGACCGCCCGTTCCGCCTTCATGGCGGGCGCGCGCAGCACGGACGTTTTCCAGAACATCATGGGCTACGGCCTCTTCACCGGCGGACTCGGTTTCCATTACGGCATGGAGCGTCTCGGCGCACTCGTCATCCCGAGCGCCGCGGGCAACTCGAAACGCCAGATCTGGTTCATGAAGACTTTCGGAACAACTGTCTGCCACATTCTCCCGAGCTACTCCATGCGTCTGCTGAGTTTCTTCCCCGAATGCGGACTTGATCCGAAGAAGGATCTCAAGCTCCGAATCTTTTTTATCGGCGCGGAACCGCACTCCGATGCGCTCCGCAGGCAGATCGACGATGCGTTCGGCGTGCAGGCGTTCAACTCCTACGGACTCTCCGAAATGTGCGGACCCGGTCTCGCCTTCGAGTGCCGCGAGCGCAACAACGGAATGCACCTCTGGGAGGATCAGTACCTCATGGAGATTATCGACCCGGTCACCGGGGAAACGCTTCCGGACGGCGAGGAGGGCGAACTCGTTCTCACCTCCCTTCAGCGCGAAGCCATGCCGCTGATCCGCTACCGCACGCACGACCTCACGCGCATCATCCCCGAGCCGTGTCCGTGCGGAAGAACGCACCGCCGCATCGCACGTTTCAAGGGGCGCACCGACGACATGCTCATCATCAACGGAGTCAATATTTTCCCGCAGCAGATTGAGAAGGCGATCATGACCGTTTCCGAAATCGGCGCGAACTACATGGTTGAAGTTACGAAGGACGATCTTCTCGACCGCATTCATGTGAAAGTTGAGATCAATCCCGCCTGCTTCACCGGTTCGCTGGAAGGCGCGGACGGCATCCGCCGCAAAGTCGCGGATGCGGTCAAGAGCGAACTCGGTGTCAATCCGCGCGTGGAACTCCTCGCTCCGAACACGCTGCCCGAGCAGGAAGGCAAGGCAAAGCGCGTCTTCGACCTCCGCGAAAAAGACTATGCAAAGTAATCGCAATTGAAATAAGAAGGATTCAGAATGGAAAACAGAGATTACGATTTTCCCGCCATTGAAAAGAAGTGGCAGAAATTCTGGGACGAGCACAAGACGTTCAAGGCAACCGAAATTCCCGGAAAAGAAAAACTCTATGTGCTGGATATGTTTCCCTATCCGAGCGGCGCGGGACTCCACGTCGGTCACCCGGAAGGCTACACCGCAACCGATATTTTCTGCCGCTACAAGCGGATGCGCGGCTTCAATGTCCTCCACCCGATGGGCTGGGACGCTTTCGGACTGCCCGCGGAACAGTACGCGGTTGAAACGGGAACGCATCCTTCCATTACGACCAGGAAAAATGTCGAAACCTTCAAGCGTCAGATCAAATCCCTCGGATTCAGCTACGACTGGGACCGCGAAATCAATACGACGGATGAGAAATACTATCGCTGGACGCAGTGGATTTTCCTTCAGCTCTATAAAAAGGGGCTCGCTTACGTCGATGAAGTCCCCGTGAACTGGTGTCCCGCTCTCGGAACCGTTCTCGCAAACGAGGAAGTGATCGACGGACGCAGCGAGCGCGGCAACTATCCGGTCATCCGCAAGCCCATGAAACAGTGGATGCTCCGCATCACCAAGTATGCGGAACAGTTGCTTGCCGACCTCGACAAACTCGACTGGCCGGAAGGCATCAAGGAGATGCAGCGCAACTGGATCGGCAAATCCGAAGGCGCGGAAGTCACATTCAAGATCGACGGAACCGACAAGACGGTCACGGTCTTCACGACCCGTCCCGACACTCTGTTCGGCGCGACCTACCTGGTTCTCTCTCCGGAGCACGATCTGGTCAACGCCATCTCCGCGCCGGAACAGAGCGAAGCGGTCAAGGAATATCAGCGTCAGGCCGCTCTCAAGAGCGACCTGGAACGCACCGACCTCAACAAGGACAAGACCGGCGCGTTTACCGGCGCATATGCGATCAACCCGGTGAACGGCGACAAGCTGCCGATCTGGATTTCCGACTACGTCCTTTCCACCTACGGAACGGGCGCGATCATGGCGGTTCCCGCGCATGACACACGCGACTTTGATTTTGCCGTCAAGTTCAATCTTCCGATCAAGTGCATCATCGAGCCGACCGCCGCGGACGCCGCTGCGGCGAAGCTGGAACTGAACGACATTCTCGCGGGCAAAGTCTGCTGGACCGGAGACGGCGTCAGCTTCAACTCCGCGAATGATCAGGGACTCGTTCTCAACGGAATGCACGTCAAGGAGGCGAAAGCCGCCACAATCGACTGGCTTTCCAAGCGCGGCGCGGGCAAGCTCACGGTCAATTACAAACTCCGCGACTGGCTTTTCAGCCGTCAGCGCTACTGGGGCGAGCCGTTCCCCGTCATTCACATGGAAGACGGTTCGATCCGCCTCGTTGACGAGAAGGATCTGCCCGTCGCCCTTCCGCCGCTGAAGGACTTCAAACCGTCCGGAACCGGCGAGTCTCCGCTTGCAAATGCGGAGGAGTGGCTCGAATACACCGACCCGGTGACCGGAATGAAAGGCCGCCGCGAGACCAACACGATGCCGCAGTGGGCGGGTTCCTGCTGGTACTACCTGCGCTACATCGATCCAGACAACGACAAGTGTTTCGTCGATCCCGCAAAGGAAAAATACTGGATGCCCGTCGACCTCTATGTCGGCGGCGCGGAGCATGCGGTTCTGCATCTGCTTTATGCCCGTTTCTGGCATAAAGTTCTCTTCGACCTCGGCTTTGTCAGCACGCCGGAACCGTTCCACAAGCTGATCAACCAGGGTATGATCCTCGGCATTTCGTACAAGGATTCGCGCGGCGCGCTCGTTCCGATGGACAAAGTGCTGAAGACGGAAAACGGTCCGGTTCACAAGGATACGGGCGAGAAGCTCACCGAGTTTCCCGCGAAGATGTCCAAATCCCTGAAAAACGTGGTCAATCCCGACGACGTCGTGCGCGACTACGGCGCGGACTCCATGCGTCTTTATGAAATGTTCATGGGACCGCTTCAGGCGGTGAAACCGTGGAGCACGAAAGGTGTGGAAGGCGTCTTCCGCTTCCTCAAACGCTCCTGGCGCATGATCGCCCAGACCCCGATTGCCGATGTGCCGCTGACGCCGGCGCAGGAGAAACTTCTCCATGCGACCGTCAAGAAGGTTACGGACGACACCGAGACGCTGAACTTCAACACGGCAATCAGCCAGATGATGATCTTCCTGAACGAGTTTTCCAAGCTCGACAAGATGCCGCGGGAAGCCGCCGAAACCTACACGAAACTGCTCTGCCCGTATGCTCCGCATATCGCGGAGGAGATGTGGGAGATCCTCGGTCACGAAGCTCCGCTTTCGCTCGCGCCGTGGCCGTCCTGCGATGAATCGAAACTGGTCGAAAACGAGATCGAGATCATGGTTCAGATTCAGGGCAAACCGCGTGTCCGCATGATGATGCCTGCCGATGCGAATCAGGATCAGATGCGCGAACTCGCGCTCGGAAACGAGCAGGTGAAAACCGCGATCGCCGGAAAGACCATTGTCAAGGTTGTCTGCGTGCCGAAACGCATCGTCAACATCGTTGTCAAGTAACAACACTGCAACACTGAATCCGCCGGAGGAATCTCTCTTTCCGGCGGATTTTTTTGAAGGATTTCCGCATGAAACAGTCCGCATTTACCCCGAATCCGTTCTATGAAGCCGCGCTTGCAATCGCGAGACGGAAACTTTCGCGCGATGCGAATCCGCAGCTTCTCCGGTCGCCCCGGCTTGGAACCGGAGGCGATTTCGTCAACATTTTTCTGTGGGACACGGCGTTTTCGGTTCAATGGGCGAAGTTTCATGCGGATGAGTTTCCCGTTGCCGATTCACTGGACAACTTTTATGCGCTGCAGTCTCCGGACGGCTTCATCAGCCGCGAGAGCTGTCCGGACGGCACGAGTCGCTGGGCGCCTGAATGTCCCTCCGCATTTGCTCCGCCGCTGCTCGCCTGGGCGGAGCTGGACCTCTATGAAGGCGGATTCATCACGACCCGCCTTCCGGAAGTTTTTCCGCATCTGCTGGCGCAGTACGAGTACAACAAAGCGCACTTCCGCCGACCCGACGGGCTTTATTACACCGACATGCTCGGCTGCGGAATGGATGACATGCCGCGCTGGAACAGCGTTTCCGACCTCACTCCGGAGGGCGGCATTCCGCTGACGCGTGAATCCATTACTGCGCCGGGCGAGGAACGCGAAAAGACCTACCGCTGGCTGCGCGGCATTCCGCACGGCGTTTGCGACTGGAACCGTCAGATCGGCTGGTGCGAAACCACGGCGCAGAGCGCTTTCTTCGCTCTCTGTCTTGCCCGTATTGCTCATATCATCGGCGAGTCCGGAGAGGAGGCGCGGATGCTGGCGGAGCATGCGGAACTTGCCCGCCTGATCAACACGCTCTGCTGGGATGAGACGGACGGCTGGTATTACGATGTGCTGAATGGCGCTCCGGTCCGCCGCCGTCACATCGGCGCGTTCTGGACTCTTCTGGCGGAGGTTGCCCCCGCTGACCGTGCGGCGCGTCTTCTTGAACGCCTGCGCGACCCGGCGGAATTCAACCGTCCGTGCGGCGTTCCGTCGCTGAGTGCGGCGGATCCTGATTACATGACGCACGGCGCTTACTGGCGCGGTCCGGTCTGGGCTCCGACGAGCTACATGCTTTTGCGCGGACTCGACCGTTACGGCGAACACGCGCTGGCGGTTGAGCTTGCCGCCCGTCTTTATCATACTGCGGAAACGCTCTGGAAGAGCACGGGGACGATCTGGGAGAATTATCCGCCGGATCAGTGTGCGACTCCTTCCGTAACCGCCAAGCGCGATTTTTGCGGCTGGTCCGCTCTGATCCCGGTTACGTTTCTGCGCGAGTATCTCCAGAACGGAAAAGCTCGGATTTGATTTGAAAATAACAGATATTGTGCTGTCTTATAACTGCAAAATAACCAGTTAAGAGATCGTGCAATGTCTGAAAATATAATATATTCTCCAGTCATTCCGCACCTTGCTTGAGATTGCTCCTGTGTTTGGCCGTCTGGATGATTTTGCCGATCTTTTCAAAAAGCCGGATGTTCCGGTTTCGCTGTACCGCGATGAACCGGAACACCCGCGTCAGAGAGCGAGGAAAAAGAATTTTTTCTGATTATTTCCCGAGTTTTTCTTCCCAGAAGGCTATCTGGGAGGCAACCTGGTCATAACCTGTTCCGCCGTAAGACTTTCGAAGGGTGACGGCGGAAACAGGCGAGAAGAGCTTCAGCATCGCTTCGTCCGCTTCCGGAATGACAGACTGCATTTCCGCAAGAGAAAGCGCATTCATCGCCTTGCCGTTTTCCGCACAGTATTTGACCAGCGCGCCGACTTTGTGGTGCGCATGACGGAACGGAACCCCTTTGCGTACAAGCGCTTCCGCAAGGTCTGTCGCCATGAGTCCGGGGTCGGAGGCGGCGTCAAGCATACGCTCCGGCTTGGTCTTCATGGTCTCAATCATCGGCGGATAGACGGAAAGAATGCCTTTTGCGGTGTCGATGGAATCGAAGAGCGGCTCTTTGTCTTCCTGAAGGTCGCGGTTGTAGGTCATGGGAAGACCTTTGCAGATGGTCAGCATGGCGGTGAGATTGCCGTACATGCGTCCGGTTTTGCCGCGCGAAATTTCCGCAATGTCGGGATTCTTCTTCTGCGGCATGAGACTGGAGCCGGTGCAGAAGGCGTCCGAGAGTTCAATGAACTGGAATTCCTGCGACATCCAGAGGATAATATCTTCGGAAAGACGCGAGATGTGCATGGAGAAAATAGCAAGGGCTGAAAGCAGTTCACATGCGAAATCGCGGTCGGCGACGGAGTCCATGCTGTTGCGGGTGCAGGCGGGGAAGTCGAGAACCTTGCGTACGAATTCGCGGTCGATGGGCAGGGTGGAGCCGGCGAGCGCGCCGGAACCGAGCGGCATGACGTTGAGGCGCGTGCGGCAGTCGGTGAGACGTCCGATATCGCGGTCGAACTGCTCGATGTATGCGAGCATGTGATGAGCGAAAAGGACCGGCTGGGCGTGCTGCATGTGCGTGAAGCCCGGAAGAATCGTGGTCTTGTTCGCTTCCGCCTGAGCGAGCAGAGCGTGCTGAAGATGACGGATTCCGTCGATGATTTCGAGAATCTCGTCGCGCAGATAGAGACGGGTGTCGAGCGCGACTTGATCGTTTCTGCTGCGTGCGCTGTGGACGCGTGCGCCTTCATCGCCGAGCAGCCGGATGAGTTCCGTTTCGATGTGCATGTGAATGTCTTCGAGGGCAACGTCGAATTTGACTTTTCCCTCTTCGATCATTTTCCGGACTTCATCGAGCCTGGCGATGATGTCTTCGGCGGATTTTTTCGGGATAATACCGGTTGCGCCGAGCATGGCTGCATGAGCTTTGCTGCCCATTATGTCATGCTTATAGAGCCGTTTGTCAAACGAGATCGATTCGGTGAAATCCTGCACGCTTTTTGCCGCGCCCTGCGAAAATCTTCCGCCCCACAGTGCCATATTCAAAACTCCTTGAATTTATTGTTGTTTAAAATATAGCACGGTTCCGCGGAAAAACAACAGCGCGTCGAGGCGAATTCATCATTTATTTGAAGTGCGCATTTCATGCTTCGCCGGAACGGAGGAGATCATCGAAGTAGCGGATGGTCAGCTTCAGTCCCTCTTCCAGATGCGTGGTGGGCTGCCAGCCGAGAATCTGCTGCGCTTTCGTGATATCCGGACGGCGCTGGCGCGGGTCGTCGGAAGGCAGGGGACGGAAGACGATTTCCGAATTCGAGTTTGTGAGTTTCCGGACAAGTTCGGCGAGCTGCAGCATGGTGAATTCGCCGGGGTTGCCGATGTTGATCGGACCGGTCACTTCGTCGCCGGTATTCATCATGCGGACCATTGCGTCGATGAGGTCGGTGCAGTAACAGAAACTGCGGGTCTGCGAGCCGTCGCCGTAAATTGTGATCGGTTCGCCGCGCAGCGCCTGCAGAATGAAGTTGCTGACGACGCGTCCGTCGTTCGGGTGCATGTTCGGGCCGTACGTGTTGAAAATGCGCACGATTTTGATGCGGAGGCGGCACTGGCGGTAATAGGACATGAAGAGGGTTTCTGCGGCGCGTTTGCCTTCATCGTAGCAGGCGCGTTCTCCGATGGGGTTTACGTTGCCCCAGTACTCCTCGACCTGCGGATGAACATGCGGATCGCCGTAGACTTCCGAGGTGGAGGACTGCAGGATTTTGGCTCCAATGCGTTTGGCGAGTCCGAGCATGTTGATTGCGCCGTGGACGCAGGTCTTGACCGTCTGGACCGGGTCCCGCTGATAGTGGATCGGGGAGGCGGGGCAGGCGAGATTGTAGATTTCATCCACTTCAACATAGAGCGGGAAGGTGACGTCGTGGCGCAGAACTTCAAACCTGTGGTTGTCCAGAAGGTGCTCGATGTTGCGTTTGCAGCCTGTGAAAAAGTTGTCGGCGCAGATGACGTTGTGTCCGTCGTTCAGCAGGCGTTCGCAGAGGTGCGAACCGAGAAATCCGCCTCCGCCGGTGACCAGGATGTTTTTACGAATCATATTTACCCCTGTTGCAGTTTCATGGTACTTTGTGCAAGATACCATGAAACTGCGCGCGTGTCAAGCGCGATTCGGAAAAATCTTCAGGAAACATGTCCCTGAATGATGCGGAGAAGACGCGGGCTGAGGATTTCGCGGCGGTCGTCGTCGACAAGACTGAAGCGGTTGCCGTCGTTGGGCGTGCTGAGGTAATTCCAGACGCAGTAGGGAATGCCGTGTTCGATCAGAAGCGAGATCATGTCGCGCATCCAGTTCTCGCGGTATTCGAGCTTGCAGTGGCGGATCGTGCCGAATTCGCCGCACCAGAGAATCTTGTCGGGGTGGCTGCGGACGAATTCGAGTGCGCCGTTCAGTTCCTTGCGCATGTACCGGATGTCCATGCGGTCGCAGTCTGCGTAATCGCCGACGTCCTGACCGACTGTGGTGCGGAATTCGCGGTACTTCTGAATGTCGCCGGGCCATTCCATCGCGCGGTTGTAGAAGAGGGGGAGCGCCTGGAGGACGCCGCGCTGGTGGGTGAATTCGATCGGAGCGTAGTTGTGAAAGGTGTAGATGATGTTGTCGTCGTCGAACAGCTGCAGATCTTTGAGCGTGTTCGGGCTGTTCCAGCAGGTGCTGCCGATGATGATTTTGCGTGTCGGGTTGAGCTTGCGCAGTTCGTCGACGGTGCGTTCGGCAAGGCTGTTCCAGAGTTCGGGCTTGACGTCGCGGATTTCGTTCATGAGTTCAAATGCGACGCCGGGCTTGTCATGGAAGCGTTTTTCAAATTCAATCCAGAGGGCGACGAAACGGTTCTGGAGTTCGGCGTCGTCGAGGAGTGCGACAGGTTCCGCAATGTCGCAGTAGTTGCCGACGGCCTTGTGGAGATTGAGGACGGCGTTCAGTCTGTACTTTTCGCACCAGGATATGAAGTTCGCGACGAGCTCGAACATGCGGTCGCGGTAGTGATACGGGGAATCTTCCATGACAATCTGGTCGAATCCGAGACGGATGTGGTCGAGCCCATAGGAGGCGATCCGGGCGACGTCCTCTTCGGTGATGTAGCTTTCAAAGTGCTCGAAATCGCCGATGGTGAGCGGCAGTTTCCATTTGTCGGGAAGGACGTTGAAACGTTTGTAGTTTGTGAGCCATCCGCCGATGCCCATGCCGCGGGTGAAGCCGGTGAAGCGTTCCGTTGATGTTTTCATTTTACACTCCTTGAGTTTGTATTGTCCGGAAAGACTGCGGGTACCAGGAAGAGGAAGACGGCGGAGAGCAGGATCGCGCAGGAGCCCAGCAGGTAAAGACTCCGCCAGCGGCTGATCACAAGTCCGTGGAATTCCCAGCTCAAAGCGAGAAGTCCCGAACCGAGGAGCAGCGAAGGAACCACGCGGGCAAGCCCCGTCGCCCCGTAGGAAAATGTTCCGCTGAACGCCATCGCCATGACTTTGTTTCCGGGGGTCGCAAGCTCCATCATTTCAGAGGATGCGAGAATGGAGTTTCCGGCGAGGAGGAAGCTGAACATCAGCAGAACCGCGCCGGCGAAACACCACGCCGCAATTCCGCCGCGGTCGAGGAAGAAGAGCGATGTGTTCAGAATGAAATAGAGCAGGTGAAATGTGACGAATGCGCGTCCGGTTCCTCCGAGGAGTTTCACCGTGCGCCCGATTCCGAGATAGCCTAGCAGCATGCCCGTCAGCGCGGCGGCCGACAGAAACACCACGATGTTGTCCGGAGCATGGAGCCCCTTTTTCAGGTAAAGCATGGTCAGAGGAACCGTTCCGAATGTGGAGATGTTGAGCATGAAGAGGTAGAGGGAAAATCCGGTCAGCCCCTTGTTTCCGATTGCGCGGCGGAGGCCGTCGAAGAACCCGAACTTTTCCGGCGCGCGGGCGGGGAACTCCGGAATCCGGGCGACGCAGAGGGCGCGTCCGCAGAACATCAGAGCGGCGGCGAAGATGACGAGCTGCATCTTCCAGAGGGGCGGCTGCGCTCCGAGGAGAGCGCCCGCCGTCACGAGAAACAAAACGGAGGTCAGCTGGTGGCAGAACCGCATCCGGCTGAAGAACGGGGTGCGCGAATCGCGGGTCAGGAAGGTGTCGAGCATCGGATACCAGCCGGCGACAAAGCCGGTCACGCCGAGCGCGAAGAGGAGTACGGCGGTCAGCATCACCGCAATTCCGGCCGCGCCGAACCACGGGGAGGCGGCTGCGAGAAAGTACATCAGCGAGGAGAGTGTCAGCACGCGGAGCATCACCGCGCGGTGTCCGTGGCGCATGACCAGGTACGCGGTCGGAATCATGCAGAGCCCGTTCAGAAACGGAAGGAACGAGGTCGTGAGCAGCGAAAGCATGTCGCCCGCGCCGAGAGCTCCGGCGAAGAGAATGATGATTGCGCTGTCCGTGAGCACGACTTCGCCGGGGAAGCCGAAGCAGGATGAGAGCACGGCAAGGCGTTCTGCCTTCCGGACGTTTTGCGGGGTGAGTTCCGCAGTCATTTGATCCTCCGTACCGAGCCGGTGATTTTCAGCGTCGGTTTGATGTTGGTGTGTACCGTCGTCCGGTGTTTCATCATCGGACGGTTCAGAATATAGAATTCGGTCCAGTCGAGAATATCCTGCGGGAGAAACTCGATGCGGTCGAACTGTACGGCGTCGGGCTGTTCCGGAATGACGTCTTCCGGACGGTCGTAGCTCATAATGGAAAGATTGCGGAAGCGGCCCTCCTTGTCGTTGAGGATGAACGCCTTGTAGAAAATCTGGCTGTATTCTCCGGCGAGAAAGAAAACTGCAGTCGGCATTTCATCGACGGAGTCGAAATAGCGGGTGAAGACGTCGCGCATGGTCTCTCCGCGTCGCGCTTCGACATAGTCGATGCGGCAGTCCGGGTTGAGGTTGTGAAGTTCGGCAAAGAAACTGCTCCTGCGGTCGAAACGGGTCGGGTGCGCTTCGCTGAGGTGAACGGCGATGTGGGAGTGTCCGCATTCGTGCAGATGCCGTGCCGCCATGGCGCCGCCGAGAATGTTGTCGGAGGAGATGATGATGTCGGCGTCGCACTTCGTATAAATGGAAATCTGGTAAATCGACGGATTGATTTCGAGTGCGCGGCGGACCGTTTCGTTTTCGGGGACGGAGCAGTAGACGATGATGTCGCTTTCCGCGGCCGCGTCGAAGAATTTCGCCGGGTTCTTGCGGTGGTCGGTTGCAACGCAGGCGAACTCATGATGGGAAAGACGCTGCATGAGCCGCATTCCGTAATGCTGGAGATACGCATGATCCGAAAAATCGAAGATGATGCGGATTTTTCTGCTTGGCTTGTGTGCGTAGTAGCCGTAACGGTTGAGCGCCTCGACGACGCGCTGGCGGGTCGCCGGACGCACCGAAGATTCGTTGTTGAGCACGCGGTAAACGGTCATTGCGCTGACATGAAGTTCACGCGCGAGCTCCTTGAAGTTGATCAGACTGTTTTCGTTTTTCTGTCCCATGCGAATTGTTTCCTTTCCGGAAATTATACGTCATTTTTCCGGAAAAGCAATAGCACGGGACAGCAAAATCAGCTGCTTTTTTGTGAAAATGATAACATTCAGCGGAACAGCTGCGGCGTCGCCTTGAGCCATGCGTCGGTGATGAGCTGATGACCCGCGGGCGTCGGATGCACGCCGTCCGCGGACCAGTGGGCTTCCGGAGCGCGCTTGAAGGCTTCGTTGAAGATGTCCTGCAGAGGAATGTGGACGGCATTGAATTCCTTCGCCAGTTCCGCGACGACTTTGCGCCGCTCGATGAGTTCGGGGACGAACGCATCGCGTCCGGATACGTGCGGGCAGACAAAGGGATCGAGCAGGACGAAGCGGACGGCGGGGAGGGCGTCGCGGGTCCAGGTGAGCAGTTCGCGGTAGAATCGGGCGTAACGGGGAACGTCCACGCCGTTGTTGTAATGAACTTCATGCCAGGTGTCGTTGACGCCGATCAGAATGCTGAGGACATCCGGCGCGAGGTTGATGCAGTCGGCTTTCCAGCGGGCGTAGAGATCGACGATGCGGTTTCCGCTGATTCCCCTGTTGATGAACTGCCAGTCGACATCCGGGCGGTCGCAGGCGAGGCGGGCGGCGATCATTCCGGGATAGCCGGGACCGAGGCCCCTGTTGTCGAATCCCGCGCCGCCGCATGTGGCGCGTCCGCAGTCGGTAATGGAATCTCCCTGAAACAGAACGGTGAATTTGGACATGAATTTCTCCTTCGTTTATATATTCCGCTTCCAGAAGCGGATTTCTTCTTTCATAGAGGGAATCTGACGGCGGAGGTCGGCGAATTCGGACCGCCAGAAGGCTTCGCCGCCCCAGCCGGGGAATGTCGCGGAAAACTGCGGATCGTTCCGCTGCATCGCGACCCACGAGAGGAAGTAGAGCATCCGGAGCATCCGGAGACACTCGGTGACCGCATAACCGGATTCGGAAAACTCCATGAACATATTGTAGCCGCGCGCGAGCGCCTCCGCTTCCTCCGGACAGTGCGAGGGAACGTCCGGAAGCAGAAGCCAGAGATCCTGCACCGGAGGGCCGTTCAGCATGTCGTCGAAGTCGATGAGAATGAGTCCTTCATCCGGCCGGCTCAGAATGTTCGCGCGGTGGAGGTCGCCGTGCAGACGCAGGAAGGTCGAGGCGTCCGGGAAGACCGGACATGCGATATCGGCGATTTCGTTGCAGAGACCGACGAATTCCTCGAACTGGCGGCGTCCGGGAAATGCGGAGTCGGCAAGACGTTCGATGACGCTTCCGATCATCTTTTCCGGTTCCAGAGAGAGACGGTATTCCGCAACTCTGCGGGCTCCGACCGCGTGGAGCCTCCCGATGAGCCGTCCCGCCTGTTCCAGCTCCTCCGGAGAGTCGAACGCAACGTCGCGTCCGCGTTTTTTCGGGAAGACCGCAAAGTAAATCCCGTCGAATTCGCCGAGCGTCGATCCGGTTGCGAGTTCGTAGGGCGGAACGACGGGAAGACCGGAGTCGCTGCATTCCCAGAGATAATCGTGTTCGTCCAGCAGGGCGTCGGCGGACCAGCGTCCGGGACGGTAGAATTTGACGACGAGCGGTTCTCCTCCGGTCGTCCGGAGTTCGTAGACGCGGTTGATGTAGCTGTGAAACGCGGAAGCGAATCCGGAGAGTTCGCACGAGAGCGCCTCTTCCAGCGCGGGAAGGAACCGTTCGGGCGTCAGCTTTTCGAAAACGAAGTTCATCAGAAAGAATCCGGTCATTTCCTTCCGAAACGGCGTTCCAGTTCGTTGATGGAGATATTGATGATTGTGGGACGCCCGTGCGGACAGCAGTACGGCAGTTCGCATTCCGCCATCTGGTCGAGCAGGGCGTTGCACTCCTCCATCGTGAGTTTGTCGTGGGCTTTGACCGCGGCTTTGCAGGCGGCCTGCGCGAGTTTGGCGGAGTCGGTGCGCCCGTTGAACGTGCCGTTTTCGGTGATCATCGCGAGAATGTCTTTCAGCATTCCCCCGGCGTTGTCCTGACGCAGGGCGGCGGGGATGGCGTTGACTTTGACGGCCCGTTCGCCGAAGGTGTCAAGTTCGAAACCGAGCGCGGAGAAGACCGCGCGGTTCGATTCGATGAAACGGCAGTCCGAAAGCGGGAGATCCAGCGTGATCGGAATCAGAAGTTTCTGGGAAAGAACGTCTTTGTTCCGCTTCAGCAGTTTTTCGTAGAGAACGCGTTCATGCGCGGCGTGCTGGTCAATGAGAACCAAGCCGTCCTTCATGGTCGCGATGATGTAGGAGTTTTCGAGAAAGCCGAGAACGGTCAGTCCTTTGCGTCCGGGGAAACTGTCCGCGGGTTTTTCTTCCTCCTGGTTTTCCTCCGGATCGCGGGGGGGGAGAACGGGGTCGATCTGCCGGAACAGGTCGGGCATGGTCCGGACCGGAATGGCGCCGACGGGTTTGTAGTCGACTTTCGCCGCGAGCATGATACGTTCAATGCGGCGGTCGGAGGTGAACGGCGGCAATTCCGGCTGGGTTTTCTGGAAGACCTGATTGGAGGCGCGGGACTCCAGAATCGGGGTTTCGTGTTCGATCGGGGGAGCGGATGCCTGAGAACGGATGAATTCCGCCGGATCGAAGACCGGTTTCCGCGGTTTTTCCTCCGGTTCAACGGTGACCGTCTGAAAGGTCTGGCCGGGATCGAGAAACGGGTTGGCGGAACGGGCCGCGCGGTTCATGGCGTCGGCAACGGCGTCGCGGACCGTCATGGAAACTTCGAATTCATTGCGGAAACGGATTTCGCGTTTCGCCGGATGAACGTTGATGTCGACGAGCGCCGGATCAAGGGTGATGAAAATGACCGCCGGATGGTAGCGTCCCTTGTCGAGCATGGGTCCGCAGCCGTCCTTGATGCCGCGGTAGACGGGCAGGGATTCAACGGGGCGGCCGTTGACGAAGATACGCTGTTCGGAGCGTGAAGGACGCGTGACGCCGCGTTTGGTGATGCAGCCTTCAATGTGAATGCGTCCGGAATCGTAGTCGAGCTTGACCATGGCGTCCGCGAGGTCGCGTCCGTAAATATCGCGGATGCGCGGCATGAGATCGTCGCCCGCGCCGCTGGAAATGATTTTGCGTCCGTCAAGCGTCAGTTCAAAGGCGACGTCGGGATGCGCGAGGGAGATCAGCGACATGATTTCGGTGATGTGGCGTTCTTCCGTTGAGTTGGATTTCAGAAATTTCCTCCGTGCGGGAACATTGAAGAAGAGGTCGCGGACTGTTGTTTCGGTCCCCGGAGCGCAGCCGACGGGCATGGTTTCTCCGAGCGTTCCGCCGGTGATGGAGACCTGGAAACCTTCCTGCGAATCTCGTCTGCGGGTGCGGAGAGTGACGCGCGCCACGGAAGCGATGCTGGGCATCGCCTCTCCGCGGAAGCCGAACGAATGAATGTGGAAAATATCCTCTTCTGTAGCGATCTTGCTGGTCGCGTGCGGCTCGAAACAGAGCAGGGCGTCGTCGGAATCCATGCCATCGCCGTCGTCGGTGACTGAAATGAGACGCTGTCCCGCGCGTTCCACGCGGACGGTTATCCGTTTTGCGTGGGCGTCGAGGGCGTTTTCGACGAGTTCCTTGACGACGGATGCGGGACGTTCGATCACTTCGCCCGCGGCGATTTTGTTGGAGACCTGATCGGAAAGAATTCTGATGAAGCTCATTGAGCGGATCCTTTCTGTTTGCGCGCGTCGCGGAGCAGAGTCTGAAATTCCGGATTTTTGCGGATGTTGTCGAATGCGGGATCCCATCCGGCTTCAACGAGGCGGGGACCGAGAATGGACGCTGCGCGGCGGAAGTAGTCGAGCGCCCGCTTTTCATCCTTCGCCTGCGAGTAGATTTTCGCCAGGGAGAGGAGATTGGCCGAGGAGGCTTTCGGCGCAAGCCGGAGACTCTGTTTGGAGACCGCAAGCGCTTCCGGGAGTTTGTTCTGACGCGCGAGCACCGAGGCCAGGTTCAGATAAGCGTTCGGGTCGCCCGGATGAAACAGAGTCTGACGGCGGAACATGCGTTCGGCGGAAGCGTAGTCGCCGCGATGATGCAGCAAAGCCCCGAGATGAGAAAGCGCGACGGCACTGTTCGGACGGAATACGAGAATCGTCCGGAATTTATCTTCCGCCGCCGCAAGGTCGCCGCCTTCCCATGCGTCGAGCGCTTCCGCTGTGAGACGGCGGATATCGGGTTCCGATCCGGCGGACATGCCGGCGGTTTCATCGGTCTCTTCGGGTTGCGGATCGAACAGCAGGCTTCGCCGCCCCGCATGCGCCGTTTCGCGCGCAGTGTTGATGTTGGATATGATGATTGTCATCAGGATGATCAGAGCCAGCAGAAGAATGAACGGGGCGAGCGGGTTTTTTATGCCGGAGACAAGAAAGTTTTTCATAGGACGTCTCCGATTTCATGGCATGCGCAGAAGTGGCGGGGAGCGAGTTCGCGCATCGGCGGGACGGTTGTTTCGCAGATGCGCTGCTCCGCTTCGGGGAAGGTACGGCGGAGGGCGCAGCGGTCGCAGAAGCGGCAGCCGGCGGGGAAGTGCGCGGGAGTCGGCACGGAGCCGGGTATGGTGGAGAGTTTCCCGTGTTCTCCTCCGAGTTTGGGGACCGCCGCCAGAAGCGCGGAGGTGTACGGATGGCGCGGGTGGTCGATCAGTTCCCGCACGGGGGCGGATTCCACGATCCTTCCCGCATACATGACGCAGACGCGGTCCGCCATTTCCGAAACGATGCCGAGATTGTGCGTGACGAGGAGAATCGACATGCCGGTCTCCTTCCGCAGATCCGCAAGAAGTTCGAGAATTTGCGCCTGAATGGTGACGTCGAGCGCGGTGGTCGGTTCATCCGCAACCAGAATCGACGGATGGCTTGCCAGCGCCATGGCGATCATGACCCGCTGCTGCATGCCTCCGGACATTTCGTGCGGATAGAGTTTCGCCCGTTCTTCCGGACCCGGAATGCCGACTTGACGGAGAAGATTCACGACTTCGCCTTCGACGTCGGTCACATCCGGACGGTGCAGTTCGATCGCCTCCGCAATCTGTGTTCCGACGCGGAAGACCGGATTGAGGGAGACCGATGGCTCCTGGAAGATGTAGGCGATTTCGCCGCCGCGGATTTTGCGTAGTTGCCGCGGAGAGAGCTTCATCACGTCTTCGGTTGTCCCGTCGCGCTTTGTCAGCAGAACTTCGCCGCGCGGGATGCGGGCGGGCGGGGAAGGAAGCAGACGCGAGAGCGACATGCACGAGATGCTTTTTCCGCATCCGCTTTCGCCGACCAGCGCGAGAATTTCGCCTTTCCGCAGATGAAAGGAGATGTCGGTCACAGCGGGCAGGAAGCCCTGTTCCGATTTGAATTCGATGGTCAGATTTTTTACGTCCAGAACGTTCATAACGGCAGCCTTCATTCATGAATGGAAAACAATAGCTCAAAAATGCGAATTTTCAAATCAGGAACCCAGATAACCTGTAATTTTTTCTATGCCCGGCGCCGGACGGCATCTTGATGCGTGAAGGGAACGTTCGGGAAAAGGTTCATCGACGATATTTGCTTATGCCAGAGGTAAATGTCAGAAAAACAGAAATGATGTGGAAAATGACCGGCATTGCCTCTTATTGTTTTATCTGCCGCGGGGGGATGAATAGAGAAAAGCGGCTGACTCTCAGAAAAGGCGATGCTGCTGAATGAAAGCTTGCAGACGGCAAAAACACCTTCAACCAAGAGGAAAGAGAAAGATTCAGATGCGTCTGTTCTTACAAATTTCAAGTTTTTTCCTGAATCTGCGAAAGCTCCTTGAAAAAATGAACATACGGCATTATATTACCGCAAAACTGAAAATAGAGATAGAGCGATGAAACGATTTGCAATTCTGACTGGTCTGCTGACCGTGATTTTCACGGCCGCCTCCTTTGCCGCGTTTCACGGATCCTTCATCCCCGCAGAAATCAACAACGCAAAACAGATTCAGATTTTTGAAGCGGAAAATCAGAATCTGCTGGATGCGGACAATGCGGCGATTCATGATCTCTATTTTTCGCAGGGCGCAAGCGCTTTGCGCGCGCTGAATCAGAAACGCATTCAGCAGTATTTCACCGTTCAGCTTCTTTTCGCGGTTCTGCCGCTCCTGGCTCCCGCAGAAGAACCGGAGATGACGTTCGCATCCCGGAATTTGTACAGCCAGCCGTTTTCTTACTCCAAGATAGTATTCACCGAAGTGATTCCGGCGCGCGCCGGACCGCGGTGCGTCTGATTTCCATTCAGATTCAAGGAATATGAGCTCATATTCCGCCTATTTTTCAGAATCGCCGGGATTCTGAAATCAACAGACGCAAGACTCGAAACTGGGCGTTTTCCGTTTCATCACGGGGGCGTTCCGTTTCTCAAAAGGACTATTTGGATAATATGACTGCGAATACCGCTGAGAATACATGCCGTCATCAGGGATTGACAACAGAAGAGGTGATTGTCAGCCGGGCGGAGCATGGTTCCAACCATTTGAAACCCGCTCCGGGGAAGCCCGCCTGGAAACTTCTTCTGGAAAAATTCCGCGATCCGGTGATCCTGATCCTGATCGCCGCCGCTCTGATCTCCGTTTTTACGGGCGCCGTGATCGAGAGCCTGGGAATCCTGCTGGCGGTTTGCCTTTCGGTTGGCATCGCTTTTTTGAATGAATACCGTGCCGGGAAGGAGTTTGAGATTCTGAACCGGGTTGAAGATTCGGAGCCGGTCAAGACAATTCGCGACGGCGGATTCGGGATGATTCCCAAACAGGATCTCGTTGTCGGGGATGTGATCTTCGTTGAGACGGGGGAGGAAATTCCCGCGGACTGCAAGGTTCTGGAATCGGTCAATCTTCATGTGGATGAATCCAAATTCACGGGGGAACCCGAACCGGTTGCCAAATCGGCCGCCGGAAGCAGTCTGTCTGTTGAATCGGGGGGCTCCGCATATGCGTGCGATCTTCTGCTCCGGGGGGCAACGGTGCTGGAGGGAAGCGCATACGCGAAGGTCGTCTCGGTCGGTGCGCAAACGGAAATCGGCAGGACCGCCATCGCGGCCTCGGAGATCACGGACGCTGTGACTCCGCTTCAGAGGCAGCTCAATCGGCTGGGAAAGGTGATTGCAGTCGCCGGGAGTTCTCTTTCCGTGCTTCTGCTGATCCTCCTGGTCGTCCGTGCGGTGGCAGTCGGGGAACTGCCGGGAACGCTTTCCGGGTATGCCAGTCTCACTGTGATCGGAACGCTGCTTTCCTTCTTCATGATCGCCATAACACTGATTGTCGTGGCGGTTCCCGAAGGTCTGGCGATGAGCGTTACATTGAGTTTGGCATACAGCATGCGCCGTATGACCGCGAGCCGCTGCCTGGTCCGCAAGCTTCATGCCTGCGAAACGATCGGTGCTGCGACGGTGATCTGCACGGATAAAACCGGAACGCTGACCATGAACCAGATGCGCGTCCGCGACCTTTTCTTTCCCGCGGGGGAAGATGTGCGGGAGCTGGTTCGGGAGGCGTTCTGCGTGAATTCGACCGCCAATCTCAGCTCCGGAGACGGCGCTGTTGAGGTGATCGGGAATCCGACGGAGGGCGCGATTCTGATTTATCTGCACGAACACGGAATTTCTTACGCCGGAATCCGCGAAACGTTTCAGACCGTCCGCCAGTTTCCGTTTTCAACGGAAGTCAAGATGATGGGAACGCTCGGCGTCTCCCCTGTTCGCGGCAAACAGATTCTGCATGTGAAAGGCGCACCCGAATTCGTCCTCGGCAACTGTGCGCTGGTGCGGGACAACCGCGGGACGCATCCTCTGACGGCGGGTGAACGGGCGCGGATTACGGCGGAGTTTCTCGCCGCTCAGTCGAAAGGATGCCGCACGCTTGCGTTCGCTTACCGCGAATGCGCTGAAGCGGAAAATCTGACCGACGCCGCAAAAGATCTGACATATCTCGGATTCGTCAGCATTGCGGACCCCGTCCGTCCGGAAGTTCCGGAGGCGGTTCAGGTCTGCCGCAACGCGGGGATCGATGTGAAGATCGTCACCGGAGACACGCCGGCGACTGCGGGGGAGATTGGACGGCAGATCGGACTCTGGAGCTCCGGCTTGAATCTGAACAAGGAAATCATGGAAGGTCGCGAATTCAATTCCCTTTCCGATGAAGAAACCCGGGAACGGGTCGGCACCCTGCATCTGATTGCGCGCGCCAGACCGAACGACAAAATGAAGCTGGTCAAGGCGCTTCAGGCAAACGGAGAGGTCGTCGCTGTGACCGGAGACGGCACAAACGACGCTCCGGCTCTGAACTACGCCGACGTCGGAATCTCGATGGGCAAGGCGGGAACCGCGATCGCCCGGGAGGCGTCCGACATTATTCTGCTGGACGACTCTTTCGGGACCATTGCGAAAGCTGTGCTCTGGGGACGCTCGCTCTATCTCAACATCCAGCGTTTCATTCTGTTCCAGCTGACGATCAACGCCGCTGCGGTCGGCATGGCGCTGCTCGGCCCGTTCATCGGAGTGGAACTTCCGCTGACGGTGATCCAGATGCTCTGGATCAATCTGATTATGGATTCTTTCGCGGCCCTTGCTCTGGCGACGGAACCGCCGGATCCGGAGGTTATGAAGAGACCTCCGCGCGATCCGCACGCGTTCATCGTTACGCCGTCAATGGCATGGAATATTTTCGGAACAGCCGCCTTTTTTCTCGTATGTGTGATCGGATTTCTGGTTTACGCCCGTTCCGCCGGATGCGAAAAGAGCACGGAAACGCTTACGCTTCTCTTTACGGGGTTCGTTCTGCTTCAGTTCTGGAACCTGCTGAACGCCAAATGCTTCGGTTCCGCAAAATCGGTCTTTGTCCGTCTGCGGGAAAATCCGGTTTTCTGGATGATCGCCGTCTGCATTCTGGCGGGACAGTTCCTGATTGTCCAGTTCGGGGGGAAAGTTTTCCGCACGGTTCCGCTCAGCTGGACGCAATGGCTGATTCTGTTTCTGAGCACTTCCATCATTCTTTGGGCGGGGGAGCTGATCCGCTTTTTCCGCCGTGTAACAGACAAATTATCCGGACGGAGCCTTTGAGTTCCGCTTCCCGGTATTGAAAATGACTCCAGGAGTCAAGAAGAGTTTTTATGAAAAAGATCAATTTCATGCTGACTGCATTCCGCGACGGTTTTCAGTCGGTTATCGGCGCCCGTGTTTTTTCCAACGATTTTCTGCCGGTGGTCGAGGAGGCCGCGGCGGCGGGCGTTCAGCACTTTGAAGCCGGCGGCGGAGCTCTGTTCCAGGCCGCTTACTTCTATTCCAACGAAGACGCTTTCACGGTGATGGACAACTTCCGCAAGGCCGCGGGCGCATCCGCAAATCTGCAGACCCTTGCGCGCGGCATCAATGTCGTCGGACTTGATTCGCAGCCGCGCGACATCATCCGTCTTCATGCGCAGCTGATGAAGAAACACGGCATAACCACAATCCGGAACTTCGATGCGCTTAACGATGCGGAGAATCTGATCTACAGCGGAAAATGCATCGCGGAGGCCGGGCTTCACCATGAAGTCACGGTTACCATGATGGAGCTTCCGCCGGGGTGCCAGGGACACACGGTTGAATTTTACGAAAGTGTTCTCCGCCGGATTCTCAATTCGGATATTCCGTTTCACTCCATTGCGTTCAAAGACGCCTCCGGGACGTCCTGTCCGGCAAAGGTTTACGACACCATAAAAATGGCGCGGCGGATGGTCGGGGACAAATACCCGATCGCTTTTCACACCCACGAGACCGCGGGTTGCGGAGTCCTCTGTTACAAGGCCGCTCTGGAGGGAGGTGCGGATCAGATCGACCTCTCGATTGCCCCGCTTTCGGGCGGAACCTGTCAGCCGGATGTCCTCACCATGTGGCATGCTCTGCGGGGAACGGAATTCTCGCTTGATATCGACTATCGGAAAATCATCCGGCTGGAGCAGAGTCTCAAGAATGCGCTGAAGGATTATTTCATGCCGCCGGAGGCGACCAAAGTCGACCCGATCATTCCGTTCTGTCCGATGCCCGGCGGAGCGCTTACGGCAAATACGCAGATGCTGCGGGACAACGGTTTGATGGAGAAGTACCACGACATTATCGAAGCGATGGGCGAGACCGTCTCCAAAGGCGGCTTCGGAACGTCGGTCACGCCGGTTTCGCAGTTCTATTTCCAGCAGGCGTTCAACAACGTCATGTTCGGACCGTGGAAGAAGATTGCGGAGGGCTACGGAAAAATGGTGCTCGGTTATTTCGGCAAAACGCCGGACAGACCGGATCCCGAAGTCGTCCGGATCGCCTCGGAACAGCTTCATCTGGAACCGACGGCAAAAAATCCGCTTGATCTCAACGACGCGAATCCCGCGAAGGGGCGCAAGGCCGCCGTTGCCATGCTGGAAGCGAACAAACTGCCGATTACGGATGAAAACATCTTCATCGCGGCGACCTGTCAGGAGAAGGGGATTGCCTATCTCAAAGGCGAAGGACGGATCGGCGTGCGCAAAAATGTGAAAAATCCGGAAACTGCGCCTGTTTCGTCCGGCGCGGGCCGCTCCGAAGTGACGGTCTGCATCAACGGGAAAGACTACTGCGTCAAATTTGACAAAGGCGGAGCCGTGGTCAACGGCGTTCCGGTTTCCTACACGGTGAAGGAGAATGCCGCTCCGGTTGCGACGCCCGCAACGGCGGCTTCGGCGGGAAAGCCGGAGACGTTCGAGAACCTCAACGCCGCGCTTCCCGGAATCGTGCTCCGCATGCTGGTCAATCCCGGCGACCGGGTGCGGGCGGATCAGGCGGTCATGATCCTCGAATCCATGAAAATGGAAACCGAAGTGCAGTCGCCCGTTGACGGCGTGCTTGCCAGCTTCCAGGTCCGGGAAGGCGATCAGGTGCAGTCCGGGGCTTTGCTCGCCGTGGTCAAAAAAGTCTGACTCCGGAGGTGATGCGTTATGGATATTCTTTCTCAGCTCGGTGAAATATTCACCGGCTTTTCGGTTCTTGCCCACTCACCCTGGCAGACGACCTGCGTGCGGATTCTGCTGGTTTTTCTCGGCTTCCTGATGATTTATCTCGGCCGGAAAGGAATTCTCGAAGCTCTCCTGATGATTCCGATGGGGCTCGGCATGGCGGTGATCAATGTCTCCGGCATGTTTTTCGACCCCGTCGCGATTCTGGAAGGAAAAACGCCGGACCCGCAGAAAATAGGGACTTTGTTTCTGGATTCGACGGTCAGCGACAATATGCAGCTGATGTCTCTGATGCAAGTCGACTGGCTCCAGCCGATCTACACTCTGGCGTTCAGCAACGGCTTGATAGCCTGTCTGATTTTCGTCGGCATCGGATCTCTGCTGGATATCGGATTCGTCATGGCGCGTCCGTATGTCAGCATGTTCCTTGCGCTTTTCGCGGAACTGGGAACATTTCTGACTTTGCCGATCGCCGCAATTTTTTATCCGGATCTGGGCAAGGCCGCGTCGATTGCCCTGGTCGGCGGAGCGGACGGCCCGATGGTGCTGTTCGGTTCGCTGAAGATGGCGCCGGATCTGTTTGTGCCGATTACGATTGTCGCATATCTTTACCTCGGGCTCTGCTACGGCGGTTATCCCTATCTGGTGAAACTGCTGATTCCGAAAAAGCTCATCGGACTCAAAATGCCGCCGGAGAAGCCGCGGAAACCGATTACCTCCGGACAGAAGATCGTGTTTGCGGCTGTTGCAAGCGCGGTGCTGTCGTTTCTGTTCCCGGTGGCGTCGCCGCTGATCTTCTCGCTGTTCCTCGGCATTACAATCCGGGAATCTGGGCTTGAGAAGTTTCAGTACATCGTCAGCGAAATCGTGCTTTACGGTTCCACGCTGATGCTGGGGCTTCTGCTCGGAGTGCTCTGCGAGGCGGAGACGATTATGAAGCCGGAGGTCCTGCCGCTGCTTCTGCTCGGAATACTTTCGCTGCTGCTTTCCGGAATCGGCGGAATCATCGGCGGTTACGCAATGTATTTTCTTTCCGGCCGGAAGTTCAATCCGGTGATCGGACTTGCGGGCGTGAGCTGTGTCCCGAGCTGCGCGAAAGTCGCGCAGAAGTGCGTGGCGAAGGTGAATCCGGGCTCGATCATCATGCCGTATGCGCTGGGCGCGAACATCTGCGGCGTGATTACAACCGCAATCATTGCGGCGGTCTACATGAGCCTGATTAAGTAAGGAGGTCCTGCGATGATTGCAAAAGCCTTTTCCATTATGCTTCTGACGCTGGCGCTGACTGTCGCTGTGGCGTTTTTCGTTGCGTTCATGATTGACATGCTGGTTCGTCTGATCCGGCTGTTCGCAAAAGAAAAGCCGGAAGTGCGGAATCCGGATGCGGAAACCGCGCTTGCCGTCGCAGTCGCAATGCGGGAACTGCGGAAGTAAGTTTGCGGGGGGTGAACGCGCGGTCGGAGGGGGGATCGCTGTTCATTCCCCGTTTTGTGCATGGAGACTGTCAGTATTCGACTTTGCCGCGTCCGGATTTGATTTCGGAACGGCGAGACTTCGCATTGAGCCGGCGCTCTTTCGAGGCGCGCGTCGGCTTGGTCGGGCGGCGTTTGCGCGGAACTTTCTTCGCGGATGCGATCAGGGCGGCGAGACGGCGGCGCGCCGCTTCGCGGTTGTCCGGAAGGCTGCGAGATTCCCGTGCGAGAAACGAAACGGAATCAGCGCCGCAAAGTGTCTGAAGACGCCCTTTCACTTCGTCGGAAAGAGTCGGACTCTCCATGAAACGGAAGGTGAGGCGGACGGCGGTTGCCGTTTTGTTGACGTTCTGGCCGCCGGGTCCGCTGGCGGAGCGGACAAATTCCTCTTCGAGTTCTTCGTCGGGCGGAAGATGTTTCAGGAGTTTATCGTTTCCGGGCATGTCGGCGGTTCCTTTTTCCATTCCTTCCGGTAGAGACGGACGGCTGTTTCATAGACGTCGCGCCAGAGGTCGGCGTCAAGTGCGCCGCCCCGGCGGTAGACCGCCATGAATCGGAGAGCGTCGCGCCGGGTCAGTCCGAGGTCCATGGAGGAGAAGAAGATTCCGGCGAGATCCTTCACCCGCATCCGGCGCGGAATGCGCGGGCGCAGTTCCGCCCGGTGAAGATCAAGGACGAAAAGCCGGATTTCCCCTTTCGCGAAAGCGGTTTTATCCAGCAGAAAATGACAGATGTAGCAGTCCCGGTGGTTGAGTCCGGAGCAGTGCATTTTGGAACAGACTTCCGCGAGACGGCCGATGATGCGGCGCTTGAGTTCCGGATCGGGCGGATTCTCCGCCCAGTCACGGCAGAAATCCTCAAGGGGAATCATGTTTTCGAGTTCCGCCGTGATGATGAACGATTCACGCTTTGCGGGGTTCCATCCGCGCTCGCCGAACGCGCAGACGCGCATGGTGTCGAGCCCGAGCGATTCCATGCGGCGGATTGCGAGATATTCGTTTTCGGCGCCGAGGACGGGGCGTTTGAACTGAAGCCAGTTTTTGAAGATTTCCCTCCAGCCGACTCCGCGGTGCATCTTGATGAAATAGGGCTTGCCGTCGCGGACGAAGCGGACGGTTTTGCGGTTTTTGACGTTGCGGAACACTTCGCCGTCGATCGCGAAGGCTTTGGCAAACGGGTCGCCGCTCAGCATCGGAGCGAGTTCCGGAGAGATGTCAACGGGTAGCATGGGAACCTTTCTGTTCAAGGGTGTTCACAACGGTGTCCGCGTAGGAAAACGTATTGTAATGCCGCATGAAGTCGAGCGCATCCCGCGAGAGGAGGCGCAGCTGGGCGGTGTCGCAGAGGAAGGAGAGAAGCGCGGCGTTCAGTTCCATCTGGTCGAAATCGTGTCCGCCCGTGACGGTTCCGCCGGCATGGGAGTTCACGACGTAGTCCGCGTAGCCGCAGTTGTCGGTGCAGAGTACGGGGACTCCGGCGTCGAGCGCTTCGAGAAGCATGGGACCTGTGACTTCGACGCGCGCGGGATGAATCATCATGTCCGCGGCGTAGAGATAGTCGCGCAGATCGAATTGCGGTCCTTCAAAGAATGTCTGCCTTGCGATGCCGGTGGATTCGGCGAGCTGGCGCAGTTTCTCCGTTTCGCGTCCGATGAGACAGAGGCGGATGCGGGAACGGATGGCTTCCGGCAGAGCGGCGACTGCAAGGATCGTGCGGTCCACGCCTTTGCGGAGCATGTTGATCGCGACTTGAATCAGCACGACGTCGTCGGGTCCGGCGGAGAAGATGCGGCGTTTGTTATGGCGGATGTTTTCATATTCCGCCGTTCTGCGGCAGTTCTGATTCGCGGCGGGCGGCAGCGGGCAGAACCGGCTTGCCGGAGTGTTGAACGTGCGGATGAACTGGGCTTTCTGTTCTTCGCTGAAATAGAAAATCCGGGTTTTGGATTCGGGGGAGAAGACTTCCTGTTCGAGGGCGGCGCGGGCGGCGTATTCGCGGTTGAAGAAGCGGTACATTCCGCTGCGGGTCTGTTTTTCCGTGTAGACGAAGCAGTTGCCGCCGGAGAAATAAAAGTCGAGTCCGGGTCCCCGGTTGAAGCCGAGAACGACGTCGGTGGCGTCGTTCCTGACGGAGCCGGCTAGACGCGTGAAGAACTCCGTTGTCCGCTTCTGATAGGTTTTTGCTGTGATGGGGAAGCGGACAACCCGGATGTAATCGGGTTCCGCTCCGTTCCATTCGTGCGTGTAGACGGTGATTTCATGACCGCGCCGGTGCGCCGCCTCCGCGATATGCAGGAGGCAGTTTGTCATTACGTATTCGGGACTCGCCCGGAAGATGGCCATGGAAATGCGCACGTCACTTCTCCAGAGGGATCAGATTGTAGTTGCGGAGAAGAACGATCGGCTGGTAGGACTGTTTTGCGTGACGCAGTCCCTCGACGCCGAGGTCCTGTTCGCGGTCGACGTACTTGCCGAGCGGCAGCAGCGCGCGCGCCGTCTCCTGGTTGATGATCTGCCCGGATCCCTTGTAGGCAAGATCGTTTTTTTCAAAATGAATCGTGAAGAGGTCGGAGTTGATGCGGCTGCACATGGCGAACGCAACGAGCTTTGCGCCGACGTAGATGCAGACGCCTTCGATGGAAAGGTTCGCATAGTTTGCGATTGCGCGGTCGAGCGCTTCGTGCTCCTCAATGATTCCTTCGACGTGCTCGGGGTTGGTCTGCATTTTCGCTTCGCGCCAGGCGTCGGCAAGGACTTTGCAGTCCGCAAGCCGGGCCGCGGTGAGCGGAACGACGGTGTAGTCCGGGTAGTCGCGCTTGAACTGGGAGATGAGATTTTTCTTTTTTGCCAGTTTTGAACCGTGGAGGTCGATGAGATTCTGAAGACTGTAGATGTATTCCCCGAAGTCTTCGCTTTCCTGTTCGGCCCGGAAACTGTCCGCATATTCCGGGAATTTTTCGAGATAGTCGGCTTTGACCTGATAGATAATGCCGTTTTTCCCCTGTTTCCGCATTTCGGCGGAAGCGTGCGCGAGTTCGTCGGGCGGCGGATAGTCGCCGTCCGCTCCGGCGGGGAAGAGAAGTTCATCGACGGAGGTCAGATAGACATAGGGACGGTTTCCGCAGACCTGATAAAGAGTTCCGTAGATGTGGCTCCAGACAAAAATGTTGAGAAAGTTCGATTCGCAGGTTGCCGGTTCGGAGGCAAGAAGCAGGGGCTCCAGAACGGAGCGGTCTTCAATTCCGACCGGTTTGAAACGCCCGAATGCAAATTGGCTCATAACGCCTCTCTGTTAATGGAAGCGGATCGGTGTATGACGGTCCATTGTTTCGCCGAGCTTGAGGTACAGTTTCTCAACGCCCGGAACCGAGATGCAGACGATCCAGTCGATTCCAAGATTTTTCAGATGCGAAGTGATGGTTTCCAGAATCCGTGAAGCGACTCCGTGTCCGCGGAAAGCGGGATCCACCACCATGTCAAGCAGATACGCATCGCTGACGCCGTCGGAGAGGGCGCGCATCATTCCGATGAGGCGTCCCTTGTGAAATGCTCCGGCGACGCAGAACGAGTTCAGAAGCATTGCCGGAATGCAGGTTGCGGGTTCTTTTTCCGCGATCCATCCGGCGTTGCGGAAGAGTGCTTCGACGCGTTCCGCCGCGCCGGGCATCTCCGTTTTTTCCAGAAGACGCACGACGACGTCTTCCGGAGCGGCATTGTTCTCTGCCGCGTTCACATCGCCTCCACGACGGCGTTCGCGAAGCCCGAACAGCTGAGTTCGGTCGCGCCCTCCATCAGACGGGCGAAGTCGTAAGTGACCTTCTTTGCGGAGATCGCCCCCTCAATGCCCTTGACGACGAGGTCGGCGGCTTCGGTCCAGCCGATGTGGCGGAGAAGCATTTCGCCGGAAAGCGCGAGGGAGGAGGGGTTGACCTTGTCGAGTCCGGCGTATTTCGGAGCGGTTCCGTGGGTGGCTTCGAAGATCGCCATTCCGGTCATGTAGTTGATATTGGCGCCCGGCGCAATGCCGATGCCGCCCACGCAGGCGGCGAGCGCATCGGAAACATAGTCGCCGTTCAGATTCATGGTCGCGATGACGTCGTATTCGGCGGGACGCGTCAGAATCTGCTGGAGGAACGCGTCGCAGATGCAGTCCTTGATGACGATTTTGCCTTCGGGAACGACGCCGTTGCAGTCGGCCCAGGCGATGACTTCGTTCGGGAATTCGCGCTTTGCGAGCTCATAACCCCAGTCCTTGAATGCGCCTTCGGTGAACTTCATGATGTTGCCCTTGTGGACGAGCGTGACGCTCTTGCGCTTGTTGTCGATGGCGTAGCGGATGGCGGCGCGGATGAGCCGTTCGGAACCTTCGCGGGAGACCGGTTTGACGCCGATGCCGGAGGTTTCGGGGAAACGGATTTTGGTGACGCCCATGGTGTTCCGGAGGAAGTCGATGACCTTCTTCGCTTCGGGGGTTCCGGAAGCCCATTCGATTCCCGCGTAAATATCCTCGGTGTTCTCACGGAAGACGACCATGTCGGTCTTGTCCGGCTCCTTCACGGGGGAGGGAACGCCGGCGAAGTGGCGGACGGGACGGAGGCAGACATAGAGGTCGAGTTTCTGGCGGAGCTGGACGTTGAGCGAGCGGATGCCTTTGCCGACGGGCGTGGTCAGCGGTCCTTTGATGGAGATTTTGCACTCTTCGATTGCCTGCAGGGTTTCTTCGGGGAGCCAGACGCCTTCGCCGTAAATCCTTGTGGCCTTTTCTCCGGCGAAGACTTCCGTCCATGCGATGGAGCGTTTGCCGCTGTAGGCCTTCTGAATGGCGGAGTTCCAGATGTGCATGGCGGCTTTGGTGATGTCCGCGCCGATGCCGTCGCCTTCAATGTAAGTAATCAGCGGATGATCGGGTACCGTGAGTTTGCCGTCTGCGGAAACGGTGATTCTGTCTCCGGCGGGGAATTTGATCTTGTCGTAAGCCATGAAAACGCTCCTTGCTTGTTTGTTTGCGCTTAATATACACTCTTTTGACTGAGATGAAAGCGGATTTTTGATTTTTCGTCCGTTTTTTTACAGTTCGCTGATGGCGTTGTACTCGGTCATCAGAGTTTCGAGCTCCGCTGCTTCGCGTTCCCAGTTCTCCGTGCAGTCGTTGATTTCGGCGTCGAGTTCGCTCAGCCTCTTCTGAAGTCCGGCGAAATCCCTGCTGCCCGAGGGATCGGAAAGCGCGGCGATGATTTCCGCTTTTTCTCCTTCGGCGACGTCGATCCGTTTTTCCATTTCCGCAACCTGTTTTTCCAGACGCTTCTTGTCTTTGGAGAGTTCCTGTCTGCGGGCTGCGCGCTCCTTGCGGCGTTCCTTCTGGGAATCCGCGGAAACGGGCGCGGATTCTGCGGACGCGGCCGGAGCGTTCTTCTGTTCCAGCTCCAGCGCCTTCTCCTTGTAATAATCGTATCCGCCCTGAAAGCGTTTCGTCTGATGATCGCGCACTTCGAGAATGACGTTGGCGGAACCGCGCAGAAATTCCACGTCGTGACTGACCATGCAGACGGTTCCCGGATAGTCGGCGATCGACTGCTGGAGCGCTTCCCGCGCGGCGATATCCAGGTGCGTGGTCGGTTCGTCGAGCACCAGCAGATTCGGAGGGTTGACGAAGATCCGGGCGAAGCAGAGGCGGATTTTCTCTCCGCCGCTCAGCACTTTGCAGAGTTTGTTCGCATCGTCTCCGGAGAAGCCGAACGCGCCGACAATCTCCCGGACGCGCTGTCCCGTGACGTCCGCTGCCGCCGCCTGTTTGACGACGTCGTAGACGCACATTTCCGGAGGAAGCAGTTCCGCAAACTCCTGCGCCTGATAACCGACTATGACCTTGTGTCCGGGCGTGCGCGTTCCTCCGGTCGGCTGGAGGCGTCCGGCGATGATTTTCAGCAGAGTCGTTTTGCCGGCTCCGTTGTATCCGATGATGCCGACTTTTTCTCCGCGTTCGATATGCAGATTGACGTCATGCAGAATGGTTTTGCCCGGCTCGTAGGCGAAAGAGACGTTTTCGAGACGGACCGTTTCCACGCCGGAATGCGGCGGAGGGGGAATGCGGATCGTTCCGCGGAAATGCAGATCGTCGGGAACGTCGACGTCTTCGATTTTATCCAGCATTTTGATCCAGGACTGCACCTGCGCCGCCTTGGTCGCCTTTGCGCGGAAGCGGTTGATGTTGCGTTCGAGCTGTTCCTTCCTGCGTTCGACGTTGGACGCGGCGGCTTCCGCATGGCGGCGGCGTTCTTCGCGTTCGTGCACGTAATACTGATAGTTGCCCGGATAACGGACCGTTTTTGCGCTGTTGACTTCCAGGGTGACGTCGGTGAGCGAGTTCAGCAGAAAACGGTCGTGCGAGATGAGCATGAGCGTGCCTTCAAAACTTTTGAGCCTGCGCTGAAGCCACTCCACTGCGGGAATGTCGAGATAGTTCGACGGCTCATCGAGCAGAAGAATGTCGGGTTCACTGAGGAGTGTCCGCGCCATGCAGGCGCGCATCTGCCAGCCGCCGCTGAAGTCGCCCATCGGACGGCTTTCGTCCTCGGGTCTGAATCCGAGACCGGCGAGCGCGGCGGCTGCGCGGTGGCGGATATCATAGCCGCCGATGTGTTCAAATCTCGTCTGAAGTTCGCCGAGCTCTTGGAGAGCGGCATTGTCTGCGGAGTTCGCCGCGAGCTTCTGTTCCAGCTCCTGCATTCGCGCCTGAATGCGCGGGAGTTCTCCGCCGATCGTGGCGACGAATTCGATGAGCGGTTCATCGTCGCGGAAAAAGTCGAGCTGCTGATGCAGGAGACCGATCCGCGCCTTCTGCGGAACGACGATTTCGCCTCTGTCCGCGGAAAGTTCGCCGGTGATCATGGCGAAGAGCGTACTCTTGCCGGAGCCGTTCGGCCCGACGACGCCGACCCGTTCCCCTTTTTCCACGCGGAAGGAGGCGTTGTTGAAAATATCGCGTGCCCCGTAGTGCTTTGAAACATCTTTGAAGTCTATCATACTCTCTCATCCTGAAAATGTGCAACTTTGAAATTTACAGCGTTTTTTCCGGATTTCAATAGGGAATAACGTTTTTTTTGCAGGTTTGAGTTTTTGTAAAATTCTGTATATTGCTCAAATTCCGTTATGTCGAGGAGCTTTTGCGATCCGGAAAATGTTTCCGCTTTCGGGGCGCGCAACGGAGTTCCCATGCAGAAAGTTTGGAATATGGCGGATCAGATTCCGGTCGCTCCGGGTTCGGCAAAGGCCTGTCCGGTTTTCTCCGATCCGCGCACGGTGACGAAAGAGCTTAAGATTCCGGCTTGGTGCGGGGACGCTTCCGGACATGCATGAAAAAAAGAACTGAATTCCGTGTTTTTTCTCATTTCTCCGGTTGATTTCACTGAAAAGAGGAATTATATTTCCGAAATGAAAATAAAAATGGAGATTTGAGAAAAGATGAACACACCGGTTTATCGCAGAGTTCTGCTGAAAATCAGCGGAGAGTCGCTTCAGGGCGCAAATGGTCGCGGATATGATTCCGAGGCGGTCGCGGCAGTCGTCGCCCGCGTGAAGGAAGCGCTGGATTCGGGTGTGGAAATCGCGCTCGTGGTCGGTGCCGGAAATCTCTGGCGCGGACTTGCCGGATCAAAAGGCGGAATGGACCGGGTGACCGCCGACCAGATGGGAATGCTCGCCACAGCAATGAACGCTCTCTGCCTCAAAAACGCCTTCGCCGCCGCCGGAGTCGACTGCGTGCTTCATTCCGCAATCGCAATGGAACCGTTCGTCACCCGCTACAACCGCGACGAGGCGTTGCGTCAGCTTTCCGAACACAAGCTTGTGATTTTCGCCTGCGGAACCGGTTCGCCGTATTTCACGACCGACACCACCGCCGCCCTGCGCGCGCTGGAAATGAAGGCGCAGGCCCTCTTCAAGGCAACCAAAGTCAACGGCGTTTATACCGCCGATCCGAAAAAAGATCCGTCCGCAACCCGTTTCGAGACGATCTCGTTCTCCGAGGTTCTCTCGCGCAAGCTCGCCGTGATGGATGCTGCCGCATTCTCGCTCTGTTCTGAAAACGGGCTCCACATCGTGGTGTTCGATTTCGATGAACCGGGCGCGCTGATCAAAGTCCTGCACGGAGACAACTCCGTCGGAACCGTGGTTTCTTAAAACTTTAAAAATACCAAACAGGAGTACAAAATGACAGACGAAATGTTACTGCTCGTCGACGAGATGGAAGAGAACATGCAGAAGGCTCAGGAAGCGATGAAGACCGACTTCGCCGCGATCCGCACGGGCAAAGCTTCTCCCGCGCTCGTCGAGAACATCACCGTGGAATACTACGGAGCAAAATCCAGAATCCGCGACATCGCCGGAATCGCCACTCCGGAAGCGCGCCTCATCACCATTCAGCCGTGGGATCAGAGCGCGGTCAAGCTGATTGAAAAGGCGATTCAGGAATCCAATCTCGGGATCTCCCCGGTCAGCGACGGACGCGTCATCCGCCTTCCGATTCCGCCGCTCTCCCAGGAACGCCGCGTGACTCTCGGCAAGCAGGTCAAGACCCGCGCCGAAGAGGCTCGCGTCGCCGTCCGCAACATCCGCCGCGATGCGAACGAGGCCGCCAAGAAGGCGCAGAAGGCTTCCGAACTCACCGAAGATGAACTCAAGGACATGCTGGAGAAGATCCAGAAGGTCACGGACAGGAACATCGCGAACATTGATCTCCTGATGGAAGAAAAAGAGAAAGAGCTCATGGCATTCTAAGTCATGAGAACCGCGTTTTACAGACGTGCCTCTTTTTATCTGCCGGCGGCGTTTGCCGCCGGCGCGTTTCTCCTGCGCATGATCGCGGGACTTCAGCTTCTGGCAAATGATCCATCCGTGTTCGCGCCGCCGTCGTCGACGGACATGGCGACTTACCGGACGCTTTCCGAACAGATTCTCAACGGCTCCTTCCCCGCCGTCTTTTACTATCAGCCGTTCTATTATTCCGTATTTCTTCCGCTGATTCAGTGCCTGACCGGTCCGTCCGGTTTCATGATTGTGCTTGCGCAGTCGCTCTGCGGTGCGGCGGCGGTCTGGTTCACCACGCTCACAGCATGGATGCTCGGCGGGAAACGCGCGGGCGTGATTGCAGGACTTCTTCTTGCGTTCTCCTCGATTGCGGTTCTTTATACGCCCTACCGCCTGATTGCGGTATCGCAGCTCTTCTGGTTTTCCCTGCTTTCATTTTTGACTCTGCTTGCCATGCGCAAAGGGGGGCTTCTCCGCTGGTTCGCCGCGGGAGTCGTGCTCTCCTTTGCGGTTCTTTCGCGCGGAAACGCGCTGATATTTCTTCTGCCTCTTCTCTTTGCCTGCTGGATTGGCGAATGGAAGATCCGGAAAGCCGCCAAAAAGCGTTTTGCGCTCTCCGTTCTGATGATTCTGCTCGGAACCTGGCTGCCGCAGATTCCGTTTGTCGCGGTGAATTCCATTCACGAGGGACGGCTCAGCGGACCGAGTACGGCGGGAAGTGCGGTGCTGGCGCTCGGCAACACGCCCGAAGCTCCGCCTGGAGGACTCGAATATCCCGACTCGTTCAACATCTGGACCAACGGTACGAAGGAGCGTTCCGTTCCTCTGCGCATTCTGGACTGGGCGATGCGGGAACCGCTCGCGTATGCGGAACTGACTTTCCGCAAATGCCTCCTTTACTGGAACAGTTACGACATTCCGAACAACATCAACCCGCAATTCAGCCGGACGCGGAGTCCGTTTCTGAATGCGGTTCCCCTGATTCCGTCGGGAGTGCTTCTCGTGCTCGCCTTCGCCGGGATTTTGACTTGCGCAATTGTGAAGCGCCGCCGCGCCGCAGTGATCGTGTTTCTGCTTTTCCCGGTTCTCTACTGGCTGGCGACGGCGGGTTTCTACAATCTCGGGCGTTTCCGCATTCCGTCGTTCGGCTGGTTTGCCGTTGCGGGAGCTCTCTTCATAGAGATCCTCCGGCGGAATTTCCGGGCAAAACGGTATAAAACGCTGCTGCTTTACAACGGCTCTGCGCTGCTGCTTGCATTCTTCGTCGTCTATCCGGGATATGACGTCTATCGCGAGACTTGCGAAGCCGCGGTGATGCGCGCGGCGCGTCCGTCGGGCGTCCGAGTGGATTATCCGGATGGAACGCGGATGTTTTATGACCACGGTCCCGTTTCGTTTGGCGGCTGGAACGCGGTGAAAGGCGATTCGTTTGCAAAGCGTTTCGCCGTGCGGAGAATTCCCGGAAACGTGGTGTTTTCGATTGCGCTCCTGAAGAGTTCGGAGTATCCACCCGCGTTCATTGAGGTGAACTGCGTGCGGCGGAATTTAGCCGGGCTTCAGGCGGGGCGGATGGCGTTTGTTTCATTCCGTCTGCCTTATCCGGCGGACGGAGTGTTTCATATTGAACTGAGCGGTGCGGTGAGCTCGGTCGCCGATCTTCAGCGCGAGTACGGACGAACCGTTTCCGCCGGAAATCCGCTGCCGTATGAACTGCTTGCGAGGATCCGGACGGAAAAATGAATCAGCTGTTCAGCGGAACAGCTCCTTGACGACGCCGTCTTTGGTGAGTCCGGCTTTGGTGTCGGGAAATTTGACGACGGTGCGCCAGCCGGGACCGAACAGCGAGAGCGCGCCGACGACCCAGAGGTCGCCGCTCTTGCTGAATGACGTCACTTCGAGCGTGCGGAACGGCGTTTCCCCCATCTTGTCCGCAGGCGTGTTGAACCATTCGACTTTCAGCGGCGCATAATACTCGCGCGCGATATAAACCTTCACGCACTCCTGTCCGGCGGGCGATTCAAACACCATGACGCGGCAGCCGACTCCGCGGATGGAGTCCGCCTCGAGCTCGCGTTTGAAGGGCCAGAAAATGAAATTCATCGTCAGGTCTTCCGGACGCAGTCCGAAATCTTTGAGCGTCCGCTTTTCGTTTCCGCGCATGTCGATCGTGGAGGCGTACGGCGCTTTATAGGCCTGTGAAACATCGTAGATTTCTGTTTTGTTGAATATGATCTGCGCAATGGTCTGTGCGGGAGAGAAAAGAACGGCGAAGCGGATCGGCGCTTCCGCCGTTGCGGCGCCGCGGCGGCGGTGCGTGGCGGATCCCTCAAGCAGCCCCCAGCTCTGGCGTCCCGGCGGTGTGCGGACGATGTTGATGAACGTTTGCGCATCCGGCTGTTTCTTCTCTGCGGCGAAGGTGCCGCAGAGTGTGAATGCGAAAAGAATCAGAAGAAGAATGCGTTTCATTTTCCGGTTTTTCCTTTTTCCTTGCCGTAACCGACGACGGCGAGTTTCCATGCCTGAGTAACATCCGAGACGAAGTGGAATGTGAGTTTTTTGCGCACTTCGTCGGGGATGTCCTCCAGATCCTTGCGGTTCTCGGCGGGCAGAATGATGTTTTTGACGCCCGCGCGGAGCGCTCCGATCACCTTCTCCTTGATTCCGCCGACGGCGGTGATGCGTCCGCGCAGCGTGATTTCTCCGGTCATGGCGAAGTCGTTGCGGACGGGGTTCCCGGTCAGGAGCGAGAAGACCGCCGTCGCGAGTGTCACGCCTGCGGAGGGACCGTCTTTCGGCGTAGCTCCGTCGGGAACATGAATATGGAAGTCGTTTTTCCGGAAGACTTCCGGATCGATTCCGAATTCGTCTGCGCGGCTGCGGATGAAGCTGAATGCGGCGAGTGCGCTCTCCTTCATGACGTCGCCGAGGGACCCGGTGAGTTTGAGGTCGCCTTTCCCGCTCATTTTCAGTGTTTCCACCTGGAGCGTGGTTCCGCCGACGCTGGTCCATGCCATGCCGTTGGCGACGCCGACTTCCGGCTTTGCGGAGACTTCATCCGCAAGGAAGCGCGGGGCTCCGAGATATTTGTGGATGGCTTCGACGGTGATTTCCGAATCTTCTTCCGGGTTGAATTTTTTCTCGACGACCTTTTTCGCCACCTTGCGGAGCACGGTTCCGATGGTGCGTTCGAGCGAGCGAACCCCCGCTTCGCGCGTGTAGGCGTTGATGATGCGGTCGATCGATTTCAGCGGGAAGCTGATTTTGACATTTCCGAGCCCGTTCTCCTTGATCTGGCGGGGCACGAGATACTTCCGCGCGATCTGGCGCTTTTCATACGGCGTGTAGCCTGGAAGGGTGATGATGTCCATGCGGTCGAGCAGCGGCGCGGGAATCGTGTCGAGCATATTCGCCGTGGCGATGAACATGACGGAACTGAGATCGTAATCCAGTTCAAGGAAGTGGTCGTTGAAGGCGCTGTTCTGCTGCGGATCGAGCACTTCAAGAAGCGCGGAGGCGGGGTCGCCGCGGAAGTCCGAGCCGATCTTGTCGATTTCATCGAGCATGAACACCGGGTTGGAAACCCCGGCCTTCTTGAGTCCCTGGAGGATGCGGCCGGGAAGCGCGCCGAGGTAGGTGCGGCGGTGTCCGCGGATTTCCGCTTCATCCTTCATGCCGCCGAGAGACATGCGGACGAACTTGCGTCCCATCGCGTTTGCAATGGATTTCCCGAGCGAGGTCTTGCCCACTCCAGGAGGTCCGGCAAAGCAGAGAATCGGCGATTTCTTGTCTTTTTTGAGCTGGAGGACGGAGAGGAATTCGAGGATCCGCTCTTTCACATCCTTGAGCCCGTAATGGTCCTTGTTGAGAATGCGTTCCGCTTCGGAGACGTCGAGGCGGTCCTCCGTATACGTCTGCCACGGCAGCGAGAGAATCCAGTCGACATAGTTGTATGCGACCGTGTATTCGCCTGCCGACGGCGGAATCATCGCGAGGCGTTCGAGCTCTTTTTTGACCGTCTCGGAGACGCTTTCCGGCGCTTTGAGTTTGGCCAGCCGCTGTTCAAATGCGGTGATGTCGGGATTCTTGGTATCCTCGCCGAGTTCCTCCTTGATGGTTCGGAGCTGTTCGCGGAGGAAGAATTCCCTCTGGGATTTTCCGAGGGCATTGTGCACTTGAGACTGAATTTCCGAGCCGAGTTTCAGCACTTCGACTTCGCGGTTCAGAAGAATCGTCAGGAACTGCAGCCGTTCCTGAAGATCTTCCAGAGTGAGGATGACCAGTTTTTCCGAATAGGAGATGTTCACGGTATCCGCAATCAGGTCCACGATCCGCTCGTTGTCCTGCAGATTGAGCACGGCGACTTTGAGCTCTTCCGGAAAATTCGGGGAGAAGGAAATGATTTCCTGGAACTGCTTGACCGCATTTTTGATCATCGCGGAGACTTCCACGGAATCGTTTTCCGCTTTCGGAATGCGGACGACTTCCACGGAGTGATCTTCCGGGTGAAATTCCCGGAAACGGATGCGGGTGAGTCCGCGGATCAGCACCCGGTCGGTTCCGTCGGGAAACTTGACGTGTTTCACGATGCGTCCGGCAACGCCGATTTCGGAAAGTTTTTTGCCGTCCATCATGAACGTTTCAACTTCTGCGGGCGGAAGAGCGTTTTCTTTATCGTCCTCTTCCGGAATTTCTGGAAAGAGAGCGATGAGTTTATCCGCGCTGTTTGCGGCGCGGGTGACGAGTTCGATGGAAGGTTCGCCGTCAATCACGAGCGGCGTCAGTGCATATGGAAACACGAGTGTGCCCGCAAGCGGCAGAGCCGGGATGCGCATGCGGTCCGGCAGCATAATGTCAAGAGAGTCCTGCATATTATTTCCTCTCGGTTGGTTCTTGTTCATGTTTTCCCCCTACTTTACGCCTGAAATCTGGAAAGGCAAGTTTAAAATGAATAAAAACACAAACTTTTAGACCGTCGGCAGGAATGTTTGTTCATTCCCGCCGGGATTTTCTCAAATCTTCCGGCGGGAATGCGAGAGGAATCAGAGAAATTCCAGAGTGTCTTTTGCTTTGACCGAAAGCGGTTCGTCCGTTTTCCATTCGCCGTCGCGGAACGTTCCGGCAACGGCGTTTCCATTGAGTTTGAGCGATTGCGCCGGGAGGGCGAATGAGCGGAATTCCGCGGTTCCATGCAGAATGCGGATGCGCTGAACGGCACCTTCGCGCTCATAGAGTCCCCAGACCGTTCCGAGGGACCAGAAGCAGCGGAAATTTCCTCCGGAAACGGGGCGGAAGCCGATCATTCCGCGCGTCATGTCGTAGCGGAATCCGCTGTATGCCTGAAGCATCGCGAAAGACGCCATGGAGCGCGCATAATTGCTTCCGCATTCGATTTCATTCCACGGGTTGCGCTTTGCTCCGTCGTAGCGGTTGCGGATGGCGCGGGCGAGCTCTTCCCCTTTTTCCGTTTCTCCGACCATGACGAGATGCGCCGCCGCCGCCCACTCGAAACCGGTCATCGCTTCGGAGTTGTAGGGGAGGGGAATGACGGGCTTTTCGTGTCCTTCGGGCCAGACGCAGATCATGCAGCCACCTTCATCGTTGAATGCGAAGTTGCGCCAGGTGTTCGCAAAGCCGCGCATGGACGGCAGAAAATTATAGCGGTAAATCGAGTTCAGCGTGGTGTGGATGCGCTGCGGATCGAACAGATCGCCGAGCCCGTAGAGAGAAGCGTACCACTGAGCGAGATGGGAGTCGATGGAACAGCCGTCGCCGATCTGATACTTGATCTGTCCATGTTCTTCATCCCAGTAGAGATTGTTGTCCGGCGTTTCGTTCCCCTGAAGGAGCGGGAGCAGAACCGATTTGTCATGGATGTCGGTGTTCTGATTGTAATATTCTCCGTTGAAGAGAGTCGCTTCCGCGCGGCGGCGTCCTTTTTCAAAGATTTCCGCGCAGAGTTTTCCGAAATCGTGATCGCCGCATGCGGGAGCCATTTCGGCGGCCGCCTTGAGGGCTCCGAGGTAATGTCCGGTGAGCCATCCGGAAGGCCCGAAGAGTTCCATGTCGAGGGTATGATGCTGCCGTCCGGAGATCACGCCCGTGCGGTCGGGGTCCCAGCGGTCGGGATTTTCGGGGCTCCAGGCGAATTCCATGGCGGGTTTGACGCGCGGCCAGATGGACTTGAGCCATGCGTTGTCGCCGGAGATCTTCCATTCGCGGTAGATTTTCATGATTTCTCCGAACGAGCCGTCCACGCAGGGACGCATCCAAGCTGGTTTCGCCTTGATTCCGAGGGGGAGTTTCAGACGGAAGTGCCAGCCGCCGTTTTCATCGATTCCGTATTTTGCCTGGGATTCGCGGATGGTGCGTTCCAGGTCGGGGAAGAGGAGGGAGAGCGCCTGCGCATAGTTCCAGACATGCTGACAGGTTCCTTCGCAGGAGCCTCGTTCGGGTCCGACGCCTTCCCAGCCCCAGAATGTGCCGTCTTCGACGCGCAGGCAGGTCGGGGAGATGAGCACTGCGAGATTTGCCGCCGCGCCCTGGAGCGACGCCTCGGGAATCGTGCTGTCGTGCAAAGCTTTGCGGAAGAGGAAGACCTGTTCGCGGATATGATCGAAATCCGCAAAAATCTTTGCCGCCGCATCCGCCGCGCCGGAGCAGAGTTTCGAGTAATAGTTTTTCCAGCGGTTTTCTTTTATGCCGGATTCGCGGAGCAGAGTCAGCAGCCCCTCTTCTTTGTCCCATGAGTTGCGGCGGTTCGGGATATACCACGAAATGATGAAGCGGATTGTGCGGCGCTCCTTCGGCGCGAGCGTAAGATGTGCGGCGAGCAGACCTAGCTCCTGCCGATCCTTGCGCCAGCCGTTCTGTATTTCAACTTGCGCGCGGGTCGGATAACGGCGGTTGCGGAAGCGTCCGGGCCGATTGAGGTCATTCCAGTAAACTTCGAGCGCATCGCACCATCCCCCGCGGAACGTGTATTCCTGAAACGAAAGATCTTCCGCATCGGTTGTGAGGGCGAGTTCTCCGCAGTCAAAATCATCGGGCGCAAGATTGTTGCGTAGAACGAGACTCGTGAGCTTTCCGTTCCGTTCCACCCGGTTGTCCGCATCAGGCGAGGTCCACGGGTTTGCGAGAACGGCGGAGCAGGTGTAGTCGAGCGTATCGGACGAGGAGTTTTCAAAGGTGATTTCAAACATCGCCGCCGGCATGGAGGAGAGATCGGATTCTCCGGGGACGAATGCGCTCCAGGCGGAAAGGGTCATGTCCGCGGGGAAGTCCGGGTCGGAGAACGAGAGCTCCGCCGCGGGAAATTCTCCGTTGAGTTCACAGTTCGCAAAATGAGGGAGCCCGCAGAGGGTTTCCTGAACGGGACCCCAGCCGAAGCCGGTGAAAAGGGCGTTGCGTCCGACGCGTTCGCCGGAGAAGTCGCTCATGAGATCGCCGTTGAGAATCCGGACGGCTTGCACTTCGCCGTTCTTTTCCGCTTTGACTGCGAAGTGCGACCAGCTGTTGCAGCGTCCCTTTCCCGCCTGATTGAATATTTCCCAGTCGATGAGGCGTCCGTTTCCGGCTACTCCGATGCAGCCCGCGCCGATTCCTCCGACGGGGAACGAAACCTCCCGCAAGTGTTCTTTCTGCAATTTCATGACTATTTTCCCTTTCTTGTTTGATTTTTCCGTTTTTCCCGTTATTATACATGAAGAACCCGGAATTATAAATAGGAAAAAAGAGGAAAAAAATATAATTTTATGCCGGTCCAGGAAAATTCCCGTTGGCGAACCGTCCTCAATATGATCCAGCTTGATCTGCATCAGATTTCCACTGCGGATTTCATCTGGAGCGGGCGGAACACGTTTGCTTTCAACCGCTGTTTCTTTGTGCGGGAAGGGACGGGATCCGTGCGGAACCATTCGACGGGCGAGCTTCACAATCTGCGCCGGGGCGGAGCTCTGTTCATGCCGGAATCCGCGGATCTGAGTTTTGAATTCCGCGACGGACTCAAGTTTCTGTGCTGTCATTTCAATCTGCACATTCTGCCCGGGGTGGATATTTTCCAGAAGGAGCGGCATTGCCGGGAGTTTGCCGCCGACCCGGTGGAAATCGAACGGATGGAGCGTATGACCCTCGCGCCTCCGGACTGGTTCGGCATTTGTGATTTCGAGATGTTTCTCTGGCGGGTGATCCGCGCGCTCCCGCTGCCGCCGGGCGACACTCTTGCCGAACTGGCGAATCTTTCCGGACGCTACGGCGGGCTTCTGCGCTATATTCAGGAGAATCTTTCCGCGCAGATGGGGGTGGAGGAACTGGCGGAGATCGCCGGACAGTCCCGCGGAACGCTTTCCCGGAATTTTTCTCACGACCTCTCGATCCCGCTCAAATCCTTTCTGCAGAAAGAACTGATCGCGCAGACAAGCCGTTATCTGCTCTGCTCGCCGCTTTCAATCCGGGAGATCGCGGAGCATTTCCGCTTCAGCAGCGAATACTATTTTTCCAACTTCTTCAAGCGGCATACAGGAACCACGCCCTCGGCGTTCCGGAAAGCAAATCTGCACGCGCAGACTCTGCTGCTGTAAAAAAAAGCGGCGTCTTCAAGACGCCGCTTTTGAAACGATGCGCGGTTTCCTCAGTCCTTGAGGCAATCCTGATACTGCCGCCACTCGGGTTCGTTTGCGAAAATCCAGTGGTAGTAGTCCTTGCCCTGAAGCTCCTTCGCGGCAGCCTCATCGACGATGACGGTGCATTTCGGATGAAGCTGGAGCGCGGAAGCGGAGACCATGCTGGTGATCGGACCTTCAACCGCTTTTGCAATGATCGCGGCTTTTTCCGCACCGGTCGCGAGCAGCAGAATGCGGCGGGCTTCCAGAATCGTGCCTACGCCCATGGTGAGGGCGCGCTTCGGCATGTCTTCCGGATGCGGGAAAAGCGGGGCGTTCTGCGCAATGGTGGTCGGAGTCAGCGCCTTGTCGCGGGTGCGGGAAGCGAGCGAGGAGAGCGGCTCGTTGAAGCCGATGTGGCCGCTGCGTCCGATTCCGAGCAGCTGAATGTCGATTCCGCCGCACTCCTTCATGCGCTTTTCATAGTTTTCGCATTCGAGGGCGAGGTCGGGAGCGTTTCCGAGCGGAAGATGCGTGTTGCGGATGTCGATGTTCACCTTGTTGAACAGATGACGGTTCATGTAGGTGCGGTAGGAATTCGGATCGTCTTCCGGAATACCGATGTACTCGTCGAGATTGAAGGAGCGGCAGAGCGAGAAATCCAGTTCTCCGCCGCGGTGCATTTCCGCGAGAACGCCGTAAAGATTCTCCATGGTGCGCCCCGTGGCGAGACCGAGCGTGCAACTGGGTTTGCGGCGGATCTGATCCGCGATCAGACGGGCGGAGAGCAGGGTCGCTCTGCGCCCGTCCGGCATGATGATGACTTCCATTTCGGAAACACTCCTTGTTTATCAGACGTTGAAGAACTTTTTCGGTTCGGTGTAGCACATCATGACCGCGATCTTTTCCGCAATCTCCTGCGGCATGCGCCCTTTGAGGACGAGTCCGCCGAGAACGTTGGAGAGCGTTCTGCGGAACATCTCGAAGCGGGAAGCGTAGGAGAGAATCTTGCGGGAGTCGGAGACCATGCCGGCGAAGCAGGAATAGACGTCGACGTTGCCGATGTATTCGAGCTGAGTGGACATGCCGTAGGGCTGGTCGTTCAGCCACCAGGCGGAGCCGAGGCGGACGTTCTTGCCGAACGCGCGGGCGACTGCCGCGAGGGCCGCCTGATGACACGGTTCAAGCGAGTAGAGCACGAGCTTCAGACGGTCGTCGAAGTGGTTCAGGAATCCGCAGAGCGGCTTGGCGATGTTGACGTAGAATTCGGAAATGTCGCCGCCGACGTCCATGCCGAGCGATTTGAAGAGCGTGTCGCGGACGTCGCGGATGACGCACATGTGCATCTGGTAGACCCAGCCCGCGCGCATATCCATTTCGGCGACCTTGATCGTGAGGTAATCCTGATAGGTGTCGATATCCGCCTGGGACATGGTTTCTCCGGCGAGGGCGCGCTGGAAGACAACGTCGGCTTCCGCGAGCGTGGCGTTTCCGGGAAGCGGATGCGGGGTGTCGTGATCGCTGGCGCGACAGCCTTTTTCCGCGAAGTAGTCGTGGGATTTCTGGAGCGCCTCCACGAGTTTTTCCACGGAGTCGATTTCGATTCCGAAGCGTTCTCCGAGCTTGGCGATGTAGTCGCGGAAGCCGGGATAGTGAATGCGCATGGCCTTGTCGGGGCGCCACGTCGGGCGGATGATGATGCGTCCGGCCTTTTCGTTGACGGCGGTATGATATTCGAGGGTGTCGACCGGGTCGTCGGTGGAGCACATGACTTCAACGTTCATCGCCTTGAGGAGGGCGAGGGGCTTGAAATCGTCGGTTGCGAGCTTGGCGTTGACTTCATCCCAGATGCGTTCTGCGTTTTCGGAGCAGAGCACGTCGGTGATGCCGAAACGTCTGCGGAGGTCGAGATGAATCCATTCGAATACGGGGTTGCCGGCGATTTCCGGCATGACGCGGGCGAGCTCCATCCACTTTTCTTTCGGGGTGGCGGTTCCGGTGATGCTGTTTTCGTCCACGCCGCGTTTGCGCATGACTTCCCAGACGTAGTGGTCGGTTGCCGCGAACACCTGCCAGGCGTTGGAATAGTTCCCGTTGGCAGCGATTTCTGCAACGTCGGCGTGGTTGTGCGGGTCAATGATCGGCAGATCTTTCACTGCGGCGTAGATGGCGACGGCGGAATCGCTTTCCAGCAGATACTTGTCATCGAGGAATGACATAAAAAACTCCTTGTTCTTTAGTTTTTAAAACCTCTGTTCGCTTCCTTTTCCCTTTAAATATAGCGTTAAAACGGAAAAAATCCAGTTTGCGGCATAATTTTCATGAATTTCCGCTTTTATCTTGCGGAAATGCGTGTATATTATAGAAGGAAAAAACTGAAACAGCCAACGAAAGAGGTAAAAATGGCTCCGGAAAACAAAAAAGTCTCGACTTACAAAGAAGCCGGCGTTGACATCGATCTCGCCACGGAACTGCTCACGCGCGTCAAAAAGAAACTCGCGTCGACGAAACGCCCCGAAATGCTCGCCCCCATCGGCGGTTTCGGCGGACTCTTTCAGATTGATCTGACGAAATACAAAAAGCCGGTGTTCGTCTCCAGCATCGACGGCGTTGGAACCAAACTCATGGTCGCCGCCCTCATGCAGAAGTTCGACACGGTCGGTCACGACATTGTCAACCATTGCGTGAACGACATCAGCGTTCAGGGTGCGGAACCGGTGTTCTTCCTGGACTACATCGGCATCGGCAAACTCCGCAGCCCGCTTTATGAGGATATCCTCGGCGGCATTGCGGACGCCTGCAAAAAGGTGAACTGCGCGGTGCTCGGCGGCGAAACCGCTGAAATGCCGGGCATGTACGGCAACGACTTCGACCTGGTCGGCGTCATCAACGGTATTGTCGAGAAGGACAAACTGATTACCGGCGAGAAGATCAAACCGGGACACATCGCGATCGGTCTTCCCTCGAACGGCCTGCACACGAACGGCTTCAGCCTTGCGCGTCAGGTGCTCTTCCACAGCTGCCGCTACGAAGTCGACACCGAACTTGCCGAGCTGAATCATGAGACGATCGGCGAAGCTCTTCTGAAGCCGCACACCTGCTATTGGCCTGCGATCAAAGCCGCGATGGATATTGATTTCCCGCTCGACGGCATTGCCCACATCACGGGCGGCGGACTTTACGACAATGTGCCGCGCATTCTTCCTCCGGACGTCGACGCCGTGTTCCACAAGAGCATGATCAAGAATCCCCCGCCGATTTTCCGTCTCATCACGGAAGCGGGCAACATCGACGATTCCGAAGCCTACCGCGTCTTCAACATGGGCGTCGGCATGGTGTGGTTCGTTCCCGCGGACGCCGCGAACCAGGCCCTCGACATCTGCCGCAAAGCCGGTTTCGACGCCTTTGTCTGCGGTGAAATCGTCAAAGGCTCGAAAAAGTCGATCGTCGTCGACTGAGAGTGAAGTTTTTAAGGATCGCTTCCTTGCTGAGGCGATCCTTAAAAAATATTTTTTGACATTTGAAAAAATATAATATTAGTATATATTTAGGTGTTAACTAAACGAAGGAATAATATTATGAGAATGCCTCTTGTTTCAACAGTGATAACTTCCTATAATTATGGTTGCTATATTAGAGAGGCTATAGAAAGTGTAAAAAAACAATCCTATAGACCTTTAGAATGCATTGTCGTAGATGATGCATCATCTGATGATTCTGTAGCTGTTGTACAAGATTTTTTGAAAGAGAATCCTAATACAGAGGAGCTTTCATTTCGTCTTGTGCAAATGGAGAAAAACTCTGGACAGCTTGCAGCCTTTGCTCGCGGGATAAAGGAAGCAAAGGGGGTCTTTTTAAATTTTTTGGATGCAGATGATGTCTTGTTTCCAGAATTCGTAAATACTCATGTTCAAGTTTTGTTGAATGCGAATGTCGGCATGTCTGTCAGCGAGCAGACAATCATAGACAGGAATAGTACATTCACGTCATTAACTGAAGATGATCCTTGCCCGGTGTACAAGAATTTTTATCCATTAAAAGTAATTGAATCTGCTTCTTTCTTTTCGGAAAAAGTGTTATCTGGACAGCTTGAGGACAGCGAGCCATGTGTCTATACTTTAATAAGAAAAAATTTATTCGGAGCTTGGTTGTGGGCTCCCACTTCCAATGTAGTCTTTCGACGCGATGTGCTTGCATTTTTTGATTATTCAAAAGTTTATGAACAATGGCGAATTTGTGCTGATCGTTTAGTTTTTAATTTGGTGCATTATATGAGCGGTTCTTGCCATATAAACCGACGCCTTGTAGCTTACCGTCGTCATGGCAATAATAATTTCTTACAACGGAAGTCGTTAGGGCGTTGTTCTATCATTCCTAAAAAAATGAAATCCATGAGTGGATCATGTGATTCTACTGGAGAAGGGTTATTTCTCATTTATCTATCCTCTTCAGAAAAAATGAAAGATACCTCGTTTGACGGCAACTACTTTTCTCATTTAGTTTTGCATATTTTACCCGCTCTTTCTCTGTTATTTATTTTTACAAAATTTCCTCTATGGTTCTCTTTACTTGATAAGACAAGTCTCATAACTTGGTTAAAACTTCTTTTTCTACCTTTTGCATGGTGGTTGGTTCGCTTGAAAAAATTATCCTTACTTTCTTTTGGTAAACTTTCTTAAAGGAGCTTTTTATGAAATCCCCAGCAGATATGAAAATCATTCAGATTGAAATCACGAATGCTTGCATTCATAAATGTTCAAACTGTACACGTTTTTGTGGTCATCATCAAACACCATTTTTTATGTCGTTTGATGATTTTAAAAAGGCTGTTGATTCTCTGAAAGATTTTCAAGGAACGGTCGGGGTTATGGGGGGAGAGCCAACTCTTCATCCACAATTTAAGGAATTTATTGCTTATTTAAAAGAAAAAAGATCTGATACTAGCGTATTCCCGATGTTTAAACGCCCTGTCAGAGATTTTAATACGTATCATTCATCTCATTTGACAAAGCTTTCTGGACGAAAAAGAGGTCTTTGGTCTGCATTGGGCAATAAATATTATGAACATTTTGAGCAAATTCAAGATACTTTTGCCTACCAATGCATTAACGATCATCGTAATGCTGGACTTCATCAGGCTTTGTTGATTACTCGAAAGGAATTGCAAATTCCTGATGATGAGTGGTTCTCTTTGCGTGATAAGTGTTGGATTCAAAATGAATGGAGTGCTTCAATCACTCCGAAGGGGTGCTTCTTTTGTGAAATTGCTGCAGCTCTTGATATGTTGTTTGATGGGCCTGGAGGCTGGCCTGTTGATTCAGATTGGTGGAAGCGGACGCCTGAGGATTTTAAAGATCAATTGCATTGGTGTGAACTTTGCTCTGCAGCCCTTCCTGTTCCTTCCAATCTTGGAAATGAAGAAAAAGATATTATATCGCCTGTTATGCTAAATAAAATAATGGAAAAAGGCGGATCGTATAAGGTTCTTCATAAGGATTATCATCTTTTTGAACCGGATAAATATGACCGGAAAAAGTATTCCGTGAACCACTGTCCAGAACCATACCTTTCTGCAGATGATAAACGAGTCGCGCAAGATTCTTCTTCAAGTTTGTTCCCTCGGGAAATAGCTGTTTGTAATGTGGCAAATAGCAGTAGCGTTGCAGAACGGGTTATTACTGTAGAAGATGCGGAAAATTTGAAGTTTAACGACTGGCTTTTAATTGTGTTAAATCCTACGTTTCCGACAGAGCAGGTAATAAAAAATATAAAAACTTTAATATTTAATCCTGGGGTTTGCTATTATGCGCCGGGAGAGTTCTTTTTGATTTGCCGTCGAGCTTCAGCTTTAGCTGGAGTTAAATATGTAAAAGTTAGAGATGTTCTAAGCATATATCCTAAAGATAAAAAATTCTGTTTGAAAAACTTGAAGAATCCAGACAAAATACCTTTGTTAGAGCGTCCTCGAGATTTTCTTGAACGTATTTTTTGGTGCTTGTATAGAACTCTGGGGATATGATTATCCCCCTCTTCTAGTTAGAAGAAATGTTTCAATTGCTGAAAGGTATATTTTAGCAATTGAAATATTTGAAAGATGACTTGAATTTTAATTTTTTTGTGATATAGTTACCGGGTATAACAAAATGGAGTTTTTTATGTTTGAACTTTTTAAGAATCTTAAGCAGAAAATAGAGATTGTCCGTTGGCTTCATAATTCAAAGCCTTTGGTTTATGTTGGGAAATGTCGTCCTCAACGACTTTTGGATGATTATATTGGAGAAAAAACAAAAAGAGAGATTGAAAGAATATTAGCGGATCTAAAGAAAAATTTAGATGACAAATCGCTTGAATCAGTTGATTCTTTTTTTAGTGCACATTATATTCCGATGAGTCCATATATAAAAAATATTATTGTGGAATTCAATGACAGACTCATTGAAGATATCCCTACTACATTCGAGGTATCTGCGGGTAGTGTCCGTAATTTTGCGCACATTTGTTCTGAGTGATTACAGATTCCAAACGTGAGTTGACCAAACCTTTTGCCTATTTACTTTACACCGTCTTCGTAAAGTTTGCAAGTATTCATATACTGTCTAGTGCCCCATTTTGTCGTTGAGATATGCCGGAGACGTGCCCCGACCAACATCATTGCTGAGTAGCCATCCGGAAAACTGCCGACGACACGGGTGCGACGGCGAATCTCCTTCATGATGCGTTCGAGGCCGTTATTCGTGCGTAACCGGCTCCAATGTTCATACGGGAAATCCATATAAGACAGCGTTTCATCAACCGATTTCTCAACAAAATCGGCGACTTTGTCCAGCTTCATAGTCCGCAGTTTTTCCGCCACCAATGTCGCTTTCTGTTTTGCGGCTTCTTTATCCTCCTGAGCATGAATCGCTTTGAGCATGGCAACGACCTCGCGGATGTGCTTCCACGGGCACATGGTAAACGCATTTCGATACCAGTGGACGATGCATCGCTGCCATTTCGCCTCCGGAAAGAAATCTCCGATAATCTCATACAATCCCAGGCATTTGTCCGAAACGATCAGCCTCACTCCTTTGAGTCCGCGCTCCTTCAGATATCGCAGGAAATTGCTCCAAGATTCCCTGTCTTCGCGACTGCCTTCCGCGACACCAAGAATCTCCCGATACCCTTCCTCGTTGACGCCGACGGCCACCAGCACGGACACATTCTGAACCTCGCCGCCCCAACTTCGTTTCAGATAGACACCATCGACAAAAACATACGGATGTTCGCCCGTGATCGGCTGCTTGCGCCATTCCTCAATCTTTCCGTAAATCTTTTGATTGAGTTCGCTTACCGTGCTGGAACTGACCTTCGCGCCCCACAGAGCCTCTGTAATATCTTCGACTCGCCGAACCGAAACTCCTGCAAGATACATCTCAATCAGTGCTTCTTCGACACTGCTTTGCTTCGTCTTGTACCGCTCAATGATTTGCGTTTCAAACGGTAATGTGCGCAAACGGGGAACTTTGAGTTCGACCTCGCCGGCTTTCGTCAACAACTTCCGCGAATAACTGCCCGCCCGCGTATCCTGTCGATCCGGACTGCGCTGATACCGCGAGGCGTTGCAGATCTCGTCTGCTTCCGCATTCAATAACGCATTGAGCGTGTCTTCCACCGACTGCCGGACCAGTCCGTCAAGATGGTTTCTGATTCCTTTTTCGTCGATTTTGATCGCCCCGGGGATTGTCTTTTCGGTTTCCTGCACTACATTTTCCATGGTCTGTTTTCCTTTCTTTGATTATTGTGTGGTAACTATAATCAATCAGAAAACAGACCGCTTTTCAAGCAACCTCTTTCTAAATGTGCGCAATTTTCCGGACGTTATCTATCTGCGAGGGAAAAATGGAATCTTTTCGCTTTTAATGAGCTGGATCCCAAAGTCTTTTTCTATCATCATGGACTCAAACTTCTTGGAACGGCATGCTCCGATTACGTTCAGAATAAGATTTTTATTGATGCTGGAGCCTGTCATGGAGATTCAACTCTTGTGCTTTCGCAGTATCATCCATCAAAAATCTATGCGTTTGAACCGTCAGAGCATAATCTGGAGATTTATAAAAAGGTTATGCAGAAAAATTCAATTCCGCCTGAACTGTATGAAATTTTTCAAATGGGATTGGGTAAAGAAAACAAAACAGTTGCGTTTGCAGATTCTAAAGATTCCGGAAATACTCTGCGCCATGCCGGAAAGGATCTGTGCAAAATTGTCCGCCTTGATGATTTTATGCGGGACAAAAAGGGAAACATCGGATTCTTGAAAGCCGATGTTGAAGGATATGGGCTGGATTTGGTTCAAGGCGCTGTGGAAACCTTGAAAAGAGATCGCCCGATACTTGATATTTCCATTTATCATTCCGGCTCAGAATTTTTCGGAGTGAAACCGTTTCTTGAATCTTTGAACTTGGATTACGCATTTCAAATCCGACATCTGAGTAGAATTCCTTACTTGGAATATGAGCTTCTGGCATATCCGAAAGAACTTGGTTCTTCCGTTTCCTCACCGGTATCTTGAGTATTGCCTGCGGTAGTCGGCGGGGGTGGTGCGGGTCGTCGACTTGAATTGTCGGTAGAACACCTCCAGAGATTCAAATCCGCATTCGGCTGCAATCTCCTTGATCGAGAAGTTCTCGCCGGCTAAAAGACGTTTCGCCATGTTCAGACGCAGTTTCAATATGTACTGGTGCGGGCTGATCCCCAATCCCTCCTTGAAGAGTTTGAACAGATACGGACGGCTGATCCCCGCGGCTTTTGCAACATCGTCGGGCGTGATGCTCGAAAAGAAATGACCGTTCAGATACTTCACCGCCCGGCGCAGCGGTTCGGGGCCCAGCTCGTCGGGGAGACCGTCTGAGTGGGAGGCGCGCCAGTGCAGAACCGAATAGCAATAGGCTGCAAGATCCGGCGAGGCGTTCTCTCCGGAGTGGAAGGCGCGGAAAGTCTCGGAGCAGAAACGGTCCAGCATCTCCGTGTCGTGCCAGATCGAGACGCGCGGAACCGTGCGCGTCGGCGGGTTCGTCACAAAATGAAAAACCTGACAGCGGTACGGATCGTTCAGCGGAGTTTCCCAAATTGTGTATTCGCTGGAAACATGCCAGAAAACCGCGCCTTTCCGGAAGGTGCGGCGTTCGCCGTCGACCTCGAAATAGAGAGTTCCGCCGGTCAGAATTTCAATGCATTCGGTGTTCGGAGGGATTATGACGGGAATGACTTTCCGGTCATTCGGCGCGGCAAAGCGTGATACCGAACGGAGTTTTACGATGTGGTCAAACATTTTTGCCTCGTTTTATAGTTTTCGTCAAAAGAAGCTATCTTTTGTCTATTTGCATTCGCTCAATGCGGTTGTATAATATCTGCAACGTACAATACTTTACGTTAAAGAGAAATCAAGGAAGAAAACCGGAAAACTTTAAAAAAGGAGTCAGAAAATGCTTCCAATCGGTGTTCAGCTTTACTCGTTGAGAGAACTCGCCCAGAAAGATTTCATCGCAGTTTTGAAGAAGGTCGCCGATATCGGCTACAAGCTTGTTGAGCCCGCCGGTTTTTGGGACGTCAAGCCGACGGACTTCAAAAAAATTCTGGATGATCTCGGTCTCGGCATTGTCTCCTCGCACTCTCCGTGGGCGCGCGGCAAGGGCAACCTCGGCGAATCCATGGAAATCGCCTCCATCCTCGGTCTCGACAAGATCGTCTGCGGCTACGGTCCGAACGATTTCGCCGACATGGACGCCATCAAGCGCACCGCCGACAACACGAACATGATGCAGGAAATCCTCGCAAAGAACGGTTTCACGCTCTTCCAGCACAACCACGACTTCGAGTTCCAGCGCATCGACGGCAAGCTCAAATACGAAATCTACCGCGAACTCTGTCCGAACGTGAAGTATGAAATCGACTGTTTCTGGTCCACCAACCTCGGAGTTGAAGACCCTGTGAAGATGCTCGATCTCTTCGCGAAAGACACGATTCTCCTGCACATGAAGGACGGCGTCGCCTCCCAGAAGGTCGGCGGAGACAACATGGTCAACGGCATTCTTGAACGCCATGTCGAACTCATGCCGCTCGGAACCGGAACTCTGCCGATCAAGGAGCTCATCGCGCACGCTCCCGCCCAGACCCAGGCGGTCATCGTCGAACTCGACTACTGCAACACCGAGATGGTCTCCGCGATCACTCAGAGCTACAAGTACATGACCGAGAACGGGCTTGCCGCCGGCAACAGATAATCAAAGGATTTTCCCCTCATGAAAACAACGAAAGTCGGCATCGTCGGATGCGGCATGATTTCCGACACCTATTTCAAGGCGTCGCAGAAATTCCGCAATCTCGAAGTCATCGCGTGCTCGGATATCATCCCGGAGCGTTCCGCGAAGAAGCATGAACTCTACGGCGTCGCGAACGTCACGAACGAAGAGCTGTTCGCGAATCCGGATATTGAAATCGTCATCAACCTCACCCCTCCGCAGGTTCACTCCAAGATTGCGATCGACACTCTGAACGCAGGCAAGCACGCGTATTCGGAAAAGCCGTTCGGCGTTGACTTCGAAGACGCTCAGAAGGTGATCAGGCTTGCGAAGGAAAAAGGTCTCCGCGTCGGCTGCGCCCCGGACACCTACCTCGGCGGCGGACAGCAGACCGCCCGCAAACTTCTCGACGACGGCTGGATCGGCAAGCCGCTTTCCGGTACGGCGATCGTCGCCGGCCGCGGTCCGGAAAAGTGGGGACAGGCTCCCTTCTTCTACGACTACGGCGCGGGTCCGATGCTCGACCTCGGTCCCTACTACTGCACAGCACTCGTCAACCTGCTCGGTCCGGCGAAGAGCGTTTCCGCAGTCACCACAAAAGGTTTTGACTACCGGACGCTCGGTGCGGAAGTTTCCGACACCTACAAGGACACCTACAAGCCGTACGACCGCTACCCGGTCAACGTCACGACCCACCTCACGGGCGTGATTGAGTTCCAGTGCGGCGCGGTCATCACGATGATCGCCAGCTTCGACGTCTACAAACACGGTCATGCTCCGATTGAAATCTACGGAAGCGAAGGCTCGATGCAGGTTCCCGACCCGAACACGTTCGGCGGCCCGGTCAAGCTTTTCCGCCGCGAATGGGGCTATGTCTACGAGCACAATCCCGAATGGCGTGAAATGCCGCTTGCGTTCGGCTACACAGAAAACAGCCGTTCCTTCGGCGCCGCCGACATGGCGATGGCGATCGCCAACAGCCGTCCGCACCGCTGCAGCGGCGAACTGGCGAACCATGTTCTTGAGATCATGCTCGCCTTCGACAGATCCAGCAAGCTCGGACAGAAGGTCATGCTGACGACCACCTGTCAGCGTCCCGCTTCTCTGCCGCTCGGTCTTGAGCCCGGCGACATTCCGGAGTGAGATTAAAAGAGTCTGTTCTCTGATCTGCGCGGAGTCCGTTTGATTGCGGGCTCCGCGCTTTTTTATATGTGCGGCGCCTCAATTTCAGCCGGAGCAGGACAGACCGGAGAGGGCATGCATGAAAAAAAAGAGATTGTCCCGTGAAGGAGCAATCTCCAAATATGATTTGTTGAGCGGAATCCGTTATTTCCTGTTGAGAACGAGATCGAACTCAAGCGAACTCTTTGTGAGCTGTCCGCTGTATGGAGTGAACATCAGACGGAGCTGGAGGGCGTCGGACTTCCAGTTGCGGAGATCCTGCAGAATGACCGCAAATTTTCCGGTGAGAGTCCAGGTCGCTTTCGGAGCGTCGACGACGACCGTGGTGACGCCGTTGTCGGGCAGGGCAGGAATGACGACCTGATACGGCTTGGCGGAGTCAAACGGTTTGCTGTAATCAAAGACCTTGCCGTTGACCGAGACTTTGACGCCGACTTCAGGGACAAAACGCATGAACTGCTCGTACATCAGACGGCCCGTGGAGAAAGGTTCCTCGGTCTCAACGGTGAGTTTCGCGTGGACCGCATCCGGAGATTTCTGCGTGTACTGTATCTTCACGGGAACGCGGGTGTCGTCCGCTGTTGTGAGACGGCCTTCCATTTCGGCTCCGTCAAAGACGAATCCTTTCATCGGCTTGTATCCGGCGTCGTAATGCTGAACCCGGAACGCCGCGCCCCACGTCGGATTTTCAAACGCATGGTAAACGGTTACCGCTCCCTGATTTTTGTCGAACAGAACTTTCGGCGCCTGTTCCGCCGCTTCAACAGCGGCGATGGTGAAAAGTGCGGCTCCGGCCAGCAGGCCTTTGGTGAGAGAGAAGACATTCATGAAACACCTCCTGTTGTTTGATTCATGAAAAGCAAATGTCTTTCTATATCACCTTTTCGGCAAAAAAGCAATTGTATAAAACGGATTTATATAGTATGAAAGTAAGATTTCGGAAGTTTTCAAACCTTCTGTCCTTCTGAAACGGCAGGTTTTCTGGAACGCGTTCCAAGGAAGGGCGCCGGGAGGGGAAAAGGAGTGAAAAGAGGGATAGAGCGTCTTTCTGCAAGCGGCACATATCCATACAGATGAAGAATCAGTTCCGGGATGACGTTTTCTGGTTTGGTTCGCGGTATTCGGCGGGAGTCTTTCCGAAACGGGTCCGGAACATGCGGTAGAAGAGAGTGCGGTCGGAAAAGCCGCATTGGCGGATAATCGTTTCCGTCGGAAGAGTGAGAGTGTTCAGCTGGCGGACGGCTTCGTTGAAGCGCAGGCTGCGGATGTAGCGGGCGGGCGGTTCGGGATAGAATTCCCGCCAGTGACGGAAGAAGCTTCTGCGCGAGATTCCGAACCGCCGCAGGAGAGGATCCAATTCGATTTTTTCGGAAAAATGAAGCTGGAAGTAGGAGGCGATCCGGCGCACGCGCTCCTCTTCGCTGCTGACGGCTCCCATGCCACCCGCCTGCACCTGCAGAAAAACTGTTTCCAGAAGCTGGAAGGCGAGGAGGTCCATCTTTTCCACGATCCCGGGGAGTTCTATGATGCCGGTGAGCCCGCGCATCCGGGAGACCAGACCGTCGATTTCCGTCGTCCGGACGAAGGGGCGGCCGGGGAGAGTGAGGTCGAAGCCGACATCTTCGAATTTTTCCATCAGATTGCCGTTGTAGTAGAGGGAGAGAGCTTCGCGCACACCGCTGATCCGGTGCATGTGCTGTTTGTCGGGCTTGCGGATCAGGAGAAACGGAAAGCCGGTGCGGTAGACATGGTCGTCGATGCAGTCTTCCGCCTCCTTTTCGGTGGAGCTCAGACGGAAGCAGAATTCCAGTTCGCTCTCAACTCTGCGCACAACATGTCCGGCGGCGAGTCCTTCGGAACAGGAAAAAATCGCGAGCGGGAACGGGAAAGTGATCCGCCGGGGGAGTGTCGAGAGATGCAGCAGTTCATGAAACATTTTTTCTCCTTGTCGTTGCATCGGTAAGATACAGCCGCAAAACGGAAAATCAATTGCCCGACGAAAAATTTATTTGTAAAATTGGCATGAATCAATATTTCAATGGCATAAAAGAAGTTTGCTTTTGAAAACGGCGGAGAGTATATTTCCGCAAACAAGTCATGCAAGGAGGCATCATGAAAAAAACAGCCGTTTCGCTGCTGCTGTCTGCAGTGGTATTATTCACAGGTGCCGGAGAGATCCGGAATCTGCTGGAGCATCCCGGTTTTTCACCAGAAATGACCGGATGGGAACTTCCCGGGAAGAACGGAACCGCAAAAGCGGTGAACGGAAATCTTGAGCTGAACATCGCAAAGAGTTCCGACGCCGGATCGCTGAAGCTGCAGCAGGTTCAGCGGGGGTTGCAAGTGGGGCATGTCTACCGTTACTACTTCACGGTTGAGTGCGAAAAGCCGCAGACGCGTCCGCTCGTTATCTCCTACCGTCTGCGCAACAAACCGAAGAATCTCGGTCTCTTCAAACAGATAACGCTTGCGAAGGGCGTGCAGAAACTGTTTGTGGAACTCGTGCCGGGCGAGGAAGACAAGGATCCCTCCGATCCGCCGGTGCTTTCGTTCTATGTCGGGGAACTGGACGGGAAAGTGACATTTTCCGAACTTCTCCTTGTCGACCTCAATGAAATCAAGCTTGCAAAACCGCCGTTTTCCGCGAAGTGGACCATTTTCGGACTGGTTGATCCCGCGGTGGATGCGGCCGGAGCGATTCCAGGCACGCTGCCCGGAGTTGAAAAGAAGGCCGTCAAGCCGTTTACTCTGAAAAAGAGCTCGAAGATCGACGGCAATCAGATCAATCTGCGTCTGGAGGCGGGGGCGAGCCGCAAGCGTTTCCGCGATACGGCGGTGCTCTACAATGAGTTCGAAGCGCCTGCCGACCGCCTGGTTCCCGTCGGTTTCGGGGCGGACTGGTGGATGGAAATTTCGCTGAACGGAAAACTTGTCTATTCGACACTGGCGGACGGCAATGCGAAGAAACCTGTTTCGCCCGCGAATCATTTTGTGTTTCTTCCGGTCAAAAAAGGGAAGAATCTGCTTTCCGTGAAAGTCATCGCCGGAGCGGAGGGATGGCGTCTGTTCTGGGGAGCCGTGCAGCCTCCGCCGAAACCGCAGGTGTTTACGGAAAAAGAGGGATACCGCGCGATCAACACCGATGAGCTGGCCGTGAAGGCGGGAAGCGCGCTCGACCTCTCCGGGCTTGTCGACGCCCCCGCGGGAAAATACGGACACGCGGTGCTCTCCGCCGAAGGCAAGATCGTGTTTGAACAGAATCCGAATCCGCAGCGTTTCTTCGGATTCAGCTCCGAAGCGGATGAAAAAGTCTGGCGGACTTCGAACGACGAGGAGTTCGAACGTCTGGCTCCGGAATACGCGCGCGCCATCCGCGCACAGGGATACAATCTGTTCCGCATGCACGGATTCGACGGCTGGATCATGGCGTTTTCCACGGAGGACCGCAAGCCGCTTCCGAAATATGTGGACCGCTGGGACCGCATGGTTTATGAAATGAAACGGCAGGGAGTCTATCTGCAGCTCAATCTCTTTGCCTTCTGGCTCTTCTCCTCGGAGCGCGACTGGTTTCAGGTTGCGGAAAAACGGATGGCGAACAAGGTTCTGTTCATCATCGGCGAACCGAAGCTTCGTGCCCGTTTTGCGGAAACCAGCCGGATGATTCTCAATCATGTGAATCCCTACACCGGTCTGGCGTGGAAGGACGACCCCGTCTTTGTCGCGGTCGAATACTACAATGAACTTGGACTTGGCATTGAATATGCAGGACGGATGGAACAGGCGTATCCGGAGGATTTCCGCTTTCTGAAACGGAAATGGCGCGAATTCCTCAATAAAAAATACGCCGCGCTCCCGAAAGAGAAGAATCCGCATTCCGCCGCGGTTCTCGCGGATCCGCCGCTTCCGGTTTTCTGGGACCGTTCTCAGCTGCGCGTCGATTACGACGAGTTCTGGTATGAGTCGCTGAAGGAGACTTACCGTTTTTGCGACAAGGCAATGAAAGACGCCGGCTACACGGGACTGACGCTTCAGTGTCCGATGCCCGCGCTGCGCTGCGCGGCGGTTTCCTGGGAGAGCGTGCAGATTGTCGACGCCCACGGCTACCACTGTCATCCCGACGGCGGCGAGCAGCCGGGTGCGGTTGTGGAGCAGTCCAGTTCCATTGCGAACGGAGCAAGCCTGTTCCGCTATCCCTACGGCGGACGCATGTACGGGCGCCCCTTCTTCTTCAACGAACACAACTACGTTTTCCGGAATCCGTATCAGTATGAAAAACCGCTTGCGCTCGACGCCTACGCCGCGCTGAACGACTGGGATTCCCTGGCGATTCATGCGGGGGCGGTTATGTTGAAAAACGACCGCCGGGCGAGTTCGTTTCATGCCGCGAACAATCCGGTTCTCCGTTCCGGGGAATTCCTCTCCGCGCTCTTTTTCCTGCGGCGCGACGTCGCCCCGGCAAAACATAAAGCCGCGGTCGCTCTGAACAAAAAATATGTTTTCAGCATCGGCAACAGCGCATACGCGCTCGCCCCGACGCAGAGCCGCATCGGGCTGCTGACGAATGTCGCGACGATGTTCACCGATCTGCCGCGTTGCGGCCGTGTCCCGGAGCCGCGGAAGCCGGATCTGGTTTTCTCCCCCGCCGGAACCGGAGAGATTGTCTGGCACGGATGGTTCGCGCAGGCAAAAGAGACTGCCGCCACTGATTCCTCGCTTGAAGCGCTGGTCAAAACCATGCGGGAACGCGGAATTCTGAGCAAAGACAACCGCACCGATCTTGCAAAGGAGATTTACCAGAGCGAGACGGGCGAAATCACCCTCTTCGCCAAAGAGAAGAAAATGACGGTCATCACCCCGAAGAGCGAAGCCGCCGCTCTGACGGCCGGCGCCACGGAAAAGCTCAATACGCTCGAAATCAAAAAGAACAGCGTCAATTCGCTGATCGGGCTTGCATCCGTGGACAACAAAGCTTTGACCGAATCCGCGCGCATGGTTCTGGTGCTTTCCACGCGCATCGCCAATACGAACATGCAGCACGATCCGACCGGCGTCTATCTGCGCGTCATCGGCACGCTTCCGATTCTCTATCAGTGCGGCGAATACGATCTGCGGATCAAACGCGCGGAAGCTCTGCGCTGCTATGCGCTGAGTCTGACCGGCGAGCGGATGGAGGAAATCCCGCTTGAGCGCTCGCCGGAAGGATGGAGGCTCGCATTCGACATGGCGAAGCTGAAACATGGTCCCACACCGTTTTTTGAACTCGTAACAGAAAAATAAGGAGTGTTGAAATGGCTGCTTTTTCCGAAGCCGGACAGAAAACTTTGTCCAAACTTCTGGCATATTCCCCTGAATTCGATGCGCGCGTCCGTTGCTCCACCGAGACCGCGCGCAAGCGGGCGCTGAAACTCACGATTCTTGCATCGGACGGCAAACCCGTCGAGCGGGCGTCGATCCATTACAAACTTCGCAGACACGAATTCCGCTTCGGCGCAAACGCCTTCATGCTGAACCAGTTCCGCGGCGAAGAGGCGTGGAAAAACGAAGTCTACGCTGAAAAGTTCACCCGGCTTTTCAACCAGGCGGTTGTTCCGTTCTACTGGGACGCCTACGAACCGGAGCGCGGCACGTTCCGCCAGGAGAAGGGGAGCCCGTACATCTATCGCCGTCCCCCGGCGGATGAAGTCGTCGAGTTCTGCGAAACGCACAATCTTTACGCCAAAGGACACCCGATGGTCTGGCATACGCTGATGCCGGAGTGGCTGCCGCGCAACCAGTTCCGTCTGCTGGACGAATATGAGCGGCATATCGCCGGAATCGCGGAGCGCTATGCGGACAAAATTCACTGGTTCGACGTCTACAACGAAGGGCTCCAGCTCGATTCCGTTTTCCATGAAATCTACAAGCAGGGGAATGTTCCGGAACATCATATCGAAAAGCTCTTCCGGCTTGCCGGAAAATATTTCCCCGCTTCCACGGAACTGATCTACAACGAAGGTCCGTGGATGAGCTGGAACAACTATCACAACAGCTACACGCCGCTCTATCTGCATGTCCGCCGTCTGCTTGACCTCGGGCTTCCGGTGCGCGGACTCGGTCTGCAGTATCACATCGCGTTTTACGGCAAAATTGAAACGCTGGTCGACTGGGCGGGACAGATGCTCGATCCTGCGCATATCTATGCGCACATGGATCTCTACGGTTCGCTCGGGCTGCCGCTGAACGTTTCGGAAATTACGATTCCGGCGGAGGATCTGTTGGGCGACGGCTTCGCGTATCAGGCTCTCGTCGCGGAAAAAATGTACCGTCTCTGGTTCAGCCATCCCGCGATGAGCGCAATCACCTGGTGGAACATGGTCGACAACACCGCGTATCAGGCTCCGGATGCAATCAACAACAATCAGGGGGAAAACCGTTATCTCGGCGGTCTGCTCAACAACGATATGACCGAAAAGCCTTCGTACAAAGTCCTCTACGATCTGATTCATCATGAATGGACCACGGACGAAACGCTCGAATATGAACGCGAAGGGCGGAACAAGCTCTACGGTTTCTGCGGCGACTACGATGTCGTCATAAGAACCGACGCCGGAACGTTTGAGCGTTCGCTCACCATTTCCAGATACGAACCGGATATTCAGGAAATTCAACTCTGACCGGAAGAGAAACTCTCATGTCCGTTTGCGCAGATTTTCGGAAGATTTTTCCGAAATCCTCTTGACAATCCGCGCAATGACACTAGATTAAAGGAAACAGTGTATTGCAACAGTTGCAATTGCTGTTCCAAAAAAAGGAAAAACAGTTATGACACAGGATTCTCTTGTCTGCAAGGCATATGAACTTGCAAAGGAACGCTATCAGGCATTCGGCGTCGATGCGGATGCGGTCATTGAAAAACTCACCCGGATTCCGATTTCCGTCCAGTGCTGGCAGGGCGACGACATCGGCGGTTATGAAAAGCGCGACGGAGCCGCCGGAGGCGGAATTCTTGCGACGGGCAACTATCCCGGCAAGGCGCGCACCGCGGATGAACTCCGTCAGGACGTCGATAAACTTATGGAGCTCGTCGGCGGAAAACTCCGCTTTGCGCTTCATGCAATCTACCTTGAAGCGGATCATCCGGTTGACCGCCGCGAAATCAAGCCGGAACACTTTGCAAACTGGACCTCATGGGCGAAAGAGCGCGGAATCGGGCTTGATTTCAATCCGACGTTCTTTGCACATCCGATGGCGGAGGAGGGATTCACCCTCTCTTCCCCGAAAGAGGAGGTCCGCAAGTTCTGGATCGATCATGCGAAAGCCTGCCGCGTCATCTGCGACAACTTCGGACGCGAACTTGGCACGCCCTGCGTCATGAACACCTGGATTCCCGACGGATTCAAGGACATTCCGGTTGACCGCCGCGGCGCCCGCGCCCGCCTGAAAGATTCGCTGGATCAGATTTTCGCCGTCGAATATTCCAAAAAGAATCTGCTCGATTCCGTGGAGTGCAAGCTGTTCGGAATCGGAATGGAAAGCTGCACCGTCGGCAGCCACGAGTTCTACATGAGCTATGCAAAAGAGCACAATCTCATGCTGACCATCGACTCCGGTCATTTTCATCCGACCGAGCAGATCAGCGACAAGATCAGCTCCATTCTCCTCTTCTTTCCAGAAATGCTGCTGCACATCAGCCGTCCGATCCGCTGGGATTCCGACCATGTGGTGATTTTCGACGACGAGCTTCAGCACATCGCGAACGAAACAATCCGCAATGACGTTTCCAGAATTCATATCGGCATGGATTATTTCGACGCAACGATCAACCGTCTCGCCGCGTGGGCAATCGGTTACCGCAACATCCAGAAAGCGCTCTGCAAAGCGATGCTTGAACCGTTTGCACAGCTCCGCGACATGGAACTCGCCGGCGATTACACCGGCCGTCTCGCCGTCTCCGAAGAGCTCAAGGCGATGCCCTGGCAGGCTGTCTTCGACTTCTTCTGTCTCAAGAACGGCGTGCCAGTCGGCAACGACATGCTCGCCGTCATCCGCGATTATGAAAAGAACGTTCAGCTGAAACGGGTGTGAACATGCGGAAAATCAAAGTCCAGAAACTTACGCATGAAAATTTCCGCCGTTACGGAACGTTCGCGCCGCTGATCGACCCGCTCTCCGAAGAGGCCGCCGGACCGAAAGACGCGGAGAGCGTCTTCTTCCGCGACCTGCTTCAGCAGGAGCTCGGCGGCGGGATCCCGTCGTATTCCACCTGCCGCGTGCTTCCGCGTCCGCTCGTGATTACGGATGCGGAATACCACAACCACACCTGCGAAGTCGCAATTCCGCTTGACGGCGACGCGGTTCTCTGGTTTGCCCCGGCGACTCCGGACAAAGAGTTCCCCGCCGATCGTGCGGAAGCGTTTTTCGTTCCCCGCGGAACGGTTGTTTCTGTTCGTCCGGGCGTGTGGCATCATGCGGCGTATTCGCTGAATGACAAACCGCTGAACGTTCTGATTGTTCTTCCGGAACGCACCTATGCGACGGATGCGTCCGGCATTCCGCTTCCGCCGGAAAAACGGGTGGAAATCGAACTTTGAAAGGAGCCTTCATGAGAAAGCTGATTTTTGAAAAATACGCGGGCAATCCCGTTCTGACCGCTTCGCAGTTTCCTTCGGACATCATGTATGTGATGAATCCGGGCGCGATCAAATTCAACGGCGAATATCTGCTGCTCGTCGACGCCGCGACGACTTCGACCCCGATTGTCTTCTGGATCGCGCGCAGCCGCGACGGCATTCATTTCACGCCTGATCCGGAGCCGATCGACTGGCCGGCGCACCGCTGTCACGAAACCTGCGTTTTCGACATCCGCGTCACGGAGATCGAGGGCGTCTACTACCTCATGTACTGCAGCATGACGGTTGAGCGCGGCGTTGCGCTCGGTCTGGTCAAAACCACCGACTTCGTTCATTTCGAGCGGATTCATCAGGCGGATATGGGATACGAATTCCGCAACGGCGCGCTCTTCCCCGAAAAAATCAACGGACGCTATGTCCGCTTCGACCGTCCGATGCCGAAAAACATCGAGGAACAGGCGGGAATGTGCGTTTCCTATTCCGACGACCTCATCCACTGGAACGGCACGGTCGACCTCATGCAGCCGCGTCAGGGCTGTTGGGATTCCCTCAAGATCGGCGCGGGCGCGGTTCCCATCAAAACGCCCGCCGGCTGGCTGGAAATCTACCACGGAGTCGACAACAGCTCCTGCAACGATTACATCTACCGTCTCGGCACGGTTCTGCTGGACTTGAACGATCCTTCGAAGATCATTGCGCGGGCGGAGCTTCCCGTGATGTGGCCGGAGCACCCGTACGAGCTTTCCGGACGCTGTTCCAACGTCGTGTTCACCGCTAACGCGCTGGTGGAAGAGGACGGCAATACGGTGCGGATGTATTACGGCTGCGCGGATACCTGCATCGGCATGGCGACGGCAAAGCTGGATGAGCTGGTCGACTTCACGCTTCACGGCGAGAATACCAGAATCCGTAAATTTTTCCGTACGATCGGGGAGTGACGTTTCAAAATATTTCCGCGAAAAAAAAATTTTCCCGCTTGCTATTCGTGCGGGAAAGAGTATTTTACGGAAATACGCTGAAAAACAAAAAGGTTCCTAATCAAGCGGCTGTGCCGCCGCAAAGGAGAAATCATCATGTCATTTTTACAGGAAACGCCGGATTCCATTACGCTTTATTCGGAAAGACGGCGCATGACGCCCGGAGACGGCGCGTCCGTTGCATTTGAAAACGGAAAAATTGAAGTTTCCGCCGGATCTGTTCCGCTCTGCTTTCTGCGCGTGCGCTGGCAGCACGAACTTCCCGCCGGAACACGTTTCTGCGGCGATGCATGGGAACGGACTTACGGAGACGGCGAGTGGCGCGGCTTCGAGCCTTCCCGCATGATGCCGTGGTACTTCTTCGCCCAGCTTCCCGATTCCACGGTTGCCGCGTGCGGGGTCAAGGTCCGTCCCGGCTGTTTCGCCGCATGGACCGCCGATCCCGACGGGATCACTCTCTGGTGCGACCTCCGTTCCGGCGGACGCGGCGTGCTGCTGAACGGACGCACTCTCGCCGTCGCGGAAGTTGCGAGCGAGCTTTATTCCGGCATCAGCGCCTATGCCGCGACACGGAAGTTCTGCGCCCAGCTCTGTCCGGATCCGATTTTTCCCGCCGCTCCGGTCTACGGCAGCAACAACTGGTATTACGCCTACGGCAATATCACCGAAGCGAGCGTCCTGGAAGACTGCCGCTACCTCGCCGAGCTGACCGCCGGACTCGAAAACCGTCCGTTCATGGTCATGGACGACGGCTGGCAGAAACTGCGTCTGAAGGATCACAACAACTTCGGTCCGTGGGATTGCGGAAACGTCAACTTCCCGGATATGCCGCATCTCGCGGAAAAGATGAAGGCGTACGGCGTCCGCCCCGGCATCTGGTACCGTCCGCTCTTCCTCAACGATCCCTCGCTGAAGCGCGAATGCTTTCTGCGGGACATGCCGTACACGCTCGACCCCTCGCATCCCGAAGTTCTGGAAATCGTCACGAAGGACGTGACGCGTCTGCGCGAATGGGGCTTTGAGCTCATCAAGCACGACTTCACGACCTACGATGTCGCGGGGCGCTATGCGTTCGACATGCACCCGTGGCCGTGCGAAAACGGCTGGACCTTCTACGATCAGACCCGCACGACGGCGGAAATCCTGACGGATCTCTTCCGCACGATCCGCAAGGCCGCCGGTCCGGTCCTCATCATGGGATGCAACACGATCGGGCATCTCGCCGCAGGTCTGCAGGAACTTTCCCGCACGGGCGACGACACGTCGGGCAGACACTGGGACCGCACCCGCAAGATGGGCGTCAACACGGTCGCCTTCCGCGGAGCTCAGCACCGGACATTCTTTGAGATGGACGCCGACTGCGTGGGCATTTCCGGAGAGATTCCTTGGAAATGGAATCAGCAGTGGGCGGAGCTTGTCGCGGAAAGCGGTAGCTCGCTTTTCCTCTCTCCGAAGCCGGGCGTTCTGAACGCGGAGGAAAACAATGAACTGAAGCGTCTTCTTGCAATCGCTTCAAAAGGAAAAATCAACGCCGAGCCCCTCGACTGGCAGGAAAACACCTGTCCCGAGCTCTGGCGCATCAACGGAAAAGAACGGCGTTTCGACTGGTTCGAGGCCGACGGCGGAGAGCCGGATTTTCTGTGGTAAGGAGAATATGAACAGAATCCGATACAACGCGATTCATCCGGGCGGGCTTTGGCTTGATACCGATGGAAAACCGATTCAGGCGCACATGCCGCGCCTGTTCTTTGAAAACGGCGTCTGCTACTGGTACGGTCTGGACAAAAGCCGCACGACCGGCGACATGAAATACTGGCACTGGGGCGTGCGCTGCTACCGTTCGGCCGACCTTTACAACTGGGAGGACATGGGCTCGCTGATTCCGCCGGATCTGACGGATGAGAGCGCCACGCTTTCCCCGAAAAACATGCTGGACCGTCCGCACATTCTCCGGAACCCGGCGACGGGAAAATACGTCTGCTGGTTCGACGGCTGTCACAGCCAGTGCGCCACCGTTCTGGTCGCGGATGCGTTCACCGGACCCTATCGCGTGGTGCGTCCCTCCTTCCGTCCGCTGGACATGCCGTTCGGCGACTTCGACCTCGTGCAGTCGGAAGACGGACGCGGATTCTGCTATTTCAACCGCCCGCACAAAGAGCTGATCTGCGCGGAACTGACGGAGGACTACACGGATGTTTCAGGCGTGTACTCGGTGCATTTCCCGCGCGTCTCTCCCCCGTACGTCCGCGAAGCTCCGGCGCATTTCGAACGGAACGGTCTTCATTACCTCATCACTTCCGGCACGACGAGTTTCTATCCGAACCCCTCGGAAACGGCGATGTCGGATTCGTGGCACGGTCCGTTCGAGGTGATCGGCGATCCGCATGTTTCGGATGACAGCCGGACTTCGTTTCATTCGCAGATTTCGCAGGTCTTCAAGGTTCCGGGCAAGCGCGATCTCTACATCGCCCTTGCCGACCGCTGGCTTCCGGAGGAGATGGATGAGCAGTACGAGCACACGGAAATGCTGTTCAACGCCTGGTTCAATCCGGAATACACGCCGCACGATCCGGATCTGGAGGGCGGAATCGAAGCCTCGCTGGTGAAGAACATCAGCCTCGGACGCTACGTCTGGCTTCCGCTCCGGTTCGAGGGCGATGTCCCCCGCATCGACTGGCACGACGAGTGGCGGATCGAGGATTTTGAGTAACCCGGATCCCGTTGTTTCGGCGGCGCGACGGTGTCGCGGATGATCAGATTGCAGGGAATGGAGATGTCTTTGAGTTCATGTTTCCCCTGCAATTGTTTTTCCAGAATGTCGATTGCGTTCATGGCCATGGCGTCCATCCGCTGTTCCACGCAGGTTTGCGGCGGATTGAGATACTGCGAAATATAACGGTCTTCAAACCCGATGATGGAGACGTCTTCCGGAATTCTGCATCCGCATGTGGTGAGATAGTGCTGAACGACGATGCCGATTCTTTCCCCGGCCGCAAGAATTGCCGTGACGCCGCTTCGCAGCATCTGCATGAGCGAATCCAGAATGGAGGAAGAGACCATGGCGTTCATCTGAACTCCGGAACAGTCCGGATGAGTTTCAATAAATTGATGAAAAGTCTGAGTCCGCCGCAGAAAGTTGATGGCTTTTGTATTGTAGTTGTTGGTCAGCATGCCGATGTTGCGGTGGTTGTTGTCGTAAAAATACTGCAGGGCCGAGAGGATTCCCTGTTCCGCGTTGGAGTTGACGCGATAGACTCCTTCGAGCGGATAACTGTAGTTGTTGATGCAGACGAGCGGGACAGCATGACTGCGGTTCCAGACTTTTTCGAGTCCCTGGGAGTAAATCAGAGAGATCGCGCCGCAGATGGGGATGGAGTCGAGAAGCGGCAGGTCGTTGATGTGAAGTGCAAGCGGATGATATTTGCGGTTTGAGAGCTGATTCAGCAGTTCTCCGAGAATGAGTTTCGCATAGCTGTGAATATCATTTTCCTGGAGCAGAATGGCGACGGTCCGGAGTTCTTCCGGCAGATACCCTGCGTTTTGCGCCGCTTTCAGAACCTGGGCGCGGATTCGCGGAGACACCGGCGCGGACCCGCTGAGCACGCGCGATACCGTTGCCGGCGAAACTCCGGCCTCTTTTGCGATGACTCGAACCGTTGCTTTCATATTTCCTCCCTGCTGCGTTCCGGATAATATAGCGTCCGTTTCATTTGTTTCAAGCGCCCTTCGGGTCTTTCCGGCGACTGGAGGGAGGAACCATATACATGAGGGGCGGACTTCCCGCACAGCTTCACTGAATGCGGAAGTCCATTTCAATTTTACTTCCCGGTTTCCACGCGGAACGGTGCGGCGGGAAGTCCGTTCGCTCCGCGCAGGTTTGCTTCCGAGGGATTGTCGCTCCAGGCATAATAGAGTGTAAACGGTTTGGGGGATGTCAGGTTCAAATGAACCGTTCTGCCGGATACTGTGCCGGTCAGGATTTCGCGTTTCCCATCCGCATACAGTGCATGAAATCCGCGGAGTTCTCCCTCGGAGCGGAGCCCGCCGGAACAGTGACGGAAGGTAACTTCCAGTATATTTCCGTTTCGCTTGCAGTGCGAGAAAACCGGACCGCATCCATCGCCGGAACGTCCGTATGCCTGTACGAGTGCCGCTGCTGCAAGACGTTCCCCGACCTCGCGTTTGCGGGCAGGGTGGATATTCGCGGATTCACCAAGATCAAGCGCGGTTGCGCAGAGATTCTCTTCCGCCGCACGAAGCTGAGCGAAGCGGATGCGCGCCCATTCGGATGACGGATCGAACGGCGAAGGTTCATGGTATCCCGCAAGCAGAACCTGAATGACCGGGAGACGCGGATTTTCAAACAGGTTCCGCCAGTCGGCAATCAGATTCTTCATCAGCCCTTCATAGTCGGTTGGAATTCCGGTGTTGGATTCGCCCTGATAGAAAATCACGCCGCGCAGAGAGAGACCCGCAAGCGGACGGATCATGTTTTCGAACAGAATGGAGGGAGAACACGGATTGCCCCGTCCGTATGTGCGCAGCGCAAGCGTGTTTCCGATATCGCATTCAACTTCGTATTTCCAGAGCCCTGCCAGCGGAACCGCTTTTTCCGGTTCTCCGGCGGGGAACAGACGCATTCTGGCGCTTGGACCATGCAGTCCGCCATCGTAGATGAAGGAGTAATTCCGCACAGCAATAACCGCGTTTTCATCTGCGGTCAGCGAGGCCGGAACCGGATACGAGCGGATGAGCGCATAGACGTTGGAATCGACTCCGGTTCCGGTACGTCCGACTTCCGTCCCGTTGAAATAGGTGACGTCGTGCTTGTCCGCCGCGCCGATTTCGAGTGTCAGCGCCCGTCCGCGCCATTCCGCGGGAAGTTTGATGGTGCGGCGGAACCAGAGAACCCCGTTTGAACGGAAGCCGAACGTCTTCCACAATCCCGGCAGTTCCGCCGTTTGCCATGCGGAGTCATCAAAGGCAGGATGCGCCCAGTCCTGCGCGCGTTTCCTGTCGGCGGGCGGGTTCTGCTCCAGCTCCTTCAGACGCGCCAAAACCGGGTCGAATGCGCGCGCTTTGGCTCCGGAGTTGTCGTTGATCAGCGTCTCCCAGACTTCCGGACGCGAGGCGGCTTCATCGTATTCCGCGAGCATTTTTGCCGTTTCGGGGTACTGAAGCAGACTTGCGCGCGTGCTCCATGCCTCCAGATTTGTCGCGCCCCAGTTGGAGCTGATGATTCCGACGGGAACATTCAGTTCCGCAGACAGTTTTGCCGCAAAGAAAAAGCCGACAGCCGACCAGTTGCCGATTGTTTCCGGCGTTGGAATGCTCCAGCTCCCGGTGATTTCGTCGCGTCCGCCCGTTTCCGCGCATTTCCCGACATTCAGCATCCGGATTTTCGGGGTTGATTTTAGCAGAGCCTGCGCTTCCGCGAGACGTTCCGGCAGTTCGCGCAGGGGCAGTTCCATGTTGGATTGTCCTCCGGCAAGCCAGACTTCGCCGAAGAGGAGGTTTTCGGCTGTGACCGTTTTTCCGCTGCGCATCTCCTTCACTGTGAGCGTCTGGGGGAGCGTTGAGCCGGGCTGAGGCGGAAAACGGAGGGTGAATCTGCCGCTCTCATCCGAACGCGCGGCAGCGGTGCTTGTCCCGATGGTTCCGTGAACAATCCGGTATGGCGCCGTGCATCCGCGAATGCTGAGCGGACGCTCCCTCTGCAGAACCGCATGATCGCGGAACTGCGGGGAAAGGGTGAGGGGAATCTGTTCCGTAAGCATCTTTTCCTCTCCTTTTGAAAGGAACGGACGGGGCGGCGGATTGCTTCGCCGTCCCGTCGTAATTAGTGCAGATGTTGTGTTATCTGTCAATTTTTTTTTTGAACATCTGTTCCGTTGCGGAGAATTTCGTATGCGAAGATTGCGGTCTTCTCCGGACCCGCATCAACGGCCGCATGAAATTTGAGTACTCCGTTGACCGCCTTGAGCTGTTTCGAGAAGATGATCTTCCCCGCGGCGTCCAGCGCATTGACCGTGAATTCCCCGTCGCCCGCTTTCAGCTCGATATCCGCTTTTGCTCGGTAGGCAAGGTAGGGACGGAAGGTTCCGTAGTTGTAAATCACAAGCGATTCTCCCATTGCGGAAATCTTCTGATTCCGTCCGTGAATGCGTGAGAGATGCAGAAGCAGAATTCGCTTGCTTTCGGTGAACGGAACGTTGTCGGTCGCGCCTGCGAAAACTGTGCAGTTGGTGTTGCTGTTCGTGACCTTCAGCGCTTTGCCCTCGACGTTGACTCCGGCTTTCGGAATGACAACGGCTTCGCTCTTCGGAGTCATGACTTTCATGACTCCGGTCTTTGTGTCGGCGAAAACCTGTCCGTCTTCGCTGCTGTAGCGTCCGTCAGCCGGAGCCTTGAGTTCCTGCGGTTCGTTGCCGTTGCGGAAGAGCGCGATGGGGTATTCGTCCTTGCCGGGTTTCGCGCCCGGTGCGGCGACGTTGGTTCCGATCTGTGCGGAGAGCGCATAGCGGACCGCCGCGTGCGGAGCAAAGCTCTTTGCGCGGGTTGCCCACTCCATGAACATGGTGGAGACCGGGTCCTTCCAGAAGTCGGAGGGGATGGTCAGAATGATGCGTTTTGCCGCCGGTTTGACATCACCGCGTACCCAGAACATGTGGAGCATGAGTTCGGAGAGGGAGGTGATCGGGGAGAAGAAGGTTGAGAACGGACTGAGATGTCCCGAATCCCATTCGTATTTTCTCTGATAGTAGGGACCGAGACGCACGATTTCATCCCAGTCCTGAATAGCCGCGATCGCTCCGGTTACGGCTCCGCCTTCGGCCATGTACTGGTTCGGATGACAGAAGTTGAACTCCGTAATCACAAACGGTTTGCCGAACTGACGGGTGGCCGCCTGTTCTTCAAGAAGCGGAATGAACGCATCCTTGATGATGCTCCGGTTGTGATAGAGCTGCGGCCATGAGAACTGACCTTTCCGGAAAGTGGGGTGGTCGTAGTAGAAATGGTTGTCCACAAAGTCATAGGGTTCGCGGACAAGAGCCATCGGGAGGTGGTTGCGGTTGTTGGTGTCGGCGAGGGGAACATTGACGCCGATTCCACGCAGATAGTTTTTCATATCCGCATAAAACTCGTGCTGCACATCCACGGCGAAACGCAGGAACTTCGATTTGTCCGGCATCTCTTCGGAGAGTCCGTTTCTGCGGCACCACGCCTTGTAAACCGGTTCTGCAACCGCCTGGCGGCGCGGATTGGGATTCGGCAGGAACAGCGTCGGATCCGTATGAACCAGCGTTCCCTCGTTGACCAGCGTCAGCATGGTGAGGACCGGATCATCCTTCAGCGCAAGTCCGGTGTAGGGGTTGACCGTGCAGAGAATCTGCCTGGCGAAATCCTTCATATTGTCGCGGACGTCTTTGCGGAAAAGAACATCGAATTTTCCGTCATGAGAACTTGTATACGGATACGGAAAGCCGGAAATGCGTTCACCGAAAATATCCATGGTGATGTACATGCCGCGCTCTTTCGCTTTTGCTATCAGATAGAAGAAGTGATCCAGCTCTTCCGGAAGAATCTGCGGAAGTTTGGAGACTCCCTTCTTTGTCATCATTTCATCGAAGCGGTGCAGACGGATCATATTGTATCCGATTGCGGAGACGCGGTTCAGGAGACGGTCGACAAGTTCCTTGCTCTGAAGCAGCGCCATGTCGTTGTTGATGCTGATTCCGTGGAACCGGACCTTTTGCCCCGGACGTTTTTCAAATTCAAAATGTCCGTTGCGGATGACTGTGCGGCCGTATTTTCCCGCGGGCGCGTCAAGCATCCATGAGAAATCGAGCGGTCCTCCGGGAATGCGATCGTAGGAGAACTCGTACGGTCTCCAGCTGCGCCCCTCTTTGATGACGAGCGGGGTTTCCATATTGTTGCCGACGGGGAAGGGAATGTCACCGGCCGTTCCGGTTGCCGCGACGACGAGCCAGACGATTCCGCCGGAACTGCGGAATGCAATCTTTTCAATCGGCTTGTTCTGCACTTTGAAGCGGGTCAGGAAGAGAGACACGAGCGCGCCCGGAGTCTGGCCGCGCCAGACGATTGTTGCGTTGGGGAAGTTTTCGATTCCGCCCCACCAGTTCGCCACATCGCGGCGGTTGCGCACCTCGAACGAATCTTTCGTTCCGTCTTGATAGAGCACATCGACGCAGCCAGCCGTGTCGCCGAGACAGTATGCGCCCGTGTGGAGCAGATTCAGATAATCAAATTGGGCTCCGTTGACCGGAACTTCTGCGAATTTTGCCAAATACATCCGGTCCGGTCCGCTCATGGCGAGAACCGATTTTCCCTGATTTTTCGCAGGGGTTACCGTATCGAAAACCACATTTCCGTAGCGTTGGTCTGCTCCGGGCTTGAAGGTGCGCAGATCGTTGTTCGGTCCCTGATCGGTCCAGCCGCCCTTTCTGTCGTCTGCTGTCTCGTCGGCAAATCCCATATTGAATGCCTTGCGCAAATCAAGTTTCACATTTTTGTACGGAAGGAATTCGATTTTCATGGAGCAGTCGATCTCTTTCCGCGCGCCGTCGGCAAAATAGACGACGATGTTTCCGACGTCTTTGTGCCATTTGTTGATCATGACTCTGTTCCCGGGAACCGTGAAACGGAAGAATCCCTGCATCGCGGGAATGGTGAAGGAGCGGATTCTGCGTGCATCCGGAGAACTCCAGAGCCAGCCGGCTCCGCGTTCCGGACTGATCGTGAATTCTCGTTTCCCGCCGTCGTCGTATTCAAACCGGATTTTTCTTCCGAGCAGCGGCTGTCCCAGCCGGAGGGAGATATAAGATTCTCTGACCTTCTGTTTCGTATCGGATTTCAGATTCACGGAATAGAGAATTTCCGCGGGTGAGTTGATTTCAACCTTGCCTTCGCAGTTGAACGGCCGTTTCTCTTTTGTGATGGTGACAGGTCCCGCAAAGCGGACCGCGTTTTTCTCCCGCCGGATTGCGGAGGCGGGCAGGGTTGCGCCGGAGCAGTTGATGACAATCCAGTCATCCTGTTTGGTCGGGCGTCCGTCCGCAAAGTTGTCGGCGGTGTAGCTTACCCGGCTGATGATTTCGATTCCGGATCCGTTTTTCGGATCCACGCTTGCCCACGGGGTGAGACGCTCCACGCCGATGAGGGGGAGCGCCGCAAGAGCCGCAAGGCTGCTGCAGAGCAGTTTCAGCATAGTGTTTTCCTTTTTTTGTTAGAATGTAAGCCGGTTGTAGTTCCGGTCGATACAGTATCCTTCGCCGTTGTACTGGACCTTTATTTGCGCCTTCCCGGCGGTCTGGACGCTCCCGTCGAGCATCAGGAAATTGGCCCGTTGCGAATGGCGGATATGAACGGAAGCTTCATTGCCAAAAGTGAGATAGACGGCGCACTGACGGTACGGGGAAAAACGGATGGACAGATTGTCTCCGATCCAGATCGTTCTGCTCGGACTTCCGTAGACGATCCAGTTTACGTTCTGCTGACGGCATACGGATGTTTTCTTTGCATATTTCCAGGAGTTTTCGTCATCGTAAGAGCCGCCGTATCCGCCGAGGTTGACATTCATTCCGTATGCTTGTTCATTAAAACTTGTTTCTGTGACGATCGGCTGCGTCGGGCACTGCATGATTTTATACGGAACGGGATCTTTCCAGTGTGTTTCCGTCCCTTTTTTCTGAGCGTAGCCGAGCATGACCAGTGTTTGCGGCCAGTTGCGCAGAGCACCGTTTACCCGGTTCCCGTACGGTTTCAGCATCCAGTCTTCGTTGTCGTTTGTGTAGAATTCCAGCATGAGTCCGCTCTGCTTGAGATTCCCCGTGCAGGTGATTGCGCGCGCTTTTTCCCGCGCTGCATTCAGGGCCGGAAGAAGCATGCCTGCGAGAATTGCGATGATGGCAATTACCACAAGGAGCTCTATAAGGGTGAACTGTCTGGATTTCCCCTTGTAACGGGAAATGCTTCGTTGTGTTGGATTAGGTTTCATGGTGTGGCCTGCCTTTCTTTTTTATTCCGTTGAATCAAGTCGTTTATTATGGATATGAAATATGAACCGGAACATTGCATTTCATATTTCATATCTCATATTTTAGGTTTTATTTTGCCTTGACGAGACATTTGACCGTATAGGTCTTGCCTGCTTCAACATTCAATCCGAGGAATACGGGATTGTCGTGGTTTACAAGAACCGCTGGCGTCATGTCTTTGCCGGCGTTCTGGAGATACTGCGCTTTTTCTCCGAGGATAAATTCGTTCGGAACCTGCTTGTTGTTTTTTGCTTTCCAGCGCCAGAACTGCTTGAAGTCGCCGTTTTTCACCAGTTTCCCATTGACGGAAATTCTGTTGACCAGAACCCATCCGCGGTTTTCCGGCTTCTGTGACCACTGTCCTTTTACCGCAATGCTGATTGAACCGGAGACGGAAGGAGTGAAGGAAAATTCATATTCTTTCCATTCTGTGCTGGAAAGTTTTGTTTTGCCCGTTGCATAGATGAGCTCTCTCTGGGCTTCGCCGTTGCGCATGGGATTTTCGGCTTTTACGGAGTCGTTGCTTCCCGGCATAAGTTCGATGTGATTTTTGCGTCCGTCAAGATCTGTGCGGAAAAACGAATCCGCCGCCTGGACCATGACAAATGCCGCTGTTGCGAGCGCCGCTGTCATCAAATACTTCATTTTATGCTCCTTTTAACGTTTTTTTGTTTTAGAACAATGTAGATTAATGATGCTGATTGTTCCTTTTGAGAGTAATATATTGCACTGAAATTTAAAAGTCAAGTGTTTTTTTTAAATTTCTTAAAAAAAACATTTTTATGTTCTATTTTGTTGTTCTATATTATTCTATATGCTTGCTGGCTATAATATAGATTTTTTGTTGAATTTCGCTTGACAAAGCGGATTGTATGTTATAAATTAAAGGGGAACAAAGAAGAACAATCTGTAAAGAGGTTTGCAGGATGAAAAATAAGAAGATGTTTGGCGGAGTTCCCGCCGTTACGGAAGATTTGCGCAGGCGGATTGGGCAGGGTGACTGGAAGACCGGGGAACGGATGCCCTCATCCCGGGAACTCGCGGAGACCTACGGCGTTTCGCTGGGAACAGTTTCCCGCGCAATCGCAATTCTCAAAAACGAGGGACTCCTTTCTGCCGCCAGCGGAAGCGGAATTTATCTTACATCGAAATATTCCGCCTCGATCAGGACGGAACGCCTTACCTTTGCAATCCTTGTCGACCAGTGGCGTTTCAAGTGCGTTTCACCCAGCGAACTGATTCAGAATTATCTGCTGAATCTGTTCAATGACCTGATTCTCGGAATTCAGAAGCGCAGTTCGGAACTCAAAATCACCACGACGCTTCACCTGATTCCCGACGACGCTTACGCAAAAGAAAAAGAGTACCGTGCGTTTCTGGAATCCGCGGTGAAAGGTGCGGACGGTGTGCTTGCCGTCAATGCAGACTGCTTCCAGAAAATCGCGGACGTTGTCCAGGTTCCCCTCGTTTTCCTCAACTGCGGCGCGTATACGAAAGAGTATTACAATTACAATGTCATTCTTCCCGATTTCTACATCAGCACCTGTGCTGTGACGGAACACCTGGTTCAGCGCGGCTACCGGAAAATCGGTTTTGTCGGTTCGCTGGATGAGCATCTGCAGACCTACGCGCTTCGCCGGAATGGTTTTCTTGACACCCTTCACGCAAGCGGACTTGAACTGAATCCGGCGCATCATTTCCGCGTTGCGGAAAATTTCTATGACATGTGTGAAATCGCGGACAAGATTTTCAACCTTCCGAAACGGGAGCGTCCGGATGCGCTTTTCTGCGTCAGCGACCTTCGCGCGCTTGCTCTCCAGGAAAGTTTCCGCCGCAAGGGAATCAAAGTTCCCGATGAGATCGCCCTTGCCGGATTCGACGGCTCCGAGTCCGCTGTCCGGAACCGTCTGACCTCTGCGGCGCAGCCGCTTCTTGAGATGGGAATCCGCGGCATCGACACTCTCGTCATGCTCCTTCAGAATCCCGGAACCGGACCCGTCTTCCAGATGATGAACTGTCCGACTTTCATCGGTGAAACGACCTGAGATTTTGTATGAAACAATATTATTTCCCTCCCTCCGGCGACTGCGGTGCCGCGTTTGCCGCCCGTCTTGCGGAAATGGAACCGGATTCCATTCTGAATCTTCAGTCCGGACGCTATGTTTTCCGGAAAAAAGACGCGGCAGCGTTTCCTTTTGCTGTCAGCAACGCCAATGCGGATGACGGAACGCTGTTTGAGCGTCATGCGGCTGTTCTTCTGCGCGGAATGCGGAACATTGTCATTGACGGACACGGCGCGGAATTCTGGTTTGAGGGGGATGTCTCCCCGATTTTTCTGCTGAATTGTGAATCGGTTGTCCTGCGCGGTTTTTCCGTGCACTTTTTCTGTCCACGCGTTTCTGAAATGCAGCTGGTCCGGAAGGAGGGATGTTGTGCGGAATTTCTCGCTTCGGCGGATTCTCCGTTCATTATCCGGGAGAACCGTCTTTTCTGGCTGGATCCGGATGGTGTTCCGGAAGCTCCGGAAACGGTGATTGCACAGAGCGCTTCCGCAGAAGGACTCCGCAATCTGCGGAGCAACTTCAACCCGGTCCGTGCCGCGCTTTCTGCGGAACGAGTCGGCGAACGCGGAATTCTGTTGAATTTTGAATCTCCCTTTCCCGGAATGGCGGGGGATGTGTGGCAGTTCCGGAATCCCGCACGGAATGAGGTCGGAATACTGATTGACCATTGTTCGGACATCACGCTGGAATCGCTGACGCTTCGCTTTACCCCCGGACTTGGAATCATCGCGCAGATGTCTGCCGGACTTGAGTTCCGGAAGCTGATTCATGAGCCTGAACCGTGGCGCATCTGCGCCGCGTTCGCCGATTGCATTCATATTTCCTCCTGCCGCGGCAGATTCGTGCTGGCGGAAAGCCGGTTCTGCGGGGCGCAGGATGATCCGCTCAATATCCACGGAACTTATCTGAAGCTGGAGCGTCAGGAAGGTCCCGATATTTTTCTCCGCTTTATGCAGCCGGAAACCTGGGGAATTCTTCCGTTTGAACCGGATGACCGCGTGGCGCTGGTTGATGGACATTCTCTCGTCCGTCTGGAATTCCGCACGGTGAAGGCGGCTGAGCTGGAAGGGAGTCATGGCGTGCATCTGACGCTTTCCGAGCCATTTGCGGATCTGCCGGAATATGCGGTGATTGAAAACATGAGCGCATACCCGGATGCGGAAATTCATGATTGCCGTTTTGCCGGTTATCCGACGCGCGGAATCCTGCTCACCTCCGCCGGAAAATGTGCGATCCGGCGGAATACATTCATTCATGCTTCCGGTTCTCCGGTCATCTACATTTCCGGCGACGCCGGATCATGGTTCGAATCGGGCGGGGTGACGGATCTGGAAATCAGCGGCAATGAGTTCCGCGGCTCCGGATGCTCGGTCATTGAGATCGTGCCGGAAACCGCGGCAGGTTCATCGGAAACCGTTCACCGGAACATCCGCATTCACGGGAACCGTTTTCCGGATTGCGCGTCTCCGTTTCTCCGCGTGCGGAACACGGAGAATTTGTTGTGCGATATTCCCCCGGCTTTCATCAGCGGAAGCCGGGGAAAGTGAGCTTAAACCGTTTCGATTTTGATTACACGGACGACCGTGTGACTGCCGAACGGATAGCCGGTGCAGCGGAAGGTCGCCATGCCGGCTTCCAGATTCTGCGAAATCTGAATCTCCTCGCCGTTGTCCATCCATCTGGCGGAGACGATTTTCCGCGAGAATCCGTCGACGGCGCGTGAACCGATTCCGGCGATGTTCACGGTGACGTTGGCGTTGCCGTGAATGCCGAGTCCGAACACAAAATAGTAGAACGTGTTGCCGTTCTGCAGAAGAACGTCGCGCCCCTGGCATTTTACTTCAGAGACGGTTTTTGTGTCATAGACAGATTCTCCGTAAATGGAAATCCAGCGTCCGACGATCTCCAGAACGGAACGTTCGTATGCGGGGATTCCGCCCTGCGCTTCAGGGCCGATATCCAGCAGGAGATTCGCTCCGCAGCCGCGGCTGTGACAGAGAAGTTCGATGATCTCCGCCGGGGATTTGAAGTTGAAATCGTTCTTTGCGACTCCCCAGTGACAGTTCATCGGCTGGCAGACTTCGGCTGCGGCATACTTCGCAAAGCCGTCGCGCTTCAGCGGACGCGCCGCCTGATTTTCGAATGTGACGGCGTCGACTTCCGGATGTCCGACTTCGCCGGGACGGTGCACGCCCGTGTTGTCGACGATGATCGCTTCGGGCTGATGCTTGCGGATTGTTCCGTAGAGGCGGTCCAGTTTCCAGTCTGCGTCGCGTCGCGACCAGTTGCCGTCGAACCAGAATCCTCCGACTTTCCCGTAGTTTCTGCAGAGAATTTCCACGGAATCGCGGAGATAATCCAGATATTCGTTGAATTCATCAAGCTCCAGTTCGTTGGTTTTTTTGTTCCGCCAGAACCAGTCGAGCGTGGTGTGGTAGAAGAAGGGGACGATGTCATACTTGCGGCAGGCGTCGACGAATTCGCGGACCAGATCACGCTTCGCGGGGGAGTGCGGGGCGTCGAATTCATTCAGTCCGCAGGTGTCGTAGAGGGAAAATCCCTCGTGATGACGCGTCGTCAGAACGATGTAGCGCATTCCCGCCGATTTTGCGAGCCGCGCCAGAGCCTCAGCATCGAAATCTTTTGCCGTGAAGGCATCTTTCAGTTTCTGATATTCTGCGGGCGGAATGCGGCGGTTGGACTGCACCCACTCCGCGCTGCCGAGCTGGGAATAAAGTCCGAAGTGGATGAACATGCCGAATCCGAGCTTTTCAAAAGCCGCGATCCGGGGAAGCGGTTCCGGTACTGCCATGATATGAATCCTTGTTTTAGATTTGAATGGTTTGATCGCCAGTGATGTCCGCCGGAATATGGCGGAACTCTGAAGCTCCGCGCCGGATGCGCAGGTTCAGAACGGCGTTGCGGTAATGGAGACCGTCAAGGCGGATCTCTTCGCAGCCGCCGGGAAAAACGGGGGAGAGCGTGAGCCCGTCTTCATCCGCATGAAGTCCGAGGAAGGAGCGCAGAACCATGTGAACGAACCCCGTCGCCGCCCAGGTCTGCCGGGGACACGACGCCCATTCGACGACGCCTTTTTCCGTTCCTTTTTCCTGAATTCCTCCGTAGGGAAGCCCCGTATCCGGATGATAGACTTCATGGAACATTTTATCGCGGAAGGCCTTTTCCGCGAGCAGTTCCGTTTCGTGGAACGCCTGCTCCCGTTCGCCGCATGCGGTCAGCGCGGAGCACCATGCGGCGTTCACCTGCGGCCAGATCACGCCGGAATGACGCGCGTACACGCCGGGCGTTCCCGCATAACGTTCCATCTGCGGCCAGACGCAGGGGATTCCGTGAGGGGCGGTGTGAACATTTTTAATCAGCGCACTCCGTTCCTTTTCCGGGACAATGCCGGACAGAAGCGCGAACGCGTGTCCGAGTCCCTCCTGACGCTCCGGGTTCGGATCGTCTGCATCCAGCAGGTAGCGGTAAGTCCCGGTCGCCGGATTGCGGAAACGCCGGTTGACCGCATCCTTCAGAGTCTGAGCGGATTCCTGATGTGCGGGCCGCTTGCCGAGAATTCCGCGGAAGCGGTCGGCGATCCGGTATGCCGCATAGTAAAGCGCATTTGTCGAAAGCGCTTTCATCGGAAGTCCGGTTCCGGCCGGAGCGGTTTTCGCTCCCGGCGGAGGCGATGAAAGGTAATCCATGATTCCGCTTCCGCGTTTCATGGAAACAAAGCAATCCGGATACGCCGCCACTCCGTCCTGAAAACAGGCTCCGCCGCGGAAGAGTCCATCCGCCGGATCCAGTTCGCGCGCTTCGGCTTCCGCCAGAGTGTTTTCGATTGCCTCCAGTGCGAGGTTTGCGAATCCGGGAGCATCGTTCCAGAGCTGATACTGCCACGCGCCGACCGCCCAGATGATCTTGTCCCAGTACTCCCCGCCGATACGGAGACCTCCGTGTTCATCTTTTTCGAGAACTGCGAGGAGTGTGTTGTACGAAACTTCCGGAGCGAGGAATCCGCCGTACCAGACATTGAACGCGGCGTCCCGTGTCCAGGGCGAGGAGTAAGACTTCCCGGCGATGAAGACGGATTCTGCTTCGGGGAGTAAACCTCCGCGGAAGAGTGCGATGTTGCCGGCGACATCTCCGCATGCGATCTGAAACGCCTGGTCGATTTTTTGCAGACCGCACGAAAATTGCGGAAGACAGAGATTCATTGTTTTTCCTTTCCGTTTGTGCCGGGCTCGTAACTCCGGCTCCATGTCATGCTTTCGCCCGGACGCAGAAAAATGCGGGTGAAGATTTCCGGGCAGACGTAGTTTGTATTGCAGAAGTAAGCCGCAGAGACGATCGGACCCGTTTCAAGAACGGCGAGGCTTTTCCCGTCCGGAAAATGGACGCGGACCCGGACTGAAGAGCGCGGTTCAATTTCACCCTGTCCGAAAAACTGGCGGTTCTCTTTCATAATCAGCCGATTTCCGTCGACCTGATACGGCGGAACCGGCGTCCGTTCACCCGGAATGAACTGCGCCGGAAAAGGCCATTCGATGACGGTTCCGTCGGGGAGGCGTCCGTCCAGGGCGATGAAGTTATGGGCATACTGGAGATTGTCGATTGTTTTGCTTCCGGTGTTCTTCAGCGCATAGTCCAGATGCAGGACCGGACGCTTTTCGTCCAGACGGATTCTTTTTGTGTAATCGTATGCGTATCCGTTCCATTCCGGAATGCTCTGACGGAAGGTCAGGGCAAGCGGTTCGCGCTGAAGGGTCCAGTCAAAACGCTTGAGACGGGCATATTTTTTGAACATGAAATATTTTTCGTCTTTGACCCCCTGATAGATTCCGTTTCCGGGTTTGAGAAACTGTGCGGTCTCCGGAATCATGACGGGAAACTTGAAGTCCTCGGCGTTGCCGCAGACATGGTCGTGCCACTCCGGATTGCGCTTTCCTTCGTAATTCCGTCCGAAATAGTTGTGTCCCCTGTAAACGAGTTTCAGAATGAATCCCGCGCTTTCAAAGCGGGCGCCCCGGTAATAACCGGAATCCGGAGCGACGACATGGACCCGCAGAGAACCGTTGTCCAGAACAATCGTCTCCGGTTCCCTTGGCGGGAGAAGCGCGAGGACGCCGAACACCAGAAGCGCGAACGCTCCGGCAGCCGTTATCGAGAGGAAAATGATTTTTCTTGTGCGCGTCACCGGATGGCTCCGTATGTTTCGTATTCAACTCCTGTGTTGAGGAAGGAGAAGACGGAGCCGTCGGCGCGGCTGAGAACTTCATTGCGGTCGTGTTTTTCGGAACCGTAATACTTCGGCGGATCGGAGAAAATGCAGGTCAGATGATTAATGTCTCCGTAATTATAACCGGATTTTCCGTCTTTCCAGATTTTCGAACAGAAAACGAGGGCGGCTCCGTTTGCAAGCTTTGCGAGACGGTTCGTGCAGTTCTGGTCGCCGGTTTTTTCTGTGTCGGTATACCCCCAGGTGTACTTGGCTCTTGACATTCCCCAGCCCCATGCGTTTGCGTAGGCATGCGTGCTTCCGTAAGTCGTGTAGATTCCTCCGACCGAGGAGAAAAGGGTTCCGTCATCAAATTTTGTCTCTCCGCGGAAGCCGGGGCAGAACATGATTGTGTTCATCGCCGCCGGCCGGTTGACAGATTTGAACCCGAGGTAAGTGTCAAGAAAACCTTTGTTAAGCGCGTCGACCGCATTGACCTGCATGGGCAGATAATCGCCGTTGTCACCCGCGTACTGAATCAGCACCAGCGTAATCTGGCGGACGTTGCTTTTGCAGGAGATGAATCTTGCTTTGGAACGAGCCTTGTTGAGCGCCGGAAGCAGCATGCCGGCTAGGATTGCGATGATCGCAACGACGACGAGCATTTCTACAAGAGTGAAACGCTTTCTTCCATGATTCTGTCTGTTCATAAAAAGTCCCTTTCTGATTTCGTGGTTTTCCCGTTGTTCCTAATTTAATGCGCGGCGGAAAACCATGCAATGCAGGAATTGCGGAAAGAGTTAATAATTTCTGAAAAAAGTTCGCATTTTCAAAAACGCCCTTCATTTCAATGAAACCGGAATGCGGATTCTGGCGGTTGTTCCTGGAATGAAACAGGAGTGTCCTTCCCAGCAGACCGATCCGGAAACAAGGAACGTTCCGTTCCGGAAGAAATCTTCCGCTCCGACTTTCCGCAGGTCCAGAGAGAAACGCCAGGCGGAAATTTCCGATTCGGGGAAATAATGAATTTCCAGCGTGGAATCGACGAATTCGCGCCGTCCTTTCAGAAAGCCTGAACTTCCGCGCCGCAGAAACACTTCGTTTCCGAACCGCGTCTGCGCGAGCGAGTAGTCGCGGTAAAACGAATGGTCCGCCGATTCGAGAATCAGCATCAGATGCGACTCCAGAAACACCGCTTCATTCGTCTGCGTCTGCCGGAACGGAATCCGATGCAGAAACAACGTGAAAATCAGCATATCCTGATACCGGTGGAAGAACATGCGCACCGTTTTTCCAGGTTCCGCCTCAAACAGAACGCCGTTCCCGGAAAGCAGATCCGGAACGGGGAAGTCCGCTGTCTGACAGGTTGACGATTTGGCGTCCGCCGGTTTGACGGGCAGCAGTTCCAGCATCTCTTCCGTGAGCGTGACGGAGGGATCGAGGAAGAACCTGTGTGCAGTCTCTCCCGCCGCAAGTCCGCTCCGGAACGGATGAATGGAATCCGGCGGAGAGAAATCGAACCGGAAAGTCTGATCCGGCGCAAGCGTTTCGACAGGCGAAACTTTTTCATGGAGCGAGCCGTCCGTCTGCTCCGCAGTATACTTCAGCGAAGGAAGTTGAAAAGGCAGTCCTGTCCGGTTTGTGAATTCGAAAATGCCGTTCCGGAAGTAAAGCTGTTCCGGGAAACGGACGGCGGAAGTCAAGGTCTTTCCGTTCCATTTCAAAACGGCTTTGGAGAAGAAGGGGCAGGCGGGGATGAGGCGGGGCTGCAC
>ERZ1034917.12-NODE-12-length-159218-cov-11.251553_pt1 | contig 159218 bp, 127 predicted proteins | sample MGYA00520605_ERZ1034917 | MGnify/ENA primary metagenome ERZ1034917 (study PRJEB33766, sample SAMN09781784) | gut metagenome | biome: gut microbiome | host: Homo sapiens | place: Madagascar | study: EMG produced TPA metagenomics assembly of the PRJNA485056 data... | reverse complement strand
GATTGTTCAAATGTTTCCCCGTTCCTTCTTACTTCAGAGTTCCATGTTCCTCTGTCCTTACTTCGAGGGTGAAAATAAGAATTTTCACCCTCATAGAGCTCCTCATGAGGAAAAGTTGTAAAAGTGGTATTTCATTCCGGCAGCAGGACAGGGCAGGACGTTGCCAGTCCCCTGACCTCACTTCTTCTTTCTCCATTCAATTGCTGAATTGTTCAATTGTTCGATTGTTCAAATGTTTCCCCGTTCCTTCTTACTTCAGAGTTCCATGTTCCTCTGTTCTTACTTCAAGGGTGAAAATAAGAATTTTCACCCTCATAGAGCTCCTCATCGTGGTTGCGATCATCGCGATTCTGGCAGCCATGCTGCTGCCGGCACTCAACGCGGCACGCACCAAGGCAAAATCCATTGCGTGCCTGAATAACCTGAAACAGGCAGGGCAGATCGCCCAGTTTTACATCAATGACAATGACAGCTGGGCATTCGGCCCGCTTGCCGGAGCGATTTACTCCCCTGCCGGCAATGCAAATTATCAAGCCTACGGCACCCTGTTATACAGATACGGCTATATTCCAGGAAAATATTTCGCAGCGGGAGGATATCATGTCGCCAGATATATGACATGCCCGACCGTCAAAGAGCAATCGGGCACCCGTTTGATTCTGCAAGATGGACTGGTCAACAGCCTGTATACTTACGGCATTGCGCAATATGCCTATGACAGCAGCGGAAAAACAATAGTCTATCCTGACAAAACGTTCAAAACCAGCCAGCCGGCTTATTCACGCCCCTCAAATTTTCCATATTTCATGGATTCCGCCAACGGAACCGCCAGTGCAGCCCCTTTCCCCTGGTATACCTGGGATTGCAGGAATACAAACAATGCAAAACCGGCGGGAGTCCATGCAAAACTCTGCAATGTCGCCTTTCTTGACGGCCATGCCGGTGCAAACAGCCGCGGGGAACTGCATTCGAAATACAAGATCGCAAACTTCGCCATCCTCACTTATTGAGAAAAAAGGGGCGCTTCGCAGGCATCCGGACAATACAGCGGAATAAAATTTCGATCACCGGAACGTCGTTCCGCTGTTACAGTTCATGCTGCTGGAGAATTTCAGGAACTTTCTTCTCCAGGTATTCCATCGAATAGGCAAGCGCTTCCTCGGCGGTCTCCGCGGCAAGGGCTTTTTCCGCGATCCGCTCCGCATCGTACATGGAAATATTGCGGATCAAACGGCGGATGTGCCCGATTGACAGGGGAGACATGCTCAACTCCTTGACGCCGAGCCCGATCAGAATCGGAATATAACGCGGGTCTCCCGCGACTTCGCCGCAGACGCCTACCCAGATGCCGTTGCGTTCCGCCGCATCAACAGTCCGCCCGATCAGTTCCAGAACCGCCGGATTGGTCGGGGCATACAGATGCGCAACTTTCTCATTGTTCCGGTCAACCGCAAGCGTATACTGCACAAGGTCATTGGTTCCGATACTGAAGAAATCCACCTTCTTCGCCAGTTTATCCGCAATCAGCGCCGCGGACGGGATTTCGATCATGACCCCGATATCCATGGAGCCGTCAAACTTCATATTGGAATTTTTCAGGTCGGAACGGACCTCATCCAGAAGCTTCAAAAGTTTATTCAGCTCATCCATGCACGAGACCATCGGGAACATCATGCGGATCTTTCCGAAAACTCCGGCGCGGAGAATCGCACGCATCTGGACTTTCAGAATCTCCGGTTTTTCCAGACACAGCCGGATCGCACGCAGTCCCAGAAACGGATTCTGTTCGTGATACGCGCCGAGCGCCTCGCTGAGCTTGTCCCCGCCGAGGTCCAGAGTCCGGATGATCGCCGCCTGGCCGTCCATTGCCGTGGCGACCTTTTTGTAGATCTCAAACTGCTCCTCCTCCGTGGGAAGTGTCGGACGGTTGATGTAAAGATATTCCGTCCGGAACAGCCCGATGCCCGACGCACCGTATTTTTTGATGTCCTCCAGAGAATCGGCATTTTCCACGTTGGCGGCAAGATGAATGCGGTATCCGTCGACGGTCTCCGATTTCAGTTGGGTTTCACGCAGAAGCTCGTTGTAAAGTTTTGCCTTGCGGCTCTCTTTCTGCTCATAAAGTTCAATCGTCTGCTTTTCCGGGTTCAGGATCGCAATTCCGAGAAAACCGTCGATGATCATCCGGTCGCCGTCTTCCACCCGTTCGACGAAGTGGTTCATGCCGACGATTGCGGGAATTCTCATGGAACGTGCCAGAATCGCGCTGTGAGAGGTTTTACTTCCCGACTCCGTGGCGAAAGCAAGCACATTCGTGCGGTCGAGCAGCGCCGTGTCGGAAGGAGTCAGATCCTTTGCGATGATGATACGCGGCCCCGGCAGATGGTCAAGTTTCGGGCGTTCCAGACCGTAAAGATTCGAGAGAATGCGCGCTGCGACATCCTGAACATCGGCGGCGCGTTCGCGCAGATAAGGGTCCGGCACCGCGGAAATCGCCGCAATATATTTCTGCATGGTCTGGGAAAACGCGGCATCGGCATGGATCAGTTTTTTGGAAATCGAGGAGCAGACCTCGTTCATCAGCATTTTGTCATCGACGATCAGGAAATGGGCGTCGAAGATATTGGCTTCATGGGATTCGAGAGAAGTCTGGACACGTGTCCGGAGCTCCTTGATCTCGTCTCTGGTCTTGTCGATCGCCTGACGGAACAAAGCAATTTCGGTATCGACCTGTTCCGGCGCAATACCGGTGATTTTGATGTCTTTGAACAGTGTACGGTGAGACTCCGCAATCAGCATAACCGTCCCGATTGCAATCCCCGGAGATGCAGGAATCCCGTGATAAAGGACTTCCCGCTTTATTTTCTTATCGGGCAACCCCGCTCTGCCGTCACTACTCTTCATCGAATCCTTTCATGATGAGTCCGCCGAGAGCGTGCAGCGCCCGGTCGGCATCCGAACCGCTCGCCACGATCTTCAGTTTCGTCCCGCGGGGCGCCGCAAGCATCAGAAGCCCCATCAGGCTTTTGCCGTCGACTTTATCCCCCGTCGTTTCATTCTGCACGGAGATATCGGCATCGTAACCGGATGCCTCCTGTACAAAAAGGGATGCGGGCCTGGCATGAAGACCGCATGAATTCTTAATTTCAAAACTGCCGCTGACCGTTTTACTCATCTTTTATAAAAATCCCGAAACAACGCCGCCGGCAGGAACAAAACCCCTTGCATTCCTGTCCTTTTGACTTTACAGTACTTTACAGTATCCCGTTTCTGCGGTAATTCAATGCGGAGTAATGCTTATGAGGCAAAGAAAATTCATATTTTTTTCCGGAAGGAGCTTCCGGCTTCTTTCTTTTCTGTTTATTTTCCCGTTCCCGCTGATCGCTTCGAACAGCCTGAAATGCGACTGGTGCAAAAATGCAATCGGTGCAGGAAAGAGTTATTACCGGATCAAAAATAAAAATTATTGTTCACGCTCCTGCGCAGACAAGAGTCTGGAACAGTCCCTCCCGGAATGTTCGGTCTGCGCCAAAAGGATCAAAGGCAGTTACCTGACTTCCAATGATAAAATCTTCTGTTCTCAGAAGTGTTATGAATCCACACTGCCGGAATGCACGGTCTGCGGGAAACGTTCCGCCGCCGGAGCGCTCGCAGCAGACAACTCTTTCTTCGCCTGCCCGGACTGTCTCAGAAAGCCCCGCTGTTTCTCGTGCCAGATTCCGACCGGCGGCAGAAAACTGAACGATGGACGTGTAATCTGCCCAACCTGTTCCAAGACAGCGGTCTACAACGAAAACACCGCGAGAAAACATTTCCAGTCCGTAAGAAACGACCTGAAATACAAACTCGGGCTCGGCACCAGCCATCCTATTCAGTTTTATCTGATCGATCAGGAGACTCTCCACAAAAAATCCCGCAACCAGTCCGATGTCGTGACGGAACAGGGGCTCTTCGAATACCTTGCCGAGCTGGAAAAGGTGGTAACGCGCAATCTGCTGGGGCGCAAGGTTTCCGAAAAAGAGGAAAAAACTTCGGAATTGTTCAATATCTATGTACTGAACGGGCTTCCGAGGGAGCGCATGGAATATGTCATGGCGCATGAACTCGGACATGACTGGCTTGTGACGCATTTCCCCGGAATCCGCGATATGCAGGTCAAGGAAGGCTTTGCCGAATATGTCGGCTGGCTCTACAATAAACTCCACAACCGCGACTATCTGAACAAGCGCATCGAAGCAAACACCGATCCCGTCTATGGGCAGGGCTTCCGGATGATCAAGGACATTGCCGACAAAAAGGGATTTGACGGACTGAAACAATTTCTCAATTCAAAAAGGGAAAGCAGATGAAGAAAATCGGAATTACCGGAGAAAGCGGATTCATCGGAACGGTCCTGCGGGAAACACTGCGCCTGACGGATGCAGTGCATATCCCGTTTCAACGAGAGTTTTTTGGAGACCGGAACGCCATGTGCGGGTTTGTGTCGCAGTGCGACGCCGTTGTGCATCTCGCCGCAGTCAGCCGTTCGCAGGACCCGCAGGCGATGTATGAGACAAATATGCGGCTGACCGCCTGTCTCGCGGACGCGGCGGAACAGTCCCGGAACAAACCGCACATTTATTTCGGCTCCACCACGCACGAAGCAAAAGATACGCTCTACCATGCTTCAAAGCGCGACGGCAGACGTCTGCTGGAAAACAGCGGCGCAAAATACGGCTACGCGGTCACAACACTTTTTATGCCGAATTGTTTCGGCGCCTATGGGCGTCCTTTCTGGAATTCTTTCGTTTCGACTCTCTGCTTCCTGTGTGCCGCCGGAAAAGAGCCGGAAAGGATTTCCGATGATACCGTGGAGCTGATCCATGTCGGAGAACTCTGCCGCAGAATCTGCCGGGCCATTCTCTCCGGTTCTCCTGAAAGCGCCGTTGTGATCCCCGCATCAGCATCTGTCAAAGTTTCTGATATTTACGCTCAGCTCCGCAGCTTCGACGCGGAACTTGCCGCCGGCAGAGTGCCGCACCCGGACTCGAAGTTCGGAATGGAACTTCTTCAGGCTTACTGGTCCTATCTTATGCCGCATCGGCTGGAAAACCTGCAAAGGTAATGATTTCTCAGAAACACCGATACGGAAGCATGACAGTTTTTCCGGGATATCCCAAATATTACAGACAAGTAACGCCATTTTAAAGAGGAAAAGAAGACAAGTTTTCAGAACAAGAGGAAAAGATTCTGAAAAAAAGCGTTCTGCAGCGGATTGCAGCCAATTCTCCGGATGCTACATTGTAATTTCATATCTGTTGCCAGAACCGAAATAGAAGGAGAATATCATGTCTGTCTACATCCGCTGTAAAGTTGAGTCCGGCCTCGTCATTCTGGAAAGTGACGAAAAACTGACGGAGCCGAAAATCGTCACTTTGACGGGTGCCGACACCGATTGCCGTCAGCTTGACTGCATCCGGAAAGACGGCAGGTATCATATCACTTTTGAAGCCTCCTCCCTTGAAAAATGGTCGCCGGACACGCCGGTGCTTTATCAGTTGAAAGCCGGTTCCCTCACAGAACGGTTCGGATTCTGTGAACTCAAAACTTTTTCCAACACTGACGTTCTGCTGAACGGAGAACGCTGTTATCTCCGCGGCTACATCCGCGGAATCGTTGCGCATGAACATCCCAATATGACGGGCGGAACTCTCAAAGACGCCGCCGTCAAAAATATCCGTCAGGCAAAAAAATACGGATTCAACCTCGTTCGTTTCCACAGCACGATACCGACACCGGAATTCGTCGAAGCGGCGGATGAAGAGGGGCTCTTCATTCATATGGAAATCGGTTTCGCCTATGAATATGATGAAAAAGGCGACAAAAAGAGACTTTCCATGGACAATGCAAGCTGGAAAGAGACCATCCTCCGCTACCGCAATCATCCGTCTGTGGCGATTTTCTGCATCGGCAATGAAATGCACAAATCGGGGCATCAGCCCGAAGTACATGCTCTTTACGCGCTCGGCAAGGAGCTTGCCCCCGCAAAGCTCATCATGGACAATTCCGGCTGGGGCGAGTATGACCGTCCGACCGCGGACATTTATTCCCAGCACATCGCCTACTATTTCCCCTTCAAGCACCACGCCGACATGTTTGAAACGGACAACTGCTGGCGCATCAACGGTTCCACTTATGACGAACCGCTCGAAAACGACATTTCAAACGCCGCGGTCACAGCTCATATCCGCAGGGAGGCGGTTCCGCTGAAGCCCGTTATCGCGCACGAGGCGATTCACTATATCGAAATCCCCGATTATGAAGCGCTGAACAGAAAATTTGATGATTTCTGCGCCAGAGTCGGGGAAGACTACCTCAAGGCAAACGGCATCAGGAAACCCCGCTACATGACGGCGCTTCCCGAACTGATCCGCCGCAAGGGGCTCGAAGCAAAAATGCCGGACTATGTCAAAGGCTCCGAATTTTTCAAGAAACTGGCGATCAAGAGGTACCTGGAACAGCTCCGCCATTCCCGTCTCTGCGGATTTGAAATGCTCCAATTTGCCGATACGCTGAAATACGAAAATAAAAACGGCATCGTGGACTGCTTCGATGACGACAAATATATCGACCCTGAATGGATGCGTTCCGTCAACGCCGACGCGATATTGCTGGCGCGGTTTGAAAACGAAGTGTTTTACCATGACACCCCCGTCAACGTCGTGCTGAGCATCTCCAACTTCCTGCCGCAGCCGTATATCAAGGGCGACCTGAAAGTCAGCGTGAACGGCAAAGAGGTCTGGACCGGAAAAAATATCGCGCTCGCAGGCGGGCTTCAGAAACTGGCGGACATCCGGCTCCGTTTCCCGAACTCCGGCAAGGCTGAAAAAATGGAGCTTGCAGCCGAATTCACCGCTCCGGGGCAGACTCTGAAAAATGCTTGGAATTTCTGGCTTTATCCGCAGACACAGATCCGCGTCCTGCCGGAAATGGAACTCAACGATCATGCATTGGAAGAACGGATCAAGGCGCATCATGGGGAAAAGGACGCTTCTCTTGTGCTGACCGATACCCTGACTGACCGGGTGTTCAAGCATCTGGAGGACGGCAAAAACGTAATTCTGTCCTATCATCGCGACAATCCGGGCAACCGGTATTACTGGCCGGGGGCGCTGGAACGTTTCAAACCCTGCATCTGGGACCGCGGCAGCAATCTCGGCGGAGTGATAGATTCGGAGTATCTCCGCAAAGAACTGGCATCCGGCCGTTATTTCGATCTCAACATGCAGGCGCTTCTGGAAGGCAAGTACAAAATCTGCCTTGATGATTTTCCGGTGAAAACCGAGGAATTCATTTTCGGTATCGACAAACCCGTACGCGACCGTATGAAAGGACTGATCCACGGCGTCAAGGACTTCATCCCAGAAGACACCCTGCGGAACTTCTCCCATCTGTTCTCCGTGAAAGTCGGCAAAGGCACTCTGATCGTCTGCACGATAGTCTCCGGCGGACAGTTCTCAAGTCCGGCGTCGGACACGTTCCTTGCCGCTCTGCTGAACGGCGCCACGGAATTTGCAACGGAAAAAGCGATTGAGCCGGCAGTTCTGAAACAATATCTTGCGGATGAAACCGCCAAAGGGGAACGCAGGGAAGATGTCATGAACCATTTCTGGGAAATCGACAACAAGCCTGTCGAAGACACTCTTTTCTGGGAACAGACGGGAATCGACCTGAGTAAACTGCACTGAGTCCATCCAAATTTCTGTGGTGATTAAAATTACAGAAAATCTGTTACGGTCTCGTATCTCCTTCTGCCGTCATACCGCAAAATACTGAAACCGCCGCGGCATATGAGGGAACGGCTGCCCCATATTCCGCGATGGTTGAAAATTATTTGCACCGTGGTAAATCTGTTTTTACCTCTTAAAAATTCGTCTGCTCATTGCCGATTACGCTTTCTTTCTAAAAAAAAACGTCTTTTTCTGCTTGTCTTTTGCTTGAACAGGTATTATTATACAGCTTAAGAGACGCAGAAAAAACGTTTTTGAATTCAGAAAGGAAAGGTTTTCAGTCAGAAAAGAGTTTTTTGCGGAACAGAATGTCTTTTTTCATGTCAAAAAAGAGTCATCCGGTATTTTAAAATAATAACAGAGTTTAAGTTGAAGGGGACGTAGAAACAATGCAGAATGAAAATACAAATCTTACTGCGGTCTTGGAACGGGCGGGGCTGGCTGTAAAACTGTCAATTATCTCATGTGTGCTTTCCGCGGTGCTTTCCATCATTATTCTGCTTACCGGTCCCGTTTACGAATGGGCGGGTTTTGCAACTTTCACCCTCTCCCTGATTCCTTTCACAATTGCTTTCCTCTGTGCATTGATGGCATGGATCCATTCCAAACTGACGGAAAAGGCAATCCGCGACGAAGAAGAAAAAGTCATCCTCCAGAAACGGAAGGAAAGCAAGCTCTCCATTCTCGAAATCTCCGAGGATGTGAGATTTACAGCCGGGCGGAACCTGCTGAATTTTGAAAAATATGTTCCCTCCACCGTCGCCGCTCTGATGACGGTGATTCTGGCTTTCGTGCTGGTCTATCTCTGGAAAGCCCTGATTTTCCGTCCGGAAGACGCCGTCACACTGGCAACAGGAATGCCGAAACAGCCGATCGTGCTGGCGTTCCTCAGTGCGATGTGCGCCGCATTCAGCCTGTTCCTCGGAATCTTTCTTGCCGGACAGTCTCACGTATTGGAATTCCGCTGGCTCCGTCCGGTCGGCGCATGGCTGATGGCCGGCGCTCTCGTGATGTGCTTTACTCTGATTTCCTCTCTGCTGGCTCAGTTTGAATTCCAGCCATGGGACGGATTCTTCTCCAGATTCACTTATTTCGCTCTGGCGGTTCTCTGCGCGGAGCTGCTGCTGAGTTTTATCAGTGAGTTCTACCGGCCGCGGAATCAGATGGAAGACCGCCCCGTCTACGAAAGCCGTCTTCTTTCCCTTTTCACGGAACCCGGCGGCATCATGCGCAATATCGCGGACTCCCTTGATTATCAGTTCGGCTTCAAAGTATCCAGAACGTGGATTTTCGGCTTCTTCGGGCGCGCCATTCTTCCGGCGATTCTCCTGTGGCTCCTTCTGTTCTGGGCATTTACAATCGTTACGGAGGTCGCTCCGGGTGAAGTCGGAATCCGGGAACGGTTCGGCGCGGTTTCCAAAAATAAAGAGACGCTGGACCCCGGAATCTATTTCAAACTCCCGTGGCCGTTTGAGACGATACGCCGGATTCCTATTGACAAAATTCAGGAGGTGGTCGTCGGTTCCCGTTTTGAAAAAGACGGCAAGGTACTGAAACCCGGCGTGGTTCTCTGGACCACGGCCCATGCGGAATCGAATTCTCCGATCAGCACAGGTTTCCTTGTCGCAAATGACATGATCGGCGCCGAAGTAGCCAGCGCAGTTTCGATTCTCGAAATCACGCTTCCCATCAATTACAGAGTCAGAAAAGATCAGGTCTACAACTACGCGTTCAAGTTTGAAAATGTCCAGCGGATGGTCAAAGATGTCAGCGAACAGGAAGCGACGCGTTACTTCGCCAGCACGGACTTCATCAAAGACATGTCCTCCGGCCGCGAGACGATTGTTCAGGCTCTCAAGACACGGATTCAGGCGGAAACCGACCGTCTGGGACTCGGCATCGAAATTGACTGCGTGAATGTGAATGACGCTCATCCGCCGGTCAAGGACGTGGCGCCCGCATTTCAGGATGTCCTTGCCGCGCAGGAACAAGTCAAGACATTGATCTACGAGGCGACGGCGCAGGCGGAGAAAGTGGAAGCCGAAGGCAAGATCAAAAGCATGGAAATCACCAGCAATGCGCAGGCATATTCCTATAACGTATCAACAGTGGCGGAGGCGGACGCGTTCCGTTTCAAGAGTCAGTTGACCGCATATCAGGCGCAGCCGAAACTGTTCCGTCTGCGCACCTATCTGGATTTTCTGGAAATCGACTGCAAGGATTTGCGTAAATACATCATTTCCGCAAATATCCCGTCTCAGATATTCGAGGTGAATATGGAGGAAAATCCGCGCCTTGACCTTCTGAACAGCGGCGATATCAATGAGCTTGGCAAATAAATAATAATTAAAATATTGGAGAACAAAATTATGTCGAAGAGCAGTCCCGAAAAAGTTTCTAAGGTGCCGGTTTACTGGTCCACAATACTTCTCGGCCTTATCGTTGCCGCCGTATTTCTGATGGCGATCTTTACGTATCAGGTTCAGGAAAATGAACGGGCATTGGTAATTACCGTGGGAAAAATCTCCGGTGAACGCGGGCCGGGATTGCATCTGCGGTGGCCTCTCCCTATTCAGGAGATCGTGAAATATGACATACGCCAGCGTTGTTTCGACGGCACCGTCGGCAATCTGGAAGAAACAATGACCGCCGATGAAAAGAACGTAATCGTCGGAATCTATACGATTTACAGCATCAAAGACCTCTCCAAGTTCAAGAATGCGGCAAAGAGCCTGGCATCCGCAGAAGAATATCTCAGCAACCGCATGAGAACGGCAAAAGGCGCGATCGTCGGTAAATACCGTTTCGACCAGATGATCAACACGGACCCGAAGAAGATGAAACTCTCCCAGATGGAAGAGGATATGTATAAGCTGATTGCCCCGGATGTGATGGAGCGTTACGGCATTGAGGTCGTAAAAGTCGGAATCCGCACAATCAGCGTTCCGGAAAAGATCTCCGGCGAAATTGCAAAACGGATGAAAACCGAGCGTGAAACCGCCGCAGTCAGAGTCAAACAGCGCGGAAATGTCGAAGCGGAAAACATCAAGACCAAAGCCAATCAGATGAAGCGTGAGGAAATCACCAAAGCGGAAGCCAAAGCCAAGGAACTGATGGCAGCCGGCGATGCCAAAGCCGCCGAATTCTATTCCGTTTTCAACAAAAACCCCGAACTTGCCGCATTCCTGCGCAAACTGGATTCTCTGAAACGCATTCTCGGCACAAAGACCACATTGATTCTCGATACGGAAGCAACTCCGTTCGATATCTTCAAGATCAAAGTCGGTTCCCTCGAACAGGAAAACGCGCCTAAAAAATAACGGGAAAACGGGGATTGAATACAAATGGAAAATGATAACAGATATCAGAACGCGATGGACACGGCGGACAGCGGGCAGTTCTCTCAGGGAATGCTGGCTGTTTCACGAATGTTCAAAGTGTTTTTTACACTGCTGACGATCGTCATCGGATTGATGGTCGTCTGGTTCTTTACTCTCGGCGGCTTTTTCATCGTGGACTCCACAAAAGAAGCCGTTCTTCTCCTGCAGTTCGGCAAGCTGAAAGAAAAATGCGAGCTCGGCGGAGTTTACTGGAGTTTCCCGTATCCGGTGAGTAAAATCATCAGGGTCCCGAAGACCAACCAGACGATCCGCAGCATGACATTCATGCCTGCCGACCGTACCTCCATCACGGAACGGAAAAATGATCAGAACGGCGCTCCGCCGAACGCCACCCTGACACCGGGAAAAGACGGTTTTCTGCTGACCGGCGACAACAGTATCATTCACACGGAATGGGAACTTGTCTATCAGGTCACGAAACCTGAGATTTATTATGAAAAGTGCCTGACGCCGGAACGTCCTCTCGACCCCGATGAAGTCATGAAAGGACTCGACGGAGAACTGCTCGGCACGCGCGGCGCAACCACCATGATCAAAAATGTTCTGGACGAATGCATCATCAAAGTAACCGCCACATGGGACATCAAGGATATTCTCTACGATAAGACGACCGATTACATCAACGCGGTTGAAGCGCAGTTGGTCAAACAGCTCAATGACATGCAGATCGGAGTCACTGTGGAAAGCCTTGCCCTTCCGGTGAAACGCCCGCCGCTCCAGACCATTGCCGCGTTCGATGAAGCCGCAAGCGCCAGCACACAGGCGACAATTGAGATCGAAACCGCCAAAGCCAAAGCGATCGAAGCCGCCAACAGCGCAAAATCCCAGTCGGCAATGATCATCGCCGACGCGGAATCCTACAAAGCGCGCATTGAAGCGGAAGTCAAGGCTGACATCTCCTATTTTGAAGCAATCCTGAAAGAATACAAAAAGAACCCTGACGCCGTGATGGTCTCGCTTTATTCGACCACTCTCGCGGATGCCATGGCACTCGTGAAAGATAAGTTTATCCTGAGCAAAGTCCCGAATTCAAAACAGGAACTCAGGCTCAAACTTAATCCGGAACCTGTAATCAAGAAAAATGAAGACAAGACAGCGAAGGATCAGAAATAATGAGTGAAACAGCACACAAACACGGTCCCGGATGCGCACATGATCACGCGCATGAACATACTTCCGCATGCGGATGCGGGCATCATCACGAAGCTTCTCCGGAAGAACCGACGCGCTGCATCTCCTGCGGTGCGCCGATCGGAGAAGGCGTGGGGCATGGCAGGTCCATGGGCAGAATCGGATTCGCTGTCGTCGGCGGTTTCCTGATCCTGAACTCCTATCTTTTTCTCTGGCTCCTGCCCGGACAGACATTCGCCGCAGAGCTCTGCGCTTTCATCGGCGCGGTCATTCTGGCATTTCCAATCATCCTGACGGCGGTCAAAGACCTTTGTGAAGGACGCGTCTACATGAATGAACTGGTGGCGCTGGCGATTCTTGCCGCATTCACTTCGGCGGATTTCCGCGAAGCCGGAATCATCGCGTTCTTCCTGCTGGTGACAATCATCATTGAAACTCATACCGCGAGCGGCGCCCAGCGTTCCATTGAGGAGCTGATCCGTCTTGCGCCGGATACCGCACGCAAACTTGTAAACGGTGTCGCCACAGAGGTCAAAGTTTCCGAACTTGTGCTTGGAGATATCATCAACGTCCGTCCCGGAGACAATTTTCCGGTGGACGGCGTAATTGTCAACGGACTCAGTGCGGTCAACCAGGCGTCAATCACCGGCGAATCGCTCCCTGTGGACAAAGCGGTCGGGGATGATGTCTTCGCCGGCACACAGAATCTTTCCGGAAGTGTGGATGTCAAGATCACGAAAGTCGGCAGCGATACCACGCTCGGCAAAGTCAAAGATATGATTCTTGCTGCGGAAAAGAGCAAAACTCCGGTGGTCCGGCTGATCGACAAATATGCGGCATTCTACACACCGACGATTCTGATGCTTGCCATCATCACATGGTGGCTCTCCAATGGAGACATGGAGCGCGTCATCACTCTGCTGGTGATCGCATGTCCGTGCGCGGTGGTTCTTGCAACCCCGACCACGGTTGTCGCCTCGGTGGCTGCGGCTGCGCGCCTCGGCATCCTGGTCAAGAATGTCAGCCATCTCGTGGAGCTTGCCTCCAGAATCCGTGCGTTCGTATTCGATAAGACCGGAACGCTGACAGAGGGACAGCTTGCCGTTGCAAAACTGGGTCCCGTCGACGGCGTGGAACCTGCGGAACTTCTGATGATCGCCTCTTCCATCGAAGCGCACAGCAATCACCCGACAGCCCTTGCGCTTCAGAAACTTGCAAAAGAGGTCGGCATCCAGCCGCAGCAGGTTGCAAACTTCAAGGAAACTCCCGGAACCGGCGTGGAGGGCACCCTGAACGGCAAAGTCACGCTGGTCGGGCGTGCCATCTGGCTGAAAGCGTTCCATATCGCGCTTCCCGAAGCGCAACCGGAGGAATCCACAGGGATGAGCGTGGTTTATGTCGCGCAGGATGGAAAGCTGATCGGCTGGATCGGATTCCGCGATAAAATCCGTTCCGAATCCGCAGAAGCAATCCGCCGCCTGAAAGAACTTGGCATCAGACGTTGCGCAATGGTCACCGGCGACCGGGAAAGCGTTGCCAAAGGCGTTGCCGCCAAACTGAATATCGACGAATTCAAAGGGGACTGTCTTCCGGAAGGAAAAGTCGCCTATATTGAGGATCTGAAAAAGAGCAGTCTGGTTGCGTTTGTAGGAGACGGTGTCAACGACGCGCCGGCACTTGCCGCAGGTGATCTCGGCATCGCAATGGGCGCGATCGGAAGCGACATTGCCATCAACAGCGCCTCGATTGCACTGATGACCAATGATCTGCGCCGTATTCCGATGCTGATCACGCTGGCAAGAAAGTCAAGCACGATCATTCATCAGAACGTTGCTTTCGGCTTCCTGTTTGTGCTGTGCGGCATTGTGCTCTCCGTCTTCGGATGGATGGGACCGATCGCCGCCGCGATGTTCCATACATGCAGTACCTTGATCATTATATTCAACAGTGCCCGTCTTCTCCGTACCGGAGAAGATGCGACAAGTCAGGAGTTGAGTTCCTGGCGCCGCGCACTGATTCAAGAGGCTGCGGAAGAAGTGAAACAATAATTCAGGGGAACTTTGCAATGGTTGAGACGGCGACAAAAGAATCGAATATCGTAGTCAGTTCCGTGGGACTCGTCAAAGAGTTCAGGGATTTCTGGAACCGCCCGAAGGCAAAGGCCGTCAACGACCTTGATTTCGAGGTCCGGGAAGGCGAAATTCTCGGACTGCTCGGACCGAACGGTTCCGGCAAATCGACCACGGTGAAAATGCTTCTCGGACTGCTTTATCCGACAGCGGGACGCCTTACCGTCTTCGGCAAGTCGCCGCGCGATGTGGATACCAAACGCCTGATCGGGTATCTGCCGGAGGAATCCTACCTCTACAAGTATCTGACCGCCTATGAAACGCTGGATTTCTTCGGTTCGCTGTTCAATCTTTCCGGGCTCGAACGCCGGAAACGGAGCGAACAGTTGCTTGAAATGGTCGGACTCTCCCATGCAAAGAACCGCCCCGTCGGAGAATTTTCCAAAGGAATGTCGCGCCGTATCGGGCTTGCCCAGGCAATGATCAATGACCCGTCCCTCCTGATTCTCGACGAACCCACCTCCGGACTCGACCCGCTCGGCTGCCGTGAAGTCAAGGACCTGATTCATATGCTGAAAAAACGCGGCAAGACCGTAATCGTGACAAGTCATCTCCTCAGCGATATCGAAGATGTCTGCGACCGTGTCATTATTCTCTACGGAGGTCAGATCCGGGCACAGGGGACATTGAACGAGCTCCTGACAATCGAAGGCACCAACCGCATTACGACCCCGCAGCTTCCGCCGGAAGTCATGGAAAAGGTCCTTGCGATTCTGCGCGGTTCTCTTTCCGATGACCAGTTCAAGGTGGATCATCCCCGCATGTCACTGGAGGATTTCTTCCTGGATGTCGTCAACAAGGCACAGTCCGAAAGTGTCGAAACCTACGGTGCGCGTTCCGGCGGGCATATTGCCGAGTATCTTTCGGCGGATGCCCAGGAAGATTCCGCAAGAGAACTGCTTGATTCCCTGACAAAGAAAGACAGGGATACGGAGAAACCGCAGGAAACCGTTGCCGAAACTCCGAAGATCGATACCAAGGCGCTGGAAGACCTCAGTGACGATCTTCTGCGCAAGAAGGAGCCGAAGAAGGAAGAACCCGCGGCTCCGGCAATTGATCTCTCGGAAGCCAATGAGAAACTGAAGGATATCCTTTCTTCGAAAGATTCAAAGTGATGCGGGGCGGACGATGACATCATTTCTCGCAATAGTCAAACTTACCTGCCGGTCGGCGATGCGGTCCAATGTATTCCGCTTCCTGCTGTTCCTGCTGATTGTCTGCGTCATACTTGTACCGAATACGATCAAAGGCGACGGCACAGCTTACGGTTATATTCAGGTCATGCTCGAATACAGCACAGGAATCGTGGCGCTGATTCTTTCCACCTCAATCATCTGGCTCTCATGTTCCGAGTTCTGCACGGATATGGAAAACGGGCAGATCCACATGATTTTCGTCAAGCCCGTATCCCGCATTACGGTGTGGTTCGGCAAATTCACAGGCGTCTTCCTGATCCATCTGGTTCTGCTGATCATCGCGTCCGTATTCATTTACGCCTTTGTCATATTCCAGTATAACCGGCAGAAGTTTACTCCCGAAGAACGTGCGAAAATGGAGAATGAGGTTTTCGCGGGACGCAGAAGCTACCTGCCCGTAATCAAGGACTTGAACAAGCAGGTGGAACAGGTGGTGGCGGAACGCATCAAGAAAGCGAATACTCTGGGCGAAAAACTTCCGGATATGAGCGGCGGGGAACGGCGGAAATATCTGGAGACGGTCAAAATGGAACTTCTGTCGCAGATGGGCGAAGTAAGACCCGGCGAGGTTCAGCAATGGTATTACGACACACTGCCGAAATCTTACGACGGTCCGGTTTTCGTCCGTTATAAGATTTACTCCGGCACACTCTTTTCCAAGGACCAGAAAATGGCGTTCGGAACCTGGCTGATCCGTTATGTCCAGATCATTTATGATGAAAACTCGACAGCCGATCCGAAAAAAATCGTGGACCGGAAGGAATATCAGATACAGAAACCGCCGGAACAGATTGTCTGCGGCATCTATAACGAGTTTCCGGTCAACGGGGCAACCCTGATCTATGACGGAACGGCATATCTGCGTTTTGCAAACCTCGGGCAACCCGGTTCGGATACACTTCATTTTCAGGTGACAGACAGTCCCCGTCTGCTGATCAAGCAGGCTTCTTTCCTCAATAACTATGCGCGTGCAGTCTTCACAACAGCCCTCGGCATCTTCGCCCTCGGGCTGATTGCCTGTTCCGCATCGGCGTTCCTTTCCATGCCGACGGCAATCTTCATTACAATATCTTACGTTCTTACGGGAATGTTCTCAAGTTACATCATTACATCCATTGATTCGACCAGCGAAGGGGTGGATGTAAACGTTTTGGACGCCGTCGGAACTTACACGGGCAAGGTCATGATGTCCCTGCTGATTCCGGTCCAGAGCTTTTTCGTTTCCGGCTCGCTCGCAACGGGTGAACTGATCGAATACGGATTTATCATGCAGCTTCTGGTTTTCAACATCATATTGAAGGGGCTTCCTCTTTGCGCGCTCGGAGTTTATCTCTACTGGCGCAGAGAAGTCGCCCAGGCAATGAAGCAATAGGACGGGAAAACGGCTATGACAGAAAAGCGTCCGATCGTTTTAATCGCATTCGTGGCTGGAATTCTTCTTCTGGCCGGCAATATGTTTGTCCAGTCGCGTCTGGACAACAGCATCAGGGAAAACAAACTCATCGACGAACAGTTCGTGGAGGGGGCGCCGCCGATGGTGGCGTTCACGACGGTTGCGCTCGGAGGGTTCCGCGGTCTGATTGCGGACTTCCTCTGGCTCCGCGCGATTTCCATGCAGGAGCAGGGCAAATATTTTGAAATGGTCCAGCTTGCCTCATGGATCATGAAGCTTCAGCCGAAATCCACGGCAACGGCGGCGTATCTTGCATGGAACATGGCCTACAATATTTCCGTGACATACAGCTCTCCGGCAGACCGCTGGCGCTGGGTCAACAAGGGAATCGACCTTTACCACGAAGCACTGCTGTACAACCCGAATGATCCGGTGCTTTACAAGGAACTCGGCTGGATCTATCAGCACAAACTTGGAAATATTCTGGATGACGCCCAGCGTTATTATAAATACCAGATGGCGCTCCGCATGATCACGATTCTCGGCAAACATTATCCGGACTGGAAAGAGCTTGCGGAAGCGCCGGCGACAGAGGCGGGACTGAAAGCCGCACTCAAGACGGAATCGACTTTCTTCATCGAAATGAAAGATGCCGGCTACGATTCACTGGATCAGCTTTCCGAGGCATTCCGCGAAGCCGAAGGAGTCTTTCCCGAAAAACTGGCGGTCAAGATGAAGAATAAGGATGAAGTCAGGCTGATTACGAACTATCTGCGCGTCAGATGGCTGAGAGATGCCACCATGCTGACTCCGTCCGATATATTGAGAGTCAATGAAAAATACGGTGATCTGGACTGGGTTCTGCCGGAATCGTTCGCCATTTACTGGGCAATGCTCGGCATTGAGAAAAGTCCGGACCGCAAGAGCGTGGATTGCAGCCGTATGATTACGCAGTCGCTTCAGGTGACGTTTACGAACGGGCGTATGCTGTTCCCCGGAGACAAACCCGCCGAAAACTTTCTGCTGATCCCGAACTTCTCCGTCGCGGATGCCGTCCGTCAGTCTTATCTTGACGCAATTCAGGAAAATCCGGATATCAAATCTTTCCGCGATGCGTATGAGAACTTCATGTCGCGTGCCATCACCACGATGTACAGCTATGGTCAATATACCAAGGCGCAGGAATTCTACGATTACCTGACGGACCATAAAAAGAACCGGAATACCCGTCTGCCTTTCGATCAGTTTGTTTTGAAGCACTGGCAGGAGGAAATCAAGGATGCCGGATTCAAACAGGCGAATGACATGATCAACGGCCTGATTTTCCGGAGCTGTGTTCTTCTCGGTTACGGAGACAAGACGGCGGCAGATGCTCATCTCCAGCTTGCACGGATGGCTTATAACAGGTATATGAAGGACATGGGAACCGAATCCCGCACAGCACTGCCTCCGTTCTCCCAGATGACTTCAGAAATCGCGCAGGCATGTATCCGCAGTCTGCCGGGGGAAATAGCGGACCGGATCAAGGCACAGCTTCTGCTGGAAGCTCAGCAGGCACCCGCAGAGAACAAAGCGGAAAACAAAGCGGAAACGGCACCAGCCAACTGATGCAGGCAAATAGAAAAAACGCCGGAAAGATTCGAACTTTCCGGCGTTTTTTTATTCAGTTCTTCATTTCATCCACGCCGCGATGTCGGCTTTTTGGATGCGTTGGAAATAATCCGGTTCTGCGCATTGCTGCGCGCCGCAAAAGAACGGGATTTTACTGAATCCGATTGCGGACGGGGATTATTGCGGAGCTGCCGCGGAGGTTTCATGACTTCTTATCATTCAGTTTGTCAAGGTCTTTTTGAACGTAATCAACCACCTTCTCAAACTTCTTGACGTTTTCTTCATCGACATCCATCAGGGTTTTGTGCGCATCCAGTACCGTCTGGGCATTGACGATCTTATCCGCGGCGCCATCTGCGGCACCCGTCTGTGCTCCAAACGGCACTTCACCCTCCGAGAAATTGAACAACTTCTTCAGTCCAAGACCAAAAAGAAGAGATTTATTCAGTTCACCGGCATTGAAAATCGTCATAACCGCATCAATCTTTTTGGAACGGAGCCCCAGCATGGCAAGAATCCCCATGAAAGTACTGTCCATTCCCGTACATGCGGAAAGGTCCACGTCAACTCTTTTGAACATGACGTTTTCCAAGTCCTTTGCCAGGCTGCGCAACGGCGGCGCACACTCAAATGTAGCACGTCCGTTTACCTTGATGCTGTAAACACCGTCATTGCTGGCAATCAGAACCTCTGCATTCTTCATTGTGCACCCTCCTCCTGATTATTTACCGATTACAGCCTTGATGCGTCTGACACCGCGGCTGGAACTTTCCTCTTTCACAATCCTGAAGTGCTCAAGATCACCCGTATTCGCCGCATGGGGACCTCCGCAGATTTCCTTGCTGAATCCGCCCATCGTATAGACACGGACCTTTTCCCCGTATTTGTCGCCGAAAAGACCGATGGCGCCCTGCGCCTTCGCCTCCTCCACGCCCATTTCCTCGCAGATGACCGGCGCTTTCGCTTCAATCGCTTCATTCACGAGCCTTTCCACTTCGGCAATCTGCTCCGGCGTCATCTTGTCCGGATGCGAAAAGTCAAAACGCAGACGTTCCGCATTGATGTTGGACCCTTTCTGAGCCACATGTGTTCCCAGAACTTTCCTCAAAGCTGCATGAAGCAGATGCGTTGCGGTATGAAGTTTCGCGGATTCTTCGGAATGATCGGCAAGACCGCCCTTGAACTTCTGCTCGGCGCCTTTTCTCGAAAGCTCCTGATGTTTTGCATAGGCGTCTTCATAGCCTTTCAAATCGACCTTGAATCCCTTTTCCTGCGCCATTTCAACAGTCAGTTCAATCGGAAAACCGAACGTTTCATAAAGATAAAAGGCGTTTTTTCCGCTGACGACCTTATTCTGAATATGTGCGGGAACGCGGGCAATCAGTTTCTCAAACTCCGCGGTGCCTTTTTCAAGCGCCTGCTGGAACTGTTCCTCCTCACGGGTGAACTCCTCCAGAATCTGCCTGGAATTGGCTTCCAGTTCGGGATAAAACTCCTTGTAGCCGCGAATCACGACTTCCGCCAGCTTTGCCGTAAACAATCCGTTTACGCCAAGCTTACGCGCCTCGCGGATCATTCTGCGGATCAGACGGCGCAGGACATAAGCCTGATCGACTTTGCCGGGGGTAATGCCGTCCGCCATGATAAATGTCGCCGCACGCGCATGTTCCACGACGATACGCTCGGAGCGGCTTCTTTCTTCGCCTTCCTGATGCACCACGCCGCGAAGCTGGTCCAGCTCCGCAAACAGCGGAGCGAAAAGTTCCGTCTCGTAACAGCTCTTTTTCCCCTGAAGGATCGCCGTCACACGTTCAACGCCCATACCGGTATCCACATTCTTCTGCGCCAGAGGCTCAAATTTTCCATCGGCAGTTTTGTTATACTGCATGAACACATCATTCCAGATTTCAACCCACAGCTTGTTCCTGGGATCAAAAGTCTCGGGAGCGGGAAGCGGACCGGTCCAGTAGAACATCTCCGTATCGGGACCGCAGGGACCGGTCTGTCCGGCGGGACCCCACCAGTTGTCTTCTTTCGCACACTTTGCAATCCGTTTCTCCGGAATGCCGAGAGAACGCCATTGATTGAACGCCTCCTCATCGAACGGCGCATTTTCATCGCCCGCAAACACTGTCACAGCCAGCATTTCCACCGGTATGCCGAGATATTCTTTGGAGGTCAGGAACTCAAAACTGAATTCAATCGCCTCCTTTTTGAAGTAATCGCCAAGCGACCAGTTGCCCAGCATTTCAAAGAATGTGAGATGCACAGGATCGCCGACTTCGTCGATATCACCGGTCCGGATGCATTTCTGCACGTCGGTAAGGCGTGTTCCCTGCGGATGCTTTCCGCCGAGCAGGTAAGGAACCAGCGGATGCATTCCGGCAGTGGTGAAAAGAACGGTGGGATCGTTGTCGGGAATGAGGGAAGCACTCTTGATGACGGAGTGACCTTTGCTCTGGAAAAAGCTCAGGTATTTTTTTCTTAGGTCATACGCTTTCATTTGCCAAAATCTTTATTTAGATGAATTCTGAAATTAGTATCATTTCAAATAATATAGTCCCTGTTCCGGCAATATACAATACAAAGAGCTGCAAATTCACTCAAAAACCGGGGATTCCACCGGCGCCGGGGAGAAAACAGGAAAAATATCAAAAATGGACTTGCCTATTTTCATTCCCGGAGTTAAGTTGTATTTCCGAAACTATCTGGAAGGAGCTTTGAATGTTTCGTTTTGCCTGTTTTATTCTATTCATTCCCGCACTTGTACTGCTGACCTCATGCATGGGATGGTTTGAAAGCGGTCCGGAACCGCTGACGCCGCCGTTTACAGAAACAGTCCCCGTACAATCCGTCAAGTTCGGCGCCGGGCCTGTCAAGGATACCGATGCAGTCAACATGATGATTACTGCCCTGACCATGACTCTGGTTTCACGGGGAGAGGGAGCCATTTCTTTCGCAATCACAGGAGAATCCAATGCGAAAAAGCTCGCGTTCCGTGTCATGCAGAAGATGGTGGACCAGAAACTTGCCGACTATGCGGTTTCAGAACCGCAATATATCGTCGGCTCTTTTGTCAATGAGGATCTGGAGTGGACATTGCGCATAGTCAAGGCGAATTCCGGTCAACGCCTCTTTTCAAAAATGATCCCGCTTCAGAAGAAAGAGAACTTCGGCAGGAAGACACCTCCCGCCGTTCAGCGGTGAAGGTTTCTCAGGCTTCCGGCTAATCTGCCGGAGGAAAACGCCCATTGCATATTATAACCGCCGCAGGGACCGGCAAGATCCAGAATCTCGCCGGCAAAGTAAAGCCCTTTCACAAGCCGACTCTCCAACGTCGCCGGATGAATCTCTTTCAAGGAAACTCCTCCGCGCATCGCCATAGCCTTGCCCATCGGACCCGCCCCGTAAACGGTCAGCGGCAAAGCCGTCAGATTGTCAAGCAGGGTGTCGCGCTGAACCGCCGGAAGATTGCACGCTTTCACCTCATAACACTCGGAAAGATCGCAAATCATATCCGCCACGGAGCGGACAACATGCCGCGCAAGGTGCGAACGGATCAGCTTCCAGCCGTCCTCGCGTCTCCAGCGTTCAAGTTCCAGAGCCCAGTCCTCCCTGTTCCATTCCGGGCGGACACAGAGAAACAGTTCCGAGTCACCGTTTTCAGCACAGACCGCGGCGGCGTCTCCGGCAAGGTCAAGCGCGGAAAAACCGGAAAGCCCCTCATGAGTGAAAAGCAGGCTCCCGACGGTTTCAAGCACACGATGCTTGCCCGTCTTCATAAAGAGCCGTGCCCGCTCAAGGCTGACTCCGGCAAGGGATTTGACCCAATCCTCGCGTATCAGAAGCGGAGCAACCGCAGGAAGCGGTTTTACAACAGTATGCCCAAGCATCTCCGCAAGTTTCAATCCGGAGGCGCTGCCGAGCCCCCTCCACGCCGGACCGCCCGCCGCGAGGATTACCGTTTCAAAGGGGACTGCAATCCCGTTGACGCGGATTCCGGAAACAGCGCCGTTTTCCGTCAGTATCTCCGAAACTTCGGATGATGTCTTGACGACAGCACGTGACGCTGTGAGAAAAGCATTCAGGATATCGCGCGCCCTGCCGGATTCCGGGAAATAGTAAAAGCCGTCCGTCAGTTGAACCGGAACGCCATGCGTCTCAAGGAAGGATACCAGCCATTCCCGCGGGGCAAAACGCAGAGCATCGCGCATGAACCTGCCATTCCGCCCGAACTTCGACATAAACGCTTCCTGGTCCAGGATATTGGTAAAGTTGCAGCGCCCCCCGCCGCTTGCAAGCAGTTTGAGGGCAGGAAGATCCCTGCGCTCGAAGATCACGGGTATCCTCCCGTTTTCCCTGAGCGCCAGAGCAGCCGACAATCCGGCGGGTCCGGAACCGATGACCGCAACTTTATTCATATGAAACACCTGCAAAAAAAAGACCTGTTCTTTTACGGAACAGGTCCTTTGATAATGATCAGCAGAACTGATTAAAGTTCCTGGCCGACAGTCCAGCGGACGAACTTGTTGACCTTCACACCGGGAGCGAGCTTTGCCAGACATGTCTTGTCATCATGAATCCAGGGCTGGTTCATGAGGCAGATCTCGGTGTACCATTTGTTGATCTTGCCGACAAGGATCTTTTCGATCATGTTTGCGGGCTTGCCTGCAAGCTGAGCCGCGGCGATCTCTTTTTCTTTCGCAATTGCGTCAGCGGGAACTTCGCTGGAGTTGACATACATCGGGCTGTAAGCCGCAATGTGCATGCAGATCGCCTTGAGAAGCTCCGGATCAGTCGTGCCTTCGACATCGATCATGATGCCGATCTTGCCGTTGCCGTGCATATAGGAGGAAACAATGCCGGCAGACTCGAAACGGACCGCCCTGCGGAGAACCATCTTCTCGCCGAATTTGACGAAGAGTTCTTTCAGGTTGTTGTTTTCAAGTTCCTGAGCCTTTTCCGTGACATCGCCGTCACCGGATGTGGCGGCAAGAACGCGCCCGGCGGCTTCTTTGACATAGTCGAAGAATTTTTCATTGCCGGCAACGAAATCGGTTTCGCAAAGGACTTCGATCATGACAGCCTTGTTTCCATCGACCGCGGCAAAAACCTTGCCTTCTTTCGTCGCTTTGTCGGCACGCTTTTCAGCTTTTGCCGCACCGGTTTTGCGCAGATATTCGACAGCGGCTTCCATGTCGCCGTTCGTTTCCGTCAGGGCTTTTTTGCAATCCATCATGCCTGCGTCGGTTTTGTCGCGCAGTTCTTTGACCATTGCAGCAGTTATATTAGCCATTGTAGGACTCCTTTCAGATAGAATTGAACTTATTCAGCAGGTTTTTCTTCAGCTTTCGGAGCTTCCGCCGCGGCTTCCGCTTTCTTGGGAGCGGCTTTCTTCGCCGGGGCTTTCTTCTTCATTTCAGCATCAGTCGTGACTTCGACCTTTTCTTCGCCTTCCGCTTTGGGAGCACCGTCAACCGGTTTGCGGGAAGGACGCTTCGTGAACGCGCGCTTGCCGCCTTTGCCATCCCTGCCTTCACCCTTCGCGCTGCGGCGTTTGGGTTCATCCTTCGCTCTTTCAGCGGCGGCGGCTTCGGCTTTCGCCTTGTCCTCGGCGGCCTTCTTGCCGTAGAGCTCGGCGGCATCCTTGATCGTCTCAACGAACGTATCCATGATGACCTTGATGGACTTCACGGCATCGTCATTGGCGGCAATCGGGTAATCAATCGGTTCGGGATCGCCGTTTGTATCAACGATCGCAACGATCGGAATATTGAGCTTGCGTGCTTCCTTGACAGCGATTTCATCATGGCATACGTCAACGATGACGACCGCATCCGGAAGTTTCTTCATGGAAGCAATGCCGTCGAGGTCCCTGTGGAGCTTTTCGCCCTGACGGGAGAGAACAGCAATCTCTTTCTTTTTGAGCTTGTTGTTTTCACTGTTGACGATGGCGTCGATATCCTGCATTTTTTTGATGGATTTCTTGATGGTGGCATTGTTTGTGAGCGTTCCGCCCATCCATCTTTCCATCACGTAATTCATTCCGGTGGCTTCCGAAGCTTCACGCACAATCTGCTGCGCCTGTCTTTTCGTTCCGACAAAGAGAATCTTGCCGCCTTTCATGACACAGCCCTGCAGGAAATTGCAGGCGTCGGCGACCTGATGAATGGTCTTGGTGATGTCGATGATGGAGATACCGTTTTTGGAACCGTAGACATAATCTTTCATCTTGGGGTTCCAGCGTTTTGTCTGATGTCCGAAATGACATCCTGCCTCGAGAAGATCTTTTACTGTGAGAGCCATGATCGGCCGCCCTTTCTTTTGTTTCGACGCTTTCGCACGGACTTTATTCCTGTTTTGAGTCCGGCAAGACATCTTTATTGTTCTGGTGTAATGTGCGCCCCGGGTTGGTTAATGGGGAAGGCAACGCACGGCGAAGCCCGCACACGAACACTGAAAAGAGTAATTAAAATAGCATGAAAACGGAAAGTTTCAAGTCATAAGTCGCAAGTTTCAAGAAAAATACAGTGGAAAGTCAACCTGCGATACTTCTGCCGTAAGTCCGGCAGAAATACCAGCCTGCTCACAACTTGAAACTCACTTAGCGGTAGCGGTACTGCTGTTTGGGCATTTTGGGCTCTTCCAAAGCAAGAGCATACCACATTTCACCGAGTCCGGCATTGGAAAAGTTCTTCGGCTTTTGATTCGCAAGAGCTTCCCAGTTCCGGACAATCACATCGTTTTCAACGCGCTTCTTCGCTTCCGTCATAACCTTGAACGCCTCGTCCGGCTTGTCCTGCTTCACCAGAATCCAGGCATATAAAGAATAAGGCAGGATGCAGTTCTTGCCCTTGAGACCTTTGCATTTCTTCCTGAAAAACTTGTCGATCCCCTCCTCATTGCGTTTATACATGCGCGCCATTTTCATCGCAATGGACTGCGGATCAAGCAGAAGCGATTTCGCCATCAGGCGGTCCGCCTCGTCATACCGCTTGAGCTGATAGTTGAACGCCATTTTCATCGTGTTGATCTGGCGCTCCATCAGAAAACTCCATTTGTAAAGCGGACGGAACAGTTCACAAGCCTCAATCGCCCGCTCAAGCCCCGCATTCTGTTCCTTTGTGAACTGCTGCATCATAAGTTTCGGGTCCAGCGGACGGCGCATGAACTGCTGTTGTTTACTCTCCAGCTTTTTCTGGACCTCCAGCATGATTCCCTGAATCTGAAGATTGATCTTCGTCGTTCTGCGACGGACAATCAGCGACACAGTGACCTGAACAATCAGCAGTGCGAGAACACCGAAAAAAGTTCCCCAGGACGGCGTAAGATGAAATCCGTAAATGGTTCCAAGCCCGACAATGATTCCGGCTGCCAGAGCACAAAGCAGTGTAAGCATTTTTTATTTCCTTGCATGAATTGTCATTAAAATTGAACAAAAGTCTTTAAATATAAATTCATATCCCCGATTAGTCAATTCCGAAAGAGCGAAAAGCCGGAAAAAGAAAACAGGGAAAGAACACGGCGTCACCTGAAACTGCCGAGAGGATTCAGAACCGTGTCAACGGCACTCAAGGCAGACGGGGCAAAATTCTGTTTCGCCCGGTAAGGACGGTATCTGACCCGCAGTTCGCCGTTCCCGACGGAAAGCGATTCCACGGAATCCAGCAGCTCCCGATGTGCCTGAGAACGCTGAAAGCTCCGCCAGTTCTCCTCCAGTTTGTCACGCAGAGCGCCCGGCATTGCCATATTGCCCATCCGGGTATTCCGGAATTGCAGAAACGATCTGCCGTCTTCAATCCTGAAATCCAGGTCAATTCTGAAATTCACACGGGAGCCGAACGGAGTCTTCATACCCGTGTCGTAACTGTAAAAGAGGCGGAATGAATCATCATTCAGTTTCAGTGCCGTATCCTGAAGCCTGACTCCGCCGATTTTCATATCCCTGGAAATCTGCCCGGAAAGGTTCAGCAACGTCTCCGTCAAAGCATTGAATTCGTCCCGGGTAAGGACAAGCTCCTGCGGCGGAGTATGTTCCGATGCATTGCGGATACGGGAAACCGCGCCGGCTGTTTTAAGCTGCGCCATCCGGTAATCCTGCGGATTGATCTCGGCAACAGGCGTCCTCCGAACCGAAGTATCGGTAAAGACACTCCGCACGGCAAAAAAGGCGATGACGACAATCAGAAGCAGGAGAGCAAAGACAATGCAGAATACGATTCCGGCTTTTCTGCGTCTGGAACTCATAATTGTCTCGGGATTCTGGGTTCGACAAACACTGCGGGACGAAGGTAAACCAAATCCTTGAGCGTCGTATTGAAATCACCCGGAGACGCAAGGATCAGCTTTGAAGCCTTCAGATGTTCCACCGGATTCAGCTTCTCCTCCACAGCACCGCCGGCAATCCTGCGGATCTGCGCCTCATCTTTGGCAAGACAGACGAATGCCTCAAAATCACTCAGGGCGTTCAGAGAATCTTTTCCGAGAACCGCATGGAAGGAATCAGGCTCATAAGACCCGTTCCGGTTTCCAAGCCCGAAAGCCAGAAGCTCATCCCGCCTGCCGTCGAACAGGGCAAGAACACGCTGCGCTTCCAGACCGGCAGTCGCAGCCAGCGCGGATGCGGTCGAAATCCCGCGACAGCGCACATTCTCCCGCCGGAAAGCAAGTCCCATCACAAACGACGAAGCAAGACGCAGTCCCGTAAATGAACCCGGACCGATTCCGACGCTCCACTCGGTAATATCATTGAATACGGCGCCATGTTTTTTCAGGCACTCCTCCATCCATGACGGCAGACCGGAGGCATTACGCGGCGGCAGTTGTATGAATTCATCAAAAATAACGGTTCCGTTTTCATCCGCAAGAGCGAAAGAAGCTTCGCTCCAAGAATAATCAAATCCTGCTCTGAGCATCGTCTCTGCACCGGCTTTCTCTGAAAATTAAAAAAACAGGATGCCCTGTTCCGGAACATCCTGTCGCTGTGATCTGAACTTATACGCGCTCGACAACGATTTCGGGATCGACCTCCTCGCGGAGGATTCTCTGAATGCCGTCCTTGATCGTCATGGTGGCGTGGGGGCAGCAGCCGCAGGCGCCTTTGAGAGCGAGCCTGACCTCTTTGCCTTCGATCGAAACGATTTCAAGGTCGCCGCCGTCATTCTGGAGGTGAACCCGGAGTTCTTCGAGTTTTTCTCTTATGGTCTTTTCCAATTCTTCCATGATTGTTTTCCTTTCTGTTTCTGGTTGGCATAATCTAAACGCTGAACGGCAGGTTTGCAAGAAAGTTTTCAGTATTTGCGCAGACATTCCGCCAGAGCTTTACTGAAAATCCGCATCTCCTCCACCGTATTGTCCGCCCATGTGGACACGCGCAATGCGCAATATGTTTCATTGGGGGGATATCCCATCGCCCTGAGCGCCGGAGAACCGCCGCCCTCGGATTCGCACGCGCTGCCGGGGGCAACGGAAATCCTGTATTCATGCAATGCCCGCGTCAGGATCGCCCCCTGATACGGCGGCAGAGTCATGTGGAGAATATACGGCGACGAACGGCTCGCCTTGACCGTCAGGCGATATTTGACCCCTTCTTCCTCAAGACAGGTGCGCAGAGTATCCTTGAGCTCGGCGGCATACACCGCATTCTCGTCAATCTCAAGCAGGAGCTCCGAAAGATGATTCGCCACCGTCATCGCCGCCGCAGGCACACAGCGCCCGATCCGGTGTTCCAGCGTACGGATGCGCTTCATGGATTTGTCCAGCACGGGACGGTAAACCAGTGCACCGCCGCTCGGACACCCGATCTTCTGCCCGGAGAGAGTCATGATGTCGAGCCGCGCTTCGGTCCATGGCACACGGATTTTGCCGATCGACTGGATTGTATCCGCAAGAAAAACCGCATTCGGCGCTTTTCTGTCCAGGATCCCGCGAATCGCTTTCAGATCCTGCAAAGTCCCCGTTTCCGATTGAACGTGATGAACGGCAAGCAGCGCTGTATTTTCATTCAGAACCGCCTCAAGGGAATCCAGATCAAGCTGTCCATCCCTGCCCGCTTTACAGAAATGCAAAGCCCGTCCCTCCCGTTGTGCGACTCTGCGCAGAACGGATTCCAAAGCAGGATGCTCCAGCGGCGATGTGACGATATCACCCTTCCGTGTATGATATACCGCCCCCTCGACCGCGGTCAGAAGGGCGCCTGTCCCCGTATTCGTCCAGATCAGCGATCCGGTATCCGCCCCGCACAAGGCGGCGGAGAGGCGCAGTCCGGACTCCTTTAATGCACAGGCACATTCCGCACCGTGAAACCCCATGGACTCCTGATTCGCAAAAAAGCGAACCATGACGGCACGGTAAAAATCAATGGTATCGGAATCACACGGACATGCCGCCGCATTGTCAAGGTAGACGGACATAGAGGCACCTCCTGTCTCTTATTCTTCGCGGATCTTGTTTTTTTCGCGTTCCCACCTGTCGCGAATCGAGGCAAACTCCGTGACCAGGGCATTTCTGATTTCTTCGGCTTTTACAGGATCGGTCTCTTTCGCCAGGCGCTGATCCGTGGAAAGCTGCGCCTCCGCGATTTTCGACTGGTAGATCTTATCAATTTCCGCAAGCTTCTGCTTCTTTTCTTCGGAAATTTCCTTGAGTTTTCCGCCGGTCCGCTCCAAAGCAAGCTCAAATGCACTTTTCATAATCATATTTCTCCTTGACTGATTGATTAAAAAACCGGAAAGATGAAAAAAAATTTCGTCTCCTCCTGTTCAACAGCATTGATCCATCAAATAGAAAAACAACGCGTTCAGCACGATTCCGTGCGAAATCGCACCGCTCCGCAAAAACTCCCTGACTTTCGACTGCGGGACAACCAGATGCTCGATGTCCTCGGTATCTTCCAACTGCGGCTCGGAAACCCGCCGGACATTGTCGATCTTCACCACATAACAGGTATTATGCTGAATCGCCGGATTCGGACAGACTTTCCCGATGATATGCGGATTTTCTCCCGCAAAACCGGTTTCTTCGAGCAATTCGCGCTCCGCCGCTTCCAGCGGATCGCTGTCCCTCCGATCAATGCAGCCTCCGGGAACCTCAAGCTCGATCCGCCCGGAACCGTGCCGGAACTGACGGATCATCACCAGCTCCTTTTCCGGAGTTTCCGCTACAACCACCACCCAGTCAATCAGATCCACCGTAATGAAGTCATGGACGGCTCCCGTCCGGACACATTCGAATGTCTCGGAAACCATCGTCATCACACCGGTCCGGCAGAGCTCGCGCCTGTTGCCGCGTGAAATCCATTTGTCCCCGCCGTCTCCGCTCATTTCTTATCAGTCACCACATGATTGAAAGGAACCGGCGGCACGAACTCGGAATCCGGAATATCGAGATTCAACTTGAACTCTTTCAAGGTGGAAATATCAGTCTGGTTGAGGCTGTATACGACGGAGGTCCTGGCAATCCTGATATCGTCAATCCAGACATAGCTCATGGTATTCGCGGAATAAAGATATTCCTTGCCGTCCACAGCATACATGATCGTTTCAAGCTTCTTGGTCAGGAACGTGCGCCCGTCCACATAAATGATATACGGGGCAATGCCGTCTACGCCGGGGTCACAGATCAGACGGTATGTTTTGGTGCCGTCCTTATAGGAAATATCAATCGTGACATGCTTGAAGATTTTCGTGATATTCACTCCGGGAGTCGCCATCTGCGTAAAAATGCGCACCAGTGAAAGCGGCAGTCCCGGTTTCAGTTTCTCGCTTCTGTTTTTCAGCAGATCCACGTTCCAGCCCTGCTCGCCATTGAAGATCACGGCGGCGATCGCTTTTCCGTCCCGGTAAGTCGTTGTCCGCATCTTGTCGGGAGCCTTGAACTGAATCTCCGTGGCATAATATTCTTTTTTTCCGGGTTTCACGGAAGAAAGATCCTGCTTCATCATATAGGTTTTCGCATCCCTGTAATTCCCCTTGGGATCAGTCGCGTGGTTCATTTTCGCAACCAACTGCGCGACAGTCAGATCGGAAGGCTCCTGCGGGTCCAGTTCAAGCAGATCGGGCCCGCATGCCGTCATTACGCCGCACACCAGCGCGGCAACAAACAATAAGATCAGTTTCTGCATGGGATTCATCTTTCCGGCTCCTTTGTTATAACTATCCTTCAAATGCGATTATACATTGTAAGTGGTCGAAGTGGCAGAACCGCCCGTTCCGGTCCAGACCGTATGGAAATACTCTCCGCGAGGCTTGTCGATCCGTTCATAAGTATGCGCCCCGAAATAATCGCGCATCGCCTGAATCATATTTGCGGGAAGCACCTCCGTGCGGGTTGCGTCATAATACGCAAGCGCACTCGAAAACGCGGGAGCGGCAATTCCGCTCAGAGCCGCGGACGCCACAACTTTGCGAAGCGGCTCCTGCGCTTTTGCCAGAGCATCGGCGAAAAACGGGTCAAACATCAGATTCGCAAGATCCCGGTTCGCAGCAAACGCCCGTTTGATGTCGTCAAGGAATTTCGCGCGGATAATGCATCCGCCGCGCCACATCAACGCGATATCGCCGTAATTCAGGTCCCATCCATATTCCCGCGATGCGGCGCGCATCAGTTGAAATCCCTGCGCATAGGAACAGATTTTCGACGCGTAAAGCGCCTGCCTTACAGCTTCGGCAAATCCTCTTTTATCCTGCGCTTTCGGAACCGCCGGCCCCTTCAGAATCTTCGCCGCCTCTACACGTTCCTCCTTGAGCGCGGAAAGACAGCGTGCAAAGACCGCTTCCGCGATCGTCATGGCGGGGGTTCCGAGGTCCAACGCGCATTCCGCAGTCCATTTTCCGGTTCCCTTCTGCCCTGCGCGGTCAAGAATCATATCAAGCACATATTTTCCGGTTTCAGGGTCTTTTTTCCGGAGAATGTCCGCAGTAATCTCAATCAGATAGCTGTCAAGCTCGCTTTTGTTCCATTCCGTAAACAGACCTGCCAGTTCTTCGGCATTGAACCCGCAAAGATGCCGCAGGAGGAACCAGGCTTCTGAAATCATCTGCATATCGCTGTATTCGATGCCGTTGTGAAGCATTTTAACGAAATGCCCGGAACCGTCCGGCCCAACCCAGTCGCAGCAGGGCGAACCGTCCGGCGCTTTTGCACTGATCGCCCGGAAGATTTTTTCAATATGCACCCATGCCCGCTTGTCTCCGCCGGGCATGATGGAGGGCCCGTGCAATGCGCCCTCCTCGCCGCCGGAAACTCCGGCTCCGACATACAGAATGCCTTTTGATTCCAGTTCTTTCGTCCGGCGCATCGTGTCCTTGAAGAAACTGTTGCCGCCGTCAATGATGATATCGCCGTTCTCCAGTTCCGGCACAAGCTGACCGATCAACGCATCGACAGGAGCCCCCGCCTTAACCATCAGCATAATTCTGCGCGGACGTTTCAACGAGGCGCAAAGCTCCGCGACGGAATGTGCAGGAATGATATTCCTGCCTTTGCCGCGTCCGTTCATGAAATCATCGGTCCTGGAACCAGTCCGGTTGTAAACCGCCACGGCAAAGCCTTTCGACTCCATGTTCAAAACCAGATTCTCACCCATCACGGCGAGCCCGGCAACAGCAATATCAGCTTTGTTTTTCATAGTCCACGTCCCCCCTTGGTTAAAGTTGCATGGAAGAATATAGCATTCCATATTGAAATTGCCAAAGACAAGAGAAAAAAAATTGAGAGAGTTCGTCTCTTATGGCAATCATTTGCAATATTTTTCGGAAATACTGTTCTTCGGCTCAAACACTTTTTTATTCCTGCCATCCAAGATTGTCTCTATATCAATAGGCAGTATTCCATAATTTCTCCTGAAACGGCGGGGAGGACACTTAAAAACAGCAGAGAAAATTTTGGAAAAATGGTAGCGGGAGGAAAAACCGGTGCTTAAGGCAATTTCATCAATACTGAGTTTGCTATTAAGCAACAGGTTACGTGCTGTATCCAGTCTCAAATTTAAAATATACTGTTTCGGGGGGATACCGGTATGTTGTTTGAAAAGCCGTTGAAAGCAACTGACCGACATGCCAACCTTGCGTGCAAGCCGACTATTGTCCGGGACAACCGGAAAGCACTCCTCAATCATGTTTAATGCCTTGGCAACCCGGTCATCCATCGGATCGGAATCCGCTGATTCAAAAACACTTTCCGGAAGATTCAGCAAGACCTGAAACAACAAGGCGTAGAGGCTGATAACCCTCAAACTGTAATCTTCGCACCGTGTATTAAGAAGCTTCAGATATGGTTCCGCCGGAAACAGAATGGGGTGCGGAGGTATCTTGTCAAAGTACGGAACATTAACATGAAAGTCAATATAAAGATGTTCAAACGGACGGTTCATCTCCGTTCCGAAAAAGGTATGCGGAGGTATCAGAATCATCTGATCCCGGTTCAGATGCAGTATCTGGTTGCGCAACCGGAATTCGCTTCCATCTTCACTGTTCCAATAGAGATGCCAAAGCGGAAGACTCCGCATTGGTACGTTCCATGCCAGAAGCGGAACTTTTCCAAATTTGAAAATCTTGATATCCGGTGGGCTGATGGAACAGATCACTCCTTTAAAAAAAGCAGGATTTGATATTTTTTTAATTGAATTCAACATTTTTTTTATCCTATTTTCAAATATAATATAGAAGAGAAAAAAATGAAATGCAAAAGATAAAAAGATAAAAATCACAAAAGAAAGGACTGCTCATGAGAAAAAGTAGCTTACGGCTTATTTTACCTCTGCTGCCGCTCTGTATGGCTCTGAATGCTTCAGAAAAAACAGAGCATGAATTTGCACAATCCCAATGGACTTTCCAAGGGATGGCGAACACCGCAGTAACCGGGGAAACGTTTTACGGAGAATTTTCATCCCTGCCGGCAAGCTTGGTTTCAAAACCGCTCAATCCTCCTCTGAAGGCAGATGAAATCACCGGATTTTCTTTTCATCTCATTCTGACTCCCGGCTCTGCCGTTTCCCTCCGGCTTTGCTACAAACTCAAAGGAATGAAAAATTTTGTGGAAAGCCGGAGTTTCCTCTTTCCGCTGAAACAACAGAAAAAAGCTCATTTTTATGAATTCAAACTTCCCCCGCAGCCGGAATTCTCGGGCACACTTGAAGCAATCAAGCTGGTATTTGAAGGAAAAGAGCTTGCACCGGGAGCAGCATTTTCGATTGATAACGTGAGATTTCTGCTTGGAAAAAGTGACAATGCAAAAATCAAAACAGATCGAAACGCGACCTTTGATCTTGCCGGAATTCCTCTGAGCCCGGAAAAGAAAAATTACAATTCGGCGCTGTTCAATTCCGCCGGTGCCATCCTGCTTGACGGCAAACCCCGCTTTCTGCTTGCCTGTGCCATTCCCTCACTTCCCAATTCATTAAGTGAAATGAAAAAAGCGGGGTTCAATACGGCGGGTCTTTTTTATCTGCCGGAGAAACGGACCCTTGCAGAGTTGAAAAGACTTGACCTTTATTTCGATATCAATCTGCCGCAACTGGGCGGAGAAACGGCGGAAGCTTATCGGAAACGAATCCATGGCACAGCAAAACAATACCCGGAAATTTTCGAGAGAGTCGGTTTTTATCATAATTATGATGAAGCATGTATGAGAAAAATTCCGGCAAAACATACAGCAATACTTTACAATACCGTGCGGGAAATCAAACCGCGTAGAACTGTACTGGTCACCCATGCACCACGAAACACCGTGGAAGAGCTGAAACCCTATAGTCGCGAGGGAGATGCCATCGCCGTCGATATCTATCCGGTCCCAGTCGGATATATGTCTGATCTGCGTAATAAGACAATGAGCTGTGTCGGGGAATATGCCGACAAGACTCTGAAATCCGCAGTCGGGAAACAGCCGCTCCTTATGTGGCTGCAGGGATACTCCCGCGGCGGATACCCGAATTTTCCGCAGACACGCTTCATGGCTTACAATGCGATCATGCACGGTGCGATGGGAATCTATTATTATGGGATCAATCATCTGGAGTGGCCCAACCCGATGTGGAACGTTCTCTCGAAGATCGGCAATGAACTGCGCTCCATGGAACCCGTGTTGACCGCTCCCTGGCTCTCTCCTCTGCTTCAAGATAACGGTGTCGAGCTTCGAGCACGGAAAAGCGGTGACGATTCCCGAAACGTAGTCTGGTTCCTTGCCAATACGCTTGATGTCCCGCGCAGAGTAACTTTGCACCTGCCCCACGAAATTGACGGTTTATTTCAGGATTTTACCGGACGAAAAATAATGAAAAAAAATGATACTGTCATTCGGAATCTGAAACCGTTTGAAATACAACTTCTTTCAGAACGCGCTCTGATTCTGTCACCGTCTCCGACACCGGAAATCCCGGGCAGCCTTACGGTACTCTATCAGGGAGGAGATACAAAATTCATCTGGATGAAGGAACACCGCAGACACATCAATACCTGGGTCTGGTTCCGCCGCAGCTTCGAGCTGGCGGATACAACCGGTCCCGCAGAGCTTTTTCTGAGCGGTGACGACTGCTATCAACTTTTCTGCAATGGAAGTAAAGTAGCTGAGTTCTCCCAGTTCCCCGATGGAAATCGCTATTTAATCCGCCGATATGATTTAAAACCGTTTCTTAAGAAAGGGAAAAATACAATTGCAATTGCTGCCCGCCATGATTTAGGCAACGCGGGATTATGGCTGGAAGGTTATTTTGGAGTCGGGAAAATTGTCAGCGGGCGGGAATTCCGGGTTTCAGACAACTTTTTCCCCGGATTTGAACAGAACGATTTCGATGACAGCAGGTGGCGGAATGCGGATGAACTGGAAATATCCGGCAGTCCGGAAGCTGCACAAAAATATTTCTACCGCTATTTATTCATTCATCATGATGATCTGTCCCGGCTGGAACAATGCCGCAAATCGTCAGAGATAAAAGGGAGGTAACATTATGAAGCACAAATATGCAGATTTTACCCTTGTGGAGCTCCTCATCGTGATTGCGATCATCGCGATTCTTGCAGGAATGCTGCTCCCCGCGCTGAACAAGGCAAGGGAAAAAGCAAACGCAATAGCCTGCATCAACAATCTCAAACAGATGGGAAATGCCAATATGATGTACATCGGGGATTACGATCATTATGTTCGCCGTTCCAGGAATGCAACTTCGGACCTTGTAACCAACTTCCCGCAGCAAATGGCTCTTTACATGAAACTCCCGCTGGAAAAAGGCAATGGAAAACCGGATTACTTCTCTGGTGATTATATTGCACGTCCGTTTCTCTGTCCGTCATCGAAAAACAACCTTTATCAGACCACAGCTTATCGCTATGTCGCAGGAAAACGGGGTTCCAGCTATGCCGGTAATGTCGAACTGGTGCAGGGAATAACGGCAGGAGATGATACCTGGGGAATCAAGAGTTCCCTGGTGAAAAGACCATCCGGAAAATTTCTGTTTCTTGAAGCTGGGGAAAATGTGACCTACTATTATTCTCTCGGTGTCGATTGGAACACACATGACCGAGTCTCTTACCGCCATCCGTCAGGAGGCAATCCGACAATTACGATACCGGCTCTGGTTGGCAGCAAAAAAATGAACATCGGCTATGCCGACGGCCATGCGGAACTTTTCAATGGGGCTGTTACCTGCCTCGAATCAATCGGCAATAACCCGGCAGCCAATCCGAAAATGGCTTCACGTTGGATTGCAGAATATTGATTTTCAAAAATTCAAAAGAAAGAAAATGAAAAATGAAATTGCTCAAGGACTGTTTTTATCTCTGGGGGCAAACTCCGATGTCCCATCATGCAGGCAACAACTACAAGCTGCCCGGAATCAATCGGATGGACACGGCAGAAGGGTGTGACTTCTTTGGTATTGACCGTACATTCCGTGTCGCGATGGCGACAGGACCTGTGCCGCCATTCGATATGGAAAGCCAAAAATTAAAACATCTGAAAGAAGTGGTCTGGGCTGCAATCGGTTCGGGAAGTGTATTGCGCAATAATGAAGGGCTTGGCGATCTGCCGGAGGTATTGCGGCAAGCGGAAATGTTCCCGAATATTTCCGGTGCAATTCTGGATGACTTTTTCAACTCGGTCGAAGGATTCAAGCTGAACGGCAAAATTGCCCGTCACCCTGTTGAAAATGTAGAAAAAATGCGGGATCTGCTGCATGGTTTTCCCTTACGCAAACTGGATCTATGGCTGGTATTATACACCTATCAACTGGACTTTGCCATATCCGATTACCTGGGACTGTTTGACAAGGTTACTCTATGGACATGGAACGGATGTGACCTGGCTGACTGGCGGCGGAATTTTGAAAAAACGCGGAAAATGTTACCTGACACGCCTCTCTATGCAGGATGCTACATGTGGGACTACGGCGACAGAAAACCGCTGCCGCTGTCTGCCATGAAACGACAGCTTGCCGATTACCGCCAGGCACTGCTCCAAGGAGAAATAAAAGGAGTGATTCTTTGTTCCAACTGTATTGCAGACATTGGACTGGATACAGTGGAATATACCCGTACATGGCTACAGGCGCATGGAGAAGAAGAGGTTATTCCATAAGTCCAAGCAATTAAAAACTATAAAAACGCAGGAATATTTCATTCGAACAGAAACTTCCGTGTCACGGCTTTTCCCAGAGCTTCCCCGGAGGGAAGCGATAAGGAAAACTGCTTTGCCCCCAGGGAAATGTCCAGTCTTCCAAGGTTGCGATTCATCAGGCCGTCGGCGGCAGTGACTGATACAGAACCGTCCTCCCGCTTCAGGATCAATGCACATGGCGCCGATACCGAAAGTTTCCCCATGGATGTATTCACCTGGGTTCCGGCATCGTAAAAAAGAGCCTGAACCGTTCCGTTCCATTCAAGAGCCTGAAAGCCGGCTGTATTGGAAAGAATGACAGGAAGCTGTTCCGGTATCCTGCCGTCGCAGGCGACAAAATAGGCATACGTCCCGTTCTTCACTTCGCGTCCATGGTCGATCCAGAGCGAAAACATGCTCTGCTGAGTCTCGACGGCATTGCGGTTGCTTTTGCTCAACTGGCGCCATTGAGTCGACCTGGACTCGTTCTTCCGGTGAATCGAACCGGAAGTCGCTTTCGGCAGGACTCCATACACAAAGCCGTTGTTCCCATACCAGTCAATTCCATGACGTTTGACCGGCACCGTCGGTTTTTTCGCAAGGGTCTGCTCGACCGTGGTGAAAATACTGCCCTCGTATTCGGGCGCAAGATTTTCTATTCCCGCGCCGAGTGCGCAAAAGAGATCACCGAAAAAGAAGTAGCCCTTATTGGCACGGAGTTTCAATATCTCCGGATTCTCCTCGTGCCGCGACGGACGTTCCAATACGGCATAATTCACCTTGTCGAACTCAAATCCGGCAATCGCATCGCCGCCCGGGGCTACGGCTCCCGCCGCAAATCTGCCCTGACTGCCGTAACCAATCCAATTCTGAACCGGATTCAGTTTTTTCACCTGGCGTGCAGTCGTTCCGGGAAGCATCGTCAACACGGCGCTGCCGAGCGCTTTGGCGCTCTCGCCCCCTTCCCGCTCAAAAAGAGTCTGCCCGTCGCAGGTGAAAAGATTGAAACCGCTGGCTCCGTCGAAATAACTTTCCAGCCCATTGGTGCGGCGGCTTGCCATATTGACAAATGCATAATATTCCGGCGTTTTGCGGATCAAGTCGTCATTATTGAAGAAATAACGTGTTCCATGATAGTTTCCCGCAGGATAGTTCAGCATGAAAAGGTTCTTCGCTTTCGCCTCGCGGCGGAATTGTTCCAGCTCCGCTGTCTGTGCCGGATTCAGATACCGGCGGAAATTACGAAGCAGATTTTCAACCAGCGTCATGGAAGGAATTTCACGTTTTTTCGCATAATCGGGGCGCGCATTTCCGCGTTCCAGGACCGGCGGGATGGTGCCTTTGTAAAAGTAGAAGGCGGAGCCGCGAAGAAAATCAAAAATCGTTTCGATCGCATTCGCATCCAGGCTCGCCGCCCACGGGGTTCCCGCCAGTTTCGAGAGAATATTCAGCGAACCGTTCGTTCCGTGAATCGGATAACCCCAGATCAGGCATTGACGTCCATGCCCCCAGCCCGCTCCGTCGGCGGTAAACCCTTCAATCCAGAACGCTTTGTCATAAGTATTCTGCGAAACCTGTGAAATACTTCCGGCTGCGACTTTGCTCAGGACATCAATCATCTCCGGCGAACTGTTGACCAGCGCCGCTTCCAGCAGAGGACGGTATGCGGTGGCATTGCCGCCGACCCACCAGACATGTTTCCGGAAACGGTCGACGCTGACAATATTCCGGTCGGTGGCGTCACGCCGTACGGGCTGGCTCCATGCCTGAAAAGCAAGTTTTTTCAAAGCCTCCGCGACTTCGGGATATTTTCCTGAAGTCATGTCCTTATAAAGGGCGAAGTAAATCCCGGATGCCGCACCTGGAATTGCGAAACAGGAGCCGTGAAAACGCCCGACGGTAATTCTGTTTCCCCGGTCAAACTCAATCGCGGCATAGTTGAGAACCGCTTTCCGGAGTTTCTCCGCAACAACGGAACGGTCCGCCGCGGGAATTCTGCCGTCACGCAAATCCAGCGCAATCACCTGAAGACGATTGAACGCCTCGACCAGCATATTCAGGACAGGCACCTGAATTTCAGTATAATCATACTTCGGGTTTCCCCAACCGTTCGCGCGATATTTCCGTTCCAGCTCCGAAAGGTCACGAAACGACCCGTTGTCATCCAGCAGCTTCAGGAATTCCGGCGTTTTCGAGCGCAGATTTCCGGCGATATACGGAGTCCGGCGGGAAAACGACTCCCGCAGTCCGGCCACCGCCTCCTCTTTCGGCGTCGCACCGGCAAGACTTGCAGCAGCGACAGTTCCAAGCAGAAGAACCATGGTTTTTCGATAAGTCATATTCACCCCCGGATTCAGCGTTTTTCAAGTTTGATTTCAGCGATCTGAAAGGAAGTGTCTCCCTGATTCGCCTGGAAACGGATTCGGTAACTTTGGAATTTCCGGTCGTTCCTGAACGGGAATTCACGCGCGGCAAGACGTTCCGGAAAACCGGCGTCATCCGTCACGGTCAACAGGAGAATCCATTTTCCGTCATTTCCCAGCCCTTCCAGCACCCAGCTCTTCGGATCACGTGCAGGAACGTCATTCGCCGAAGTCAATACCAGCGTATTGAACGCCTGCGCTTCAGGATATTTGATCTGCCATGCCATATCTTTCTTGAAAATGCAGTTCCATTTCGTCTCTTTTCTGCCGTCGATGGAATTCTGGATACTTTCCGCGGCTTTCCCGGAATGTCCTGTGGGAGAAAAAATCACTGGGCAGCGATTCGCCCCTCCGGTAGCGGAAAGCTGAAGTTCCGCAAGCTGCACAGAGGCATCTCCGTGGCTCTCGGGAAAACGCACGCGATAGTGGGAATACGCCTTGTCATTGCGGAAGAAAAAGCTCCTGCTCATGAAACGTCTTTCGAACTGCGGCACCTCCCTGCCTTCCGCAACCGTCACATAGTTTCTGCCGTCAACACTGCCTTCCACAATCCAGCTTTTCGGGTCGCGCGCCGGGACATCGTTTGCCGAAACCAGCGTCAGAGTATCAAAAGCGGCAGGAGCATCCAGGGTCACGGAATAATCCGAGTTCGCCGGAGCATTCCATTTTGTGCCGAAATCACCGTCCGCCGCCATTTCCGGCGACTCCAGGGGGTTGCCTTTCCCGGCGGAGCTGACCGTCTGCACATTTCCCGCCGGATCAATCAGGTCGAACTTGATCTCCGCCAGTTGAAGACTGCCGTCGCCGCCATTTTCCAGAAAGCGGACCCGGTAATATTTATAAGCGCCGGAGTTGGAGAACGGAAAGCTGAAACTGGAGTGCCGCTCCGTGAATCCCGGGAAATCCTTGACTTCGCAGAGAGGAATCCAGCGTCCGTCCCCTTTTCCGCCCTCCACAATCCAGCTTTTCGGATCGCGTGCGGGAACGTCATTTGCCGCAGTCAAAGTCAGCATATTGAATGCGGCAGGTTCGGCAAGTTCTCCCTGCCAGACCATTCCCGGACGGAACGTGGTGCACCATTTGCTTTCGGTTCTGCCGTCCACAGAGTTGGCAATGCCCTCTCTTGCATTTCCGGAGTGCCCTGTAGGGGAAGCCGCCTGCATCGGAACATGAAGGGGCGCGGAGGCAAATTTAAGTTCGGCAATCTGAAGCGAAGTATCTCCGCAGGTTTCCAGAAAACGTACCCTGTAACAGGAATATGCCTCGCTGTTGGAGAAACGGAACACATTCTTCTGGAAACGTTCGCCCAGACCGTTCTGATTGAGAAAACGCCCGAGAGTCTTCCATGTCCTGCCGTCGGAACTTCCTTCCACCACCCAGCTGCCCGGATCGCGCGCAGGAACGTCATTCGCCGCAGTCAATTCCAACGAGTTGAAACACTGAGGCTGTTCCAGCTTTACCATGCAGCACATTCCCCGCTGGAACGGAGCATTCCATTTCGTCTCCGGTTTGCCGTCGATCAGCAGATCGATGGATTCGGATGTTTTGCCGTTGTGTCCCGTCGGAGATGAAATTTCCATTCCTGCCAGATGCCCCGCACAAATTACAGCAGTCAGAAAGCCGATTACATGTTTCATTTCACATTCTCCCATAAGTTTGATTCTGCACTTGTTTTTCTATTTTTAATTATATAATAAAATATCCGAAAAACAATATGCAAAAATCGATATTTTGTATCTCTTCGTATTTTTTCATCATTTCCAGCGGCTCAGTCCCCTGTCTTTATCTTTCCGCATTATCACCTGTCAATTAACAGGTTATAAATGACTCCACTAAAATAAAGCCCTCTCATGCAGCCGTTATCCGCCGAGAGGGTCTTTTATCTTCAATGTTCGATGTTTTCCGTTACCGCTTCAATATCTCCGAAGCATAAAAACGCCCTTCATCGGGGGCAAGGGAATAGTCCAGTTTCCCGCCATTCAGGCGAACCGGAGTTTCATTGTCACGATAAAGGACGGAGGGAGCCCCCGGCAGTTCCAGCGTGCCGGAAACCGGCTGTTTGCTCACGTTCACAAGAATCAGAATGCTCTTCCCGTCAACTTTCTTGAATCCATACCAGAGATTCCCTTCCCGTTTCAGTTGCGCTCCATGTGTAAATCCGTTGAAATAAGGGGCAAATGCCTTGACCTCTTTCATGGTGCGGGTAAATTCGGCACGGTTCTTTTTCGGATTGAAAACCGTGTAGATACCCCAGCGGGGATTCAGCTTCTGATCGCTGTAAAGCCAGTAAATCAGACCGTTGGCGCCGCTCAGAATACTGACGGCAACCTGCCCGCGCATCCGTTCGATGGAGCCGGGATAGGTGGCGGTCGGCTTTTTAAACGGCTTGTCGGGATTGTTTACCACGCTCAATGCACGGCGTTCGGCGTCTTGATATTCCGGTGAATCCTTCGGATAATCGCCGCGTTTTTTGCCATTCACGACCTCATCGTAGAAGGAATTGGGATTCAGCGATCCCTGCGATTCGATTCCGAATGCGGAGTCATGGGTATTCAGGATCGGGAGATACTGCATGTTGTGCCACTGTTCCGCGGCATTCCTGCGGTATTCGGAGGAGGTTTTCGCCATGCCGGCGGCATGGCCATGATACCACTGGGGAATATCCACATCCACACTGTCCTGAAACTTGCCCTGGTACCAGCTTGAGCTGACGACATTATGATAAGGGTCCAGTTTGCGGATCATGTCATTGAAAAAGGTCAGTTGTTCCACATCCACGCCGAAAATGCCCGGTTCATCGAAAAGATACCACCAGTAAGTCGCCGGATGGTTCATGTATTTGACGACACGTTCCATGACGGGCTTGTAATCGGATGCGGCAATCCGCAGATGTTGCAGATGAATCATTGCATAACCGTTGACGGAATGGACCGCGTCAAGAAATTCCTTCATCGGGTACTGATCCTCCATACGTGTCATTGTGTAATTGTGAAACACGTTGAATCCGAACTTCGCGGCATCCCGGATCTGCCGGATGTCCACGGCAAAAACCGCCAGCGGAGTAAACGGTTTTCCGTTCACCAGAGAGATTTCATTGCTGTAATCCCCGACCGTCGGAATGTATTTGTAATGGGAAACATACATTGTGTAATCCCGTCCGTCCGCACGCACCGTTACTTCATTCAGCCCCTCGCGCCATCCATTTTCCGGGCGCAGGGACACCGTGACACCGTTCCGGTACCAGCGGTTCGGCTTCCCGTTCACCAGCACCTTTTCAATCTTTCCGGCAAACGCGCCGCGGCTGAAATCAATCATGGAATGGGAACGCACCGCATGATTGAAATCAACAGTCTCTCTCAACTGCCGGATTTTCTCCACTGCGGTTTTCGGGGCAGCTTTCGCTTCGTCAAGCGCCGACGCACAGCCTGCCGCAAACAACGCGGCTGCGCAGAAAACAATCCATCTCTTTTTCACCTCTTGTCCTCCTTTTGTTAATCTGTCGGCGGAGCCACGTAATGCTCCGCTCCGCCATATTGTTTCCATTTGATGTAAACATAGATCAGAGACACCGTCGCGGCAATCGTGAACAGCGTGTCCCAGACAAAAATAAAACGATAGCCGAAAAGATCAATCGCAATCCCGCCCAGATAATTCGCAAAGATCAGCAAGGCGGAATTCAGCATTGCATTCGCACTGCAGAACTGTCCGTATTTCTCCGGCGGGAACAGTGCGACGAACACAGGACCGTTGCTGACATTCTGAATCGCATAGACGGCAATAATCGCAATGCCGACCGTAAAGAAAGAGTGATAGTCAAATACAAAATAATATCCCCAGATATTTGCAAGAATCACAATGACGCCGCTGGCAAGAAACACCCGCAAAGGATGAATCTTGTCCATGATCCAGCCGGTAAGCATGATGACTCCCATGGAAACAAACGCCCCGACAGCCATCACTTTGCCGTACTGCGCCGCGTCCATGCCCAGTTCCCTGGTGGCAAACAACAGATTGAATACCTGGCGGCATGTCGTCGATGCATTGTTGAGCGCCGTTCCGAGAAACAGAAAAATGAAAAAAGGATGACGGTAACACTGCCGGAAATAGAGCGCAACCCAGTTGTAAATGCGGAGCCAGAGAGGCAGCCCCTCGTTTTCAGGACGTTCCGCCGGCGGGTACTTCCCCTCCTTCACAAAAACGCACATCAGCATGAACGTCACAAAATAGGCAATCCCGACCACGGTATAGACCCACGGCAGATGATCCGTCACCGAAGGCATCACCCAGAGATTGAACACCAGTTGCGTAACCATTCCCCCGATATTCATCGCCGCCATATAGCGCCCGATGAAACGATGCGGAATCACATCGGCAAAAATATAATAATAAATCGAACCGACAATCAGGTTGAAGAACTGAAAAAGAACGGCACAGAACGCAAGCAGCAGAATGCCGAGTGTCTGAAGCCTGACAGACGGCAGAAAACCGGCGCCATGCAGGAGTTCCGCAATCTGAGGCGTCCATCCGAGCAGGATCACGAATCCAGCAACGAACGGAGTCGCCGTCACAAGAAACGGAATCCTCCTGCCCCACCGTGTGCGTGTCCGGTCACTGGTCGTCGAAAGAATCGGATTCATTATGAAATTCATTGCGGAAGGAATGCTCCCGACGATCAATCCGATCGTCGCTCCGGAAGCATCGAACTGCGAAAGCGAGAGCGGCAGCACCGTCGGCACCATCATCCACGCCAGCAGCCCGAAACAGCTTCCGCCGAGAATCAGCCAGAAGCTGACTCCAATCACTCCCAGCAGAGAATAGCGCAATGTCCCTACGGTATAAGGGCGCGCAGGATCGGGTTCCGGCATGGGGGGAACTCCGCCGGCTGTCAAGTTCTGTTCCATGAAAAATCAGCTCCTTATTTCGCGATACGCTGCGCAGCGGCGCGTTTTTCAAGTTCGGCAAGAAACTCCCGCCGGATTTCCAGAAAACGCCGGGGATCGGTCTCAAAATTCACCATGTCACCGGCAAGGCGTTCCGTGTATCTGCGGGCATCGCCGCCGAGTTTCTCATAAAGCTTGAACGCATCGAAATCCTCGGCGATCTCGCGGGACTGCTCCCAGCGCATGGAACTGATGATTTCAGTCGTATCAGGGTCAAAATAAATCTGGAAACCTTCGCCGGGACCATAGCCGTCCACAAAAGAATCCTGATAGGGATTGCTTTTCTTATCCCACGCCCAGGCCCATGACCATTGGTTGAAACCTTCACAGCCGAGGTTATAACAGATCGCCCCCATCGTGCGCGTGCACAGCAGGGAACGGTCAAGATAGCTTGAAAAATTATTATAGATGATAACGCGGCGTCCCTGTGCCGTGGCTTTGCGGATTGCGGCATCCATCCCTTCATTGGCGGTCCATCCGGGAACCGCAATCTCCACATCCGGATACTGTTCGATCAATCCCGTATGGGTCAGAGTATTCATATAGATCAGTTCCGGCGCAATTTTCCTGAGGTGTTTGTAAACTTCCTTTCCATTGGCGAACATCACCGGATCGGGTTCATCGCGGTAGATGAACTGGAATTGCCCGATCCATCCCTTCTCCTTCAGATGGCTTACAAGGTTACGCAGGACTTTGACCGCAAATGCGTGAAATTCAGGATCGTCCAGATTCCAGTAACGTTTGCGCAGATCGGCGGTCTTTCCGTATGGATCATACCTGACTTTGCCGTCACGCCCGTAAAGCGGTGCGTCCAGAGGAATATCGGCAGACATCACGCGCCAGTTGCCTTTGCCGTAAACCTTGTCCAAAAGTTCCGGGAAACGGTCGAAAGTGGAATAATCAATCTCAACGCCCCCTTTGCCGTCATCGACAATGCGGATGCGGTTGCGGATTTCCCATAAGGATGGGTCTCCGAAATTATACGCGCGGTGCTCCTTCATATTATGCAGGATTTTCTCAAAAAGCTCCCAGTAGCGCGGATCTTTGAAATCAGGCAGTCTTGTAAATCCCGCCAGGTTCGCCAGCGGCTGTGCGGAACCCCAGGAGCCGAGACGGAACACCGGAACCTCCGGCAGGACCGCATCATAAACCCGCATCTCCACCTCCAGCGGCAAAGTGCCGAACATGGTCTGAACCTCAACCTTGCCACGGTAGATCCCCGCCTTTGCATCCGCCGGGATACGGACCGTCAGCCAGACAGGCTGCGATTTTCCCGGTTCCAGCATCGCTTTCTCGTCGGGGCTCAGCAGATCGGGAAAAGTTGCGGGCGCCATGCGCAGAAGCGGGCTCTTCGGGTTGCGGTAGAAGCGGGCGGTATTCTGCGAGGCATAGATCTCTTTCACAAAGTAAGAAGAAAGTTCCGTCAGGCGCGCCGCAGGATCGGATTCATGAACCAGGGGATTGAGCTTGATGCGGACAGGGCCGCGGTATTCAAGAGAACTGATCACGAACTGTCCCGGCTCATACTCGTTACGGCAGGCATCCAGGCGGATTTTTCCGGAAACATCGCCGTCCGGCAGAAGCTGGTCGTTGAATATATTGTCCAGCGCCGTCGCCCCCCAGACAAGCGGCTGCCTCGCATCCGCACTCCTGTTGATTCTGCGCAGACGTTCCTTATCCAGCTCGTTGCGGAAAACTTTCGCTTCCGCGGACAGCGTTTCCAATGTCCGCATCGACTTCCGGAGCTCCGTCCCGCGAACCGCCAGCGGGACAGCCGACAGACAGGAGGATATTTTTTCATAATTCTGTTTCAGTTTCCCCGGAAGCCTGTCTGCCTGCCTCCTGGCGGGAGCCAGCATTTTGACGATCATGTTCCGGCGGAACTCCAGCTCCGGATTGTTCTGGGGAGTTTTGATCAGGCGTTTGAACTCATTCCCGATTTCAGCGGCGGATAACACCGCATTGTAAATCTTCACATCATCAATCACACCGTGAAAACCGCCAAGGTCTTTGCCGCTCAAAGAACCGATCGCAAGTGTGGCTCCGGCATTCAGTTTTACAGGTTTCGGAAGTTTCATGCTCCGGGTAATTTTTCCGTCAACATACTCGCGGGCTTCATTTCCGAGGATCACCAGTGCGCCGAGATGCCAAAGCCCGTCCGACCAGTCATCGCCGGCAGTATCGCGGGGCAGAACGGATACAAGCTTATTGCTGTCCACGCCGAACCTCCATCCCTCTCCGGTTGCGGGATTCTCTGCGCTCGCGATAATGCGCAGTCCCATCGGATGCGTGGATTTGAACCAGACAAGCAAAGTCATGCCCTTCGTCTCATCCATTTCCGGCATCGGACCGCAGAACACCGAATTTGTTGCGCCGTCCAGCAGGATGCCGCTTCCCTGAAGGGTCGGCGCCCATGCCACCGGACCGCGGAACTTCCCGTGTCCGGCACGCCCCTGACGGTTATGGACAACAGAACCGGAACCCTCATTCAAATCATAATGCCCGATCAGGGCGGGCAGGTCGGCGGCAAGACAGGAAAACGCCAGCATGGACGCTATTCCCGCGAATATTTTCTTTTGTTTCATTGCATACCTCTTTTTTTCCGGAATCATAAATTTTCCGATTTTGTTTTTTTATTTATTATACTCGATTTTTCCTGTTTCCGGAATGCACAAAATCAACTTTTTTGTATCTTATCGTTTCTTTCTTCCATTTTTTCCGCTTGCCTTCTCCCGTTTTTGCTGTATAATATCGGAAGATTAAAAACAAATCTCTGCGGCAGGAGTTTCCTATGGCAAACCATGAAGCTTTTTCACTCACACCATTCCCCGTTGACATTCTTTTCGCCCGATATGACGTGATTCAGGAGTGGAATCTTGACGCCTCGGAACTGGTTATGCCCTACTGGCGTCTATACCGTCCGGAAAACTCGTTCGGATACATCAGGATCAAAGAACAGGAGATTCAGCTTCAGGCGGGGAAAATATATCTGATTGCACCGGACACCGCGTTTACTTCCTGCACCAGAGGGGGGAGGATTGAGAAGTTCTACATCCATTTTACCGCGGGAGGCCCTTATGCGGACTGTTCCGATTTCATGGTCGAATTGCCGGGTTCCGCAGCACTGCATGCGGTCATTGACCAGCTCAGCGGCATGCTCGCCGACCGTCAGGCAGGAGATTCCCTGAAACATCTTGCCGGAGCATTGGTCAATCTGGCGCTGGAACAACTGCCGAGGGAATACCTGATCACACACAACAATATCGAATCGCAAATGCTGGCGGTCTGGCGCCTGATCAAACGCGATCCGACTCAGAACTATACCAACCGGAAACTGGCTTCGATGGCACATATGAGCCTTGGAGTGTTCATCAAAAAATTCTACAGCAGCTTCGGGATTACGCCGCAGCGTTTCATTCTGGATAAGAAACTGGATCTCGCCGCATTGTATCTGCTGCAGAGCAGCGAATCCATCGACGGCATCGCGGAACGCTGCGGGTTCTGCAACCGCTACTATTTCACGCGAATCTTCACGAAATACCGCAAAATATCCCCTGCCGCATTCCGCAAACACAGCCGTTCGTAATTCAGACACGAAAAAATCCGGAAAACGAGGATTGCCCGTTTTCCGGATTTCTTGTCTTCGCCGGACTCCGGCTTATTCCGCAAGCCAGCGTTCCGCATCAATTGCGGCGCGCGCACCCATTCCGGCGGCAGTGATCGCCTGGCGGTACACATGATCCGCGCAGTCTCCGGCGCAGAATACGCCTGCCATGCTCGTATAGGAACTCGCCCCCTTCAGCTCAATGTATCCCGCCTCATTCATGGCAAGCTGCCCTTTGAAAAGCCCCGTATTCGGGATATGCCCGAGAGCCGCAAAATATCCTTTGCATGGAATCTGCGTCTGTTCGCCGGTGACGATATCCCGTATCTCCACGCCGTCCACTTCCGTATTGCCGAAAATTTCGACTACGGAGGAGTTCCAATGGATCTTGATTTTCGGATTCGCCTTCACGCGTTCCGCCATGATTTTGGAGGCGCGGAACGCATCGCGGCGGTGGACCAGATGCACTTCACTGGCAAAATGAGTCAGGAACGTGGCTTCCTCCATGGCGCTGTCGCCGCCGCCTACGACAACCACCGGAACATTGCGGTAGAATGCGCCGTCGCAGGTCGCGCAGGCGGACACGCCTTTGTTCAGGAACTTTTCTTCGGAGGGAAGTCCGAGCCAGCGGGGCGCGGCGCCCGTTGCAATGATCAGCGCGCGGCATTCCGCGATTTCGCCGTTTCCGAGCACCAGTTCGTGCGGGCCGCCCTCCACCAGCTTGACACTCTGCACGGTTTCATTGACAATCTTCGCGCCGAATTTTTCCGCCTGCTGCTGGAACTTGAACATCAGTTCATATCCATTGACCGCATCGGGAAAACCGGGAAAGTTTTCAACGTCCGTGGTCTGGGTCAGCAACCCGCCGGGAAGCGGCCCGGCAAGAACCACCGGATTCAAATTTGCCCTCGAAGCATAGATTGCAGCGGTCAACCCGGCGGCGCCGCCTCCGATAATGATCACATCTTTTTTCATCAGGATCCCCCTCTTTGTTTGGTTAATCGATGATACGGTAATATGCCACACAATTCCCGCCGGGCAAGGGCTTCCCGAGAAAAAAATTCTTTTCTTAATCCGGCATCATCAAAAAATCAGAAATCGTCCTCCTCCGGCGTACGCGGACGGTAGGCAACCGGAAAACCGCCTCCCAGCTCCATGATTCCCTTCCGGTCGGCGGACTGCACCAGAGGAAGCCAGTGCAGCCAGTCACGAACAGCCGTCTGATAAGCCAGAATGCGAATCGGAAAACGGTCTCCCTGCTTCACTTTTCCGGTTCCCGCCAGTTTCCACGGGATCGCCATCTCCGCAGTCCAGTATCCTTTCCCGATCAAAGCGGCCGAGCGGATTCCGGAGGGTTCCGACGCTCCCGCCGCATTGACTGCAAAAGAATGACTGCCGATCAGGATTTGAAGCAGATCGTCATGCCAACTGAATTTCATGTTTCCCGCCGGTCTGTTTTCCGACGGGAACGGGGACAGGCAGCCGACATACAGAAACTCACTGTCATAGGAAAGCATCACCAGCGGCTGATACTGTGCCAATGCTGTGAACGATTTGCCGAAAAAACCGGCACATAACGACTTGGCCGCGACTGCGGCAAAATGCGCACGGTCATCCAGCCTGCCGTCTATGACTGGAACCTGTCCCGCCTTGACCACACTGACATCGGCCGCTCCCAACAATCCGGTCAGCATCAGAAGAAAACATACTGTCCTCATCCTGTTTTTCCCCTCAATAAAAAAGAACCGCACTCGCCCATGTTCCCTGAGCGGCAAACGGAAGTTTCGGACTCATGCGCATATTTTCGACATGCCCGTCCAGAAAGACACCATTGGTTGTATGGGAATGAGGTTCTCCCGTAATACTGCCGCGTGTGACATGCAGCAGAACTGTTGCTATGGACGCCGACGAATCGGAGCCGATCCCGTCCCAGATAAGACCGTTGCGCGACGGATTGCGCGATGTGCCGGACTTCCTTCCGCTTTCATCGGTGGAAGGCGGATTTTTCGAATGAAGGACGGCGGCATTCGCTACGTAATTACCCTGAAACGACCCCAGACCACTGTTATATTCCCCCCAGGAACGATATTTCTGGACCGGACAGATATAGGATGCCCAGAGATGGTAGCGTTCCGGACGGGCAGGAGTAAGCGACAGACTCTTGCGTGCGGTAATCCAATCCGGAATGGAAGAAATATAAGACACCGTCAGCACTGTCCAGTTGGCGGTGGGAGTCCTCGTGTTGTCAAGCGCATACGGATAATATCCTCCGAAATCATCCGTATAGAGAGCAACCGCCGTTCCCAGCGTCTTCAATTGATTCAGGCACTGCGTTTTACGAGCGGCATCCCGTGTTTTCGACAGGGCAGGAAGCAGCATTGAAGCCAGAATTGCAATGATTGAAATTGTAATCAGGAGCTCTATCAAGGTAAAAATTTTCATTTTTACCCTTGAAGGAAAAACTGATGAACAAGGAACATGGAAGAAAGAAGGAACGGGGAAACAATCGAACAATCGAACAGGAAAACATTTGAACAATCGAAGGATGAAGAAAGGCAAAGGGATTGATTGCGTCTTCTTGGGGGAGACCGTTCCCACCCGCGAATTACGGCTGATTTCGACATCGGAAACAAAACCATGGTGGGGGACTCGCTCCGCGAGGCCCTGAAAACCATTTTCGTCAGGACAGAATTCCGAATTCATGTTCAGACTGATTCTTTGCGTTATGTTCTTCTTACAAATTTTCCTTATCAGAAATTCTATCAAAGTAAAATCAGCGAATTTGCGAATCGAAGAAAGCACAGAACAATCTTCCCTGTTCTTGCATTTGTCCGGTTCTGTCAGGATAAAAAATTCTTTCATAACATCTTCCTTTCTTATTTGAAGTTTAAAAATGATCCGCTTCTTTATACCCGGGATTCATGGAACGCCAATCAGCAATCACCGCGTCCGGAGACATTACTTCCGGAGTGATTTCCAACCTGCCGAGTTCATAGCGGCATTTTGTGAAAACTGATGATTTCCCGACTGAATAATGAACGGTCACGCCTCCCCAGAGAATCCGCGAGAAAGAAACCTTTTTCTCCGCGAAAACGGAACTTGTACTTACGGGAAAACCGTCCAGATAAAGCCGTCCTTCCGTCGGAGTCCACGTTAAAACGATCCGGTGCATAGTTTCAGGATTCTTCCGCCAGAAATCGATCAGACGGCGGGAAGCAGCCAAGGTCTCACTCCGGCTCCTGTCCTTGAATGTCCGCAACGCAAGAAATCCGAAATGCGGGTGCGGATAAACATACAACCGGAGCATCCCGTCGGCTCCATCCAGTTGTACCAGAGTAATGTAACTTTTTGCATCGGGCTCTATCCACCGGAAAGAAAACCGGATCGTTCCCTGCGGCATCACGTGCTGTGAAGACAACTGATATACCATCGGAGATTCGATCCCCGCAGACCGGGGCGGAGCTTCAAACGGCGCGGCGGCAATCCAACCGGCAAGAATCAGTGCGCCTGCTGTGAACGACAGTTTCATCATATTTTTCCTGAAATTTGAAAAACCAGAAGATTCCAGTATTTCAATTGAGGTGAAACGGCGTGTACCCAGCCGTTCTCCGTTTTAAATGTGAGCCGTTCCGGTTCACTGCTGCGATCAGGAGATGCCGCATAAACTCCCGTCACTTTTTCTCCGGAGCGCAGTTTTACAATCGTCTCAACTCCCTCCACGGAAACAGGGACTGTTCTGGTACGGTCCCAAAGCAACGCATACAGATAAGGTTTATCGAAATTGATGAGATTCACATATACTTCGCGTCCGCCCTGAACCGGTTTTTCAAAAGTCCCACCCTTCCAGTATACGTGATCCGGAGCGTTAACTTCAACCTCTCCGCGCGGAGTCCATTTTGAATCAAGGTCATAAAAATACTGCCCGTAGCGTGCCGCAAACTTGAGATAGGCAACCCGTTTACGCGCCAGTTCCGATTTTTTCAGGTCTGTGAATTCGCCCTGCGGACTGGAAGTGTAATATTCGCAGTAACCGAATCCATTGGAAAGAATCACGGCGGTATAGGGCAGAACTGTTTCCTCTTTCGCGGTATAGCCTGCATTTCCACCATGCAGTCCAGCATCGCTTTTCGCATGGCTCGGCGGACAGGCGATTGTCCAGACGATATCCAGCGGAGTGCGGGTCGCCTCCCTGACGGCTCTCAAACTGCGCCCCAGCTGCCACGGACTGTTTGCCTGCCGTGTTATATCACGCCATTCACCGGCATATGCAAAATTCCCCAGTCCGGCGCTTTCGATTTCATCGAATTTTTCGCCGTTTTCTCCGAACATTTCACGGGACGGAAAATTCTGAATCCCATACAATGTGTGGTGAAGCCCGTTCAGAAAAAAAACGAAATTATCCTTGACCGGCTTCACTTCTCCGACCAATATGCCGAGAACCTTCCGGTGCAGGGCTGTATGATCCAGTTCCGTCAGACGCTTTCCGTCTTTATCCGTTCCTTGTACCGTGTAATCGATCAGACGCCGGAAATCATCCATGAAAATTCCGTCCCATCCGAATTCTTTTACCGCCCCTGCCAGTTTCCGTCCGAAATCCCTGCCGAACTTGACCGCATGAGGCACTCCCAGACCGTTCTTTTCAAGATAAGCGCGCCGGGCCGCACTATCTGCCCCATAATGCCGTCTTTTCCCGGCCTTGAGTGGATCATACACAATCCAGCTTTCATCGGCAAAAGCATAGGTCGGGGTATGCAGATACATGGTAACTTTGATTCCGTTTTCATGAAATTTCCGGATGAAATGTTTGATTTTCTCCGCCGAAATCCTCACCTTTGCCTGATTGCGCCCGGGGTTCGGTTCGCGCCATGTCCAGTAACGCCAGACTTTTTCTGAAGGATTTAACCGGTTGATCTCCGGCTGCCACGCCCCGAACACATGAAACCGGTTATATCCCCAGTCACGGCAGAATTGAATCAGTTCATCAATTGACCGATCCGGCACCTCCGGATCGAAAATACCGTGATAGACGGGTTTGCTTCCGGCACGCTCGATCTTGCGCCAGTCATGGCATATTTCAAAAATCTGCGGCTGTGACTTTACGCCGTCCACGTCAAGCACGGCGGCAAAACCGTATTCACGCATTCCGGCATCCCATAAAAAACTCAATGAATGTAATTTTCCCTCCGACAGTTTCACCCGCTGCGGTGGAAGTGTGAATACCTTATCCATGCCATGATAAATCGTCAGCTTGCAGACCACCTCTCTCGCCGGACCCGGATTTTCCACAACAGCTTCGAATCTGATCCTCTCATTGAAATCGTAAAGAATCTTATCTGTTTTGAATTTTACGATCACTGGAGATTCCGCCGCATTGCTGCAAAAAGCAAAAAACAGCACCAATAATGAAATTTTTCCAAACACGTTTCCGACTCCCCTGTTATATATTATAATAAATGTTTTTCTGCAATGGCTTCAGGACCATATTCCCGATGAAAGACCTGTTTCGAAGGTATCTTGTTTTGCAGTATCCATGCCGCCAGTTGCTTCGACACCTCCGGCAGATCGTTTCTCGGATGCATCAGCAGATAGGAAATATCCGCTCCGATGACCGGCTCCATTTTCGATGTCTCCACAAGAACCGTATGACGGCATTCTTTGTTCTGTTTTTTCAATAAATGCACAATCTCCGCGCCCATCAGCAGGAAAAGCGCATCATCGGATTCCCGTTCGCTCCTCCCGATTCCGGCCTCTTGAGCATGCCAGAGATAATTTTCAGGCAGCGGGCATTGATAAAAAGCCAATTCCCGTTCCCGCTGCGTGACAATATAAATATGTTTGAAGTGACGCTGTTCAATATATTCCTTCAAGATCAGGGGATAGTCAATCGTGTTGTAGCAGTAACAGAGTCCTTCCGGCTCATCCGGACACCCCAGAATCATATGGGGAACGGCGGATTCTTTGAGAAAAGCACCGATCTGCCGGTTTGAGCCCGGTATAATATTGGTAACGATCCCGCCCGCCAAACCGTAACCGGTCAGGTTTTCCGCACGGCATACCTGATCTTTTTCATCGGAATAGGGAATGAAGATCACTTCCAGACCATGCCGGTTGAACTGAAAGGTCAGTTCCGGCAGAACCTGTTGAAGATACTTGTTGGTTCCTTCGGAAAAATCCTTTTCCGTCAGATGCAGCATAACTCCGACCAATGGAACCTGACGGGCGACCATCGAACGGGCAAGCAGGTTGGGGCGATAGCCAAGTTTCTTCGCCGCTTCCCGAATTGCTCTGCGGCATTCATCCGCACAGGCAATATGCCCTTCCCGTCCGTTCAGCACAACGGAAACAATTGTCGGCGACACACCGCAATATGCGGCAATATCTTTCAATGTGACTCGTTTTATCTTCATCATGGTTTTTATTTAACGTTTAATAAATATTATTAAAACAATACTATAATTATATATCAAATAATTTGAATTGTCAAGAGCAATATGAAAAAAAAGCATAAAAATAATGACAGATGCGATATACAGAAGTCCCGAATAAGGCAGACAAGATCTTCAGGAGGGATTAAAAAGAACAGGATTGAACTCATTTTCTTGTCCTTCAACTCCTTTTTATCCTTGGAGCTTTGCCTGTAGAACTTTTGACACTCGCATTTATTCCGCGATCCATCGCAAATATTTGCCAGATAACTTCTTATTCGTGGTTTCCATACTTGACAATCCGTCAAAACGGAAGTATTTTATTTCGTCATTTTTTATAAAAAAATTAGCTTTTTTCTAAAGGAGAACAAGAATGCTGGATAAAATTACTAAAGCGGTTTCATGTGCAATGATTCCGTGTCTCGACAAAGATTTCGTTCCCGCAACCCTCTGGGACAGAGAATTCCGTAAAGCGGTCAACGCCTCCGGCAAAAGCAAGGATATCGTTATCGCCGTTGAACGCAATCCCGAAAGTGTCAGTATTTATCCGACCGTCGTATTCGACAACGCCGACGCCTCCGAAATGGCGGCGAACGTCAGGCACGTTGAACGTCTCGTGAAAGGGCTCCTCTGGATGAGAGGCGGCTGGAAGGTCACGATCGCCGGAGATGCGAAAATTGCCGAAGAACTTGCGAAAATCTATTCTCCCGAAGGCGAACGCTCCTTTGATTACGCCATGATGGGACGCATTTACAGCAACAGGATGCAGATCGTATCCTGCGCCTATGCGGACGCTCCGAAAGCGAAAGAGCCCTCCATGCCGCTCGGCAGACACCTTGACGGATGCAGAATCGGTTTCGACCTCGGCGGCTCCGACAGAAAATGCGCCGCGACCATCGACGGCAAACTCGTTTTCAGTGAGGAAGTTCCCTGGGACCCCTATTTCGAGAAAGACCCGCAGTATCACCGCGACGGCATCAATGACACACTTAAACGCGCCGCGGCGCATCTTCCGCGCGTGGATGCAATCGGCGGAAGCTCCGCCGGAGTTTATGTGAACAACCGCGTCCGCCTCGCATCCCTGTTCCGCGGCGTTCCCGAAGATCAGTTTGAAACCAAGGTCAAAGACCTGTTCATCGAGCTCGGCAAAGAGTGGGGCGTTCCGTTTGAAGTCGTCAACGACGGCGAAGTCACTGCGCTTGCAGGGTCCATGGAAATGAATGCAAACTGCGTGCTCGGCATCTCCATGGGCACCAGCGTCGCAGGCGGCTACGTCAACCGCGAAGGCAATATCACAGACTGGCTGAACGAGCTCGCTTTCGTTCCGGTTGACTACCGGGAAGGCGCACCTGCCGATGAGTGGTCCGGCGACCTCGGATGCGCGGTTCAGTACTTCTGCCAGCAGGGTGTCGCAAGACTCGTCCCGCTTGCGGGAATTGAGCTTCCGAAAGATATGAAATTCGCGGAACAGCTCAAAGAGGTCCAGAAGCTCATGGAAGCCGGCGACGAACGCGCCGCAAAGATCTATGAAAGCATCGGCGTCTGCTTCGGTTATACCATTGCAAGATACTGCGAATTCTATGATATGGAAAAGCTCCTCATCCTCGGACGCGTCACGACCGGAAAAGGCGGTGACATTATCCTCGCGAAAGCGGCGGAAGTGCTCAAAGCCGAGTTCCCGGAACTCTCCGGCAAGGTCGAGTTCAGAATTCCGGATGAAAAAGGACGCCGCCACGGACAGGCTGTCGCAGCGGCAAGTCTTCCCGTCATCTGAAGTGCGAAAACGGAGTTTTTTCTATGAAACCTGCACTGCTGGTGCTCGCCGCCGGAATGGGAAGCCGTTACGGCGGACTCAAGCAAATTGATCCGGTCGGTCCGTCCGGCGAAATCATTCTGGACTATTCCATTTACGATGCGCTCAAAAGCGGATTCGGCAAAGTCGTTTTCGTGATCCGTCACGACATCGAACAGGCGTTCCGCGAGCACATCGGCGCGAAATGGGAAAATAAAGTCCAGGTGGAATACGCTTTCCAGGAACTGGACAAGCTCCCCGCTCCGTTCCGGACTCCGGAAGAACGCACCAAGCCGTGGGGAACGGGGCACGCGATTCTGTGTGCCTCGGAAAAAATCTCCGAACCGTTCGCCGCGATCAACGCGGATGATTTCTACGGGCGGAGCGGATATGCTCTGCTCGCAGACAGTTTTGCAGGAAATACGAATCCGGCAAAACGTCATTTCATGGTCGGATTCACACTCCGGAACACGCTTTCCGAAAACGGTTCCGTGGCACGCGGCGTCTGCTGCTGCGATCCGGAAGGGTTCCTGAAAGAGGTTACGGAACGCACCAATATTGTTCCCGATGGCAGAGGCGGTGCGTTTTTCACGGAAGAAAACGGGACTCAGGTTCCGCTGACCGGCGATGAGATCGTCTCCATGAACATGTGGGGATTCATGCCCGGCATTTTTGACCATCTTTCCAGTTTGTTTGAACAGTTTCTTTCCAAACGCGGGAAAGAATTGAAATCCGAGTTTTACATTCCTTCGGCGGTTGCTTCGCTGATCCATTCCGGAGACGCCGAAGTCAAAGTCATGAAGAGCAGTGATTCGTGGTTCGGAGTCACCTACCGCGAAGACAAACCGGTCGTGCAGGAATCCATCGCCCGCCTGATCGGTGCGAATGTCTACACGTCACCTCTGGAGTAGATCAGTTTATGGAAAGTACAGTGAAGGAAATTGCCTCGAAGTTCTGCATCAAAGACAATTTCATCAAGGCAGAGCCATTTGGAAGCGGACACATCAACGACACTTACAAAGTAGTCTACAGCGTGGATGGGAAGAATGTAAAATACATTTTTCAGAAGATCAATACGAAAGTTTTCCGCAAACCCGAAAATCTCATGGAAAACGTCTCGCGGGTTCTTGACCATTCCGCAAAGAAACTCGGCTCATTGCCGGACTCCGAACGGCGCTGCATCCATCTTGTCCCCACAGTGGACGGAAAAATGTATTATATTGACGGAGACGAATGCTGGCGCTCCTACAAATTCATCGACAACGCCCGCACCTACAATACGCTTGAAACGGAAGAACAGGCATATCAGGCGGCAAAGGCGTTCGGCAATTTCCAGATGCTGCTGGCAGACCTTCCGGGGGAACGTCTCCACGAGACCATTCCCAATTTCCACAACACCCCTTCGCGGCTCTTCGATTTTGATGAAGCGGTCCGCAAAGATGTCTGCGGACGTGTCGAAACGGCAAAAAACGAGATCCGCTTCGTTCAGGAACACCGCTGGATGGCACCCGTTCTGATTGACCTGATGAAAAAAGGCGAAATCCCGGAACGGATCACGCATAACGATACGAAACTGAACAACGTCCTGCTGGACGATACAACGGGGGAGGGAATCTGCGTTCTTGACCTTGACACGGTCATGCCGGGACTCTCGCTTTACGATTTCGGCGACCTTGTCCGTACCAGTGTCAGCCCCGCCGACGAAGATGAAACCGACCTCTCGAAAGTCTGTGTCCGGATGGATATTTTCCGCGCACTCGTAAGAGGTTTTCTGGACGGCGCACAGGGATGTCTGACAAAAAAAGAACTCGAACTGCTTCCGTTCTCCGGCGAACTGATCACATTTGAAATCGGGCTGCGCTTCCTGACCGACTATCTCAACGGCGACAACTATTTCAAAATCAGCCGGGACAATCACAATCTCGACCGCTGCCGCACGCAGTTCATGCTTGTCAAGCGCCTGATCGAACAGGAAAAAAAGCTCAAAAAAATTGTAAAGGAATTCATGAAATGAAACGCATTCTTGTCACCGGAGGCTCCGGGTTCATCGGCAGCCATATAGTCGAACACTACCAGGGCAAAGCCGAAGTACGCGTTCTGGATAATCTCCGCACGGGCAGGCGTGAAAATCTGAGCGGCCTTGAATGTGAATTCCTCGAAGGCGACGTCAGCGACCGCGCCGCCGTTGCCGAAGCGGTCAAAGGCGTGGATTACATCTTTCATCTTGCGGCGCTTGTCAGCGTTCCCGAATCCATGGAAAAAATCGTTGAGTGCAATCAGATCAATGCCGTCGGGACGATCGTCCTGCTGGAGGAGGCGGCAAAAGCCGGCGTAAAAAAACTGATCCTCAGCACTTCCGCGGCAAATTACGGCGACAACCCGGTTTCTCCGAAAGTGGAAACCATGATTCCCGAACCCAAGAGCCCCTATTCCATCACAAAACTTGACGGGGAATATTACTGCGACATGTTCACCAAGACAGGGCGCCTTCAGACCGCCTGCCTCCGTTATTTCAATGTGTTCGGTCCGCGCCAGAATCCGAAAAGCGCATACGCCGCCGCGGTTCCGATCTTCATCACGAAAGCGCTTGCCGATGAAGACATCACCATTTTCGGTGACGGGGAGCAGACCCGCGACTTTGTCTTCGTAAAAGACATTGCCGCCGCCAACGCATTCATGGCGGAACATGATTTCACGGGAGTTTTCAATGTCGCCTACGGCGGTAAAATGACGATCAACCATCTGGCGGAACTGATCGTGGAGATTCTCGGTTCCAAATCAAAGATTGTTCATCTTCCGGAACGCCCCGGCGATGTCAAACACTCCACAGCCTGTGTGGACAAGCTGCTTGCGACCGGTTTCAAACCGTCATGGGATTTCAAACGCGGCCTGGAAGTCACCGTAAAAAGTTACGCCCGTTGAGAAAATCCTCCTGCACCATAACGGGAAGAATGATTTCTTTTCGCATGAAAACCTGTTGATTTTTTTACTTTAAAGTGCTATATTACAGCTTATTAAAATTTTTTGGAGAATACAGTCATCATGATCAAGAAGAAAAATCTCGTTTTCCTCGGACCTCCGGGAGCCGGCAAAGGCACTCTGTCCGAAATCATTATCAACGATGAAAAACTGGTTCATATTTCCACGGGAGACATTTTCCGCGCAGAGATCAAGAACGGCACGGAACTCGGCAGGGAAGCCAAAGCCTATATGGACGCCGGTAAACTCGTCCCCGACCAGCTTGTCGTAGATATGGTTGCCGCGAGACTCACCAAAGATGACTGCGCCAACGGCTTTATCCTGGACGGTTTTCCCCGGACAGTCGTTCAGGCGGAAATGCTGGATAAAATTGCAAAGAAAACCGGGCGCGATATCGACTGTGTTGTTCTCTTCGACGCACCTTACGATCTCCTGATCCAGAGACTGACTGCCCGTCTCACCTGCAAATCCTGCAAGGCGAACTTCAACAAACTCTTTTCCAAGCCGAAACAGGAAGGTGTCTGCGACCATTGCGGCGGCGAGCTCTACCAGCGTTCCGACGATTCTCTTGAGACAGCACAGAACCGTCTGAAAGTCTATGACGAGCAGACTGCCCCCCTGATCAAATTCTATACAGACAACGGACTTCTCGCAAAAATCGACTCCTCTCTGCCCAAAGACCAAGCGTATGCGGCTCTTCTCGCCGTTCTGGGATGAATCATGAGACCTGAATACGTAGTCCATACTGCCCAGGAGATTATCAAGATCCGCCGTGCCGCGCACATGACGGCGCTTGCCCGTGACCGGATCTGCTCTCTGGTTCATTCAGGGATGACGACCAAGGATCTTGACAATATCGCCGGCGAAGTGATCCGCTCCATGGGGGGAGAGCCCGCATTCCTGAATTATCGCGGTTATCCCGGAAACATCTGCATCTCCGTCAATGACGAGGTTGTCCACGGAATCGGGCGGCATGACCGCTTTATCCTCAAAGGCGATGTCGTCAGCGTTGACGTCGGAATCGCGTTCGAGGGCGGAATCGGAGATACGGCGCGGACTGTCTACGTAGGAAATGAAGAGGATATGCCTGAAGACGTTGCAAGGCTTCTGGAATATACGCAGAAATCGCTGGAGGCGGGGCTTGCGGCGGCACATCCGGGCGGATATGTCCAGGATATTTCGCGTGCGGTCGAGGAGGTCGCACAGCAGGCGCATCTCGGAATCGTAAGGGAATATGTGGGGCATGGATGCGGCATCAGGCTTCATGAGCCGCCGGATGTCCCGAATTTCGCCCAGCACCGCAAGGGTCCGAAGCTCGTTCCCGGCATGGTCCTGTGCGTTGAGCCGATGCTGAACCTCGGTTCCCATAAAGTTTATACGGAAAGTGACGGCTGGACGGTGCGCACCCGTGACGGGGAGCCATCCGCCCATTTCGAGCACATGATACTTATTACAGAGAACGGAACGGAGGTCTTAACTCGTGTCTAAAGATTTGATCAAAGTCGATGGTGTTGTCAAAGAACTGCTGCCGAATACGATGTTCATGGTGGAACTGCCGAACAAACATACGGTTCTTGCACACATCAGTGGAAAAATGCGCCTGAATTTCATTCGCATTCTGCCAGGCGATACAGTAACTCTTGAAATGTCGCCTTACGACCTTACCAAAGGCAGAATTGTTTTCAGACAGAAATAACCACTCTCCTTTCTGTCTTTTTCACAAACCACGTTCCGCTTTCCTGCGGCAGTGTGTTTGTGTACCCGTTTCCGGCAATTTTACACAGGACTTCCCGTAAACAGACAGCGGTGATCTTCTTCATTCTCAAGATAAGCCGCAACTCCGGTCCCGCGCAGCGAGTTTCCGATCCGTATTTCATCGGCATCCATCAGATCAGCAGGAAAAAGAACTTTCTCCTCAGCATTCAAAATCTCAATCTGCCGCCTGCGCCAGATTCCCGGCAGCAGTCCGCATTCCAGCTCCGGCGTAAACCAGCGGGTTCCTTTCCTTGCAAAGACATTGGAAACCGTCCCTTCGGTCAACTCCCCTTTCCGGTTCAGGAAAAGCATTTCATGAAAACCGGATTGCCGGACTGCCTGGTACCGGGTGTCATAAAAATTCCGGTTCGTTGTCTTATGGTAAAGAAAAACATTGTCTGAATCCGTCCGCTCCGAGGCAAGCAGAAGACGAAGCCCCAGCCCCCTCCACTCCGGTTTGCGCGGAGGCGTCAATTCCACTTTGACTCTGCCGTCATACTCCAACAGGAATTTCACACATGCGCCATCCCGGTAAGCCGGATTCGATTCGAGTTCCGGGCACATCCGCTCCAAGGCTTCTTCGACCGCACCCGGAATGAATCTCCGCCTGAAATACACCTGACTCGTCTCTGCCCTGCGAATATGCTCATCCAGCATGACAAATCCCTCCCGTTTTGTCCAGCGCATCGTTTCAAACACCTGAAAGTCAGGAAGCGCATAAGTGGCGTAACGGCACTTCAATAATGCTTCCTGCCACTCCGAGTCGGCGCCGGAATCATAAACAATCCCCCCGCCGACACCTGTTTCGACTCTGTCATGATAACAGGTTAACGTGCGGATCGCGACATTGAAACGGAAAGTACGGTCAGGGCAGATGCAGCCGACGGCGCCGGTATAAACTCTGCGCGGGCTTTTTTCATTTTCAGAAATCACTTTCATGGCGCTGATCTTCGGAGCGCCTGTAATCGACGCCGGCGGAAACGTGGCTTTGAACAGTTCAAAAAGTCCGATATTGTCTTTCAGCCCGCCGTGAACAGTGCTGATCATCTGGTGAACCGTATTATAGGTATCGACATGAAACAGCGGATCCACAGAAATGGAATCCCGTTTGCAAATCCGCCCCAGATCGTTGCGCACCATATCGGTAATCATGAGATTCTCCGCCAGATTCTTCGGGTCCGCCGCCAGATTCTCCACAATTTTACGGTCCCTTTCCGGGATCGGGGAACGCTTTGCAGTCCCTTTCATCGGGGAGCTGGACACATGCCGCCCGTCCATCGTTTCCAGATACAGTTCCGGAGACAGGGAAAGAATCTTCAGTCCGCATAAATTCAAATAAGCGGCATAAGGAACCGGATGACGGGTCTGAAGATTCAGGAAAAGCTGCTCCGGGTTATGAACAGGCGGCGCTTCCGAACGGAATGTCAGATTCGCCTGATAAATATTTCCTGCAACGATATTCTCATGAATCTTATTGATTCTTGCGGTATATTCTTCTTTCCTGAGCTCAGGGATAAAAGCAGTCTTCAACACGAAATCATTCCGGTAAGGAAGCCGGATTCTCTCCGGCGACTTTCTGTAACATGCCAGACGGAGAAGCGGAAACTGCCCATCGGGAAGAACTTTCTGTTCCCGGTCAAATGCCGGAGAAGCCTCATAAGAGATAAAACCGGCGATATGGCACCCTTCTCCGAGCAGTGTCTCCGCCTCCGTGAAAACAGATTCCACTTCCGGTATGCTCCATGCTTCCAGAATCGTAAACGGTTCCAGAAACAACCCGGTGCAGAAACAGTCGTTTTCTCCTGGAAGTGTCGCCAGAACCGTTCCGTCACGGCGCATCAGTGAAATAAGTTCAATATCATTCATGACAATCCAGTAAAATAAAAACGCCGGAACAGAAAACTGCCCGGCGGAAAACTTTCAAAATGGTGGTCGCTGGGAGACTCGAACTCTCGACCTCATCCGTGTGAAGGATGCGTTCTAGCCAGCTGAACTAAGCGACCACTTGAAAAAGTATCGGGTAAGATAACACGATTTCGGAAAAATACAAGTCTTTTTCACGTTTTTTCAATCAAAGACACCTTTTTCGGGCGGAACAATCTGCCCTTTGGACCCGACACGCGGAGTTACAACCTCCTCTTCCGCAGAAACCGGAGCCGCCGCTTTGCCCGTCCCAAAAACAAGAAGCTGGAAGACCTTTGCCGGCTGTGCATTGCGTTCCCACGGACGTTTATATTCCAGGCGGATGCCGCTCTTGCCGGGACCGACGATTTCAAAAGTCAGATTGCGTCTGCCGGGCGCTCCAACAAGATCTTTTTCCGTCGGATTGGAAAAGGTGTCGGAACACAGAATCAGGACCTTCTCATCGTAAGGTCCCGCAAAGCGCCATACATAACCGGTCGTAGGATTGCTCTCCAAAGAAATCATGAAACGCTCCCCGACCGCGGCAGTCAGAGTTTTGCCCGAATCCGCATCACTCAGCTCCGTCAGAGAAGGCCCCGTGGCACAGGCGCAAAAAACAACGGCAATCAGGCAGGACATCAAAAAACTCAACACCATTTTCATGATCTTGCTCCTTCTTATGCAAATATGTAAAACAGAATGAAAAAGTCTTCCGGTAATGTAACCCGAAAAAATAAATTGGAAAGTTTTCTTTTCATTTTTTCTTGACAATCTTCCATTCGGAGTGTAATTGTTGTTCCAATGAAAGACTATGAAAGGAGCTTATCATGAACACTCTGACAAAATTTGCCTCGTTCGTTCTCTCCGCCGCATTCCTCGCCGCTTCCGTGAACCTCTGCGCCGCAGAAAAAACCATCAAGCTTCCGCCGCCGGACAAAGCCGGAGGCAAACCGCTCATGCAGTGTCTCACGGAACGGAAATCGGAACGTAAATTCGATTCGAAGCCGCTTCCCCCGCAGATTCTTTCCGATCTTCTTTATGCGGCGGACGGCATCTCGCGCCCGGATGGACGGAAAACAGTTCCGACGGCACGCAATCTTCAATCTCAGGAAGTTTATGCGGCAATGCCGGACGGGCTTTATCTCTATCATCCGAAAACTCACTCGCTGGACCTCGTCAAAGCAGGCGATATCCGGGAAAAATGCGGAATGCAGGCAATCCATAAAACAGCTCCCATTGTGCTAATTTACGTCGGAGACGTCTCCAAAATCGGGAAAAACGCGGCTGAAAAAGTATTCTATGCAGCGAACCATGCCGGATATGCCAGCCAGAACGTCTATCTCTATTGCACTTCCGCAGGGCTCGCCACCGTTGTCTGCGGACTCGTCAACAAGCCGGAACTGGAAAAGGCCATGGAACTGCCCGGAACGAAACGGGTTCAACTGACTCAGCCTGTCGCTTATCCTGCAAAATAAGCTGTTTTCCGACTTCACCGGAAAACCCGGCGAATAAGAACAAGGGACAGAAAGCAGGAACTCCAGTCCGGGCTTTCTGTCCTTTTATTTTGTATTTTCAGCCTTTGGAGGAATCCGCGACGCCCAGCACCGCCAGAGCGGCATTCATGCCCGCGCCTTTGACTCCGCCGGATATTTCGTGAACCATCTCCTCCATATCGGCATCCGCCTGCGCACGGCGTTCTCCGCCGGGGAGAATGCGGTCGACCGCATCGGCAAGATCCTGAGGCACCACCTGAAATTGAAGAAATTCTTCAAAAACCCTGCGGTTCAGGATGATATTCGGCATCGTAAACGCATTGCGGAACAGCTTGCGGATGATGATGCGCGCGCAGAGGAATGTGATCGGGTTCAGACGGTATGCCACGACAAGCGGCAGTCCGGCAATCGCGCACTCCACAGTGACCGTCCCGGAGGCGGCAAGCCCGGCAGTGCAGGTTTGAAGACACTCTGCCGTCTTCCCGCAGACTACATCAATTTCGGGAAGCACGGAATCCGGATGTTTCATGATAAATTCACTGATGTCATCTTTTACATCGTCATAGACTTTCTCCCGCGGCGTGGCAATCGTGAATTTCAACTTCGGATGCCGCTGCTTCAGCAGTGCAACCGTCTCAAGCATCGGGAAAAGCAAACGCTTCGTTTCACTTCTCCTGCTTCCGGGAAGAAGAAGAAGCCTGTTCGGATCGCGTGCCAGAGCCGGGTCACGGCGTTCCTGCACAATCTCCACAAGCGGATGCCCGACAAACTCCACATCCAGCCCGCTGCCCTTGTAAACATCCACTTCAAACGGAAAAATGACCATCATTTTCGTGCAGTAATACGCAAGTTTCGGGATATTCGATTTCCGCCAGACCCACACCTGCGGGCTGATATACCAGACCACCGGAATCCCCGCTTTCTTCAGGCGTTTCGCAAAACGGATATTGAATCCCGGATAATCAATCAGCACAACGGCGTCGGGACGCTGTTTTTTCGCCTCGCGAACCAGATAAAGCATGATACGGATGAACTTGAAAATGGAGCCGAGCACTTCAATCAGCCCGATCACGCCCAGTTCGGAAGAATCGACAAGAATATCGACTCCGGCATTCTTCATTTTCACTCCGCCCATACCCGCAATTCTCGCCTGCGGACGGGTCTTCCGGATATCCTGCGCAAGCCGCGCTCCATAAAGATCCCCGGACGACTCTCCGGCAATGATCCAGATCAGCGGGGCTGCTTTGCTGTGTTCCATCATATTTTCCGTTTCCTGATTTTTAAGGGCAAGAGACGCAGATCAGCGTTTCTTGCGTTTCTTCTTCGGCGGAGTGTAGTTGCTGCCGCGGCCGGACGGAGTACGGAAACCGGGCATTCCCATCGCGAGCGGAGCCGCGCCGGACATCATGCGCCCCAGCAGTCCGGTGCGCTTCATCATGCTCTTCATCATCAGGAACTGTTTCACAAGACGGTTGACCTCCTCGACCGGGCGTCCGCAGCCTCTGGCAATACGCCGCTTGCGCATATTGTCGATCAGCTCCGCATTGGCGCGTTCGGCTTTCGTCATGGAGCAGATGATCGCCTCCATTCCCTTGAACTGCTTCGGGTCAAGCTCGGACATTCCGGCAAGTTTATCGCCGCCCGGAAGGAACTTGAGGATATTTTCAATGCCGCCCAGACGGGACATCTGGCGGAGCTGGGAGAGAAAGTCATTCAGATCGAATTCATTCTTCTTGAGTTTTTCCTGAAGCTTCTCCGCTTCCTCCTTGTCGATCTCCTCGGCTGCCTTTTCCACAAGGGAGACAATATCGCCCATGCCGAGAATCCGGGATGCCATACGGTCCGGATGGAATACGTCGAGATTCTCGATTTTTTCCCCGATACCGACAAACTTGATGGGACACCCCGTAACCCTGCGGATTGAGAATGCCGCACCGCCGCGCGCATCGCCGTCGAGTTTCGTAAGAACCACGCCGGTAAGCTGAAGCGCGTCATTGAAGTGTTTTGCCACCGAGACCGCCTGCTGTCCGAGCGCGGCATCCGCGACAAGCAGAATTTCCGCTGCCTTCGTGACCTGCCGCAGACGGATCAGCTCCTGAACCATCTGCGTGTCGATCTGAAGCCTGCCCGCGGTATCAAGAATCAGGTAATCCACAAAATTGCGGCGCGCCTCGGCAATCGCATTCTGCGCGATAACCGTCACATCGGGATTGCCGCGTTCGGCATAAACCGGGACTCCGATCTCTTTGCCGAGAATTTCCAGTTGGTCAATGGCGGCAGGACGGTAAACGTCGCACGCGACCATCATCACCTTCTTATTGCGTTTCCTGAGATTAAGCGCAAGTTTGGCGCTGGTCGTAGTCTTGCCGCTTCCGTGAAGACCGACCATCATGATGATGTTCGGAGACTGCCCGTCCGCAAGCGGCGCCTCGGAACTGCCCATGAACTCCACCAGTTTATCGTAAACGATCTTGACCGCCTGCTGTCCGGGCGTGACACTGCGGAGAACCGCCTCGCCGAGGCATTCCGTGGAAACGGTCCTGACAAATTCATCGGCGATCTCGATATTGACGTCCGCTTCCAGCAGGGCGTCGCGGATATCGTTCATTGCCGGAGCGATATTTGACTCTGAAATCACCGCCTGTCCGCGCAGTTTTTTCAGGGCGTCCTGTAATTTGTTTGTAAGATTATCAAACATCTTTATTGTTCTCCATGTAAAATATGCTATATTACAATACACCGTAAAACAGAATTAACCAGTTATTATGGCATTTTACGGCAAAATTTCAACCATTGAAGCCATATTGAAAGGTAAAAAATGAGAAGTGACATCATGAAGAGCGGCGTCGAGAGAGCTCCGCACAGAGCTTTGTTCAGAGCGACGGGTCTGAAAAAAAGAGATTTTTCCAAGCCTTTCATCGGCGTATGCAACTCCTATTCCGCGGTTGTCCCCGGGCACTGCCACCTCAACAAGGTCGGCAAATATATCTGTGACGAGATCCGCAAAGCGGGCGGCGTCCCCTTTGAATTCAACACCATCGCGATCTGCGACGGCATCGCAATGGGTCATCAGGGAATGAAGTTCTCCCTCCCCAGCCGCGAACTCATTGCGGACTGTGTGGAATCCATGGCGACGGCGCATCCGTTCGACGCCATGATCTGCATTCCAAACTGCGATAAGGTCGTTCCCGGAATGCTCATGGGCGCAATGCGCGTCAACATCCCGACCATCTTCGCATCCGGCGGCCCGATGGAAGCCGGAAAACTCTCCGACGGCACCGCCTGCGACCTCATCTCAATCTTCGAAGGAATCGGCAAAATGAAAGTCGGGCAGCTCGACCAGAAGGGACTCGACGAACTCGAAAAGAAAGCCTGCCCGACCTGCGGCTCCTGTTCCGGCATGTTCACGGCGAACTCCATGAACTGCCTCTGCGAAGCGCTCGGGCTCGCTCTGCCCGGCAACGGCACCATCGTCGCCACCAGCCATGACCGCAGGAAACTCTGGAAAGCCGCCGCAAAACGCGTCGTCGAGATGGCGAAAGAAAACGGACCTCTCCCGCGCGACATCGCAGACACCGACGCTTTCCATAATGCGCTGACTCTCGACATGGCGATGGGGGGGAGCTCCAACACCATTCTGCACACGCTCGCAGTCGCCCGCGAAGCAGGAATCAAGCTCGACCTTGCCAAAATCGACAAGATCAGCAAGAGCACGCCCCATATCTGCAAAGTCTCTCCGTCCTGCAACTATCATATCGAAGACGTCCACCGCGTCGGCGGAATCATGGCGATCATCAAGGAAGTCATCAAGCAGAAAGGCGTCTTCTTCAATCCCGCCAAGATGACCGTTTCCGGAAAGACCATCGGCGAACTTGTCGCCGCCGCGGCAGATGCGGACGGCACCGTGATCCATACGATCGACAATCCTTACAGCAAATCCGGCGGGCTTTCCATTCTGTTCGGCAATCTTGCGGAAAAAGGCTGTGTCGTCAAGACCGCCGGCGTTTCTCCGAAGATGCTCAAACACAAAGGTCCCGCAGTAGTCTTTGAAAGCGAAGAAGACGCCGGAATCGGCATCCTTGCCGGAAAAGTCAAAGAGGGCGATGTGGTCGTGATCCGCTACGAAGGACCGAAAGGCGGTCCCGGAATGCAGGAGATGCTTGCGCCGACCAGTTATATCATGGGACGCGGGCTCGGCGAGAAAGTCGCGCTGGTCACGGACGGACGTTTCAGCGGTGGCACACGCGGCGCCTGTATCGGGCACGTCAGCCCCGAAGCCGCCGCCGGAGGAACCATTGCACTGATTGAAGACGGCGATATGATCGAAATCGACATTCCCGCCAGAAAGATCATTCTCGATGTTCCCGAGAAGGAACTTGCCAGACGCAAAGCCGCATGGAAACCGCGCAAACCTGTGACAACGTCTTCCTGGCTCAGGAAATACGCTCTTCTGGCAACCAGCGCCGACACCGGCGCCGTTCTCAGAACCGATCTTGATTAAAAGCATGGAGTTAAGGGCATGGGCAAGTTTTTTGCAAAAAGTCTGTCCATGCCCTCTTTTTTCAGAAACCTTCCGTATCCTGCGATAAAATATAATTCCCTTTCGTTTTCATTCAGGATTCTCCCATGTCTTTTGAAGAACAACGCATTGTAGAAAGTGTTATCGGTCCCGAAGCCGGCGGACTCAGGCTCGACCAGTTTCTCCGGACACGCTTCACCTACCGTTCACGCAATGAGTGGCAGGAGGCGATCCGGCGCGGAGAACTCAAGATCAACGGCCGTGAAATCCGCGCGTCGAAAATTCTGCGAACCGGCGACAAACTCTCTTTCAATCCGGGAAAAATCAAGGAACCGGAAGTCAATGCGGACTGGTCTTTGATTCATGAATCGGAACGGTATCTGGTCATCAACAAACCGGGACAGCTCCCGGCACACCCTTCCGGGCGTTTCTTCAAACATACATTATGGTATCTCCTCCGTGAAAAATACGGGGAACTTCATATCGTAAACCGCCTCGACCGCGAAACGTCCGGCATTACGATCGCCGCAAAAGATGCAGATGCCGCAAAAATTCTTTCCGGGCTGTTCGCAGACCGCAGGACAGTAAAAAAATACCTTGCATTCGTATTCGGCAAATTCCCGGAAACACTGGTTGCGGACGGCTTTCTTTCCGATGACAGGAAATCCGGGGTTCGTAAAAAACGGCGTTTTTCCGGAAAGGAGAGTTACGGTTCCGAACATGTGCGGACGGAATTCCGCCTGCTCGGAACGGACGGGGAGCTGAGCGCCGTGGAGGCAATCCCGAAAACCGGGCGCCTGCACCAGATCCGCGCGACTCTCTGTTCACTCGGGTATCCGATGGCGGGCGACAAGCTTTACGGTCCGGACGACACGATTTACCTGCGCTACATCGAATCGAAAATGACGGAAACGGATACAGCAAGGCTTCTGATCGGGCGTCAGGCGCTCCACGCTTCGGAGCTTTCGTTCGCCTGCCCGTTTGCAAAAAGTGAAATTATTTTCAAAGCTCCGCTTCCAAATGACTTATCAGGGTTGTATTGTCGCTGTGTTGGTGTTATAATATGACATTATGAAAAATTCAGTCAAAACATTATTCGTATTATTGGCGGCCGCCGGAATGACGGCTGTGTTGTCCTCCTGCGCCTGTAAGGAGATGGAGACGAACATGGCAAATCTCGCGAAAATCCGTGTCGGCATGGACAAGGAACAGGTATTGAAGATCATGGGACCGCCCGTTGCAGGTGAGACTTACTGCAGCGACAAGGTTTTTTATTATTACACCAATCAGAGGTGGATGGACGGTCTCGTCACACGCGACGAATGTACTCCAATCGCCTTTGACGACTACGGCAAGGTCATCGGCTGGGGACCTGCCTTCAATACCGGGGTCTATGATACCAGCAGAATCAGATAACAGGCACCATTAAAATAAAAAAACAGCAGGCTTGTCATGAAAAAAATTTATATTTCTTTTCTGATCGTCTTTGTCGTTCTCGCCGCAATCTTCACCATTTTCAAAAACATGACTTCCGGCGTCATCAACACCGCTCTGATCGCCGTCGGGGAAGGCAGTAACATTCAGGTGGATCAGGGAGCGGCGGAGGCGGAAAAGAAAAAAAAGAAGAAAACGCCGACAAAAGTGGTCGGTGCAGGCGGCATGGCAGCCGCTGCCCAACTGCGGGTTTCCAAAGAGAAAACGGTTGCGCCTCCCGTAACGAAACTTGTGAAAAACGCCGAAAAGCAGAAATTCAAAAAGAATATGTTCGTGCTGGACTGGGCGATCCTCGGGCCGTTCGAGCTCGGCAAGACCATGGAGGACTTCACTCCCGCAAATGCGATCAAATATGAGTGCATGAAAAATGAGGATACACTTACAGTGTCCGCCCCCGTTCCCGAAGGGACTTCATGGCAGACGGCAACGGGTCTGGTGCTGGACGGCAAGATCACCGTCAATGATCTTTATAAGAAACTGAAAGGCAAAGCCGCGTTCTATGCGCTTGCCGAAGTGGAAGTCGATCAGGATTATCCCGATGCGCTTCTCTGGATCGGCGGCAGAGACGACGTCAAGATCTGGTTTGACGGCAAAGAGGTCTTTGTGTCCGATCCCAAGACGCCGCGCCGCGCGGATGCCGTACAGGTCAAAGTGAATCTGACAAAAGGGAAACATACGGTTCTCGTGAAATGCGCTTACACTTCATGGCAGTGTTTCTTCTATATCCGATTCACCGATTCCGAAAAGACTCCTCTGATTCCGGTCCAGACGTCCCGGAAGTAAGATTCTGCAAATACCGGAGGCATTCATTTCTGCTCCGGTGCAGCCGCTTTTTTCTTCCATTGATCCGGGGGAACGGTAAAGAAGTCGGTAGTCATGCTCCATTCATAACTGTTTCCGCTTTTCAAGGTCGCCGTTCTGACAGGGACATAGTAAAGCTTCCGGTCGCTTCCGCGGTTCCAGAGAATCCATTCGTCTTTCCCTGTAATTGGTTTTTCCGCAGTTACCCGGGAAACAAATCCGATTTTTTCTTTCGGTGCGTAAAACGCGGCAAACAGGGGAAACGGTTCCGGTACCAGCCTGTTCCGGTTCGAAGCGTCGAATTTCCCCTCTTTGATCCCTCCGTTCCGGTCATGGAGCAGGTATTCGGTAAAAATTGCCTCCCAGGGATGCATGAAATGATACATGATACCGATTCTGGAATTCTTCTCCACATGAATTCTTGCCGTCTCACGAAGCCGGGAATTCTCCAGATGGACCTCATACTCCAGACGCACCTGGTGAAGCAAAGCACTTTTTTTCATGGTAAAGCTTTTTCCTTTTGCAGGCATTGCACCCGGCTGCCACTCTCTGCCGTCAAGCAGGAAACTGACCTTCACCTCTTTTTCACCGATTTTGTTTTCAAGGTGCCCGGTTCCGACCCAGCCGAGACCGGAAAATGCAATGACCGTCCCGTAGAACCCCTTTCCTTTCCGGCAAACCTGCGTGCCCTCATACCAGATTCCGTTCAGATTCCAGAACAGATGTTTTGCCAGTTCAAGTTTTACCGCTCCGCAGGTAACTTGCACCGTTGACGGCAGAGGAGGCGGAGAAACCTTTTCCTTTGCACTGCCGGGAGGCAGGCGGCGGAAAATACGAGTTTCACCGGTTCCGGCAGGAAATGTGAACGTTTCAGTGTTTTCTGCGACAATTCTGCCGTCGGCAAGGTCTTTGAGATCGGATCTGCCTGTCCAGCGCAATGTCTTCATACCCTCTCCCGTAGCATGGAGCGAAAGAATGCCGTTGCCGGAACTGACGACATCATTTTCAGGTCCGACCGGGACAATTCCCGCTTCACGTGCCAGATTGCGCAGCAGTGCCGGATTGAATCCGCCGGGCAGTGCAAGGTAGACGGCAGTCCAGCCGGGATGTTTCTTCATGACTGCCGCCGGAATTTCCGTACCGTAATAATAAGCCAGCACCTTCGTATCCTGATCCGGGCTGATGTCGAAGAACGGCCCGTAACCCTCGCTGAGAATAAACGGGTTGTTGCCGAAAAGCGAACCGGGTGGAAGTGCAGGATCATAGCGGTGCAGCATCATTTTCGATTCATTGACCCGGATATTCAATCCTGTCAGGCGCTTCAGATTGGCACTGAACCCGCCGGGCGCAATACGCCCCGCATCCGTCGTGAAGATCAGGATATTGTTGTTTTTCTGAAGGTTCCGTTCAATATAGGAAATCTCCTTCTCCGTAATGGATGAGGCGGAAAGAAACAGATGAAAGCGATAGGATGGACGTCGGGGATTGGTCAGGTCGGAAAGCAGATAGCTGTCATAGCTCATCCCGGTAAGATTCAGTGTGAACTTCGGGAAAAAGGTATGTTGAAGACGGTAGATGAAACCACCCCGGGCGCTGAGACAGTCGTCCATGCGTTCATCCGCAAAAACCGCAATCTGCCCGTGATCTCCCTCCTGCGGCGTTTCCGCAACTTCCTTTGCAGCCGCAGCAAGACACGCCGCCGAATTCATGAAAGCCGGATGGCTCCACGCATTGCCGCTGAGCGCAAACATCCATGCACCCTGCCCGACAGACAATGCCACCGCCAGATCCCGAGTCTGAACAGCCGCATATTCCTGAAATCCGTCGGTCGCCCCGATGCCGTTCTTGTCCAGTCCCTTGATGCGGATGTAACTGTATTCGGTTCTGTAATCCTGTTCCTGCAAATGATATTTTCCATGCAGCCCGATTGATGCGGAAGAACCGTTGCCGCCGGAACCTCCGGCACGGCGGGAAACCCCGTAGGGATTACAGCTTACCACACCGTCAAGATGAGGCGAGCGGTAACAGGCGGCTGCCGCGCTTTTCCCCATGACGTTCCCGTGAATGTCGTTATAATAGGCTGTTACCAGCGCCGGACGCCCGATCCCAGCCTTGAAGCTTCGGGCGAAATGCTCCAGCATACGGACTGTCGAAAGGTTCCAGAAACGATTTACATCAATCACCCTGCGGTCGGCGGAACGGTTCGGATCAAGAAAAAGATAAGGTTTCTCCCGTTCGCTTTCAGGAGGCACTTCAATGGAATCGAAGGTCAATTCCGGATCGCCCCATGCCTTGCGCAGAGCATCCGCGTCATTGCCGTAACGTTCTCTCAGATAACTGCGCAGAGCGTTGCGGAAGTTTTCGGAACGATCCCAGTTTCTGCGGTTGCCCTGCGGGAAGAACTGCCCGTCCTGCCCCCCGGAAAGGTGAATGCCGGCAACGATTTTCCCCGCAGGATCGTTTGCAAGAAAATGCCCCAGGCTGTAAAGCGCTTTTCCAACTTCCCGCAGATAATCCGGGGAGGTATAGGAAACGGCAAGCGTCCCTTTCCATTGTCCGGGAATGACGCTGCCGTTGCGGTCAAGCCATGCCGCCTGCGGATACTTTTCAAAGAACCATGCACCGGGATCGCATAATACATAAAGCAGAACTCTAGCGTCGGGAGCCTGGCGGTGAAGCGCCCGGAGCTGTTCCGCCAGAATGTGAAAGCGGTACTGGCCGAAACCGGTCCACAAAGGTTTCATGCGTCTGTCCGGAACACAGAGGTTGGCGGTAAGCCACTGCAAAGTAATTCCCGCCTCTCCGAAATCGCGGAAGCCGGCTTTCGCAGGATCCGGTTCAAGCGGATTTGCAGTGAATCCGAAGAGCGGGACTGTCTTGCCGTCAAGCAGCAGACGCGGGAAACGGCTCCGCGCATCCACTTTCGGAATTACCGGTTTCATGGCAGCCAGTTGCGCCCCGGAGACCTGCGCCGATAACAGAGGTTTGCGGCGTTCCGGCCTGATTTCAGGTCCGATCTGGGGAAGCGCGGCAGGGTTGACCTGCAAGGTAAGCCGCTCCCACTCCGCCGCGCCGGACGGCCCGCCCATTGCAAGGCGGACACTGCCGCTCAGTCCCTTTTGATCCGGAGTCCGGAAAATGGTGCGGACGTACCGCCGTTTCCCGTCAATAATCACCGGATTGATGTTGCGGACCGGCTCTACCCGTGTCCTGCCCCCCGGAACGGTAATTTCCATCCACAGAAACAGCGTTGTCCCGAAACCGCCTTTGTGCGGTGTATAGAATCCGCTCAGAAGGTATTCCGTATCCGGCTGCAATGCAATCTTCTGCCGGGATGCCGCCAGCAGGACACCGCGGTTCGAAGCCTTTCTCATCAGAAGCTTCCGGCCGGCGATCTTTATTTCGCCGATACCGGACGCAACGGTTTTTCCGAGAAGCCGTCCATAATGCCCGTCTGTCCCCCGGTCGCCGTTGACAGGCATAATTCCCGACTTCTGTTCCAAAAGCCACGCAGACGCATCTTCAAAAGAACCTCCCGGCAGCAGATTGCCGGAAAACGGGGCAACTGTGACGGCTGTCCGCAAGACCGGAGGAAACGCAATGTCCAGTTCTCCGTTTTTTGCAGCCGCGACACATTCCGCATACTGATAACTGCTTGTCACCCAGTAATTCTTTCCCGCCTCAAGCGGAAAGTTTTTCGGAGTCAGCGTCAGACGCACCGGACGATCCGGCGATTCCACCGTGAAATTATAATATTCCGGCGTATCGCGGACTATTGAAATCTCCGCGCCCGCAAGCGTTGCAAAAAACACTCCGGTAAACAGAAACAGAATCGGCTTCATAATTCCTCTCAGTCGCGTTTGAAATGTTTGCGGAAATTGACACCGGCGGCAGTGCTTCCGATGATATACCTGGCATTCCTGACATTTGAAACATGCCCGTCCACCCAGAGAATATTGGAACTCCGCTCATGAATATCGCTCAGGTCGCTTTGAAATCCGCTGGTCTCCGGAGGACGCATCAGATGAGTTGAAACTGTCTCCCCCAGCAGCAGCTTGATGGAAGGATTGCGTATCTGATTGACCTTGGCGGGAATCTTGTTCCCGACTCCCATCACGGACATTGAAGAACCGATGTATGAGACATTGTATCCGTAGGAAGAACGGCGATAGCGGGACATGGTGTCTTTCAGAGTGGTAATCAACTCATTCGCCAGTTTTCTGTGAGCGGCGGAGTAAGAGTTCAATGCGGTGTTGCAGAGAAAAATCTTGTTGTCTGCGATATATTTCGCCTGATAGAGTGCGCCGCCCCAGTTCCAGATTCCGCTGTCAATATTCTGGCTCCAGCCATAATGCGAAGACATCTCTCCCGGAATATATTGATCGTTGTAATCCCCCAGATAAGAAGCGAACACCATGCCGAACTGCCTGATATTGCTTAAACAGCTTGTCTGCCTGGCTTTCTCGCGCGCTTTGCTCAGAACAGGCAGAAGCATCGCCGCAAGAATCGCGATGATCGCAATTACGATCAATAACTCTATCAATGTGAAACCTCGTCTGCCACTGCAATATTTCATGGCGCTTCCTCCTTGTAATTTGTTTGATGACTGGATTGGCGGATAACCAATTCAGAATGAAGTTTTATCTCTTTCGAACCGGCGCCCGGCGCCCGGATCTGTTCCAGCAGTAATTGAGCGCAGGTCGTTCCGAGCAGATTCAGAGGCGGGCGGATCGTCGTCAGCATCGGCTTCTGAAACAGGTAAAGACGGCTCTCCTCCATATTATCATAACCTGTTACGGCGATTTCACGTCCGGGTTCGTATTTGAAATGGCGCAGGGCGGCGCACGCTCCGCGTGCCATCAGGTCATTGCTCATGATCCACGCATCATACTGTTTCAGTTTCTCCCAATGCTTCAAAACGGCAAGGTATGTGCCGAGGGTCGGTTCCGCCCGGACCTCTTCTTTCGGCAGGAGCAGCACATCCGAATCCTGAATTGCAAGGTTGAGCTCAGAAGCGCATTTCCGGCATTGTTCATGGCGTGAATTATTGCTGTTTCCCATGCCGATGATCACAAAACGCCTCCGCCCCGTTTCCTTCAGATGGCGCAGCAGCTCCCGGTATGCGTTGCGGTTGTCGATCCGGACGGAAGTGACCGGCATCGGATTGCAGATGTCGGAAGGCATCTGATAAGTCACCACGGGAAACTTCCCCGACGCCAGTTCCTTGAGCGTCAATGTCCCGACCGTGTTGGAAGAAAGAACGAAGCCGTCCATCCGGCAGGAATAGAACGTATGCAGGATCTCCTTGTCGATCGTTTCCGGATCATGGTCCGAAACGGGAAGAACCGACAAAGTATAATTATTGTTCTTCAACTCCTGCGCCAGAAATGAAACGAACTGACTGAACGTCGGAGAATTGATCATGGATTCCAGATCTTCGGAAATCAATCCGACGGTATAAGTCTTGCCGGAAGCCAGCGCCTGAGCAGAGAACTTGGGGCGGAACTGATACTCGTCGCACAGCGCCATGATCCGCTGCCGGGTCGAAGCCTTGACCTTGCCGCTGTAACGCGGATCAAGCGCCCGTGACACCGTTGCCGTAGAAAATCCGGTCTGTTTCGATATTTCCTTGATTGAAAGCATTCTCAATGTTTCCTTATAATGTAAGCGCATACATTATTATAATCGAAACCTTGAAGTTTGTCAATGCCCTTTCCAAAATATTCTCGTTTTTTTTTACGAACCGGCAGAAAAACCTGCGTCTTTTCCTGAGTTCAGGATTTTCGTTTGGCTGTGGACGCCTTCCTCTCCCGCAGGATATACTTTTCCTCAATCAATGGAGCGAGAGGAAAACGGTTCAAGCAACCGGAAGCACAGGAAAACTCCTGCCCGACGCAAATCAGGACAGAAGTTTTCCATAGTGAAGAATCAGGAAATCAGGGTATTTCTTCCAGCGTGATTCCGTCGAACCACACAGTCCCGGTGCATTGATACATCACCGGCTTGATATAAGTCTGTTCCGGTTTTGTTCCCGGAGCGGAAGTAAACTCAAAACTCTGCTTGAGCCACGGAAGCGTTCCCACCAGCTTATTCTGCGGAAACCAGTAATTCTTCGTATTCCAGATATTCACGCAGACTCCTCCGCGGGAGTCAAGCGGCACCACATTCTCAAGTCTGGCGAAATAAGAAATCCTGTATTTCGTATCCGGCTTGATCTTCAGAGGAACCTGTGTCACGGCGGCAAATACAAATTTATCCTTCGTATTCGTATTGCTGACTTTCAGGCTCTGCGGACCGAACAGGAAAGTTGATCGATCCAGAGCGACGCCGACCCCCTGCGGCAAGGTGGGAGGCAGGACCCATGACCCGATCATACGTCCCTTTCTCTCAGCATTGAAGTCGCTTGTATTAAGGATATTTGCATTCTTCTCCGGCTCCGGGACGAGGGTTCCGAAGTTCTCCAGTTCATGAAATCTCAGGCGCAGGAACGGCGACCACGTATAATACTGCTGTCCGTTGCCCAGCACACGGTTCCGCGTGAAGTTCGCAACGACCCCTTTCGGATTCAGCGGTTCCCCGAAACTCTTGAGCGGAATGCGGATCACAGCCTTCCAGCCGGAGGGAACCGTCTCTGTTTTTATCTGAGCTCCGCTGTTCCAGCTGAGATCACCCTGCGTATTGCTGCCCAGCGCAGTGCAGTATTGATCCGTCAGGGCGCCTTTGGAATTGACCATGATCTGGTAAAAGCCCTTGCGTTCACCGCCCGGATCAAGGAAAATTTCCACATTGTTGTCTTTCCAGATATCCGGATCATCCGTTTTTCTTTCCGGTGCGACCGTTTTTGCCGTTTCCGGTTCTTCGCAGTCGAAAATCAGGTTGAGAAATTCAGAATCGGACGAAACCTTTACGGAGGTCTTCAGCAGTTCCGGATTTTTCCCCTGGAACGGCTGTAAATAAAGTGTCGCAGGCAGTCCGGCGCGGAATGAACCGAGCGTATTGTTGCGTTCCAGATATTTTGCGGAAGCGGCAATCACCGGATCAAGAAACTCTTTCCTGATGTATTTCACGCGCTTGAGTGCACCCGGTTCGTTTGCGGCAAGCTTTTCCGCCTCGTCGAACTGCGAAACCATCTGTGCGATATGCTGTTTCGTATATACTTTCATCCAGAGCTCGTTTTCCGACGGCGGAGCTCCTTTCGGGCCGAGTACAGTCTCAACGGTCCGCCCGCCGATCTGATGCACCCATTTGTTTTCGATCTCGTCAAAGATTTTTCCCATGACCGGAGCGGCTTTGCCGAACATCAGCGCATGATGCTCTTTCAGAATCGCATCGGCATCGGCATTGTTGTCCCACGCTACTTTGCTGAACAAATAGTAGGTCAGATAGTTGTAAATCAGTTTATCGGTTTCCGATTCCATGAATGCGCCGTAAATATTGTCTTTGTGCGACTGATAATACTTCGCAACCGAACGCGGAGACGTGGACGGAATCCCCGGCATATTCAGGTTGCCGAACTTGCCCGCATAATTCCAGAGCCATGTTTTTCCGTTGATCTTCCTGTTCCAGGCAAGAATACGTTCATTGTCGCCTTTGAGCAGTTGAGGCTGCGCGACGGACCACGGTCCCTTTGCCGCCACCATCACAAGCACATTGTCGGGAATATCGGTTTCAGGAACCAGATGATAAGGATAATATGCCATCTGCGAAACGTATCCCCTGCCGAGTTCCTTTTTGATTCTGCCGGCGACTTCCGCGGTTTTTCTCCACATGAAATTGCTGGTGGACTGCAAGGTGGCAAGCTCTTTGCTGCATGCTTCACACCGGCAGTTCTGCCAGGCGTCCTGCGGCATCATGCCGAATACCACGCCCGGCAGATGTTCGGACGGACTCCATTCCTTGCCGGGAACACCGCGTGAAGCGGGAGGCTGATTGCGGATGATCGCAAGGGCATCCTCCGCAATCACATCCGTCAATTTGCCGGAATAACAGAGCTGAGGCGAAAACATCATGGACGGATCACAGTAGCGCCGCCCGTCCGAACGCAGGGCAAAGTATTCGGGATGGCTTTTGCCGAAACGGACATCAAGTCTCAATGCACGCAGCCCGTGGCAGTTCGGAACATACTTCGTCTGAAGCCGCAGCATCTTGCTGTAAATGTTCTTCTGAGGGCTGATCGTCGAGCTGAAAGGGTCCGCTTTCGTTTTTTCATCCTCCCACTGCCCGGAGTAAACGGAAACATTCCGCGCCTCAAAATCCGGGCGGTCGAAAATATCGATCTCCGGAATTTCCATTGCCTTGTTTTCCGGCATATAAATGCCGAGTTCATTCGGAAAATAAAAACGGACGCCGCCGAACCGTTCGAGAAAATCATACACTCCGAACAGGGTGGCGTGTTCATTCAGCGTCCCCCAGACGCCACCCCATTTGTCATTGCTCCTCAGATCGGCTTTCGCATCATCGCGCCCGAGAATATAAACATCTTTGCCCGCAGTCTTGATGATGAATGCGTCACGACAGAGCTTCCGCTCGTCGATCCCCGCCTTTTTCGACCATTTGTTGATCCCGAGAATCAATGATGTCTTTGCCGGATCGGGTGAATTGACGATCGGCACTCCGGCATTGAGACGCCGGTTCAGATAAGTCTGCAAGGCATCGGCGGCATATTTCGTCGTGAGAAACGCATCCGGCGCAACCACGATCTCAACATCGGGAGCTCCGGGGCGCAATGTCTGCAACACCTTTTTCCCGATGACAATGTTTCTTGCAGGACGTTCAGAACCGTAGAACGGTTTCTCATTCCGCGCCCCGTCCTGATACGCGGCGGACAGGATACCGGTCGCCGTCATCAGGATTCCCAACAAATAATTTTTTTTCATATTCATACCTTTCCTTATAAATCAGGGAGTTGTGGAATAAACGTATTTCACGCCGCTTCCGAAAAGTTCTTTGAACTGTATTGCCGAGACATGCATATCCATAAAAAGCGCATTTGCGGCATTGGAATGGCGGGTCGCAACATAGAGGTCATCCGAGGATGAACTTATATTCAGCGGATAGCGGTTTCCCGTAAGATCGGCAGGGTTGGTTCTGAAACAGTCCGTGACGTAAATCCACTTTGAAGGCGTCTTCATCTTTTCCGGCCGCAGCATCGGTTGAGACAAATTTCTCCAATTGGAATAATAACTGGCAAAATAACTGAACACATGATGCTGATTTCTCCTGTATCCTTTATCATCAGACGGGCACTGCATCAGGTTTCCCGGATCGCTTCCCCAGTCAGCATAGTACTTATATTTCATATCAGCATAAGTGATCATTGCATAAATATAAGGATTGCACCAGGGATGTGCAGCCCCGTCATAAGGCAGATTTCCCGATGTGGTGCCCGGCAGAAATCCCTTGTAATCCGTCATGTACATGGCAACGGCGGTTCCCTGCTGTTTAAGACGGTTCACGCAATCCGCCGCACGCGCTTTATCTCTTGCCTTGCCCAACGCCGGCAGAAGCATTCCCGCAAGAATCGCGATGATCGCAATCACGACGAGAAGCTCGATCAAGGTGAATTTTCCACTTCCTCTCTTCATAATTTTCCTCCTCATGAAAATAATTTCTATTGTCATATTGTCTCTCCGAAAATAAGATTCGGCAGGAACAACCTGCTCTGACGAGGCTCGGAACTGTTTCCGGCAATCTCGTGCAGAAGCAGGTTCATTGCCGTGATTCCCATTTTGACCGTGTCAATTTTCAGGGTCGTGATTTCCGGTTTCTGCAATACCGTGACACTCAGGCCGTCTGTTGCCGCGACTCCGACGTCTCCCGGAACGGCAATTCCATCCTGAATCAGGCATTGCGTCATCTCGCGCGCAAGAGCATCGCCGGATGTAATCACAGCCAGTTTTCCCGGTTTGAGCTCCTCACGGAATTGAAGCAATTTCCGGTAAGTCTCCCGGAAAGGAACGATCCCGCACTCCGGCAGAATCCGGTAATCTTCTTTCCTGAGCGCATAATTTCCGATCGCTTCTCTGAACACCGCTTCCTTGGTACGCTGGGCAAAATTATTCATGCCGGAAACGGCAAAGATAAAACGGTTGTACTGCATCCGGAGCAGGGTTTCCACCAGCTTCAGGATACTGTCCCTGTAATTCGGAGAAACAGAGAATATCGGCAGTTCCGTGGTGCGGTTGATCATAACCGCCGGTTTTCCGGTTTTCGCCAGAATCTCCCTGACGGCGGAATCGGGAACGCGTTCGTCAATCAGGAAACCGGCGACCTGTTCATCCATTTCCAGTGCGGATTCCACCAGTTCCTGTTCCAGATTGGTCTGGAGATTGCAGAGGTGCGTGGAAAGATAGCTCCAGACCAGATTGACTCTCGCCAGCGACGCCGCCTGCTGGATTCCGCTGATGATCTCGTTGAAATAATGGTCCGAAAGAGAAACGTAATTGGAGCGCAGGAGACAGCCCACGCACAGATTCTTCTTTCCCCTGCCGTCTTTCCTTTCCGCAGCAAAATAACCGCGTCCGGGCAGTTTCTCCAGATAGCCCGATGCGGTAAGTTCCTTCAATGCCCGCACGGCAGTCACGGGGCTGACGTGGAATTCTCTGCGGATCACGGCAATGGAGGGCGCCTTGTCTCCGGGCAGAATCTCGCCCGATTCGATTTTCCGGCGGATTTCCTTGATAATCTGTTCGTAAAGCAGTTCGTCTTTCATGATTTCTCCATTGGCTCTTTTTTAATTATAATAGAATATCTGAAAATGTCAATAGGGCAAATATAGGTTTTTATAAAAAAAATTCTGTTTTTATTGACACAAACCGTATTTTATACTGAAAAACAAGAAAAATCCATAGAACAATCCGCAATAGATATAGAATAGATACAGTAAATCAAACAGCCCGCCGCAAGCAGCTTGATAACGAAAAGCGGGACCAATAGCAAAAGCCGAAATTGTATGGTGCAGGTCGCTGTCCTGCCGTGATCCGACAGTTATCGGCTGGTCGCCGGAGACAAAATCTCCCGGCGGAAACAGCGCACTCACGGATTCTTCAGATCACAGTGGGTTCTGCTGAATGGAACGCAGGATTTCACGGTCGTCGAAATGGTGTCTGACGCCGTTGATCTCCTGATAATTCTCATGCCCCTTTCCGGCAATCAGGATAATGTCGTCCCTGCGGGAAATCGCGGCGGCTTTCAGAATCGCACTCCGCCGGTCCGGGTCAGCGAAATATTCCGCTCCGGACCTGATGCCGGGAAGAATCTCCGCAATAATGGCACGGGGATCTTCCGTGCGGGGATTGTCACTGGTCACAATGGAAATATCGGAAAGCTCTGAAACGACCGATGCCATTCGCGGGCGTTTGGTGCGGTCGCGGTCGCCGCCGCAGCCGAAAACGGTAATGATCCGTCCTTTGCAGAATGCCCGGATCGCCGTCAACACGCGGAACAGAGCATCGTCGGTATGAGCGTAATCGACAAACGCCCGCGCGCCGTTGGGAAGGCCGAACGGCTCAAGACGCCCCGGCGGCGCGATGTCCGGCGCGGAAAGCGTCTCCGCAATCAGTTCCGCTGGAACGCCGCAGGCATAAGCCGCAAGAGCGGCGAGGGACATATTGCAGACGTTATGTTCACCGATCAATACGGATTTGATCCTGATCTCCCTCCCTGCTGTACGAAGGGAAAATTCCGTACCCGAACCTGAAAGGCTGACTGAATGAATATAGCCGTCGGCATCGGGATTTTCCCGTGAAAGCGTCAGGACTCTTTTCCCCGGAAGCTCAGACACGAGGCGGCTTCCCCATTCGTCGTCAATATTGACGACCGCCGGGGCGCCGGGGCGCAGCATCTCGCTGAAAAGCAGTTTTTTCGCCTGATAATACGCCTCCATTGTATGATGGTAATCCAGATGGTCGCCCGTCAGATTGGTGAAGATCGCGCCGGCGAACCGGACATTGCCGGTCCGGTGCTGGTGAAGCCCGTGACTGGACGCCTCGATCACGGCACAGCGGCAGCCGTTCCGAAGCATTCGCGCGAAAAGCTCCTGAATGCTGTAAGAGTCCGGTGTTGTCCGCGCGGCTTCTTCCGGCGGAGCTTTGCCGCCGTCGTCATACTCCACCGTGGAAATCAGCCCGCAGGCAAGACCGTGAGCCATCAGAATCCGTTTCAGCATAAACGCAATCGATGTCTTCCCGTTGGTGCCCGTGACAGCGAAAATATCCAGATGATCCGCCGGATTGTCGAAGAATTCGGCACAGAGGACTCCCCATGCATGGTAGGAGTCGGAAACATAAATGACGGAAATCCATTCCGGGACCGTGACCTCATCCGAGGCGAAAATGACGGATGCACCATTTCTGACGGCGTCGGAAATGAAACAGTGTCCGTCACTTTTTGCGCCTTTGATCGCACAGAAAATGAAATCTTTTCCGACTCGACGGGAGTCGTTGGCGACTCCGCGGATCACCTGTTCCGGTTCATGAATGACGGACTTCCTTACCAGCGGCCCCAAAGCATTCAGGTATGCCGAAAGATTTTTTCCCATACCTTCAATCCTCCGGCTCAATCACTTCCAGACCTGTGCGGCGGGAGGCTTTCAGGAATACAAGATCGCCTTTCCCCACCATCTGCCGTATGGGCGCCACCGCCTCCTCCGTGACGGGAAACGGCAGGATATTCTTTCTGGAAACCAGGTTCATCACCGCAACCGCTTTCGACATATGGGTGCCCACCGCCGCAATCCGGGCTTCGGGAAACTTCTGTCTTGCATAATAAAGCACCTTGAGGTGTTCCTTGAGCGCGCTTTTTCCGATCTCCCCCATGTCGCCGAGCACCAGCAGAAGCCTGCCTTCATCGGCAAATTCGCTCAGCCATTCCAAAGACGCCCGCATACTGTCCGGATTCGCATTGTAAGCGTCATTCAGCCACGTCGCTCCGCCGTGTTCCGCCAGGCGCATCCGCATTCCGGGCAGACGGGTCTGCCGGATTCCCCCGGCAATCTGTGCGAGCGGAATTCCGAATGCAACGGCAACCGCCGCCGCCCCCGCCGCATTGCACGCCTGATGCCTGCCGGAAAGACTCCAGTTGACCAGCGCCCGCTCTCCGTTTTCATGATTGATCAGTTCAAAGGAACTTCCGTTGATATTACCGCCTTTGTAGACAACCTGAACCGTTGACTTTTCCGAATAGCCGAACGTCAGAATCCTCCCCGCTTTCGATGCGGCGGAACGCAGAATTCCGTTTCCGGGCGACTCCTGCGGAATCACCGCCGTTCCGTCTTTGGAAAGCGCCAGCAGAATATGCGATTTTTCCGTCGCCACGCCGTCAAGATTTTTCAGATACTCCAAGTGACAGCTTCCGATGGAAACAACCAGCGATACGTCCGGTTCCGCGATTCCGGCAATGGGTTCGATTTCCCCGAAGTGATTGGTTCCCATTTCAAGAATGCAGACCTTATGTTCCGGCGTGAGGCGCATCATGTTCTGCGGAACCCCGATCTGATTGTTCGTATTGCCCTGCGTCGCAAGGACGTGTTCCGCGCCGTAAACCTGCGCGAAAATCGCGTACAGAGTCTCTTTCGTGCTGGTTTTGCCGCAGGAACCGGTCAGCGCAATGACTTTCAGGTTCTTGAAACGGCGGCGGTAAAGATGAGCCAGTTCCTGATAGGCGCGCAGAGGAGAGTTGACCAGTATGGCGGGAACCCCCGGCGGAAGTTTGGCAAGTTTTGCCTTTTCGATGCAGAGAAGAACCGCGCCGTTGGCGATTGCCTGCCGGAGATAATCGTGCCCGTCGAAATTCTCGCCGGAAAGAGCGATGAAAAGACCATTCTTCGTCTTTTCTCTGGAGTCCGTCGAAACGGAATCAACGGAAATATGAAAATCCGATACATTGACGAACTCGCCTTCACAGGCATTCAAAATCTCTGCAAACGAAAACAAAGGCATCAGACACTTCCCCGCCGGCTGAACTGTTACTTGTTCTTATTTCTGATCAGATCGCTGAAATAGGCAATGGTCCACGTCAGCCCTTCGTCAACCGTAATCTCCGGCTTCCATTTGAGAACCTTTCTTGCAAGTGAAATATCCGGCTTGCGCTTGACCGGATCATCCTGCGGAAGCTCTTTGAAAATCAATTTGGATTTACTGCCGGTCAGCTCAAGCACCTTTTCCGCAAGCTGGCGAACCGTAAACTCCTGCGGATTGCCGAGGTTGACGGGACCGGAAAAAGATTTCGGCGTATTCATGACACGGATCAGCGCCTCCACCAGATCGGATACATAGCAGAAACTGCGCGTCTGCGAACCGTCGCCATAGATCGTGATATCCTTCTTCGTCAGAGCCTGCATAATGAAATTGCTCACGACGCGTCCGTCATTCGGATGCATACGCGGACCATAGGTGTTGAAAATACGCACGACTTTGATGTCCAGCCCGTATTGACGGTGGTAGTCGAAAAACAGAGTTTCAGCACACCGCTTGCCTTCGTCATAACAGCTCCTTACGCCGATGGGATTCACATTGCCCCAGTAGGTTTCCTTCTGCGGATGCACTTTCGGATCGCCGTAAACCTCGGACGTGGACGCCTGGAGAATCGGAATCCTGAGGCGGCGCGCCAGTTCCAGCATGTTCATGGCGCCGAGCACATTGGTCCGGGCAGTCTGAACAGGGTCATGCTGGTAGTGAACGGGCGACGCCGGACACGCCAGATTGAAAATCGCATTGACTTCAAGGCTGATCGGAGTCGTGATATCATGACGGATGAGTTCAAATGACGGATTGACGAGTAAATGACGGATATTGTTTTTCGAACCTGTAAAGAAATTATCCAGGCAAATGACATCCATGCCTTCGGCAAGCAGCCGCTCACAAAGGTGCGATCCGATGAAACCGCCGCCGCCCGTAACCAGAACTGTCCTCTTATTCATTTGATCCGCTCCGCATTAAATCTCAATGATCTCAATGACCCTGTTCCCGAAAAACACGATTTTCCTGGAAACGCCGGCATCGGTCCAGTAAGTCCAGGTATCAACGGATTCCACAGGCGTTCTCATGGCGGGCGGAGGTCCGAACGCAAGGAGCACTTCATTGCGCGTCATCCCCTTTTCCACAATGCCGCGTCTGAGTTTCTCATAAATGACCGGACGGATTCCCGCGGCGAGCGTCTCGGCATTGTCGAAAACAAAAAGACGCTTGATGAACATCTCAATCGGAATGATATTCTTGTTCCTGTCATAGACAATCTTGAAAACCTTGCCGTCGCTGACCCTTTTGAAATTGATCTCATTCTCATTGGCATTGATGAAAGTGATCTCCGTCCCGAACGGGAGAATGGTCCCTTTCTGGACATTGGCGCTGGAAATTTCGGATTTCTCATTCGCCCAGAGATTGTACGAAGTATAGACCGGAGTGTATTCCGGAAGCTGAAGCACCTCCTCAGGAATGACGGTCCGCGCACAGCCTGCAAAAAATATCAGGGAGAACAGAGAAAAAATCAGTGTTGTTATCTTACTCATTGGCTTCCTTTCGGGTCGTTGTTGAAACATAAGTATGGAAATATGCACTTTCTTTTGCAGAAAGACAAGTCCGGAAGACTAAATTTTCCGGGTAAATTCACTTGATATTCCCGTTTTTCATGAAAAGGTTGACCCCTTTGAGAAGCTCCAGCGCTCTTTCCAGCTGAACATCCTTCACACCGCCGCCGTTTTTCATGTGGACTTCGCCCGGCGCAAGATTCAACTGCATCGCAAGAACCGCCTCCGAAGCCGGCGTCATGGGAACGATGATGTCGGGAGTGATTCCTCTGCCGTGAATGACACGGCGGCTCGGAGTGTAGTATTTGGCGGTCGTCAGGCGCATCGCCCCTTTGTCCGGCAGCGGAATAACCGTCTGGACCGAACCCTTTCCGAAAGTTTTCGTACCGAGAAGAACCGCGCGGTTGTGATCCTGAAGGCACCCGGAAAAGATTTCCGCGGCGCTTGCGGAATTTCCGTTGACCAGCAGGACCAGAGGGATATCCAGATATTTCTTCGCATCAACGGCATGAAATTCCTGTTTCGCACGCGCGGACTGCCCTTCCGTGTAAACCACAAGCTCGCCTTTTTTCAGGAACCGGCTGCATACTTCGATTGCCGAATTCAGAAGTCCTCCCGGATTGTTCCGCAGGTCGATGACGATTCCCCTGACCTTCTTTTTCGCAAACTCTTCCAGCGCCTTGTCAAGATCGGCGGCAGTCGGATTGGAGAAATTCGTAATCCGGAGGTAGCCGAACTCTCCGTCAATGATTCTGACGCCGCGGAGCGATGGAATCTTAATGAATTCACGGGTCAATGTAAACTCTTGATAAGCATCGGTTTTCCGGCGGTAAACCTTGACCGTCACTTTGGTTCCCGGTGCGCCTTTCAGCATTGAGACACACTCCTGAAACGTCATTTTCGTCACCGGTTTTCCAGCGACTTCCGTCAGAACGTCTCCTGGGAGAAGCCCTGCTTTCTGAGCCGGTGCCCCGTCCACGACGGAAACCACCTGAACCGCGTTCCCGCGCCGGGAAAGCGTCAGTCCGATTCCGGCAAAACGCCCGGCAGTATCCTCCCGAATCGCTTTGAATCGCTCCGGAGCTTCATACATGCTGAACTCATCCAGTTCCTGAAGCATACCCCGCAACGCAGCTTTCAGAAGCTTGCTGTCGGAAACTTTCTCCTTGTCCACATAGTTTTCCCTCACGATCGCCAGAGCGCGCAGGAAAAAAGCGATATCCTTATAAAGATAAGGATCGTTCTCCGCAGCCTCCTTAATGGATGGCGCAGGAAGCACAGGCGGCACAGGCCCGGCAGATTGCTTCTCGCCGGCAAAGACGGCGCCCGGTATGGAGCAAAGCAGGAATAGCAGAAAAATAAACTGTCTCATGATTTCACCTTGATTGTATCATAATGAGATAATCTATCTTTCCTGCCCGCAGTTTCAAGTCTCCGCCGCTGTTTCTGCTCTGAAATCCGGAGAAATCACATCAGCGGAGACAGTTCTTCCATATAAAAGGTAAAATCCGCAGAGTCCATGCGGGAAATACGGTCAAAGTTTCCCGCATGGATGATTCCTTTATTTTTTCAGGAACACCTTGCGGTTGGTCCGTGCAGACTTTTCCTCCGCAAGCACAATGCGGATGGAGTCGCGCGTGCTTTCGACGGACGCAGTCACAGGACGTCTGTTTTTCAGGATACATTCACTGAAATAAGCAATTTCATTGAAATACCCATTGGTTCCGGTGCAGTCGATCTCTTTGTCTTTTTTATCCTCCATGTGGACGATCACTTTCGGAGCGGCGATTTCCATCGTGGCTTTCTCAAAAACCGCAACCGTTGTACATCCCCATTTGGAGCGGCACCAGCTTCCCTCGGAGTTGACGATCGGGCCGTTATCAAAATAATAGGTCGTCATGAGATCGTCAAAACCTCCGCTGACACGCGTCACGCCGCTGGTGAGGACTGCGTCGGGAACTCCGATCATGTAATTGATGAAATCGGTGTCATGCAGGTGAAGGTCAAGAATCGCACCGCCGCTGCACTTGACGTCACGGTACCATCCCTGTGAGGGAGCACCGCCGCAGCGGGTCATGGAAAGACGCAGAAGCCTGCCGTATTTTCCGGAGTCATACGCCTGCTTGACCGTATTGAATGTCTTTTCAAAGCGGAGACATTGGGCAATCATCAGGAATTTTTTCGTCTTTTCCGACACTTCGATCATCTGATCCGCAAGCTTGACGTCACGTGCCATCGGTTTTTCACACAACACATGATAACCGTCCTTCATTGCACGGATCGCATATTCCGCATGGAGATGGCAGGGCAGGCAGATATCAAGGAAATCGAACTTCTCGTTTTTGATCAGGTCTTCGTAGGAAAGATACTGACGCACGTTGGAAAGATCGGCGTCGCCGCTGTTTCCGAGATTGATGTCGGCGGAAAGTTTTTCAAATTTCTTTTTGTCGATATCGCAGATTGCAACCAGCTCGCAATTCTTCTGTTTCTTGTACTGCGTGGCATGGAAATGCCCCATTCCGCCGAATCCGATCAGAGCGGCTTTCAGTTTTTTCGCCATGATTCTGCTCCTCAGCCGAGTTTTTCAAGTAAAAATTTCTGTGCCAGCCGGATGTCACCCGCCGGATCATCGCCGCATTCACGCTCAATGGTCAGGAATCCGTCATAACCGATCTTCTTCAGTGCGGCGAGATAACCGTCCCAGGGGACCTGCCCCTGCCCGAGCGGAACCTCTTTGTATCTTGCGGGTTCGACTCCGAGGTCGCGCTTTGTCCCATCGGGATTGACCATGCCGTATGCCGCCGCGGCGGAACCGGGAAACAGATTGATGCCGTCTTTTGCATGAGTATGCACGATATATCTGCCGAGCACTTCGACCGCATGTACGGGATCGACGCAGGAAACCATGCGGAGGTTTGCCGGATCAAGATTGACTCCGAGTCCTTTGGAGTTGACCTCCTCAATGAATGTTTTCAGCGTCTCCGGTTTTTCCGGCCCGGTTTCGATTGCGAATGTGACATCCCTGTCTGCGGCATAGTTCGCGGCATGGCGGATGGATTCGAGCATCAGCGGATAAACCGGATCGTTTCTGTCTTCGGGAACCACCCCGATATGAGTTGTAATGACATGTGTCTCAAGACGTCCTGCAAGATCCACGACACGGCAGAGGAATTCTGCGCGCTTCATGTTCTCCCCCTGCGTCTGGAACGCATGCCCGCCGATGTCTCCGCAGATTGCGGAAATCGTCAGCCCGTCCATTTTACAACGCGCCTTGATTTCCTCGATCTTTTCATCGGGACAGGCAAGAAATTCCATATTCACGCCGATCTGGACACCTTGAAGGCCCATCTGCCGGTACGCATCGAACGTTTCCAGCAGGGGCAGTCTCAACGAACTCGCAAGAGCTCCGATCTTCATACTGATACTCCTTGTTAATTTCGGTTTTGATGAAGAAATCAATTTGCTTGCATATTATAATCTTACACGGAAATTTCATTTTTGAATGGATAAAAACCGCATTCCGCATGTCAAAAAGAGAGATTTCAGGGAAAAGAGCGTCCGGCTCTTATTCCTGCCACTTGTAGGAGTCCAGTTTACCCTGGATACGGCGTTCGAGAATCCATGAGATCGGAGTCAGGACGGTGGAAAGCGTCTCAAACGGCAGAGTGCCTTTCAGGAGTTCCGCACGGACACGGAAATCGAACTCGTTCGTATTCCAGTGATAGACACCGTTCGCATTGAGCGCAACTACGCTGCCGTCGGATTTGAGGCTTGTCGTGGCAAGTTCATCGCCGCGCAGCTTGAATTCGCCGTTGACTTCCGTAATGCTGCCCAGGTTGTTTGTGTTCCACGCCTTGCCGAGGATTTTCAGCAGCTCCCCCAGAACCGGAACTGACCAGAGGTCCGATCCTTTTATCTGCAAATCGCCGGCGCCGTCCATCTGCAGAAGATCCTCTGCATTATAGTATAATCCGGCGTTCATGGCTGCGGAAACCGATGCGTTCGTCCGCGAGGCATTGGGCATGTCGATGTGGAATTCCCGAAGCACGGAGGAGAGGAGCGCACCTTTCAGTTTGGCATCGATCTGTCCCCTTTTCGTATTGAAATCAAACTCATAGTCCATGCCGATTCTGCCGTTGCAGACAGCCGCCGAGGCGTTTTTGATGAAAAGTCTATTGTTTTCATACCGGACCCCCGTATCCACATCCGTAATCCGGATGCCGTTCCAGAAACAGGTTCCGTTATTGATCTCCGCCGTGAAGCGGGTGTTCATCTCGTTTTTATAATCGATCAGTCCGGATGCCGTGACTTTCATTCTCTGCGGGAAGTCGATGAATTCGCTCCGCCATTCAGGATAGAGGCAGCGCATGATGTCATTGCCGGACATGGTACTGTCGATCGAAAAGTTCAGGATGCCTTTCGGAGAGATGAATTCCTGCGCAAGGTCTTCCTCTTCGCCGGATGACGCCCCCCGGTAGGAAACCGTCAGGAGCGATTGTCCGTCCCTTGTCTGAAGAATCGCGCCGGGAAGGACCAGAAGTTTGTTGGAGTCGATCAGAAAGCGGGTGGCTCCATAATTGAAGTGGATATCGCGGTATTCAAAATCGGTCATGACCAGAGATCCGGTTATGAAATATGCCGGGTTTTTCCCGTAACTGATGCTGATGTCGGCATTGGTTTCCATCAGATTGCCTTTCGCGGGCCATTTGATATCGGCGGTCAGGCTCTCGATGAAGGATTTGTGCTGGGGATCAAGCATTTTGATCGTCTTGCCGGGAGAACCGCGGCATATGACGGATGCCGTGATCAGCCGGTCTTTCAGGAGGCACTTCATATTGCCGGAAATACTGAGGCTGTCGTCGATCTTCGCCTCAATATTGTTGACTGCAAGCGTATTCGGAGTGAATGCCAGTTCCGCCACGGTCTGATTGACCTCCAGCCCGTGGCAGATCACGGTAGGCAGAGTCAGCCTGATTTTCCCCTCGAATTCAGAACTTTTCCAATTATGCGAAGTAATCTCGCCGGTAAAATGCAGACGCTCCTGCCTGTTTTTGAATTTTATGCTGCCGTAAATGAACTCCGCCGCACTCTCCGAAAGGAAGTTGCGCAAGGCATGCGGCGGCGTTTTACCTTCGACAACCGCTTTGAAAGTGTTTCCGGTGATCGTATAGGTTGACCGGATCTCGTTGCCTCCCGGATCATCGCTGACGATCCTGCCGGAAATCAGGTCATCGCCGATATCGACGGTTGTGGATACGTTTTTAAGCCTCACTCCATTGAAAGTCATCACCGGAATACGGAGTTCGACCGTGCCGGAGTAACTGCCGGTCAGGATGGAAAGATGATGAAGCGTGCCGTTGAACGCAATCAGCTTCGCTTCGGAAAGTCTGAGCTTGTCCGCCAGCGTTTCACGGGCTGCCTCATCGACAAACAGAAGCATTTTTTCGGGAGAACAGCTTCCGGAAAACGTGCCGCTGATACTGCTCATGCTGCTGTCATACCGTCCCTGCGACAAAATGTATTCCCCGTCGCCCAGCTCCAGCCGCAGGTCCTGAAACTGGAGAATTCCGTTTTCCAGGAGAAGTTTTTCATGAATCGCCCCGATCTTCAGGTAGCCATACTGGACATCGGGAAAAAAAAGCGAAGCCTCCGCGCGCGTTTTATTGAAGTCTTTCGCATCAAGGGAGAGGAACGCATTGATTTTCGGAACTCCTTCAAAATTGCGCTCGCTGAGTTTATCAAGGGAGCGGATGATGTATTTTCGCATGGAAAGCGGAATATTTTCCATCAGCCGGCGGTACCAGTTGAGAGAGCGCGGCGATAACGTTTTTTCAGATTCTTTCTCCATGAGTTTGTCATGAAGCAGCTCACTTCCCCGCGCACCGGCAAGATGCAGGAGATTGTCCAGGGTGCCGGAAACGGAGAACTCGAAATTCCGGATTTTTCCTTTGGCTTTATGCAGAACGATCATGCCCGGATCGCCGCCGATGTCGGCATTCAGGGCAGTAAAGGAAAGGAGATCCGCCTCCCCCTCTTTTCCGAATTCGGGCAGCAGAGGCAGATTCAGCCGCCCGTCTCCGATCTTCACACGCACCGGCAGGAGCGCGCCCTCGAAAATGCGCCACGGAGAAACGGCAAGCTGAAGTCTTTTCGCATGAAGCGACGGATATTCATAGCTGTTTTTCCCTTTTATATCAATATTTTCGAATACGATTCCCTTCAGAATTCCCGCCTTGCAGGAAGATGCGCAAAATTCCACGCCGTATTGTTTCAGGCGGTTTGAGAGCCCGGTCATGACACAGACAGGGACGCCATAGTATTCCAGCCAGATATTAAACGCGAGAAGCAGACCCGCAAAAAGAATCACCGCCAGTGAAAAAAGCAGGTAAACAGGAAAAAAGCGTCTGATTTTTTTGCTGAAAATCCTCATAAGGTCCGTTCTGTTGATTTTTCGTGAACAGATAATGTAATCCGTTTTTTCCGTAAAATCAACGTTTCGGAAGATTTTTCAGAAGGAGTTTGCCGCGCGCGGCAAAACTGCGGACCCGGTCAGGTTCCGGCGGCTGTTCGCGGTAACGCATGGCTTCATATTCGGCAATATATTCACGGATTTCCCGCGGAGCATCCGCATAAAAACTCTGAAGCGTCTGTTCTTTCGGGCGTTTCTTATGGAACTGCGCCGCGTATTTCCGCTCGAAAGAAACAAATGCGGCGGAAAGAAGACGCACTTCCCAGTTCAGGCGTTTTCTGTGCCGTTTCCGGTTCCTCCGGCTGAAATAACGGTAAAGCAGTACGGCGGCGGAAAAAAGGAGAACCGCCAGGACGGCGGGATGCCGCAGAAGACGTGGCAGAAAACCTGAAACCGCCTCGATAACCGTCAGGACCGCATCCGCGAAATATCCTCTGCGGACATCCGCAAACGCCTGCTGGAAAGTCTGTTTCAGCAGGTCCAGAACCGAAGAAAAGGTTCCCTGTTTCCGGGTGTTCCGCGCAGACGGCAGGTCGCCGGACGGCGGAGTAGCCTCCACCAGAACCCAGCGTTTTTCATCGGCAAGGTAAACTTCTCCCCATGCATGGACATTGGAGGCGCGGGCAATATAGTACTGCGAATACGGATGGCGCTCCTCGCAGATCAGTCCCGTGACATAGCGTGCAGGCAGTCCCATGCTCCGCAGCAGAAGGACGGCGGAGGTTGCGAAAAGTTCACAGTGCCCCTTGCGTTCTTCCGCGAGAAAATGCACAACAGGGTCGGTCCCATCCCCCGGCGGCTGAAAATCCAGTGAATAACGGTAACGGGAAAGGCCGTCGATGACCGCCGCAAGCTTATCACGGTCTCTCCTGATCCTTTTCCCTGCCTGAATCTTCCGGGCAAACTGCTCCAGCACCGGCCTGAGCCTGCGCGGAACTTCGGTCAGCTCCTGCTCCGGCGCCTTATCCGGAACGGGCGCGGGATAAGCAGCCTGCGGGTCATAGCCTGTGACGAAGAACGTGCATCCGCCGTCATTTTTCCACAGTTTAAGCGAAAAAATGCCGTGATTGGTGATTTCCGCATCGTCGGCGACAGCATCAAGGCGGTATGTATTGCCGGGGACAGGAACAACACCGCGGGTGACAAGCCCGTCGAAATAAAGTTCGACGCGGCGGACCGGTTCCGGCGGAAGCTCGCGCGGATCATCCGGGACTGCTTTCGGGGCATCGGGAAAATCCTGCACCGTGAACGTATTTTCGGAAAGAATCGTGGCGCGGCGGGTAGACTGGAGAGGTGTTCTGGACGCATTGGAAAGCCATTCCCCTTTCCGGTACTTCGTATAGACCCCGCCCCGGAGATAACCGGGAGGAGCTTCCGCCTTTGCCCGGATCAGCACCTTGTCCGGGTTCTTGAGCAGACTTGCCTGCATCGTGGCATTCAGATTGACCGAATTCGAAAGAATCATCATATCGCCGCCGCGCATCTGCCGGCTCATGCCGACCCGCAGAAAATAGAACTCCAGATTCCGGAAAAACGAAGCGTGAGTATAATAAAATTTCGATACGGAAAATGCAAACAGGGGAATCAGCGCAATACAGAGGAAACGGATCAGGAAACGGGTCGCGGAGGCACTCTTGTGCGCCTTTGCCGGATAGATGCTTTTTGTCGTCGTATAAAAGTAGAACGGGAGCGCCAGCGCCTGAATGACGACGGTCACGGCATAGGTTGTCCGGTAATTGCGGAGCGGAACATCAAGGAAAGAGAGAATGTTGTTCGTCAGGTCCGCCGAATTGAAAATGTCGCCGCAGATCAGAATTGCCGCCAGAGCGAATGCCGCCGTAAGCCCCGTCCGGTGAGGATTCGGCGGAAAGAAACAGCTCAAAGCCGCAGAGTAAAGAAGCATCGGGACCGCAAGGCTGGAACGGAGCATCAGGTCGAACAGCCCGAATCTCGCGTCATCCACCGTGACCACCATATCCGGAACCACCGTCAGGACCAGCGCCGCCGTGACACAGTAAATAATCGGGCGGTCGCTGTAAGGCAGATAGCTTCTCTTGAAGAGGCAGATCAGCAGGATTGCCGTCGTGATCAGGATGATGTGCGGCATATCCGTTTTCATGGAGTATAGGAACGCCGGGGGCAGGATCAGCAGCGCGTTCAACAGAAACGCGCGGAAATCAATCCCCTTCTGAAACGGATCAGCCGAAGCCTGCCTCACAGTTCACCTGCCTTTCCGTTCAGAATATCATCCGCACGGATCGTCTCCACCCATGCCGGACCGCCCTTTGACGTAATGAGAAACACCCGAACCGGCGCCCCCGTATTGACAAGCGATTTATAAAGTTTTTCCGATTCGGGGTCAATGCTCAGGAGAATCAGGTAGACTGCGCCGGAGGAAGCGATTCCATTGATCTCCCCCGGTGTGATCCTGCTGAAACGACTGATTCCCGTCGTCGGTTTCAACGAAGCAAGAAGGTCCAGAAACGCTTCCTGCGTCATATGGTTGCGTCCGGTGCGGAAGTGGTGAATCTCCGAACCTGCTGCAAAAATATCCACAACAAAATCATTTTCGGAAAGAGACGTGGCAATGGATGCCGTCAGAGAAACCGCCGCCTCAAACAGAGTGTCGTCGAACCGTCCGCCGAGCGGCTTCAACTGAATCAGTTTTTTCAGCATGGAAAGAACCCGCTCCCTGCCCGCCGCCAGAGAATTATCCATGACCAGCGCCGCCCGCGACAGCTTCTCCTCCTGAAACTCCTTGACGACAAACTGTGCGTGTTTCGCGCTCGCGACCCAGTGAATCTTCCGGGGATCATCTCCGGTCCGGTATTCACGGCACCCGTAGAAATCCATGCTTTCCCCTTCCGCCGATACCGTGTTGACGCTTTCATTGTTTTTCGCCGAACCATCCGGCAGCCTGAGCGAACGCAGTTGAGTATATGCCGGATGGCAGATGATCTGCTGAACCTGACCGGCAGTCCGGCTCAATTTGAACAACTGGAACGGAAAACCCGTTTCAATCAGCGGGCAGGGCAGCTTGTAGACGCCTCGCTTGAGTATTTTGAACCTGCGCGGGAAAGTCCCCTCCTGTTTCGGCATGAGCGTCATGCGGCTGACCGCCTGATCCATGCACTTGAAATTTCTCATGGAAAGCGAAGAATCCGCGGTAAGGTCGAAACACGGAAGAAAAGAGCGGTTGAACAGAGTATAAAATATCCGGAACTCCGAACCGCAGGAAACACGGGAGGGAACTTTGCGCGCAATCCGGATGCGCGGGAAAAAAAGAAGCCCTGTGATCAGGTTGAAGAAAATGACGCCGGACAATACGAAAAACAGAACGACGGCGGGGCTGCGCGTCAGAATCATCGAGTAGAACGATACGGCAAGATAAACTGCCCCGAACATGCGTCCCTGCGGCGTCAGGAAACGATCCAGCAGCGCATAAATCCAGAGAAACAGCATGAGGGAGGAGGAGACGTACCGTCCTTTTTTTCCGGCGGACGGCACGGAAAACCAGCGGGGTCCGTTGAGAAACCCTTCCCAGAAACGTCTGCATCTGTCGGCAAATTTCCGCATCTTTATACCGGAATTCTGATTTTCTTTACGATCTCTTCCAGCACCATCGCCGGAGTAATGCCGGCATGTTTGCTCTCAAGCGTCATCACAAGACGATGTGCCAGAAGCGGCTGAATCAAAGCGAGAATATCGTCCGGTTTGACAAACATCCGGCTGTCGAGCCATGCCATGGACTGCGCACATCGTGAAAGCATCAGAAGCGCACGCGGGCTGGCGCCGAGCCGGATCTCGTTGCTTTCACGCGTCGCGCGGATGACCTGCATCATGTAGTCGGCAAGGGAGTCTTCGATTTCAACCGTCCTGACCTCTTCCTGAATGCGCCGGATTTCATCGCAGTCCAGAACCGGCTGAAGCGCTTCAAGGGGATCGTTCCCCCGGCGGTCCTTGAGTATCTGAAGTTCGGATTCCTCATCGGGATAACCGAGCGAAAGCCGTATGGCAAAACGGTCGAGCTGCGCCTCCGGCAGTGGATAGGTTCCATAGTATTCGATCGGATTCTGCGTTGCAATCACGAGAAAAGGTTTGATGAGCTTCAGCTCCTTGCCTTCGATGGAAACCTGCCGTTCGTTCATCGCTTCGAGCAATGCAGACTGTGTGCGGGGAGACGCCCGGTTGATCTCATCCGCCAGAAGCAGATTCGTGAAAACAGGTCCCTGACGGAAAAAGAAAGTCCCTTCTTTCGGGGAATAGATGGAGGAACCCAGAATATCCGCGGGAAGCAGGTCCGGCGTAAATTGAATCCTGCTGAAATCCGCCGTTACGGAAAGCGCAAGCGCCTTTGCCAGCGTCGTCTTTCCAGTCCCCGGAACATCCTCCATCAGAACGTGCCCCTCCGCAAAAAGCGCGGCGAACAGCAGTTGCAGAACCTGTTCCTTTCCCCGTATCACACGGTTCAACTGTTTCTTTGCCTCCTGAACCTTATCGTAAAGCACTCTGTCCGGCATGAATTCCACTCCCTTTTATCAGTTGTTTTTTCCCAATATATCCCCTTTGTTTTCCGATTCAATACTGATAAAGGATTTTTATCCGCCGTTTTCAACAAAACACTTCCAATTGCAGGAAACAAGAGGAAGCTCACGGAATGAGGCTCCCTCTCCTCCAGGAACGGGATGGAAACATGCGGTCTATGATGTTTTCCCGATCCGGTAGAACATTGCGTAAAGCACCGGAACTACAATCAGCGTCAGCACGCAGGCGAAAGTCAAACCGAACATGATCGTGACCGCCATTGCCGCAAAAAACGCGTCGAAAATCAACGGCAGCATACCCAGTACCGTTGTGAACGCCGCCATCGCGACGGGGCGCATCCTGCTGACCGACGAATCCACAACCGCCGGCAACGGCTCCTTGCCGTTTTTAAGCTGAGTATTGATCTCGTCAATCAGGATGATCGCATTTTTGATGAGCATCCCGGAGAGACTCAGGAAACCGAGCAGCGCCATGAACCCGAACGGCTGTCCCGTCAACAGAAGCCCGCAGGTAACGCCGATCATCGCCAGCGGAACCGTCAGCCATACCGTAAGCGACTGTTTCACCGAGTTGAACATGAACAGCAGAATCAGCACCATGATCACGGCGAACGGCGGAAGTTTCGAGAATACGCCGTTGGATGCGTTTTCCGAATCCTCGTATTCACCGCCCCATTCCAGTTTGTAACCGGGCGGAAGCTTGATCCTTTGAATCTGCGGGCGCAGCTCGTTGAAAAGATTGCTGGCAAGCCCCTTGACCGGATCGCACTTGACCGTAATGGTCGGAATCCGGTCGCGCTGTACAATGATCGGGTCCTCCCAGATAATGTTGGTACGGTCAAACAGTTGAGTCAGAGGGATCATCTTTTTCGCGTTCGGGCTCCAGATCATGATATTGCTGAAATTCTCAATGCTCCGCAGCTTGTCATCCGCACGGGCAATGATCGGGATCAGCTCGTCGCCGTCGCGGAAAGTTCCGATGGGCAGTCCCTCGAAGTTTTCCCGGATCGCGTCGGAAGCCTCCTGTTCACTGATCCCCGCACGGCTTGCGCGGGGTTCCGAAAAGACCGGGCGGATCACTTTCATCCGGTCGCGCCAGTCGGTATAAATCGCCCGCGCGTTCGGATTTTTCCGCATGATATCCATTGCCTGATCCGCGAGACTGCGCAGGACATTGGGATCATTCCCGCTGAAACGCGCCTGAATCGCACCGTTTGCGCCGGGACCGAGACGGAATTTGTAAGGAATCACGCTCACATCGGAAAAATGAATTTTGCTGTATTCATGAATCCGTTCGATCAGACCGTCGATTTCACGCCAGTCCTTCACGCTTACGAGAAGCTGCCCGAATCCGGTATCGGGTTCTTCGGGAGCATAAGTCAGGATGAAACGCAGCGCACCGCCTCCGATGAAGCGGCTGATATCCGTCACCTCCGGCAGCGTTTTCACATAATTCTCGATTTCCGCCGTTTTGTCGTTGGTCGAAGCGATATTCACTCCGTACGGAAGCCGGATGTCAATCAGGAACTGGGGACGCGTCGAAGCGGGAAAGAAATTCTTGTCCACATACCTGAAGCCCCAGATGCTCAGAACAAGAATCACCGCCATGAGGATGACCGTCCCGGTTTTATGGGCAAGCGCGAACATCAGCATGTTTCGATAAGCACGGAATACCGGTTTGTCATAAGGATCGGCGGTCTTTCCGTCCGCTCCCGCCTTGTCCTTCCTGAAAGAATGATAACAGAGAAGCGGCGTGATCGTGATGGCTGTGATCCAGCTCAAAGTCAGGGAAATCAGCAGGACATAAAACAGGGAGCCGCAGAATTCCCCGGTGCTGTCTTCGGAGAGCCCGATTGCGCCGAACGCAGTGACCGCGATTGCCGTTGCCCCCAAAAGCGGCCACATGGTCTGCCCGACGACTTCGCGCGCAGCCTTGATTTTCTCTTCCCCCTGCCGGATGCGGATCATCATGCCTTCCGTAATGACGATTGCATTGTCCACCAGCATTCCGAGCGCGATGATCAGAGCTCCGAGCGAAACCCGCTGAAGCGCAATCTGAAAATAATTCATGACGAACAGTGTCCCGCAGATCGTCAGGAAAAGGACAAACCCGATCAGCAGCCCGCTTTTCAGCCCCATGAAAACCAGAAGGACCACGATCACGATCACCACGGCTTCGACAAGATTCTCAACAAAGCCTTTGACCGCTTCGGATACGGTATCCGACTGCATGGAAACCGTATGGAGTTTCATTTCCGCGGGAAACATCGGTTCCAGTTCCCTGAGTTTTTCCTGAATGGACTCGCCCATGGTTACGACATTGCCGCCGCTGACTGTGGAAATACCGATGCCGACAGCCGGCTCGCCATTGAAAAAAAGCATTTCCGAGGGCGGCTCCTTCTTCGTCAAGGTCACGGTTGCGATGTCTCCGAGCGTAATCAGACGATCCGTGCTGCGCGTGATCACAATATTCCGGATCGCCTCGGGAGTAATGTTCCCCGCGTCCATTTTGATCGGCAGCCATTCTCCGCCGATGCCGACCCAGCCCTCGTTCGTGACGAGATTGCGTTCCTTCAGGATCTTGTAAATATCCTCCGGCGCAATTCCGAGCGTTCCCATCTTTTCCCTGTGAAGCGTCACATACAACGCCTCAGGAAGCACCCCGAACAACTCGATTTTCTTGACATCCCGCGCAAAGAGAAGCTGTTTCTGGAGATATTTTGCAAACTCATGCAACTGAACATTCGTCGCTCCCTTTCCGGTCAGGGCGTAAAATGCGCCGTAGACATCGCCGTAATCATCAATGACCCGCGGCATGGATGCGCCGGGAGGGAGAGAAGTATAGGAATCGGCAATCTTATTGCGAAGCTCATCCCAGACCTGCGGAAGTGAATCCTTGTTGTATTTGTCCAGCATCTCCGCACGCACGATGGAAAGCCCGTAGGAAGATTTGGATTGAATCTCCTTGAGCTGCCCCATCTGCTGGACTGCCTCCTCGATCTGCGAAGTCACCTCCTGCGCAGTTTCGCGCGGCGACGCTCCCGGATATGAGGTAACGATCTGCGCTTCCTTGATCGTGAATTCAGGATCTTCAAGGCGCGGCAGCTTATAATAGGCAATGATGCCTGCAATCATCACCATGACCGTGAACGTCCAGGTGAGAAGCGGCTTCCGGATCGACCATTCTGCAATGTTCATTCTGATACCCCCTGCTTTCAGGATTACTGTCCGATGGATTTCCTGCTGCCGACTTCGGGCAGTTCCCTGACCTTGGCGCCGTCATGGAGCACCATCACGCCGGACGCCGCGATTACATCTCCGGTTTTCAACTGTTCCGCGGTGATGCTGACACTCGAACCGTATGCGGTTCCCAGCGCAACCTGAACAGGACGCACGATATTGTCTTTGCCGATCAGCCAGACATAACTTTTGTCATCTTTCGTGAAAATGGCGCAGAAGGGGACATCGAACATCGCAGCATTGCGTTCCGTTTCGGTCTTATGCTGGAGATCAGGCACATAGACCGCCATCGTCATGCCCGGAAACAGGCGGATGCCCTTCGGTTTGCTGATGCGGAACGTAACGCGGAAAGTCTGAGTTACCGGGTCCGCCTCCGTGGAGGTTTCTTTCAGCGAAAGTTTGAATTTCTTTCCCGGAAGTGCGGGAATCATTCCGTAAAAACCGCCGTTTTCATCCGCAATCCTGTTCACCTCATTGATGTCATTGGAAATACTGGCGGAAAAATCCTTTTCCGGGACATCAATCGAAACCTGAAGCGCACTCAGGTTCTGAAGCCGGATCAGGGTGTCTTTCGCTTTGACATGCTGATAATTATCCGCATAGGTATTGGATGTAATCCCGCTGAACGGAGCATAAATTTCGGAATTCTGCAAGTCGTCTTTGGCATTGCGGACTGCCGCTTCGCTCATATCCAGATCGCGCTTTTTCTTTTCATATTCGGTCGCGGCAACGACATTTTTGCTGTAAAGCAGTTTGTAGCGTTCGTAATCCTTGAGCGCCTCTTTATACTTTGCCTCGGCGGAATCCAGCGTCGCCTGAAAAGCAACCGGGTCAAGTTTCGCAAGAAGATCGCCTTTCTGGAACACTTTTCCGGGACCGGCGTTGAATTTGATCAACTGTCCGTCCACGCGAAAAGAAAGATTGACCTGTTCTTCCGGCTGGATAATACCGGGAAACATGCGGTAGCGACCGTTGCTGTTTTTTTCCAGTGTGTAAAAACGGACAGACAGTATTTTGGTTTCAGACCCGGAAACATGTTCTGTTTTTCCGCATCCCGCAAAAAGTCCCGTCAGAAGAACTGTTCCCGTCAACAGCATGATTTTTTGAAAACTCATTTTCTTATCCCCCCTCAAGAATTAAGTTCTGCATCTGTATAAAACAATACCTGCCGGAAAGAGAAAGTCAAGAAAAAAAAGAAAAAAACTTTTTACGGGAAAAGCAGCAGCCTGAACAATCTGGAAATTGCGGGGCAGACATATCGTTGTTCCATAATGAAGGAACCCAATCCGCCCGGTTCATGACATCCCGTGACGGGCTATTTTTCCTCTGTCATGAATTCCACGATCTGCGCAGGATCATCCAATCCGTGGGGATGATGCCCCCAGGAGGGACGTTTTACGATCTGGATCGAACCGCCGTGTTTCCGGAAGCGTTCGGCAAAAAGCTCACAGTTATCAGCCGGCGGCACAACGAGATCATCCGCACCGTAAATCAGCAGAACCGGAATCTTCGCCAGTTTTTCCGTCAGGTTTACCGGAAGGCGCGGATCCAGTTCCACATCCTTGTCCGAAAGCAGATGATACGGTTCCCGAACCAGGTCGAACCGAGGAAAATTCCTGAAGCTGCACACAGGCGCATCAACATAAATGCGGTCGATCATCCGGGGATTCGAAGCCGCATAACGCAGAGAATAGAGTCCGCCGAGACTGAGTCCGATCAGCCGTGCCCGTTCCGCAAGCCCCAGAGAATGCAGGAAATCATGATAACGCCGGAACACTCTGAGAGCTTCGTCGCAGGCATAACCCGGCACTTTGATATGGACATGGTGAAAACCGTGCGCAAGCAGATCCGGCACACCGATCCGTTTCACAAAGGCGGACGGCCATTCCATGCACCAGGTCCACGGCATTCCGGGCGCCTTTTTTTCCGGTTCGACAAGCCATGCTTCATACCCTTCAAAATCGAAAATATGACGTTTGAACCCGAACCAATCATCCACAGAGGTGTTTGCAAAAGACAGTATCGAACTCATGATTCATCCTTTCAAAAAATATTTTCACGACAGGGAGAAAATATCATTTTTCCGCATAAAATCAAGATTTTCACGGATGAAAATCACAAAATATCACACCATGCCAGAACATCCATAGAAGTTGCTTGCACCCCGGCGGGTCCAGGAACAATCGGAATCGACTTCATTTCCGTTGAAGACAAATTCATCAGTCGGATGTCCCGCAGTATTTCCGGCGCCGTGCGGCACAGTTTCTTCCCGGAAACATTTCGTTAAAATACCCAGTGGAACTGAGACCACATACGCTCTATTCCATTTTCATCCTTCCTGTTGACGGAATAAAGTTCCCTGCCGGATATGGATTTCACATGCCCGTCAAGAAATGAAATATTCATCTTCTGGCTGTTGTTTTTCGGATGATTTCCGCCATGCCAGAAATAATATCTCCGATTGGATGGAATGGAATCGGCAAGCGCGAAGTTGGAATCCTGTTTCCAAGGAGCAATGGAGTACATCATTGAGGAAATTGAGCCCCCCAGCTTATGAATACCTCCCTCGTAGGTGGCGGCAACTGCTGAAGGAAACTTCACACATTCCGCTTTTTGCAGATACAGCTTGGAGGAATGCGCCGCATAACTTTCATAGATACCGGCAGGTTCATGGATTCCCAGAAAGAAATTTGCCATATAGCTTCTTGATTTATAAGCCGCGGGACTTCCGCTGTAAAGCACTTCCGCCTCTTTTGATGAAGCACAGCGGAAAAGTGTTTTCGTGTTCAGTTTGTAAGAATCATACGGTTCTTTGAATCCCAGATACGGCATGATTTTCGCATCCCAGCATGTAAGCTGTTCATCTTTATCGGCAGGCCATGTGGGATAAAACGAATCGGCATCTCCGGTATAAACGGCAATGGCTTTTATAATGGAAGATACATTATTCATACATGCAATCCCCCTCGCCGCATCTCTCGCCCTGTTCAGGACGGGGAGCAGAAATCCCGCCAGAATCGCAATGACAGAAACCACAACGAGGAGCTCAATCAGAGAAAATAATGTCTTTTTCATAAATATCCTTTCATTTGAAATATTCTTCTTGAAACGGGATGCTGAATGACGGTATGCCATATAAAACAGCAACAGCGGCAGGTATCCCTCCCGCAGCGATGATGTCAAACGTTCCCGCCGCAGGAATATTTCTGCTGAAACTTATCATACCTTTTTTTTTCATAAGACACCTTTCCTTTTTATTTTTCCGCAACCTCAAAGATCTGAAGTTCCCCGCCCGGCAGTGAAATCTCAAATATCCCGTTCTGTCCGGAAAATGCCGTTTCCGGAGCAATCCACGACTTCAGCCGATGAATTGTTCTGTCCTCGAAACGCAGAGTAAAAGCCAAAAGTTCCTTCGTATTGTTATAAACGGTAAAAAAGGACTTGCCGAAACGTTCCACCAGAATTCCCTGATGATCGGCACGGACATTGGTCACCGGTTCCCAGCCGGCTTCAGAAAGTTTTTTGCATAATGGAATGTATTTGCGGAAAAGATGACGGTCCTGTTCATAAAGCCCCGGGCTACGGAAGTAATTCTTTCCCGTCACCCGGTCAGAAAAAAAGCCTGGAAAAATGCCGAAAGCGACGGCATAACGCATATACTGCTGTACCTCCTCGCGCGACAGTTCTTTTTCAGCTGTTTTCTGAAAAATCGTATAAGGCTTTCCTTTCGTCATGGCGCGAATGAAAAACAGCCCCTCCGGCGGCATCGGCTTCCAGTTTGCCTGTTTCCAGTAAAATTCTCCGACAAAAACATCAAAACAGCGGGAAAGCATAAAATTTCTGACATTGTTCGCCGCCGTCATTTTCCCCGCATCATGGATCGCCCCGGACGACATTCCGGCATATTCCGTATGACAAAGCAGAAAACTTGCGGCGACCCTGCCGGTGAGGCAGTCATAGACCAGCGGATACTTTGCCGCAGCCATGTTGGAACGGCTGAAATCCAGCGGATCACGCATATATCCCCCCATGGAATCATAGAATTCTCCGGCAAGAATACTGCCGTCTTCACGCTGGTACGACTTAAGTTTTTCCCGCGGGAAATCCACATTGTAAAGTTTGTCTTCCGATTGGACTCCCGGAAGGGAACTGATCGCCCAGTGACATCCGTTGTTCCAATGTTCTTTGGAAAATGACAGATGGAACCTGCCGTCCGCGTCTTTCATTCCGGACGCGAAAAGGGCTTTTGCCTGCGGATGCCCGCTGTCCGCAAGCCTTTTCGTATATGCCAGCGCACTTTCATATGTTCTGGGAAAATCCGCTTTCAAAGGAAGCCAGAACGTTCCCGGTTCATGATAACGGAAAGAGGCGATATTTTTCCGATTTCCGTATTCCACCTCTTTCCTGAGGCGCGGCATGGCGCGGAGATCAGGCGACATCCGGTCATAATCCCATTTACCGTCATAAATAATCTCACGGTAGCGTATCCCGAAATCATCAATGCCGGCAATTCTGCTTGGTTCGGCAAAAGGCAGACACAATCCCTGATCCCTGCTTCTTACCTCAAAATCTCCGGGGAAAAGTTGATAATATTTATCAAGCGCAGCTCGAAACCCCCAGTCATGCCGGAACTCATAAACACAAAAGCGGACCTCCGCTTCCGGGTGTTCAGGAATCAGGCCTACTTCAAAGTGTATGGAAAAACGCTCCTCGTCCGTATCATATTCAATCCGTGAAAATGCCGGATGCGAAAGATCCATGGCCAGAGCAACGGTAGTCCTGCCGTTCGTAATCCCCGCAAGAGGATAGCGGGAAAACCCGACTCCTTTCTGACTGGTGGGCGTTCCTCCGAAAAGAAATGAATGAACTTTGCCGGGAACAGCCCGCTCCCGTAGATAGGGTCCCCCTAAAAAACAGGCATTTTCTCTGGCAAAAGGAAGAAAAGCGGTCAGGCGGAGTCCGCGATCCTCTTTCCCAAGGCTTTTCAGTTTCAGGGTATAAAAATCAGCGTTGTCCCGCGTCTCCTTCTCAACAGAAAACATAATCCGGTCCGCAACTGTTTCGTGCCGGATGGAAATAAAGCGCTCCCTGACACAGTCATAAAGCTGAAAGAACGGGGTATGCGCGGCAAACGCCCCGGAAGTGAACAACAGACTGAATACAATATAAAACAGTTTCATAAAACAATTCTCCCTCTTCAATAGATTTCCACTTCGCGAACCCAAAACAGATTCGGGCGTGATTTATTTCCCTTTCCGGCAGGCATCTGCACACGGATAGCTTCGGCTCTGCTGTTTTCCGGCAGAAGAATATTGCTCCATTCCTCTTTTTCCGGAATCGTTTTCCTTGCCAGCAGGCGCCATTCCCCTCCCTGTTTCCCGAAAATCTCAATTTCACGTGGCGGCTTCTCCCACCAGACGGAGACCAGGTTTACGGGTTCCGCCTTTTGGAAAATAAAATCGGCAAACTGCGCCTTGCCGCGCATTTCCGCCGATGCCCATGCGGCATAACTGTAGTAGATCTGCCGCGCGGTCTGCCCGTCTGTCAGCGGATAAATCTTATATTTCGGATAAAGACTGGAAACCTCGACCCGGGTACCGGAAGCAGATGCCAGATTCCCCGGGCGCAATACCGGAAGAACCTTTCCTCTGCTCGGCATGGAATCACCTCTTTCCATATCGGGAGCCGTCTGGAAACAAATCCGGAGCCTGCCGTATTTCTGCGGCCGGATCAGGTTCAAGGGCAATTTGTAACGGATCTCTGTCCCTCCCCGTATAACTTCCGGTTCGATCAAAGAAAGTTTTTCCCAGGACCATTTTCCGGTATTTCCGCCGGTATAGCGGAAAAGTTTTTTCCCGTCCATCATGAAATCCGCTTCCACCGGGCCGTATCCGCCTGCGGGGATGGAATCAATCCATATCCTCAAATCATTTTTCACCGGGGCGGCAGTCCGGCAGACCAGTTGCAATTCATTGTCTTTGACCTCCGCACTTCCGGAAATCAGGTCACCGCAGCCGGCATCAATGATATCTCCCTCCGGATCGTCAAAAAAGACTTTCGTATTACTGACCTGTTTCAGAATCGTAGTTTCCGGGCGATTCCAGCTATATGCATCTTTGCGGGCGCCGGAAACGAGCAGCGCTCCATTGGATTCATCCGGCAGGTAACGCTTCGTCCCGGCGCGGGCGCACCGGACGCCGATCAGCGTTTCCGGCAGAATGGAAAGTATATCGTCCCCGATATAAAAACTGCGGATTCCCGGCGCAGACAGGATACTTTGCGCCTTCCCCGTTTTTTCCCATTTTCCCGCCGTATATTTTTCGATGATTCCATTTGACTTCAAACGGTAATCCGCCCCCATCCGCGCATGGATTTCGCCCGTTTTCACCGAGTTGTCACAATCCAGAAAGATTTCCGTCTCTTTAACCGCATCGACATCCCGGACAAAAATAACATATCCTTTCGCCCGCCTGTAAACAGCCAGTTCGGACGGTGCATTCTGCCCGTCTCCAATCACGATAAAATCCTGATCGAGTGCTGTACCAGCCGACGAGACTATCCCCGCACAGCACAGCGCCAGCCAAAAAAGTCCTCTGTTTTTCCTCTGCATCCTGTTTTTCTCCATATCATTGACATTGTTAATGTTGAATTTCACAGACAAACCGCTACAAATGAGCCGTCGATATTTATCCGGAAAAACTTGCCTGCCGCCCGCATGGGAACTTGCAACCGGTCTGCTTCATGAAAATTTTCACTTACAAGCAACATCTTTCGCACCGCCATACATATGCCTCGCAACAGGAAACGGTATTCCCAGGTAAAACATGGCAAACATAATAACGATGAATAATTCTATCAGTATGAATCTTGAACCGACCCGAACTATTTTCTCTCTGCCATCCGTCTCCATATTAAACCGTCTATCCCATCCTTCTGACCAGAAATTCCCCGCTCACCAAATGCCGTCCGTGCTCCGCTTTTCCCCGGCAAAGTTTTTCCAGAAGTTCCGTCGCCTTGCGTCCCACATTCTCACGGGAATCGGAAATGAAATTCATAATCCGGTCAGTATCGCGGTTCAGAAGATCATTCTCACCGAATGAGACCAGCGGGACTCCGGGCAGTTCTTCCCGAAACGCAGGCAAAAGCACAGGCAGGAAAGTAACACTGCAAACCACTCCCTCAAGATCAGGATGTTCCAAAATGATCCTGTCCGCCACGGCAGAAGAAAATTTAGCCCTGTCAATGCGATAGACAATATTCTCTGGGCAGTCTGGATTCACCCGGTGCATCATCAGAAAAAAACTTCTGCCGCTCATTGAAAATATTTTCCCTCGTGTTCAACTGCATGTCACAGAATATGATCTTCCTCCATCCTGTCGCCGAGAATACGTTGGCCACACTTTCAAGAACCCATTCATAATCAAAAAAAACGGACGGAATGCCATCCAGTTCACGGGTGACTGTAATCTGAGACACGCCCAATTTATGCAGCTCTGCGATGACAGGAAAATATTTCTCCCGGGGACGTTCCCGGATAATCCCGCTGATCTTGAGGTTGCGGTACCAGTTGAACAGCTTTTTCGCAGACGGTTCCTGCCGATGGATCTCCAATGACGCATGATGCAGATAACTGTAATCTGCAACACCTGCAATCAGAGAGCTGTCAAACAGGTCCCCGTTTTCAATTCTGCCAAGAACCCCCGGCACTATCAGCAATACTTTCAAATGAACCGTCTCCTGATGCCAGTCCTCTCTGGGAATCATAAAGGTTCCAATCCAGTGCACCTTGTGCAGCATTCCGGAATTTTTCTGTAAAAAAAACAGTCTTCCTTATTTGCTGCTGTTCCTCGCAGAAAGGAATACAGTTACGCAGTCAAAGTGTCTTTGCAGGGCTTGACAAATTCTAAAACGACTTTATGTTAAGTAGCATGGGGAAATCTTCCGCGGACGTATTTCATTCGGAAAATACACGTCCCGGAAGTCAATATCAAAACAGGGGGTGTTAGTATGCAGACAGCCGTCAGAAAAACCATCAAACCGGAAAAACCCGTTCCCGCCGTCAGAAAAGCAGCGTCTCCCGTCCTGGACGACAGCCTCAAACTTGTTGCCGCATGGGATAAAACAGCGGTCAGGGAACTCGCAATGAAAGACCCTCGCGTCCGGAAAATGCTGGAATCGATCGGAATTGATACCTGCTGCGGCGGAGGCATGAAGCTGAAAGCCGCGGCGGAAGCAGCCTGCGTCAAACAGGAGAAAATCGCGGACGCCGTCCGTCGCGCGTTTGCAGGAGCGGAAATCCCTGAAGAAAACGAGTCGGTCTGGATCAAGCGTTCCGACAGGGAGCTGATTCTGCATATCGTAAAAGTCTATCATAAATATCTCCACGAAAATATGCCGCAGTTCGAAATCTGGTTCAACCGTGTCATCAAGGCGCATGGTGCCCATGCGAAGGAGCTGAAACAGGTTTTCGGGTTCTATAAATCATTTATGGTGGACATGATCCCCCACCTCAGGAAAGAGGAAGAGGTCGTATTTCCGGCAATTCTGTCCGGAGGGACAACCGCAATGGAACTGCGCCGTCTGATCCGTGAGCTTGAGGCGGAACACACCAATGTCGGCAATCTGCTCAAGGAGATCGGCACGATCACATTCAATTACCGGATTCCCGTTTACGCCTGCCCCACCATGCAGATGCTTTACAACGGGCTCAGGGAAATGGATGTGCAGACCCGTGAACATATTTATCTCGAAAACAATATTCTGTTTCCGAGAGTAATCATCTGATTCCATCCCGAAGGAAATCTCCAATGGCAACATCGAAAAAATGGAAAACATCTCTTTACTTCATGCTGATGCTGGCAGGCTTGTTTCTGCCGCTTTACCTGAACGGACAGATGGCTTTACTGGAAAAGGAAGCCGCGCCGCATACGGAAAGACAGAAAGCGGACACTGCAAAAGAAAAGCAGGAGGAAAAGGATGACATCGCCGACGTATCGCCGGAGGAGATTATCAGTAAACTGGATTCCGACGCACAGAAAACAAAAAGCTGGTTTTCACGGGAACGTGACAATCTGCTGAACTTCCTGATCGGAAGCGCCGTCTCGATTCTGGCGGGAGTGTTCCTGACATGGCTCTTCCGCCGCCTGACTCAGAATCGAATCGACAGGCAGAAAAACCTCTGGCGGTGGGAGATCCTCAACGTGCTGACCACACCGGTGATTCTGCTGGCTGTTCTCACGTCCTGCTTCCTGTTTTTCTTTCCGGTTCTGAAAAGCCTGCCGCGGAATCTGCATGACATGGATATGCGTTTTTTCTATGCGGCGGTCACTCTGATCATCGCCTGGGGAGTTTTCGGGCTGGTTTCCGTGATGGACCGGAAAATCCGGCAGTTTGCGGAGCGGAACGACAACACGCTCGACAACCTGACGGTCAGCATGATCGGGAACACACTGAAAATAGCGATTGCGATTACGACCGTCCTGTTCATCGGGCAGAACATTTTTCATCTGGATATCACGGCTCTGCTGGCGGGCGCAGGCGTCATCGGACTGGCGATCGCTCTGGCGGCGAAGGATACCGTCTCCAACTTTTTCGGAACGATTGTCATTATCGCAGACTGCCCGTTCCGGCTCGGCGACCGAATCAAAGCAGGCGATGTGAACGGCATTGTCACGCACGTCGGAATGCGCAGCAGCAAAATCACGACCGCGGACGAATCGGTTTATACGATCCCGAACAGCATGCTCACCAATACGACGGTCTGCAACGTCAACCGCAGCGGACGCATCAAACATGTAATGGATATCGGACTGACCTATGACACTGCGCCGGAACAGATGGAGCAGGCGATGAAGATTCTCCATGAAATCACGGATAACTTTCATGGTCCCGACGCAGCAGGCTATGCGCCTCATATTTTCTTCTCGCAGTTTGCCGCCTCCTCCATGAACATTCACGTCATCATGTGGTTCAAGACAAACTCCTTTATCGAGGAGGAAGCTTTACTCAATGAACTCAACATGACAATCCTCAAACGCTTCAATGAAGCGGGTTTGAGCATGGCATACCCGACGCAGACCATTTATCTGGAAAATGTTCCGCCGAAAAGTTCCTGACCGGGCTTTCAAAATGCTTTTTCCGCCGCCACCAGAGCTTTGATTTCCTCATCACTATTCATTTTCAGTCCAATAGCTTCCCAGGCCTTTCTATGCTTCTTTTTCGATAAGCGGACGGAGTTTGACTCCGGCTTCCTTGAGAATCCGTTTGGAAGTGTCGTCGATGGAATAACGTTCCTTGTAAACGACCTCTTTGATTCCCGCGTTGATGATCATTTTTGCGCAGAGCAGACACGGGCTGAATGTGGTGTAAAGAGTCGCGTCCTTGACCGATATGCCGTGATATGCCGCCTGAACGATGGCGTTTTCCTCGCCGTGACAGCAGAGGCATTCTCCGAGATTCGTGCCGGACGGAGCATCGGACGCACAGCGGGGGCATCCGCCGTCACAGCAGTTTTTGATTCCGCGCGGAGTTCCGTTATAACCGGTGGAAATGATCCGGCAGTCCTTCACGATCACCGCCGCCACCTGACGACGGGAGCAATTGCTGCGGAGAGCCACAACCTGGGCAATCTGCATGAAATAACTGTCCCAGTCCGGACGTTTCAACTTTCTGGTTTTTCCTGCCATAGTGTAAAGACTCCTTGTCTGTTTGATATTGAAAGAAAGTATCACGGGAAGAAAAAAAATCAAGTTTCAGGACCGGATTTATGTTTCCTGTTCGCCTGATACTGAAAATAATTTTTCCATTTCCTTGCAAAAAAACTGGAAAAAAAGAGAAAAATGGAGTCTATTATATAGCAAAATAATTCAGAAAGCAAAGAGAAACGCCTATGTCGAAAAGCGAAAACATACTGGTGCTTGATTTCGGTTCCCAGTATAGTCAGTTGATCGCGCGCAGGATCCGTGAATGCCATGTTTACAGCCGGATCGTTCCTTTCAGAATCAGCGCGGATGAAATCAGGAAAGAGGCGCCGGCGGGAATTATCCTGAGCGGCGGGCCCGCAAGTGTTTACCAGGACGGAGCTCCGAAATGCGATCCCGCGATTTTCAAGCTTGGCATTCCGGTTCTCGGCATCTGCTACGGAATGCAGTTGACGGTGCAGACTCTCGGCGGGGAGGTCGCGCGCGGCAAGGCACGTGAATACGGAAAAGCCGAGATTGAGGTCTGTGAAGATTCCGTCTTGTTTGAAGGTTTCCCCGCAAAGGGGCAGGTCTGGATGTCCCACGGAGACAAAGTCACGGAAATTCCGGACGGTTTTTCCCGGTTCGCCTGTACGGACAATACGGAATTTGCCGGAATCCAGAACCCGGAAAAGAAAATTTACGGGATTCAGTTTCACCCTGAAGTCGTGCATACGCCGAAGGGACAGATCATCATTACAAACTTCTGCCGCAAGATCTGCGGCTGTTCCGGCAGTTGGAACATGGAATCGTTCATCGAGTCCGCCATCCGTGAAATCCGCGACAAAGTCAAAGGAGAAAAAGTGATCCTCGGGCTCAGCGGCGGTGTGGACTCCTCCGTTGCCGCGGCTCTGATTCATAAAGCAATCGGGGACCAGCTTACCTGCATCTTCGTAAACAACGGGGGGCTCCGCAAAGGCGAGCCGGAACGGGTCAAAGCATTGTTCGGCGGTTCTTTCAAAATGCCGTTGAAATATGTTGACGCCGAGGCGCGGTTTCTTGAAAAACTCAAAGGGGCAAGTGAACCCGAACAGAAACGCAAGATCATCGGGCATGAATTCATTGAGGTGTTCGATGAGGCGGCGTCCGAAATTTCCGATGTAAAATTTCTTGCGCAGGGAACCACCTATCCCGATGTGATCGAAAGCGTTTCGATCGACGGCAATCCGAGCGCGGTCATCAAAAGCCATCATAACGTCGGCGGGCTTCCCGCCACGATGAACCTGAAATTGCTGGAACCGTTGAGTCGTCTGTTCAAAGACGAAGTCCGTGAAGTAGGGCGCAAGCTCGGACTGCCCGAAGAAATGGTCATGCGCCAGCCGTTCCCCGGCCCCGGTCTTGCTGTGCGTATGCTCGGAGAGGTCAACAAGAAAGATCTGGACACGCTCCGTGACGCCGACGAAATCATTGTTGACGAAATGAAAAAAGCGGGGCTTTACTATAAAACATGGCAGACTTTCGGGGTCTTCATTCCCGTGAAAACGGTCGGAGTCATGGGCGACGAGCGCACTTATGACAATGTAATTGCACTGCGCGCCGTGGAAAGTCAGGACGGCATGACGGCGGACTGGGTTCAGCTCCCCTATGACCTGCTCGGCAGGATATCGAGCCGTATCATCAACGAGGTCAACGGCGTAAACCGCGTGGTGTATGACATCACGTCCAAGCCGCCGGGAACCATTGAGTGGGAATAAAATCCGGCATGGAAATTTTAGGTGGAATGGCAAAAGGCATCTCTTTGAAGGTGCCCGGCGGAGCGTTGGTGAGGCCGACCGCCGTCAGGGCGCGCAGAGCGTTGTTCGACAGCCTGGGAGACCTCGGAGGCGGAAGTGTATGCGATCTTTTCGCCGGCAGCGGAGCTGTCGGGTTCGAATTTGCGAGCCGAGGCGCGGAATCCGTATTGTTTGTGGAAAAGTCGCCGCAGTCACTTTCCGCGCTCAAATCGAATCTCAGGAAAATCGAACGGCTCTGTTCTTCCTGCCGTTTTACCGTATTCAGCGGGACACTGCCGGAGTGTGCCGTCCGGTTCTCATCGCTTCCCGCGCCGGATTTTATCTTTGCGGACCCGCCGTATGCGGAATCGTCGGAACTGCTGGACGGTCTTCTGCACGAAAAATCATTCACCGCATGGGCGGAACGTTCCCTGATGATCTGGGAACTTCCGGAAGCGAATTTCCAGTTGAAGGTCTTCCCGCCGGAATGGAAAGTTCAAACCATCAAACAATTCGGAGGGACCCGTTTTCTTTATATCGTGAGGACGTGATTTTTCCGGAAAAGAGCTGTTTTTGCAGGAAAAATGAAAAAAAATGCAGGAAAATCTGCCTGTAACAGCAAATTTTTATTTGACAAGATGATTTGTGAATGTAGTGTAAGCAAACCATACTTTATAAAAAACTGGTGTTTCATTTGTAATAACATTTTTGACAGGAGAGAAAAGGGACATGGGTATTTTGAACAGAGTCATCAACATCCTGATTTTGCTTGCTGCGATCGCAGCCGTTGTGTTTTCGTATATGCTGTTCAGCAAACGCAATGAATTGACGGACGGATGGCAGAAGATGGCGGCTGCGATCAATGCAACCGCGGCAACATTGGATGACAAAAGCGCTTCGGGAACGAAAGCAGCTCAGGAACTCGCAGCCGACAAGCTCAGACATACCCAGTATGCGAATCTGGATCAGGTACTGCCGAAACTGAAAGACAATGCCGCCAGGATCGTAAGACAGCGCAACGATCTCGCCCAGTCTCTCCAGAGAACGGCAAATACGCTGGAAATCACCGGTGTAAACGCAAAAGATTTCCAGAATGTCGCCTCTTATGAAAATAAGGACAAGGATTTCAGTTCCAAAATATCGGCGTTCAAACGCAACAGGGATGACGTCTTTGCAAATTACGTCAGAACCGGAAGCCTTGTCGGCGCCTCCATCTCCGCCAATGAACTGAAAAATTCTTCACAGGCAAATGCCGCCGCCCAGAAAGTCAATACAAGAATCAATGACATCAAAGGCCGCAGAGACCGTTTTGCATCTCATATTGCGACAGTCAGCAGAACCCTCGGAGTCAAGAGCCCGAATCTGAACGGCGCCAGTTATGCCAATGAACTGAATACTTCCCTTGCTGAAATCCGCAAGTACAAGTCGGCAGCCGACACCACACGGAATGCACTTGCCGCGGAAAAAAGAAAAACCGCATCTCTGAACAATCAGATCGCGGCTCACCGCAAGACGATTTCCAATCACCTTGCAGACATCAAAACAAAGCAGAAAAGAATCGACGAACTGCTCCGCGTCATCTCCGATGACGGGAAATCCCGGATTCCCGCAAAGCTTCTGACCAATAAGGATCCGGAATGCTATGGGTACGTCAAAGGCAAAATCGAGTATATCGACAAAGATTTCGGCTTCATCACCATCAATATCGGCAAGAAATATGAGTTCGTCCAGAAATACGGAATCAAAGACAACAAGGTTGCGTTTCCGCTTCCTGCCGGCAAGATCATGACGATTGCGCGCGGTTTGAACAGCGATAAACCTGAATTCATCGGCAAGCTGATTGTAACGAAAGTAGATGACCACAATGCGATCTGCAATCTTGTCAGCGGCGAGCTTGCAGATCTGAGAGTGGGAGACGATGTTTATTTTGCGGATGAAGATATTGCTGCCGCAACAGGAAAAACGACAGCTCCGGCTGCCGCTAAATAAGGAGGCGGATCATGTATTCATCGAAACTTTTCACTGTCTGCTCAATTCTCACTTTTCTTCTTCTTGTAGGCGTATTGGTACTGCAGGCACTTGAAATGAAATGCTATGAAATGTTTTGAGTTGCCCTGAATCAAGTTGAATCGAAAACCGTCCGCTGGAAAGTTGTGACGGTTTTTTTGTATATGGAGGTTTTTTATGAAATTTTTAATTACGGCGCTGTTCCTGCTGGCTGCGGGAGTTTTTCTGAACGGCTGTACCGATTATGAGCGGGCGGGAGTCAATCCCCGTCCTTTCAATGAGCCGAGAGGGTGGGAAGTCAATCCTTACGGTCCCGGCATGTTCCAGAACTGATCAGGCACCGGAAAGGAGCCGGAAATGAAATTCTGCCTCTGTTTTCTGCTTCTGTTCTCCATTTTTTCCGCTTTCCCTGACGAGGCGGCAGAATATACGGGTGTGATACGGAATGCGGCAGTAAGCGATTCCGCGCAAAAGGGACGTATCGAACTGTATGTCTTCGTGAATGAAGAAAAGGTCTATCCGCGGACAACGGTAAAAGGAACGCGCAATTTCCGGATCGGAGATACGTTCCGTTTCCTTTACCGCAGCGGGGATCAGGTGCGTGTGATTCTCTGCCGGAAGTCTTTTTTCAGGACAACAATCCTTCTTGATGCAGGCACCGCATCGCATGATGCCCTGGGCGAATTATTCAACAAGACCATGAAAACCAAAACTGCGGAAGTGGAGCTCGGCCTCGCAGTGCCTGAGGGAAAATACAGGGTAACGCTGAAACGTTCTTTTTTTGCGGCGGAAGATGCCGTTGCATGCGGCGGCACGGTCAGGGGCGAGGATTTCAAACGGCGCATGGCGGATCTGCTGATCCGGCTTCAGGAATCCCCTGCAAAGGAGCGGGCGCGTCTGCTGAAGCAGCAGTCATTCAGGGAACTTGCCCGTTATGCCGCGGACTCGCTTGAAAAACTGGACCACCGGATCACTGTCCGGCAGAACGGCAGGGAGCTTTTCGACTCGTGGAAACTGGGATACCGCAAAACCGGACGGGATGTAACGTGGGAAAATGTCTCTTTTGAAATCGACTGGCGGGCGGGCGACCGGATCGATGTCCATTTCCTGGATGCGGACCTGCTTGACGACGACGTGGTATTCAAGCGTTTTACGAACACCCCGTTTTCAATCCAGATGCTGAAAGGCTGTATTTACGGAGGCATTCTCTCAAACTCGGGAGTGATCTTTTCCGCGGAATATCTGGGGATTTCGCCTCCGGCATCCGGCTGTTCCGAATGAACTGCCCCGATGCATGGCATGACACAGCCAAACCGGTTCTGGGATACGGGAAACGGGATTTCACGGCAGTTTATTGGCAGTTGCCTGCTGCAAAAGTTCTTTTTTATAATGGAGAGGCGAACTTCCGGTCATCCGTTTGAAAAAATCGGAAAAATGGAACTGGGAGGAAAAACCCATGATCGCGGCAATCTCGCCGATGTTCTTATCCGAATAGCGCAAATACCGTTTTGCGCTTTCCACCCGGAGCTGATTCAGAAAGTCTTTTGCCGTAAGCCCCGTCATCCGCCTGATCAATACGGAAAAATGATTTCTCGAATAATGACATGCCTCCGCAGCCTCTGTCACAGAAAAGGGACAGCGCTCCTGTTTTTCAAGGATGTCATAAATTCTGGCAAGCGGTCCGGAGTAGCGCTGAGAATGCTGAAACAGAGTGGCGACAACCCCCGTCAGATAATATTCCATCAGAATCTGATAGCGATCCTGCGGAAGGATGATCGTGCCTTCCGGAACTCCGAAAAAACGGGAGGGAAAGGTGGTTTCAAAAATGGTCTTTGTCGCGTCAATGACTCCACGGGTGAAATCATTCGCCGCAACGTGGAGGAAAGGCGGGAAAACCGGCTGTTCCATATAAAATTTATAGCAGAGAGAAAGATACTTCTCCGAATATTTGAGAGCATGCGGGGTTCCCGGCGCCACAAACAACAGATCATTCTCCTGGACGGGGCAACTGCCGTTCTCCGTAATGAGTTCGCATTTTCCCGACAGCGTGAAATTCGCCTGAAAGAAATCGTGGACATGCATTTTTATCCTGATGGAAGGATTTCCTTCGGCGTATCCCCAGTAACACAGCCTGATTTTTCCCTGATTTTTTTCGGCATCCATGATTATTCCAATTCCTTCTGTTGTAAAATAAGGCTGTTTTTGAGAAAAACAACAAGAAATTTTCCGTTGCGGGAAAAAATAAATGAAATTCTGCAATACACCAATGAACCTGCCCCTTTCAGACCACACCCCGCAGTTTTACTTCACCGCATATTGCGGTGGATGACTGACAGAAGCAACACTCTCGCGTTCAATCAGGGTGTAAGGCAGATTCTGATCCGCCGCCGGCAGTTTCCGGATCAGCCTCTCCAACGTGTCAAATGCCGTATGTGCCAGAAGAGCCCAGTTCTGGCTGAGGGTGGTTTCCGGCGGATACAGTGTACGGGAAAGCTCATCATGCTCCATGCCGATCACGGAGATATCATCCGGGACACGCAGTCCCTGCTGTCGCAGTTCAAAAAAGATTTCCGCCGCCGCACCTTCTCCGGGACACAGAATCGCCGTTGCCCCCTGCTTTTGCAGTCCGGTAAAGGAAACCGATCCGGGACCGTCGTATTCGATGACCGCCGGAGTAATGCCTGGCGCATTGCGGTTCATCCAGGAGAGGTAGCATTGCTGCCGCTCACGGGTATCGGTTGCATCCGCCGGAGTCCGTCTGTCCGTATGGAGAAAAATGATATTGCGGTGCCCGCGATGTTTCAGATAATCAAGGGCAAGCGTAATTCCCTGCATGTTATCGGAAGAAATCCGCAGAACACCGTCATTGCGGTATCCGGCGGAATTAATGCAGACCAGCGGCAGCGCCTGTTCCTTTCCCCACTGTTTTTCGAGCCCGGTCCGGTAAAGCACGGCAATGCCGCCGTCAAAGAGATGCATTCCGATTCTCTGGACATCACATTCGGAAACAATCTCCACAGCGTATCTGCGCTGATACGCTTCTTTCCGCAGGGCAGCAAGAATCAGACCGAGATAACCGCTGAAATTCGCATGATCGGGAATAATCAGCGCAATGCATCCGGTAAACAGGGTATAATGCATACGCCGCGCAGTACTGATGACCAGACTGCGGACTTTCGGTTTAATATAAGGGTAGTTATTCAATACCCGCGAAACCGTTGCCGGAGAAACCCCGGCCGCAGCAGCGATTTTACGTATGGTGGCGGACACATCCCTCCTCCTTCCTGAAATGAAAGCCGTATCTTTTATCATACAGCCAAAATTCCGTTTTTCAACTCTTTCCTGTTTCAATTTGTTTCATAAAAATACCTTGCGCACCTCTTGTTTTTATTTGAATTTCAGATATAATAAAAGATAAAGAAACAAGAACCCATCAACAGATTACAGGGAGGATACAGCAGCATGTTTTTTTGTATGAGAAAAAACGGAAAACAGAAATTCCCGGAGATGAAACAGAAAGCAACACCGAGGGCTGCACGGGGAATTGTATGGAATTTTACATTGATAGAGCTGCTGATCGTTATAGCGATCATCGCAATTCTTGCTGCCCTGCTGCTGCCTGCATTGAACAAGGCTCGGGATAAAGGTAAAACGATTTCATGTGTCAATAACCTGAAACAGCTCGGAAACATCATGGCGTTTTATCAGGCGGATTACAATGATTACTTTCCTGCAACTTATGATCCCTTTGCCAAAAAAATATGGTTTCAGCTTCTTCAAAACAGCGGAGCGCTGGGAACGAATTACGCACAAAGCCGTTGGAGCGTAGTCGTCAAAGGATACGGCAACTCGCTGCTCTGCCCGAAACTGGACCTGAACCTGACACTGGATTACTACAACTACGGCATGAATGCCCATACTTTCCCCATTCAGAATCTTCTTCCGTCCTCGGAACAGGGTGATGTCTCCCGGTATTACCGCAAACTTACAACACTCAAGCAACCCTCTTTGCGCGGTGTAATCGGAGAACCGAAGCCGGATTCGCAGGGATACGCGATCCGCACTACGACAGTCAATCCTTACAGGCATGACAGACAAAGCAATTTCCTCTATGCGGATACCCATGTAAGCGCGGTCCACGGCACTGTGCTCGCCACCAAAACCAACATAGAGTCCCCGTGGGGACCGAGCAACGGATTCAGGGAGTGAAGATCATGAAAAAACGAAATTTTCTGATTGCAGGAGCCGCTTTTCTTCTGAGCATATCTGACCTGTCCGGTGCAAATGAGTTTTTCGCCTGCCGTGTTGCGAAGGTGAAGAATCCGCCGCAAATTGACGGCATACTGGATGAGACTGAATGGAAACAGGCGGCAAGACTGCCCGCATTCAGCAACTCAACCGGAATCCTGTCACAAAAACGGCAGGACGTGATGCTCTACTATGATTCCGGATATCTTTATGTGGGACTCCGCGCCGATATCGACTGGGAACCGGGGATTGTTCCGGTGAAATTCGATGACCTGAATATCTGGACCGTCGACAGTTTCGATATTGCTTTGATCCCTGTTCCGGAAAAGGCGAACGACATTGTCCGCTTCATCGTGGAACGCGGCGGCGGACGTGCCGACATGCGTGCGAAAGGACAGGTCAAACAGCCTGCGGGAGACTGGAATCCCGAATGGAAAAGTGCGGTCCGCCTGATCGCCCATTCCTATATGAGCGCCTATACATGGGAGGCGGAAATTGCGATCCCGTGGAAAAGCCTCGGCATCTCCGCGCCCCGGAAAGGCGACAGAATTCCGGCACAGTTTATCCGCTGTATCGGCAATATCCGCCGCGATGCCGCAGGAAATCCGGACCGTGTCGTTACATGGTCGCCAGTGCCGAAAGGGCGGGACTGGATCAACCCGGGTGATTTCGGCTGTCTGCTGTTTGCCGGGGAAAAACCCGTGTTCCGTGCCGATCCGGACAGTGCGTTCGGAGTGAAAGGACGCTGTACTGCTCCTGTTCAGGCGTCGCTTGAGGGACGCGTATGGGAAATCGGACATTCCGGCAGTCCCATGCGCATCGCAAAAGCACAGAAGACCGATGGTATGAAACTCAACTGGCCGGGCGGAATTGAGGTCCGCCGCGACACCCCTTCCATGATGTACTGGCGCCTGAGCGATGCGGACGGTTTGATTGCCGGCGGCAAATACATCACCACTCTGCGCCCTTTATTCAAGGTCGAAACAGCAATTAATTACTATCGGGAATCCATGGTAATCCTGGGCGACCTTCGTGATCTCGCAGTCGGCAAAGGGTTCCGTGTGGAAGCGGAACTTCGCGACAAAGACGGCAAAGTGCTTGAACGGACCGGAAAGGAACTGGATGCCGGAGCAAAATATTTCGAATTGAACTGCTCCGTACGAAAACTTGTCCCCGGCACAGAAGGAACAGTTGCGGTCCGTCTTCTTGATGAAAAAGGCAGAGTTCAATATGATTTTTCAGACAGGCGGAAACTGCTGAAACGTCCTGCATGGATAACGGCGGATTCACTCGGCAGAGTATCGGTTCCGCCACCGGGCTGGGAAACTCCGGTTGTCAAACAGGCACCCGGACATATCGAAGTGAAAACGGGACCCAATGCCTACTGTTTCGGAGTATCGTCACCGCTTCCGGAAGCTGTCGAATTGCGAAACCGGCTCTTTTCCCGTGGCAGTTTTACACTGGAAGCTGTCACGGACCGCGGATACCAGAGCTTGAAATCCGCAGCACTGCCGGAGATACTCTCACAGAATGCACGCGGCGTGACATTCCTGTGGCAGGGTGTCTCGGACGATCTTGAAGTCAAGGCGGAAATCCGCGTCGAATTCGACGGAATGGCATGGTACCGGACACAGGTCATCCCCCGCAGGAAGGAGATAAAGCTGAAACGCCTTGCCGTAGTTATGCCGCTGGCGGCGGAACAGGTGCGCTACATGCGCGGAAACAATGCAATGAATGTCCGTGAACTTGTCTTCAATTCAGCGCTTGTCGGAAAAGCAAAAACGGACCGTGTCCTGCCGAAACCCGACATGCAGTTTGCGATCAGTTTTTCGGCAAACGGCTGGACCTTCGGGAACATGTTCCATAATTTCTACTGGATCGGTGGAGAGGACCGGGGCATCTTTTTTGTCCTGCCGTCCTGCCGTAACATGGCGGTACGTGAAAAATATGCGGACATCATTGATGACGGCGATAATTTTACCGCAAAGTTCTTTCTGGCAGACCATCCGCTGGAACTCAAAGCCCCTCTGGATTATGAGTTCGGTTTTTTCCTGACTCCGACAAAAGAAGTTACGAACCGTGCAAGACTCCGCCGTGTCGGCGCCGGTTTTTCCGGCGGTGTTGACTCCATACATGCCGATGTGGGAATCAAACCTCAGGAAAAGTATTTTACCGGAAATGCGCGCGGACGTTTTTTCCATGACTCCGAACTGCGTCCGTTCGGCAGAAACGATGTGGCGACTCTGATTCTTCCCTGCTGGAAACTGCGCACGATTCAGAGCGGCAACCCGCTGCCCGGCAGGGAGGAACGGGAATATATCGACCGCTGGATCGCCAATACAGGGAAAAAACTGGATGCCTCGCCCATGCTTTGGTATGATGCGTTTTTCACAGTCTTCGGATTGCCCCATATCACCGGCTTTCTGAATGATTTCGAGGCATGGCCGATTACCCGCCTGCCTGTGGAACAGCACGGCACTTACGTATGTCCCACACCCGCATGGCAGAATTTCTATCTTTACGGAGCACAGGAACGCATGAAGCAGAAAATAACTTCGTTCTACATGGACCTGACGTTCCTGAAACCGTGTTCCAACCGGTTCCACGGCTGCGGATACCGTGATGCCGACGGTAATGTTTCCGGCGTGATACCGCTGCTTGCGGCACGTGAAATGTTTCTGCGCTACCAGACAATGGTCAAGAAGAACAATCCGCAGGGACTGCTGGTGCTTCATGGATATGCCGCCACTCCTCTGGCTCTCTGGGTGGATGTGCTGACCGCCGGCGAAGAATGGCTGACCGCCCCGGATTATAAGACTCTGACACCGGAATATTTTCAGTCCATGCTGGCTTCTACCGACCAGATCGGCAGTGTGGCAAACTTCTTCCCTGGCGGTATCCTGATGCATTATATACAGGCGCAGAAAAGCAGCACGACACTGGAAGAAATGTGCGGGTTGAGCTTCCTTCACGGAGAATCCATGTGGAACGGCACCGAAGCGATGATGCCCGGTCTGCGTATGGTATGGGATACATTGGACCGTTTCGGCGTGGATCAGGCTGTCTGGACTCCCTATTGGCGCAATCCGCTTTCCGGCGGACCGGAGGGTGTCCTAGTGTCCTCATGGAAACGTGGAACGCGCCTGCTGCTGGTACTGTTCAATCCCGCGCAAACAGAAAGGCAAATTCGTTTCGATGCATTGAAAAGCAGGCGGATCACAGATTGCCTGAACAACGGGAACAGAGTTGGAGAACAGATTACCGTCCCGAAGCGCGGATTCAGACTTCTGCTTTGTGAATAAAAAACCACAGGTATTGTCTGTTTCCCGGTTTGCCGGAGAAAGGCGATTTTCACCCTCAGCGGCAATACCTGTCCGAAAGGAAAAACGAGGAAGGCTCCGGTTTCTTCTTGACAAGACGCAATAGCAGAGTATGTTATAAAGAGAATCAAACCCGGGGGGGGGATATGATGAAACCATTCTTTATTTGTACGGTTTTTCTGTTTTTTCTTGTATTTGCGGCAGGCTGTTATTCCTATACGCCGCCATCGCCGGTTCTGCTCGGCGCGAAATATACGTCCGCCAATCGTGCGGCAACCGATCAGATCCTGCGGGAAACAAAAAAACTTTCCCTCATGGATGCAAAACATATCGCACAGCTCAACAATCAGAACTATCTTGCCGCTTATCATGCGGTCAATGCCGCAAGAATGCGTTACTATCAGGCGCTCGGCGCCTATGCGCCGGAAATTCATCTCGGCAGTACCGTCGGACAGGATATGCAATGGAACAGCAGCAGGGTCAATCCGCCCATGACGAATGCCGCCGGACGCGACATCTCTTTCAAAGTCAACAGCTCCGTGACGGCGTCATGGCTGCTGTTCGACGGTTTTGCCCGTTATCTGAATGTAAAAGCCATGCAGAGCGAAGTCAGGAAGCAGACCGCAATGCAGTACAAGGTGCTCTGCATGCTCCGCCGCGCTGTGGCATATGCCTATTACGATATCCAGATGGCGCAGGAAGTCGAACGGATCCAGAGGGAAAATATCGAGTTCCAGAACCGGTTTTATCAAATGGTCAAACCTGAATGGGAACAGGGCAAACGCCCGGAGGACGAAGTGCTGAACTTCAGTATTCTGAGCGGTCTGGCGCAGACGGGATTGATCGCGGCACAGTATCAGGGAAATGTCGCCAACTATTCGCTTGCCCGGCTGATGGGATACTCCGAGGGAGAACTGCCTTCGGAGGTGGAAGTGCATCCTTTCGAAGACAATATCCGCCAGATGTATTACAGCGTGGAAATGTGCCTGGACATTGCCCTTGCGAACAGTCCTGAAATGCACATCATGCAGCAGCTTCTCAAAATTGCCGAATACAATAAATACCGGAGTTACAGCGCCTATTTTCCGGTTGTCTATGCGGAGGCGGGATACGGCAGCACACAGATGCGGACACAATACAAGGCATTCAAGGATTCCCATTCCTCTTTCAGCAACAACTCGCTTTCCTACGGAGTCCGCGCCGACTGGCTGGTGTTCGACGGCTTCGCCCGTTACAACGCCATGCGTGAAATGCAGACCATGTTTGCAGTCGCCCAGTTCAATATGGCGGAGACTTATCTCCAGATCATCAATGAGATCCGTTCCGCTTATGCAAATTATGAGAACAATCTCAAACAGGTCAGAATCTACCGCAATCTGCTGAAAAAGGCGAAGAAACAGCGCGACCTCGTTGCGGAACGCTATAAGAAATACCATGCGTCCGTTGACCGCATCGACAAGGTTCAGGCTTATTATATTGACATCCAGCTCCAGAATGCGGCGGTGATCACCGACTTCAATAAATCGGTCGCCCAACTGGAGGCTGTCATGTGCATTGATATCTATGCCAGAGAACGGGAATAACCGGAAAGCTACCTGATCAATACTGCCGCGGCGCGTGCCTCCATCCCCTCAAGCCGTCCGATAAACCCCATGCCTTCATTCGTTTTCGCCTTGATCGAAACCCGTTCCTCCGGCAGAGACAATGCGGAGGAAAGAGATTCTTTCATTGCCGGAATATGAGGCGCCAGTTTCGGTTTCTGCGCAATGAGCGTCAGGTCGATATTGGAAATCCGCCACGCGGAAAATGCCGGATGCGCAAGAGTTTCCCGCAGTAATTCCATGCTGTCCGCACCCTGATACCTCGGGTCCGTGTCAGGGAAAAAATGACCGATATCGCCGAGAGCCAGCGCACCGATCAACGCATCGATCAGCGCATGGACGGCAACATCCGCGTCACTGTGCCCGAGGAGTCCCCTTTCATACGGAATTTTCACCCCGCAGAGAATCAGCGGACGCCCTTCCGTAAAGCGGTGCACGTCGCAGCCCTGACCGATCCGGATATCTGAAATCATAGCATTCCCCTTTAAATGACGGTATTCATCAGATAGTTCATGATAAGAAAAGAAAACACCGCGATTCCGCCGGCAAGCAGAGCGCCGAGCCATGTCTTGATGATGAATCCGATCAGGCACATCGCGGCGGTATAGGCACACGTCAGAATCGAAAGAATCAGCCCTGTCACCATCGACAGGTGCAGCATCGCGAAATAAAAGTGCGACCAGAAAGAATGGAACTCGACATTCGGGCGGAATCCGCCGCCGTCCAGATAAATGAACATGGCGGCGAGTGCGGCAATCGCGATCGTGACGATTGCGGGAAACATGAACAATGAAAACAGAAGTCTCATTTTTCCCGTTTCCCTCTCAATCTGTTGAAATACATACGGAATTCAGGCGGAAAAAGTCTGAACCCCGTATCAGAAAATCCTATGCTTCCGGTGTATAGTTCGGAGCATCCTTGAGCATCAGAATGTCGTGCGGATGCGCCTCGCGGAGAGCGGCTCCGCTGACACGGATGAATTTCGAGGTTTCGCGCAGGGTCGGAAGATCACGCGCACCGCAATAGCCGAGAGAATAGCGGAGCCCGCCCGCAAACTGGTGAATGACCTCCCAGAGCGGACCTCTGTAAGGCACCATGCCCTCCACCCCCTGAGGCACCAGTTTCTTGGAATCGTCCACATCGGACTGCCCGTAACGTTCACGGCTGCCTTTGGAGGTCTTCATCGCCTCAAGGCTGCCCATGCCGCGGTAGACAACGAAACGTCTTCCGTGGTGAATGATTTTTTCGCCGGGGCTTTCCAGTGTTCCCGCGAGAACCGATCCCATCATGACGGACGATGCGCCGACCGCCAAAGCTTTCGCAACATCGCCGGACTGCTTGATTCCACCGTCCGCAATGATCGGCACTCTGCCTCCGACCGCCTTGACCGCCTGATAAACAGCCGTCACCTGCGGAGTGCCGACACCGGCGACAACACGCGTCGTGCAGATGGAACCGGGTCCGATACCGACCTTGATCGCATCCGCTCCCGCCTCGACCAGAGCCTCCGCCGCCGCGGCAGTTGCAATATTCCCGGCGACAATGTCGAGTTCGGGATATTCTTTCTTGAACAGCCTGATCGTCTCAATCACGCCCTTGCTGTGCCCATGCGCCGTATCAATGACCAGAGCATCCACATCGGCTTCCGCAAGTGCCGCGGCACGTTCATAATCATAGGGGCTGATCGCCGCGGCAACCCGGAGCCTGTGCTCGGAATCGCGGTTGTAGGCGGGTTCTTCCTTTTCAATCAGGGTGCTGACATCCTGAAAACTGTAAAGTCCCCTGAGATTGCCTTCCTTGTCGACGATCGGGAGTTTGCCGACTTTGTTTTTGCGCATGATGTCGAACGCTTCCTCCAGCTGTGTGCCGGTGGGGGCAGTTACCAGTTGCGTCGTCATGACGTCCTTCAGCTTCTGGGAATAATCCGTCAGGAATTTGATATCGCGGGAAGTCAGGATGCCGACCAGCTTACCGTCGGAATTGACGATCGGAAAACCGGAGAAGGAATACTGTTTCTCGGTTTTTTCCTTGAGCATTTCGCCAAGCGTCGCATTCTCATCGAAAACAACCGGTTTGCGGATCAGCCCGTTCAGATACTGCTTGACTTTACGGACCTCGTCCGCCTGAAGCGCAGGAGTCAGATTCTTGTGAATCACGCCGATGCCGCCGAGCTTTGCCATGGCAATCGCCATTTCGCTTTCCGTCACCGTATCCATGGCGGCGCTGATGAAAGGGACATTGAGCTTGATGTTTTTGGAGAAATAGGTGGAGATATCCGCCTGATCCGGCAGAAAGTCCGCATATTGAGTCAGCAGTGAGATGTCGTCAAAGGTAAGACCTTCGAATTCGAACTTGGACATGAATTGATCCAGATAAAGATTGCCCATTTTACTTCTCCATAATTGAGTGTGGGCCGCGGGTGCGGCAAATTTTTCATTTGCCATTGTAATGTATCATAAAATGCTTTTTTTTCAAATTCAGAAGGGAAAAAACTTTGTAAAAATACAATGCGGCACTAAATTAGACCGTTTATTTTTTAACAGTCGGAAAGAACCTGATATGACCAGACTATATGCGTTTTTGAAGAAAAGCCCTTTGGAAAACAACCGGAAAATCCTGATCGCGGCTCTCTGTCTGCTTGTGATTGCCGGCATGGTGCCACGGATTTACGGATTGATCCGTCTGCCTCATGAGTTTTTTCATAACGACGGCAATGAGTACCGGGACATTTCGGAACAGCTTTACAAGGGCAACGGCTTTTCCGTTACCTCCTACCGCTGGTACGAGGCGGTGCCTCCCGACCGCACAAGTGATCTGCATACGGATTTCAGCCGCCCTCCGCTTCTGCCTCTCCTGGGAGCAGGGCTTTATTTCCTGCCGTTTGACTGGACCGTATCCGCGAAAGTCACAACCGTTCTTCTGAGCGTAATCTGCATCCTGATGACTTTCCTGCTCGGAAAGGAAATTTTCTCCAGCAGCACCGTCGGTTTTCTTGCCGCCGCAATCTACACATTCTACCCATATTCCATTTATCACTCTTTATGCTGGTCCTCGGAAAATCTCTTTCTGATTTTCCTCTGCGCCTCCTACCTTTTCCTGTGCCGGTGCATCCGCCGCTCCTTTGCATGGAAATACGCCGCACTGTGCGGCGCCATGCTGGCGCTCGCTGTCCTCACCCGTCCGCAGGGAATCATGCTTTTTCTGCTTTTCGGGCTTTGCGGAGGAATTTACTTTCTCCGGCGGAAGGAAGCACGCATATCCGTTTTCAGAAGCGCGGCGGCATTCGGGCTTGCCGGACTGCTTGTATTTCTACCGTGGATGATCCGCAACCAGCGCGCCGCGGGAATACCCTCGCCGCTCTCTTTTTACGGGCCGTATTCCTTTTCCCAGGCTTCGAGCGATGTCTCTTACATGACTTACCGTTATGTGGATACACCCGAATATAAAGAGCGGACAGACCTTGCATGGAACACATTTCATGACGAAAAGGTGAAACTGCTGGGAGAAAAGAAAATCTATTCTCTTGTCGATGCCAATCCGTATTGGAAGAAATGGGCATGGGAATACATCCGCGAGAATCCGGGTAAAATGGCTTTTATCGTGTGGAACAGAGTCCGGCACTGTTTCAGGGCGGCTCCGAATGCGGCGGCAGTTTCAAATACAATCGTAATCTGCTTCAGAATATACTTCGTCTGCTTTCTTGCACTTTTCCTCTGCGGAATATGGTTTGCAAGAAAAAACATATGTGCCATGCTCCTGTTGCTGTCTCCTGCAAGTGCCGTGGTTCTTGCAGTTCCTTTTCTGATGATCCTGCGTTACCGTTACCCGTTCTTCGCTCCGTTTGCGTCCATTTTCGCGGCTTACGGACTCTGCCGGCTGGTTCAATGTTTTGCAGAACGGAAAAGAAGAACATTGCAGACATCTTTGGAAAACAGCCAGATGCCGTAGACCAGCAGAAGCAGGGAAAGCCCCCACAGCAGTTCGCCGCTCCCGATGAAAAACAGGGAAAAAGCGGCAATCCAGCAGCAGACCGGAACTGAAATTTTTCTGCGTGTTGCCAGAAGTGTGGCTGCGAGGCAGATTCCCAGCGCGGCCATGCAGATCAGGAACCATGCGTCCATGTGCGCGGCATTCGACATGCTGTGGTAAAGCCGTGTCGAAATGAACACGTGAAAATATGGATTATAAGCAAGAATCATCAGCAACAGCAATCCCGCCGCCCCCGCCAAAGTCCGCCTGTTCCATGTGACATTCCAGAACTCGCCGCAGCCGATCGCCGCGGCAAGCCCGAAAAGAGCCGGCAGGATGAAACGGATCGGACTTGCGGCAAAACAGACATAGCCACTGAAAAAGAGAGTCAGGGGAAGGGTCCACAGGATAAACAGAATACGTAATTTTCTCTCTTTCATGAAAATCATTGCCGCAATACCGAATGAAAAAAGCAGCAGATTGCATTTGACGAAATAGGTCATCCCCCCGCTCAAAAGAGTTTTCAGTTGAAATCCCTGGCTCGCGGTATCATGCAGGGCATACGGCCAGATGAATGGAGAGGAAAAGTCGCGCAGATTGACCAGGAACTGAATCAGGAACACAATCAGAAACGCCGCAAGGCAGAACACGGCATCCCGGAAAAGGATAAGACGTTTTTCCTGAAAAACATCCTTGTTGCTCTCCCAGAAAAGGAATGCAATCAGCGGGGCAAAAAAGATATTGTTGATCCGGATCAGGCACGCAAAGGCGAAAACAGCGGAAAGAAACATCATCCGCCATGTTCCCCGGGCGCGGAAAATTCCCAGCAGAATACATAGCAGGATAAAGAAATTCGAAGCAGGATCACTCATTGCATTGCAACCGCTCCCTATCAATGTGTAATAGGTTTTGTAGGAGAGAAACAGGGCAGGCAAGTCAATCCAGATAGAGAAGAGACTGAGCGGAAAATTCTCATAGGGGAAAATAACGAAAGGAATCAGGGAAAGCCCGCAGAGAATATAAAACGTGCGACGCAGGGAAGCGGAAAAATGATACAGGATGATCCCGAGCATGACTGTGCAAAGCGGCATAATCACATATCCGTTGCATGCGGAGAGCAGTTCGCCGGCCTTCTGCATCCCCGCTTCGGAAATTCCCGTCAGGGAAAGAACCGGCGAAATCAGCAGCGGATAGCCGACCGTATAATTCCATGCCTCCGTTGTCCCGTGGAACAATTCACAGGCAATCCTGAAATAAGCTCTTTCATCCGTCAGCCGAATCTGGACACTGTTTCCGAGATAGAGCCACGCTGCGAGAAAAAACTGTTTCAGAAATACAATCAGGTACATGGTAAGAACAAACCCCCCGGCACTGCTTCGCCCGCCATGCGCAAATGGTTTCCTGAGAATCCGGCTGCCGAAAACAAAAGTCAGCAGCAACCCCAGAAGCGAAGACACCGCAACAGGCAGATGGCGTTCCTGCGTAAACGTAAAAACTTCTGTTTTACCGTCGATGACAAGCAGATCGGGCGACGCCCAGACCTCCTTTCCGTCTTCCATCCGAATCCGGTAGAAATTCAAAACGTATTCCGCGGGAAACCAGTGCCCGTTGTTGAATTCCCGCGGGAGATAAGGTACACGTTTCCATTCCAGTACCCGATAGGAAGCGGGCTTCTCTGTCATGCCAAGCTGTCCGGCGTCAGGAGAAGCGCCGTCAAAACAGGGTGTTTCATCCAGCAGGTAAACATTCCGGTTGCGGAACGTCTCATAAAGCGGTCCCAGGAACAGCGGAGCAAGAAAAAGAAGAGAGGCGAGAATCAGGAACAGTGTCCATTCCTTCCGAGTGCGTTCATTTCCGTCCGGCATTGAAAACCTCCTTGCCTGTCAATATTATATTCTGCGGAAACGTGCCGCGAACGAAGCATCGCAGTCGGCGTCCCACGGCATGATCTGCTGCATTCCGTGATTGAGCTCACCGGTCAGCGGATTCGGAAACGGTTCCAGTCTGAACTCGGGATGAGTCTCAAGAAACGCATTGACGACATCCGCGTTTTCCCGCCGGAACATGGAACAGGTCGCATAGACCAGAACCCCGCCGTGCCTGACCGCTTTCGACGCATGATCGAGAATCTCTTTTTGAGTCGCCGGCAGTTCCTCCAGCCACTCCGGCTGTGCAATCCAGCGCGCATCGGGATTCCGTCTCCAGCGTCCGGAGGAACTGCACGGGGCATCGACCAGAACTCCGTTATAAAGATCACGCTTGCCCCGATCCGGTTCTTTTCCGTTCCATTCCGCGGTACGGATGTTCGGAAAGGCGGCGCGGGCGGCGCGCTTCTTCAAGTCAAGAAGCTTGTATTCACGGATATCCGTTGCGGTCACGATGCCTTTGCGTTCCATGAGAGAGGCAAGCTGAAGCGCCTTTCCCCCGCCGCCGGAACAGGCATCCCACCAGATTTCACCGGGAGAAGGCATACACGCCAGCCCGATGCACTGCGAAGAAATATCCTGCAATTCAAAAAGCCCTTTCCGAAACGCCTCAATCGTATACAGATTCACATGGGCGTCCGCAATGGACAGCGCATTGGCAATACGGGCATGGGGCACCGCACGGAGCCCCTGTTTCGCAAGAGAGGCGGTCAGCCCGGAAATATCTTTTGTCTGTGCCCTGATCCACATCGGAGGGCGTGTCTGAAGTATCTCATAAAAACGCCTGTCGAACGGCGCCGCCAGTTCGGGCAGTGCCCATTCCGGGACGGAGTCCGTGATTTCCGGCACATATTCCGCCCCCGCGAGCGAAGCAAATGCCTTGAACCGTTCCAGAGGTTCTTCGATCTCCGACAGGGCATCGAAATCGTTTTCGGAAATGGAAACATGTTCGAGCCAGCAGCGGCAGACATCATGGGTGAATCCCTCCAGAACCGACACCCCCAGCATGTAAAGCGCCAGCGTATGCCCGGACGCGCGGATACTCCGATGTTCATGAAATGCGGCGCAAAGAAAACCGAACTGGCGGAATACGGAAAACACAACCTGGCTGATCAGCCGCCGGTCGCGGGAACCGAGCCGTTTGTCGTTTCTGAAATAACTGCTGACGAACTTATCCGCCGGAGTGGATTTTCCCAGCACCGCGTCAAGCGTCTGCGCAAGAACCGTCATACAGGTATTCGCCTGTGTCCTGATCCGGGAAAAATTCATTTCCGGCGTTTTTTTCCTACCAATACTTTGATACATTGCATCCTCTGTATTTTTTCAATGAAGATCATTAATATACAGCGGAATGTGCAAAAAGAAAATTAAAAAATATATTTTCAGTGCCCCGTATTCCCTCCGGAGAAGGATATTTCCGTCACATCGCGGGACCGGTGAAAAGCAGAACTCCGAGGAACAGGAGAATGATTTCAGCGGTATACCCGAATACATCCACAGCCTGACGGTTAATACCGGAAATCGAATCAAGGCAGAGCTGTTTTGCAAGCCACGCAATCCCGCCGGCAAAAATAAAACCGATCAGAGTTGCGGGGATATGGAAAATCCCCGCAATCAGCATGACGCCCAATCCGGCATACCAGCCGTATTTCTGCATTTTTTCATCCGGCAAAGCATAATAATGATCCCCGACAGTGCCGCCCGGTTCATTCATGCCGCAGAGGTGCATACGGACAAGATATCCTCCGGTCAGCACGACAATGAACCAGAAAGAACAGTAAACCGAGCCGAGCGCGCCGAACATCACCATCCGCAGAACGTAAATCGTCAGCATTCCGATCATTGAAACCGGAGGGCGCGGCTCCGTCATGGACTGCGGCCTGGCAAAAAGCGCTTCCTCCTGGGAAGCTCCGGCGCGCCGCAGTTGAAAATAAGTCGCCAGCGCGGAAAGCCCCGTCCATCCGGTCGCGAGCTCAATTGCCGGCGGAACAAGAACCGCGGCGGCAATCGCCCCCGCCACATGCCCGAACACCGCAGTGATTCCCCACAGCGGCAGGTAAAGGCAAATCCCCATGACTGCACCGACCAGCGGCATCATGATCCTTGCAAGAGCAGGTTTCCCGTCGATCAGCCCGAACCGCCCGTCCTCGTTGTCATCAATGAACGCAGGCAGTTTCCAGCGGATGAAAAGATTCCACGTTTCGGAAAACTGTGCAAGGTATGCGCCGATGTCAAACATGTCCCGGAAGCTCCTTCTTCAATACGATCCTCTCGTGCGCCGCGCGAATCGCCTCATGGGTCGCCTCCGCCAGTTCCTTGCGGCTCCTGCCCTCCGCCGAAATCTTCGGAAGAATATAAACATCGGCGTCGATGTATGGAATTCCGACCAGGTGCCAGAGGTGCGGAAGAAGTTCCATGTCTCCGAACCAGCATGGCGTATCGGCGCCCTCCGGAACCCGGTAAACCGTCAGAATCGGCTGGATGTCGAAACCGCCGGACGCCGCCAGCTCAAACGGCGAGGATTTGAACGGCAGAATTACGCTGCCGTCGGTGCTCGTCCCCTCGGGATAGATGATCAGGGGCACCTTGTGTTCCAGAGTCTCGCGGAACTCCTCCAGAGTCTTCTGCGATTTGATGCGTGAGGAGCGATCCACCCAGATCGGATGGATGAAAGAAGTATACCAGCCGAGAACCGGCCAGGACCGGATCTCCTTTTTCGGAGCAAAACGCAGCCCGAAGACAGCCGCATGGACAAAAACGTCCACATATCCCATATGGTTGGAAACGACGAGCCCGCCGTCATATCCGTCAATATCGCCCGTCACATGAAGCCGGATGTTGAAAATACGCAGAAGACCGCTTCCCCAGTATTTCGTCATTTTCGCCATTCCGGCGATCGCCGCCCACTTGTCGCGCCGCAAAGTGACGGGAACCGAAATGACGCCGAGGTAGATCAGCCACGGCAGAAGAAGCGCCAGACGGAAGATTCTTCTGAAAAAGACTTTCATAAGTCACCCCACGCTTGCAACGTTGAAGTGCTTGATGTAACGCTCCGGCAATCCGCTGACATCCAGCAGAATCAGGAAATCAATCGTCCCGAATTCATGATCGAAAACAGGCTCCCCGCAAATCTTCGCGCCGAGGCGGAGATATCCCTTGAACAGCGGCGGAATCAGCCCGCGCAGCAGTTTACGGTCATTGAGGATTGCATCAATCTCCTCCTGCGGCGGACGCGGCATCACACATTTGGGAAGCCCTTCCGCAAAAATCTGATCGGAAATCTTCCCCATTGTTTTAAGATGCTCGTAAATCGCCCAGCCGGAAGCGGGATTGGTATCTTCAAGACTCACGCAGCCGAACATGTAGCGAAGGCGGGAACGGTAGACGATTTCCGCAATTCCCCCCCAGAGCAGAGCGACCACGGTCCCGTCGCGGTGTTCCGGCGACACGCAGGAACGCCCGACTTCGATTGTATTTTCGGCAATTTTATCCAGCCCCGTGATCCTGAACTCCTGTTCGGAGTAAAATCCCAGCGCCTTGGATGCGACGGCGCCGAGATGGATGCGATAGGTGCCGACGACTTTATGCTTTGTCTTCTCCTCCACAACGAGATGCAGGCAGTAGTCATCAAATTCATCCCGGTCGATACCGTCTCTGGATGCGGCTTCAAGTCCTTTTCCCTGTTCCAGATTGAAGACTTCATATCTCAATTTGAAGGCGGCCTGCATTTCTTCAGGCGTATCCGCAAACTTGATTCTGTATTGATCCTTCTCTGCCAGAACCGGCGGATTGCAAAGTTTATCACGTAACTCTGAAACGTCCATGCCCAACCCCGTTATTTACATATTTCTTTCATGCAGGATACCCCGGACGTTTCGTCCGGGCTGCCTGTCTCGTCATGTCTAATCCACAACGGGTAATCTAACTCACTATTGCTTTCTTTCAAAATTTTTTTGAGCAAAACAGACGTTTTTTTCACAAAATAAGGAAAGAGATCCATTTCTTCCCCATCTCAAGGCAGGGGAATCACGTTCTTTTTCAGATATACGTTCCACGGCTGGTGGCTGCCCGTATAATTGATATCGCTCAAAAGCAGGAAAGGAACAGTCCGCACATTGCCCCCCACCATCAGGGTATTTACCGAAGTGTTCCCATGCCGTGCCGTAATTCTCGTCGGGCCGCTGGCATTGGTATAAATGGCGGTGTAATGTCCCAGACTGTCACCGTTGTTCATTTCGCCGTTGATGTCGGCGGCGAACAGATGTCCCGTCGGGAGAGGAATATGCTGAAATTTGAGAGGCCACGGTTTTCCGGTCCATGTCTCCGCCAGCCCCAGAAGAAAATTCATGCCATAGGAAATACGGTCGGAATAAAAAGCAACGCATTTCCCGACATGGTCATCGGAGGGACACGCAAAGACACTTTTCTTCCATCTTGCAGAAGCATTCACCTGAAGCGCAGGCGCAATGTAAAGAGCAAGATTACGGCTCCATGTCTGGGGGTCCGCGCCGCCTCCGCAGATCGGGAAATACTCTTTCCAGTCATTGAAGTAATTCTGCAACGCCAGTCCCTGCTGTTTCAGATTGTTCAGACATGCAACCCCCTTTGCCTTGTCTCTTGCCTTGTTCAGCGCAGGCAGAAGCATCCCCGCGAGAATCGCGATGATCGCAATCACGATGAGGAGCTCTATGAGGGTAAAAATTTTCATTTTTACCCTCGAAGGAAGAACTGATGAACAAGGAACATGGAAGGAAAAAGGAATGGGAAAACAGTTGAACAATCGAACATCAGAACAATTCAACAATTGAATGAAGAAAGAAGAAACGGGGTTGGACCGGGCACGAATTGACTGTGCTCTCCGCTGCCGAAATGAAATACCGCTTTTACAAGTTTTCCTTATGTTTCTCATTCTGATTGTCCTTTCCAAAGTTGAAATTCCGTATCCCGCTTATGGTTCATCTGGGGGTAAAAGTCAGTTTCATTTCATTGACGCCCGGCAGGGCATTGATCCGGATCGTGACACTGCCGTCCTTGACCGTACCGATGCTGACATAATATTTTCCCGAAGCGGAAAGTGCATATTCACGGGAGGGATCGCCCTGAAATACCTTGAATTCAGGATTTTCAAGCGTCTTGCTGAACCAGCCGTATTTCGTTTCATTCGCGATTTTATATGCCTGCCCACCGATCAGCAATTCCCTGCCTTCCATCAGTTTCACCGGAAAAGAAACAAAGAAACCTGTCTCCAGAATCTTCTTCATATCGGCTGTTTTCCAGCCGCAGGTGATTTCAATGGTATTGAACGGAGTGACGGACAGCTCCATTGCGGCATCCGCTTTTTCCGTTTCGGAAACGGGAACCGACGCCTTGAACTTCCAAACTCCATTTTCTGTCGGCAAAGCCTCAACATTGCAGGATTTGTGCGACATGGTAAACCATTTTCCCGGATGTTTCGTCGCGAAATGCAGATACCAGTTCGTAAACAATCCCTGTTTATTGGTAAACGTCATGATGCCCGATGGCCAGATGTTCAGTTTCGAGTCCCCGAATTCCACGGATGTTTTTGTTGTTTTGAGTTCCGCCCCGCACATCCAGATTCCGGTGAGGAGCAGAGCCGCGGCAAACAGTGTCTTTTTCATAATTGAGTTCCTTTCCTGACTATTGTTCAAGTATGCATTGTGCAAATTTATCGGGACGGAGTCCGCCGGCGAGTCCCTGCTTCAGGAAAAGCCAGTAATCCGCCCCGGAACCGGTGTCATCATCCATCACAACGCAGTTGAAACCGAAAATCATATCGGGTTTCAATGCCCCGTCAACCGCCGCAAGCGGCATTTTGACCTGATACAATGTCTGTTTCCGCGCTTCATCGCGCACAACTTTATATTCAGACTGTTTCTCCAGTGCGCTTTTGAACGGTCCTCGATGCACTGCAAGCGCCGGCCCCTTCTCAAGCAGACTGACTGTAAGAAGCGAATCATCCGGATCAAGATCATTGACATTGCGGATAAAATTCATCTGCGGATCGATTCCGAGCTGGATGCAGTCTCCGCGCCAGATTCCGGAGATCGGAAACTTCTGAAAATGTTTATCGTCCGTGACATCGGCGGCAAAGTAAAGATACTTTCCGTCATGCGCCAGATAAAACTTCGCGCTCAAATCCTCCGGTCCGTCATAAGTCGTGTGGTCAACGGGATGAATATGGTCTCTGCCGGCGACCGCAACCGGTTTGACCTGTTTCCATGTATCAAGGGAGCCGTCGATCCTGATTCCGCTGATTCTCGGAACCCGGATCAGTTCCGGCGTGGTGAACTCGCAGGAATACGGCTGGTAATCTCCCTTGAAGTGGACTGCCATTTGAATCGTTTTTCCGGGAGGCGGCAGAGGCACGTTCACAATTTCCGTCCGTCCCCTGGGAAGCGTGAATGCCGTCCGTCCCTTTTTCCCGTCGCAGTCAAACTCCACGACGCCGGAATTGTCATTGACAAGAGAAGTCGCCCTCATATAGATTTTGAGTCTGTCTTTCGCCGCCGGGCGGAAGAAAAGCTCGGCGGGGATCTTTTCCTCGATCTTCAATTTCCGGAACGCCGTATGGAGCTTAGAGTAGTTGTCCTCCCCCTTTACGGTACGCCACACATAATACGGATGCTCGGAAAGCACAAGTTTGATCTTCCCGTTCTCGACCACAGGCTTGACCGGATTCCCCATGACGTCGGTCACAGTGAACTGATCCGCATCAAACATTACGGTGGGGCTGAAATCCGGCTTGAGACTCCAGAGCGCACCGACGGCACGCCCGTCATATTTGCCGTAAACGGCGACTCCCATATTTTCGCTGAACGGAATTTCGGCGCATTCCCTGACATTGTCAACGACACGCCCGACAATGTTCAATGCGGCGACGGCGGGAAGCGGCATATGCCGCCACCAGATGCCCATGTGGTAACGCTTGCCCTCCAGCCCCGTATTATCGGTCGTGAACCAGTGAAGCGATTTCATTCCGACAAGTTTTGCTTTCAGATAGGAACGCGCCAGACGGTTCACCTGTTCCTGCAAATAGACTGGATTCGTCACTTCATTGAAGTCGATGAAATATCCGTATTCCGCAATATAGACGTCGGAACCTTTTCCGTATTGCGCCAGGACAGCTTTCGCGTCTTTATAACGCTTCGCAAGATCCTGCTCCGTTCCTGTCGCAGGCTGTCCCGGCCCGATCCAGCGGGGCTGCGGGTAACAGTCGATTCCGAAACAGTTGATGTCTTTTCCGTTCTTCTTGAAGAACTCCCTGGAATAGGCATAAGCGTAACGGGCGTCCACGTCGCTGGGGCGGACCGCGGAAATACGGGCGTCGGGAACCTCTTTCCTGATCTCCTCCGCCGCGATTGCCATCTGTTTCGTGACGATATCGAACGATTCGCCAAGCACGAACGGACCGACCATATTTTTGTTGTCAAGACTCTTGTAATAAGTATTGAGCCCCAGAAGCGCGTCAAGTTCGCCGCCGAGTTCATAGATATCCACCACATCTTTGTATTGTTTCATGAAGCTGCGCATGAACATTCTCCAGTTTTCGAGCTTGTCTTCCGGCGGCAGAAGACGCGGGTAATCCATGCCGTATTTCGCCGCGGCCTTCTCCACTTCGGGCGTAAGAACCCAGCGGGGAACACCCGACGTCACAAGAATCTGGACTTTGAAACCCTGTTTCTTGTATTCACGGAATTTGTCAAAACCGAAGAAATCGTATTTCCCTTTTACCTCCTCCATCATATACCACGCAAGATATTTCTGAAGCCACCTCACGCCGATCCGTTTCATCGCTTCGATATGATTCTGCCCGCCGCAAAGTCCAAGGAAAGGTTCCGCTTCTTTGATCGCAGGCTCCGGAGGACGCGTAATGACAAATGTATTATGATGCACCGGCGCTCCCTTCATGGAAACCGATACCATGAACCAGCCGCTCCGGTCTCCGGGAAAACGGAAGGAATATCCGTATTTCCCGCCGGAATCGAATTCCGGTTCAAGTTTGCGCTCCATGACGACTGTTCCCTGATAATCAATCACTTTGACATGCAGGGGACCCTCTGTCTTTTTTTCCGTGAATTTCGTCAGGCTGATGTCGATATCAACCGGCTTTCCGATCTCGTACACATTGCCGTCAGCTTCCGGAAGCCCGATATGAGCGATATAATCGGTCGTCGGCGCCCAGTCCAGCGGCCTGTCACCTGCATTGAGCATAAAGCGGTCGAACCATGCGGGCTGTTTTTCAATCCCGTAATAGGGCGAATAACGTGAAACCCCGTCCGCCGTGAACGTAAAGGAATAACGTTTCCAGTCCGTCGTAAGGCGGATCGGGGAATCGGTGCGGTTTTTCAACGCGACGGGCCAGGAGCTGTCCTGTTTGTTGACCGTAATATAAGCGCGCGTATCCGGTTCGCTTCCCTTCGCCCAGAACGAGAATGTATAAGTCCCTGCCGGGAGTTTCACATCATGGATGCCGATTCCGCAGAATTCCAGCAGTTTGATGCTGCTGGGGCTTTGATACCCCGTTGTATTGTCGAGTTTCCATTTCGGAGCTTCGGCGGTTGAATTTGAATAAGAACCGTTCGTCATATTCGACGGGTCGATTTCAACATCAGCGTCACCTTTCAGCAGATTCGCGGTTTGGGCGGAACAGACGCCCGCACAGAAGAACAGAATAGGCAGAATCAATCTTTTCATCGGCAGCTCCAGGTTATTTCAGTTCAATATTTCCGATTTCACGAAGCCACTGCTTCGTCCACGGAACAGTTTCAAGCCCCACATCCGCACAGCAGTTGGAACACAGCACCAGACCGTCCGACTTGCCGGAAAGCATCCATTCCTCATACTGTTTCGCCTGTTTTTTCATGACGGACAGTTCCATCGGCCGGTTGTTCCCGTAATCATACATATAACAACCGTTAAGATGGCGCTTGCCCGGAGTCATTTCAATCAGGCGGTCAAAATTCTCCTGCATTTTCACGAGATCCTCGCTCTTCCATGTCCAGAACGTAATCACATCACAGAGATCAAGATATTCTTTCACCGGCAGCTCCAGATTCGTCGCATAAACCACGACCCACAGGTCAAGCGGACGTTTCGCTTCGGTCTTCAGTCTCCGCCGTATCTCCGCCAGCGCCTCCGGCGGAAATGCATCGCGCCGTTCCCGGCTCACGAAAAAGTCATCCAGAACACCGCCGGTAACGTTGCTGAACAGATCCGCCTGCCGGAGAACTTCATCAATATCGCCTTTGCCATTGTTGTTCTCAACCGTTCCGCAGGCGCCGACAATTGACCATACGACCTCTTTCAGCGGCTCCATCGCAATCGATTCCTGATCGAACGGCGGGCGCGGATGGCTGCACATCACCACGCGGCAGCAACGGTCGATTCCAAAACAGGCGCACCCTTCCATCGCCGTCATGCGGGAAGGCGGAACTTTATGCACCGCATGGGAATCGGGGCTTTGCCCCCAGAGCCAGAATTTTTCTCGAAGTTTTGCCATATTATTTCTCCGTTTGAAATTGCATCTTTCATTTCTTCTATTATTATATGAAAAAACGGAAAATTAAAAATGGCATGGATTTGAAAAAATATGTCAAATATCACCAAAAGCAATCATTATATTGTAGATTTGGAACCTCCTGATGTAAAAATTTTGCAATACAACTACTTTCACGGAGTGACCTGCTGGAACCATAACCACCTCAGTTCGCCGTTCTGGTATCTCTGGCATAACGATGAAGCCGGGGCATATGTGATCTATGAAAAGCGGAAAATCGAACTGAAGCCGGATATGACGCTTCTGATGCCTCCGAACACGATTTTTTCAACCCGCAGCAGTTCCATGCCTTTCAATCAGTTCTACATCCATTTCACCGTCAGGGACTCTTTCCGGCAGATGCGGCGGGAACCGGTTGTCATTTCCGCAAAGTCTCTGTTCGGCCCCGAGGCAGGAAACTTTTTCAGCGAAATTCAACTCTGCCACAAGAACCGTTTTCTGCTTTCCGCAAAACTTTACGATATTGTTTTCCGGAGTCTTTTCCTGATTCCCCCCGAATGTTTCCTGTCCCGTGAAGAAGAGGCGATGGACCCGCGCATCGAACGCGCAATCCAATATATTAATTATTCCCTTGCCAAATCACCATGCAATCAGGAAATCAGCTCAGCCGTCAGGATGTCCGAAAATAATTTCATACGGGTGTTCAAAAAAGAAATGGGGGTCTCCCCGCAGCAGTATCTGCAGATGCGCCGGATTGAATGGAGCAGGAATCTCCTGATCAACTCATCTCTTTCCATCGAAGAAATCGCCGACAGCACCGGATTTGCCGACCGTTATCATTTCTCGAAAGCGTTCAAGCAGATTACCCGCTTCTCTCCCGCCGCTTACCGGAAACAGATCCTGCGGCCTGCGGCATCCGCAGATACCGGCGCATCCTCCTGAACTCCCGGATTTCTTCTGTTTGCCTGTATTCCCGGTTACACCCCGCTGTGATGCAGATATTTTCCACGGGTTTCCGGAATGAAGAAAGAGGCGAGAAAAGAAGTCGCTGCAGGAATCATCAGAAGCAGAAACAGCGTCAGATACGCCTGTTTTGAATAAATGACCGCGCCATTCACCTGCTGTCCGCCGAAAGAGTCCAGCAGAATACCCACCAGAATTGAAAATACCGCAACCGCCAGATAATTGATCATGTTGATGAAACCTGTCGCCTGCGTCATGGTATCCGGGGAGTTCACCTCCTGTTCCGACATGGAAAAAATGACGGAAAAGCCGGATGCCACGGCATACAGCAGGTAACATACTGCGAAAACAGTTCCATTGAACTCAAAATAAATGGCAAGCGTCATAAGAATCGTATTCAGCAGACAGAGTGCCGTGGAAAAGAGGATCAGCGGCTTGCGGCGGTTCCGCATCAGCCGGGAAATCATACTCGAGGTAAACAGCACCGCCATGCAGACACAGGTCAGCGAAAAGATACAGGCGGCGGCTTTGGAGGAACTCATTCCCGTAAAGTCCTCCAGGAATTTCTTCCCGAATACGGTCTGGATAATGAAATAAATGGCGAAATTAACCGTGGCGCAATAAAGAATCACCCAGGAATATGGATTCCTGACCACTTTCAGAAAGGGAGCGAAAGAAAGTTTCCCGCCGGAGATTTCAGACGCGGGGACATTGCGTTTCCCAAGAAGAAAGAAACAATACAGAATGATGGAAAGAAGCCCCGAACCGAGCAGAACACTGCGCCATGAGAAATACTCGATCAGACGCTCAAAAGGAAGCGTCCCGAACAGCCCGCCGCCGTATCCGACAAAGTAAACGGCACCCATGATGACCGCATAATTCTTATGCCCGAAAATATGATCCGTCTCTTTGACAAGACTTAAATACATTGTGCTGGCTCCGAGTCCGGCAAGCATACGGCAGAAATACAATCCGCAGAGATTGTCCAGCAAAGGAAAAATGAACGTGCCGGCGCAGAAAAGAATTCCTCCGGCAGTAACAACGCGCGCGCCGCCGTATTTGTCCGCAAGCATGCCGACAACCAGTTGCGAAAGCGCGTAAATATAGACAAAAGAAGCCCCGATTCCCGCAATCTGAAATGCATTCAGCCCCAGATCAGCCTGAAGCTGACTGAAGATCGTGCCGGGTACGGCGGTGCGCTGGAAATAAGAGGAGGCGTAAAGAAGTAACATCGGGATAAAGAGGAGCATGGCTCCCCTGTTTTTCAGGATACTGCGGATCAGGTAAGGCATTTTCAGCTTTCTTTCACATGGTATCTGGTTTTCATAAGTTCGATCAAAGCGCGTACGGGCGGCGGAACGGAACGTGACGCATCCAGTTGGAATCCGATGTCGATCTCGATCCCGGTATGAAAATCACCGATGACAATGCCTTCCTTCGAGAAATTGTCCAACACATATTCAGGAATAATTCCATACCCCATATTTTTTTGTACATATGTAATAATCGTTTCCGAGTACCGCGTTTGCAGGAACAGCGGGGAACGTACCGGATAAGGCAGGGCTCTCAGGCAGTTTCTCAGGATGGATTCATCCGTATAAGTAATATAAGGCTGTTTTTCAAGCAGTTCCGGCGTGATTTTCTTTTCCTTCGCAAGCGGCGATTTGCGGGAATAAATCAGCACCATACGACTTTTGAACAAACGCGTAAAAGCAATTTTTTCAGAACGGTGCGGAGTCACGCCGACCACGATATCAAGCTTGCCTGTCAGCAGATCCTCTGTAGATTCACTCCAGTCCTTCTCAAACATCACGGGCTGAATCGCTGGATATTTCCGGATCAGGTCCGCGATCAAATCCGGCATGATTGTCCGTGACGTGTGCGGACCGCATCCGATGGTGAGCTTTCCTGAAACACGATGCAGAAATGAGCTCATCTCGGACGGCAGGTCATTGATTCTCGTTACAATATTTTTTGCATGCTCATACAAAAAGTCGCCTTCCCGCGTCAGAACCAGATGGTTTGCCCGCCGGATGAACAATTCGCATCCCAGTTCCTCCTCCAGCAGCCGGATCTGTTTGCTGACAGCCGGCTGTGTAATGAAAAGAGCTTTGGAGGCCTGTGTAACGCTTCCGCTTTCCACAACTCTCCGGAAATACTCCAGTTGAATGAAGTTCATGACATTCTCCCTCCTGTCTTTTCATAATATAGCAGACATTCCAGAATAATGAAAATGAATATTTTTTATTCAGAATATAACTTTAAGTTATAGTATAAGAAAACTTGCAGGTGGATCAATGAACTGCCCTGTCACAGGCAACAGAGGAGATCGGAGAACCAATTCAATGACGAAAGCCTCAAACAGTATGATACAGGTTCGCCAAACCTGTTGCGAACCAACTTACACAGTTGGACCGCGATAAGGGCAAAGCCTTTGACTCAAGAAGAATGCGCACACATCCTTTCGTCTCAAAGCCAACCCGAAGGTCAGAGCATTGCCCCCAATGGAATAAAAATCTGTTTTTTTTGCAAAATCAAATTGTAATGTAATTTTGATGCGATAATTTAGTATCATTCAGATTTTTGCATACTGCCGGAGCGGCAAAGGTTTCTTCCGGTTGGCTGGATGAAAAGTCGGAGAGAGGGAGACACCGGAAACCGTATGGGCGGTTCCCGCGGATGTGTCCCGGGTTTTAGTAATGTCCGCCATGGCTATCAGCAAAAAGGCGGACCAGTTGAAAACGGAGGATTCCAGATTATGAAGAGTGTGTACGTCGGCAACCTGCCGTATGCCACCACCGAAGCAGAACTCAAAGAATTGTTTGAACAGCACGGAAAAGTATTTGGCGCAAAAATCAAAACGGATCGTGACACGGGAAGACCGCTCGGATATGGTTTTGTTCTGCTGGATGATGAGGAAGCTCCGAATGTGATGCAGGCAATGAATGGCTACAATTATGAAGGGCGCAGCCTGAAAGTCAATGAATCAAGAGAGCGGGAACAGACAGACAGACCGCAGAGAAGGTTTGATCGTGGCGGAAACGGGGAACGCTCTTTCCGACCGCGCCGCGATTTCAATAATGACGAGCGACCCCCACGCAGATTTGAATATGACGGAAACGGGGAACAACCCCGGAGAAGATTTGATCGTGGCGGAAACGGGGAACGCTCTTTCCAACCGCGCCGCGATTTCAATAATGACGAGCGACCCCCGCGCAGATTTGAATATGACGGAAACGGGGAACGACCCCGGAGAAGATTTGACCGTGATGGAAACGGAGAACGCTCTTTCCAACCGCGCCGCGATTTCAATAATGACGAGCGACCCCCGCGCAGATTTGATCGTGACGGAAACGGAGAACGCTCTTTTCGCCCGCGAGGGGAATTTAACAATGATTTTGACGGAAATATGACGGAGCGTCACCATAATTATGACGATAAACGTTCCCATAATAAGTTCCGTCGCGATTTTGAACGGGATGACCGTCCGCAAAGACGCCGTTTCAACAATTCCAGAAATAATTTCCGGGACCGTGACAACGATTCCTATTAATTGATGCAGAATAAGAGGATTCCACCTGCGACAGCCACATAGGTGGATCGCGGCAGAGCTGAAAGTTCTGCACGGAATTCTTTTCTTATTGAAATCCCGGACTGCGGTATTGATATAAATCAGACCGCAGTTTTTTCTTATCGTGAAAACAAAAAAACGGATTCCATTTTACCGGAATCCGTTTTTGAAAGAAACTGATCTACAGTCAAACCTTTGTAACCGCAGCCTCAGACTTGTCCGTTTTCACCGTCTTGACCGGTTTATGCCAATAGGCGATGATCAGGTTGGTGATGAAGACGGAAGAATAAGTTCCGACCAGCAGACCGAACAGCATGACACTTACGAAATCACGGATTCCGGAACCGCCGAAAACCAGCTGCATCACAAGTACCATCAGAATCGTGGATGTCGTCAGAATCGTTCTGCCGAGTGTCTGATTGATACTCAGGTTGATGATATCCCAATAGGATCTGTCCTTCACCAGTGTCAGGTTTTCACGGACACGGTCAAAGGTAACAATCGTATCATTGATTGAAATACCGACAATCGTCAGCGCCGCAGCCACAACATTCAGTGTGATCTGACCGCCGCACATGAGATAGAGCCCTACACCGATGACCACGTCATGAACCAGAACCACCGTTCCCGCAATCGAGTAGGAGAACTGGAAGCGGAAAGTCAGGTAGATGATCATCACGGCAAAAGAGAGGATCAGCGAAATCAGAGCGGACTTCATGAAAGTCTGCCCGATCAGAGCACCAAGAGTGGACTGCGTTTCTCCCTTGAATGCCGCCGCCGGAAACTCCTTGTTCAGTGCATTTGTCACTTTTTCCATGACAACGGCACCGGCTTCGGCGGTTTTTTCCGTTGTCCCGCCTTCGGTGTCACGGATGATGATTTCAAGCTTTTTCTGAGCATCAACGGCACTTCCGGTCTTATAAGTGACCTTGTTTTCAAATCCCTGACTCTTCAGGAACGTCGAAATTTTTTCCGCCGGTACCGCTTCCTTGAAGCTCAGCTCAACCTGTGTGCCTCCGGTAAAGTCAATGCCGAGACATTCTTTTCCGCGAATTCCGACAAAAATGAAAGTCGCAAGAATCAGGATGGCGGAACATGCCAGAGCATACTTCCGGAGCCCGAGGAAGTCAACATGCGTCCCTCGCCCGACAAACGAATGCATTTTCAAGGATTTGACACTCATGAAGCGGGTCATCAAGTCAAAGAGCAGACGCGTCAGGAACACAGCGGTAAAGAGAGTTGTAAACACACCGATCGCCAGCGTGATTGCAAAACCTTTGATCGCACCGGTTCCCTGCCAGAGCAGAATCACGGCAACAACCAGGGTTGTGATATTCGAGTCGAAGATCGCGGAATACGCACGGTCGAAGCCCAGATCAATCGCATTCAACACCGTTTTCTTCGATTCAATTTCCTCACGGATACGCTCATAAATCAGAACGTTCGCATCGACAGCCATACCGATTGTCAGAATAATGCCGGCAATCCCCGGCAGAGTCAATGTCACGTCAAACGCGGCAAGGGCTCCGAGGATCAGTATGGCATTGACCAGCAGGGAAATATTCGCAATGATGCCGCTCCTCATATAATAGACAGCCATGAAGATCATGACCAGCACCATACCGGCGATACCGCTGTAAAGTCCGTCGCGGACCGTTGCCTCGCCAATCGTCGGGTCAATATCGGACTGCGCCTGAATCGTCATGGAGAACGGAACGCTTCCGCTGACCAGCGCATTGGATACGTTTTCCGCATCTTCACGGGAGAAGTTTCCGGTAATGGAAGCATTGCCGCCGGTGATTGCAACCTTGATCTGCGGCGCGGAATAAAGCTGCCCGTCAAGCACAATCGCAAGCAGGCGCCCCACATTATCGCCCGTGACTTTGCCGAACTGCGCGGCTCCGGCAGGTTTGAATTTAAGAATGATTTCACGCTGTCCGAACTGGTCCATTGTCGGATATGCCTCATCAATCTCCTTGCCGTCCATCTGCGCCTCACGTTCCACCAGATACGGTTTCTTGATTACTTTACCGTCCTTGGTTTCAACGCTTTCCAGAATCTCATAGCCTTCGGGAGCATCATAATTCTTTTTGTCCGCCAGATATTTGGCAACTTCCTGGTCATTGTTCAAATGAACGAGACGGAACTGAAGCTTTGCACTCAGCTTGATCAGTTTTTCCAAAGTTGCCTTTTCTTCCTTGGTCACTACGGGAACGCGCATGGAAATATATCTGCCGCCTGCGGGAGAGATATCCGCTTCATAAATATTTTTCGCCGTCAGACGTTTTCTCAAAGTTTCAATGGCGATATCACGGTATTCATTGAATTTCTTCTCGATTTTTTCCTTGTCGTTCGGGTCAGGTACAAGCTCAAGGATAAATTCGGCGCCTCCGTTGAGGTCAATACCGCGGCGGATCGATCCTGCGGAATTCTTGCGGATCAGGGAAATCACGTCACGGGACCCCGTCACCTTCTGTGATTTCACAATGGAAGGCTTGATGTATTTATCCAGGGAAACACCTTTTTCTGCGGCGGCATCCTCCAGCGCAGTGGAATCATACATGGAAGGGTCTTTCGCCTTCTTTGCCTTTGCCGCGGCAATCAGCTCGACCACTTCCTTGTCCTGCGGATCGGAAAGCAGCTCCTTGAAAGTATCATAGAAATCACGCTCCTGAAGCGGATACATGGAGAAGATGAACACCCCCAGTACCAGCAGAGCGAAAACAGATCTCAGAATCACCGGTTTTTTGTTCATTTCTGCTCTTCCTTGCCGACAACCGTACTGACTGCGGTCTTCACAACATTGATTTTCACGTTATCGGCAATCTTGACCACGAACTGATCATCCTTCACTGAGACGATCTCACCGAAAATGCCGCCGACCATCAGAACCTGATCCCCGGCTTTGATCGAATCAATCATTTCGGCACGGCGCTTCTGTTCTTTTTTCTGCCCGCGCCACATCAGATAGATGATCACGGCAAAAACAACAATCATAGGGAGCATCCCGCCGAGCGATCCTAAAAACGACTGAGGCTGACCGGCGGCTTTTCCTGCGGCATCTCCGGCTGCTGCCGGAACCGATGCTGCCTGCTGTGCGAGTGTGGCGATGAAATTCTGCATTGATATTTCTCCAATTTTAGTTTAATTTTTCGCTATAAAACAACAAGAATCCTTAATTTAACCCATAATATTGCAAGCGCAAGTCTTTATTGCGATTTTTGACTCAAAAAATATCTGTCCCGCCACAAAAAAAGCAGTCCCCGGATAATTCGGGAGACTGCTTTTCCTGATGATTCCGGTCCAATGATTCAGCGATCGACACGGGCGCCGCCGCCTTTGACCAGTTTCTCGACCTCTTCAAGACGCGCCATCGAGGTATCGCCGGGCGTCGTCATGGCAAGTGCGCCGTGCGCCGCGCCATATTCCACGGCAAGAGCCGGATCACCTTTGATCATGAGGCCGTAGATCAAGCCGGAAGCAAAACTGTCACCGCCGCCGACACGGTCGAAAATCTCCAGACCGTCGCGCTGCGCCGCCTTGTAGAACTGTCCGCCCTGCCACACAATCGCGCTCCAGTCGTTGACCGTCGCGGTCTTAACCTGCCGCAGAGTCGTCGCCACAGCCTGAAAATTCGGATATGCCTTGACGACTTTCTCAATCATCTTCTTGAAACTGTCCGTATTCAGTTTGCTGAGGTTCGCATCCGTTCCCTCCACCTCAAATCCGAGGCAGGCGGTAAAATCCTCCTCATTGCCGATCATCACATCGACATATTTCGCAATCTCCTTGTTCACTTCCTGCGCGCGCTCTTTTCCGCCGATCGCCTTCCAGAGAGACGGACGGTAGTTCAGGTCATAGCTTGTGACCGTTCCATATTTCTTGGCTGCCTTGAGCGCCTCGATCACGACTTCGGGAGTCGTATCGGAAAGAGCCGCGAAAATTCCGCCTGTATGGAACCATCTGGCTCCGAGCTTGCCGAAAATATAATCAAAATCAAGGTCGCCTTTTTTCAGCTGGGAGACGGCGGTGTTGCCTCTGTCGGAACAACCGACCGCACCGCGGATGCCGAAACCGCGTTCCGTGAAATTGAGTCCGTTTCTGACCGTGCGCCCGATTCCGTCATAGGGAACCCACTTGATGAGAGAGGTATCCACGCCGCCCTGCATGATGAAATCCTCGACAAGACGCCCGACCGGATTGTCCGCAAACGCCGTAATCACACCCGCACGCTGGCGGAAACATCTGCGGAGACCGCGCGCCACATTATATTCGCCGCCGCCTTCCCATGCGGTAAAAGACCTTGCGGTATGGATTCTTCCCGGACCGGGATCGAGTCTGAGCATTACCTCTCCGAGAGAGAGAATGTCGTACTTGCACTGATCGGCTGCTTTGATTTCCATTTTCTCGTTCCTTAAAAGTTATGTTTGAAAAATCTGCACTCTACAATATAAACGTTTTTTTCCATTTTGCAAAACCGGAATCTCATTTCATCAGGGCGGGATCTTCGAGACCGAGCTCGTGAAACGCATCCCGCCGCAGCCCGCAACTGTCACAACGCCCGCATGCGCGACCATCCGCGCCGGGGTTGTAGCAACTGTGCGTCATGGAATAATCCACGCCGAGGGAAAGTCCCAGCTGTATGATCCCGCTCTTGCGCAGATGCTGGAGCGGGGCACGGATATTGTATTCCCATCCTTCGTCCGCCGCTTTCGTGCCGAGCCGCGCACATTTGCGGAATGCTTCAATGAACTCGGGACGGCAGTCGGGATAACCTGAATAGTCCAGAGAGTTGACACCGATGAAAATGTCACGGGCATTCAGTCCCTCCGCCAGCGCCGTGGCAAAGGAAAGAAAAATCAGATTCCGTGCGGGGACATAAGTAATGGGAACCGAATGCGAGTGCGGATTGTAGTCCGGCACCTCCAGTTTATCCGAAGTCAGAGCGGACGCGCCCCACATCCGCAGATCGAAACTGATCAGGTGGAAACGTTCCACGCCGATCTTTTCCGCACTGCGCCTCGCGCAATCCAGTTCGACTTTATGCCGCTGCCCATAGTCAAACGTCAGCGCATGAACTTCAAATCCCTCATGTTTCGCCACGGCAAGACAGGTTACGGAATCCAGTCCTCCGCTCAGCAACACCACCGCCTTTTTCTTTGCATCCATAAATGACTCCATTCTGTTTCCGAACCGATAATATAACCCGTTTTCCCGTTTCTCCAAATCGTATTCCACTGTCATCCGGAATAAAAAAGTCCAAGAACTTCGGAATAAGACAAATAAAACCTTTATGAAAAAACAGGAATGAAGATAGAGCAAACCCATTTTTTTGTCTTTCAGCCCTTTTCTGATCCTCCAGTTCCTCCTCTGACGATGTTTTGCCAATTGCATCACAGTGTTTTTTTCATATAAAAAAATCTTTTTTTGCCATTTCCCCCTTGACAATATGGAAAAATCATTTATAATTAAAAATAAGCAATGGCGCACGTGCGCTTTTATAAAAATATTCGGAGTGGAAATGACTGTTGCCGAACAAATCGCATTGAAAGCGGGAGTATGCCGCCAGACCGTGTCCGCAGTATTGAACGGGAGAAAGAACAAGGTTCGCCCGGAAAAATATGAGCTGATCCTGAAACTGGCTGCCGAATTCAACTACCAGCCGGATCTGAATGCCAGGGCGCTTTCCGGAAGATCCGTGAAAACCATCGGGCTGATTCAACCGTCCTTCTCCTCCCTGCTGACTCTTCCCCTGGTGGGAGCAATCACCGCAGAGATCAGCAAACGCGGTTACAAGACCTATATCCTTTCCCCGCGAAATGCCGAGGAGGAACAAAGCGCCATCCGGGAATTCATCGCCCGGAAGGTAGACGGGCTTATGATCGGCTCTGTGTTCAATCCCGACAACTCCGGGAACTATCCTCTGCCTACGGTTGTATTCAGCACGCCTCTGGGAAAGACCGATCTGACCGTTGATTTCGGTTATGGAATCCGCCTTGCCATGAATCATCTTTACAAAGTTCACGGGCACCGCAGATTCGCATTTCTCTCCGACTGGGTACAGGGAAATCAGGAAAAATACAATGCTTATCTGAAATTCCTGCAGGAAAAAGAACTCCCGGCTCCGGCGCCTGTTGAGACGAAACTGTGCAAAGATCCCCGGAAGCAGGTTCTTTCTCTGATTGAAAAGGAGGGAGTAACCGCATTCGTCGGAACCTGCGACATCCTGCCGGGGGAACTGATGAATTTTCTGAATACCACACAATACCGCTGTCCCGGGAAAATCGCAGTTACCGGATATGACGGGACTTTTCTGTGCTATGCCTCGCCGATTCAGCTTTCCGCCGTGGTGCATCCGGTCTGCGAGATTGCCAGGCGCAGTGTCGCGCTTCTTTTCGACAAGATCGGCAAAAGCGTGTCTGATCTCACGCCGGAACCTCTGCTGATCTCCCCCACCTTTTTCAAGGGGCAGAGTTGCGGATGCAAAGGGGTCCAACAGACTCTCAACCAGTATCACCTGCAAATCGACAACATGAGGAATCTGCCGGAATATGCAAGCCATTTTGAACAATAACAATAATAAAACCAAAACAAAGAAAGGAAAGATTCTTATGAGAAGAATACGGAATGGTGTTACGTATTTCACACTGATCGAGTTACTGATCGTTATAGCGATCATCGCGATTCTCGCGGCGATGTTGCTTCCTGCGTTAAATGTTGCAAAAGAGAAAGCAAAAGCTATAAAATGTACATCCAATTTGAAACAAATCGCTCTGTCAATATCTTCCTACACCAATGACTTCAAGGAATATTATCCGATGCGCATTGAACAAAATACTGCTTGGAAAAGAACATGGAGGAAGACTCTGACGGATGAAAAATACCTGCCCATTGACATGATGGCGTGTCCTACAGCCATTACCTATGCCGGATCAAAAGACCAATGGAGCGGCTGGGGGGGAACCTACGCCGCACTCTACAACATGATGAATAGCAATGCTGCATGTGGAACGGCAGAGGACATTATCCAAAAAAATCATATAAACCATACTGTACAGCTAAAATATCCCTCCCTGACCGGCATGATTGCAGACGGAGATAAACAAGCCAGCGGCAACATATTCTACACAAATTCCCATATTAATTGGAATCTGTCCTCCGCCGTACTACCAGGACTTCACAGCGGCAATTTGAACGTCACATATGCAGATGGACACTGTGATAACTGGAAATACATCCATGCAGTTGAATCAACGACATATAATACAAAAAAAGCAATCTTCTGGTTCGGTGTAACCGCAGATAAGATAAAATAACGAAAGGAAATGAATGACGCCATGAAAAAATATATTTTTTTAGCTGTATTGACTACGACATCACTTACAGCAACTACGGCTGATCTTTTTCCCACCGGGAAGCTCAGTATCAATTTGGCGGAATGCCAATATACAAAAGCGATCGGGGACAGCGAACGGCTCAGCTCCGATTCCTTTTCCATGCTGAAAAACAGCCGTTTTACAGAAAAAGGGAACTTCTGGAAATCGAAAGACATACTATTTGAGACCGGTAAAGCAATTCTAAAAAACGGCAGTGAAATTGGTTCAAATGCGGAAATTGCCAAAACGGCAAAGAATACACGCTATGAGGCACAGGTCAATCTGCAAGGCTCCGGCTCTATCGAAATTATGGTCAGCTGCCATGATAAATCCGGCAATCTGACCCGTCCGGTGAAACGGCAGAAGTTCACTTTGAATGGCAAAAATCAAAATCTGAAGTCCCAGTTCCTTGCCTTTCCGGGAACCTGCCGGATCGAATTGCAGGTACGTCAAATCAATGGGAATTCAGTGCTTACCCGTGCGGATGTGATTTCCATGCAGAATCTGAAATGGATCTCCGCACGTTGCATGCCAGCGGCAATCACGGACAATGTATTTGCGGTAATGGAAAACAATCCACTTCCAATCAATTTCCCCTGCCGCACCGCACGTCCCGGAAAAGAAAATATTCCAGCGGAACTGGATATTGTACTTGATATGCCGGAAGGATTCACACTGAAAACCGGTATAGTTATGAGCAAAATCTCGGAAGAAAGGAAAGATGGGCGCGTCCTGTGGCGATTCCGCAACAGCAATCCGGCAGCAGTCATTTCCCCCGGTGATTACAGACCACATCAGGCGCTTTCCTTTCTGATCAGCACTATGAAAAAGGCATCCAGTACACTGTATCCGGCAACCTACCGTCTGGAATACGCCGGAGTAAAAACGAAGGATTACCCGTTAAATCTGAAAGTGATTCCCGGCTATTCCGGCAGACAGCCGAAAATTTTCCGCACCGGATTCATCCCGTCGCAGGAATGTGCCTACCGGAAAGGTAACGGCATGGAAGATTTTGTCAACTCCGTGGAACGGCTCGGATTCAACATGACCCACAACGATACCCACGGCAACTGGAAAGATTTTTCCGATGTTTTTGCAGCGAAAAACTTCCACCGCACCATTACAGATTACTGGTTTCAGAACGGCTACTGCCTTGGTTACGGAGATATGCCGGATGATTGCAAGTTCACGCTGAAAAACGGTAAGCCGCTGGTGTCCAACTCCTGGCACCGTCATCTCTGCCCGACTGCCGGATATACCCGTTCGGAGTTCTTCAACAAAAACGTGATCGGGTATATCGGGGAAAAGATCGTCAAAAATAATTTCGGCAGTTTTATCAAAGTCAACTGGGAACCATATATGTACGATGACAAGGGATGTTTCTGTCCGCGTTGCCGGGAGGAGTTTGTCAAATACAGCAAATTGCCTCGGGAAACCGTGCTGAACGCATGGCCGGAGAAGATGACCACCCAATACCGTCAGGTATGGGTCAAGTTCCGGGCATGGCAGCACGGGAAATTGGTCGAAGCGATTCTGGACGGGATGCGTGAACTCAGTAAAAAATACAACCGTGAGTTTGTATTCTGTCCGGAAGTAGGAATCGGTGACATTGGCGGAAAAAACCGTTTCTATGACCAGTACACGGTACGTGAGTACATCGATAAACTGGAGTGGCTGGAACCATGGGGACCGTATATTTTTCACAATGCCCGCGCTCCATATCAGTACAATATCGGGGTGAACTACGGCACCTACTACATGGCGGAAGATGCAAAAAAGGACGTGAAAAAACTTTGCAAAAACGGCAAAGAACCGAAACTGGAAGCATTTCCCCATGGTTATCAATGTACAACATGGGTAACAGAACCGGAAGCGATCGCCTACGAAACAGCGGCATTCTTTGTAAAAGGCTGGGAAGCTTCCTCCGTGTATGTGTTCCCTGCCGGACTGGATGGCAGATACTGGCGTTCCATGGGCATGATGAATAACGCCATTTCCAGCGTAGATGAATTTGTCTTTCAGGGAAAACGCATGGACAAGGCATCCATCATTCCGGTATCTCCGGTTCCGAATGTTATGGCGATTTTCGACCAGAACAATCCCAGTCTGGCAAAAGTTGCGGATGAACTGCGGCAAAAGTCCGTTGTTTCCCTTGATGCGTTTGAAAAAAACGATAAATACATGATCGCGCTGGGCAATGCCTGGCAGCGCGGGGAAGCCTTTGTAAAAGTCTGCATCAAAGGGCTGGACAAAAAACGGAAGTATGCAGTCTATATACCGGATCGCAGAGTGACGCTGGCAAAAGATTACACTGCGGCAGAACTGGAAACAGGAATCCTGATCCATACTGGAGTTTTAAGTTTCACGTTCTACGTAGTGGAACCCGTGGAGGAAAACAAGGATTACGGCACCATTGCCGGAAAAGATTATCTGGCAAAGTTGCTTGAAAAACGGATGCCGGCAATCCGCAAACAGTATGAGAAGGACAAGAAGTATGCCTCCGAGTTCACCTGTGCCCCCACGTATGACTTTGGACAGGCTCCGATGCTGAGTGCTGGAGAAGTTGTTGTCAAGCCGAAAAGTTCGCTAACAGACTCGGTTCTTCTGATCAGAACACCTGCCTATACCTGCGATCTGAACATGGGGATGGGGGGTTCCATCGGCAATCTTTCCTTTGGCGGGAAAATGCTTGTTTCCGGTAGTGATTTGCTGTTCCGGGACGGCGCAAGCGCTCCATTCCCATGGTTGCAGAACTCATCCTGTAAGTTCATCAGCTGGGAAGCCACCGAAAAAGGAGTACTTGTTACACTGACCTATACGGCAGGTGCGCGTGATCCCCTGGAACTGAGGGGCTTGCAAATTGTCAAGAAGTTCCTGTTCGGGAAAGAGAATATCAAACTCACCGTGCAACTGAAAAATATCTCGGACAAGCCGATCACATTTGCCTACCGTTCCCACAATATGCCGACGCTGTTCGACCGGAACGGAAAGGCTGGGCTGGGCAAAGAGGAACTGAGACGGGAGAAGTTTGACGTATTCCACAGCTTCACCGATACGCAGAAAAATCTCTTTGGTTCCAAGTCCGGTATAAAATGCAGGGGCGACAATGCCGTATTCACCGGAAAAGCCGGGAGATTGAATCTATTGTGGGATATGCCGGAACTCTCCGGAATTTACCGTTGGGACAGCCCTACCGCAAAGACTTCCAGTTTTGAGCTTATCGGAAATACTATTAACCTGTCGAAGCAGGACACAGTTACATACACATTCACCGTAAACGGAAAGGAAAAATGAGAATGATGTACAAAAAAATGATGATCGGGCTGTCCCTTGCGGCAGCGGTCTTCAGCGTGAGCGCCCAGAATCTGATCCCGATGCCGGTTTCGGTAAGGTTGGATTCGCAACCGGGTGTGAAGTACGTTGCCGATAAAACGGCAAATACGCAGAAAATGCTGGTTGAAAAATATTCACAAGACAAAGACGGCAATCTGTGCATCCAGGCAACGCTCTATTTCAGTGGTGAGAAAGAGGATAAAGAACGAGGATGCGGAGTAATTGCCGCGCCGGACAGCGCATACATTATTTCTTTTGAATACCAGGGGGATGTACCCCGATTCTGGATGGGAGTTAATGAGTTCACCGGCTCCAACTTCTGGAAAGACCGGAAACGATTGAAAGCCGCATGTCTCACTCCGAAAAAAGAGGAATGGAAGAAATATCAGTGCGAAGTTATCACAGGGAAACAGTGCAAACGCATCGGTTTCTACGTGAACCTGTATGTCAATGAAAAGGACAAGACTTTTGATGTAAAGCCGGGACAATCCCTGACCATCAGAAATGTTTCAATCATAAAAAAATAAAAGGGAAGATGAAAATGAAACATGGTATTATCATCGCCGGAAGCGGACGCGGACTTTATTTCGCGGATCTGCTTGCCAGGACTCCGGGGCTGAAAGAATCCTGCTCCGTCAAAGCCGTCGTGGACATCCGGAAGGAAAATCATGACGCGCTCAGGACACGCCTGAATGAATCCGGACTGACGGAGACAAAGATTCTCACGACTCTGCCGGAGGCTTTGGAGGCACTGCCCTGCAAAGAAGCAGAATCGGTATTGATCGTCACGCCGAATACAACCCATGCGGAACTGGCGGAACAGTCTCTGCGTGCCGGACGTCACCTTCTGCTCGAAAAACCGATTGCCGCGGACTGGGCTGACGCCGCACGCATTCAACGGGCTGCCGCGAAGTTCCCCGACCGGATCATTCAGCTCGGTTTCACACTGCGTTACTCAACATTCTACCGGAAAGTGGTTTCCATTGTGGAATCGGGAATGCTGGGCAGAGTCGTAATGATACGATCCAACGAAAGGCTCTCTTTCACGCACAGCAGCGCATATCGCCGGGGCTGGAGGCGGCATACTGCGGCGACCGGCGGGCTCATGAATGAAAAATGCTGTCATGACCTGGATCTCCTGAACTGGATACTGAAGAAACAGGCTGCCCCACGCGAAATCTATTCCGTCGGCGGCAATGAACTTTTCCCGCCTCATCCGGAAGCTCCCCTCAAATGTACGGACTGCACGGATCATGCATGTGTATTCAGGAATCATCCGGAAAGAATCGACAGCCTGCGCTATGGGCTCGCCGTCGATAAGGAATACTACGGGAACTGTATTTACCATACGGATGCGGACGTCATGACCAATCAGTCCGTCACGGTCCGTTACGACGACAATTCCCAGGCGGTTTTCACGATCATTCTTTATGCCGGCACGGATGAACAGCGCGATTTTATGATTCACGGAACGAACGGACTCCTGTCCGGCGATCTCAAATACGGCAGAATCGAACTGAAACTGTTCCGGGAGAATACACACGAAATTTTCGAACTTCCCGGCGGAATGCACGGAGACGGCGATATCGGGATTTTAAGCGATTTTTTTGCCTGCATCAAAAACGGCAGACAGCCTGATGCAACTGTGGAAGACGGAATCCTCGCATCGAAAATCGCATTTGCGGCAAACCTCAGTGTCAGGGAAGAGAGAGTGGTCAGGCTTGATGAATTCAAGGTTCAAGCCTGATTCCTCTGCATCGATTCCGACTCATGCACTCTCCGCATTTACGGCAACCGGCGGTTTGCCGCAAATGCGGAGACAAATCCTCCGGGATTTATTTTACTGTACCGGGGGTATTTTCCGGCTTTGCCGGAACAGGCGGAGAAACCGCTTTCTTTTCATCCGTTTTCTGCTCTTCGATCTTTTTCTTCAGCTCATTGACAATATTCTCATTGTCGCTGCTCATACGTTCCATGTCACGCAGGAATTTCAAACGTTCCGCAGCGAACTTCTCTTTTTCAAGAGCCAGTTCCGCCTCTTTCATTTTCAGAAGCGCCGAGTTCTTCTCCCGCTCGGCGGAAAGCCGCGACTGATGCTCCTGCTGAACCTTTTCAAAGTTCTGTTTCACCGAATTGATATTTTTTTCAAAGGTCTCCTGCTGTTCTTTCAGTTGTTTTTCAAGAAGCGCAATATTATCGCGGAACCCTTTCGTTCCGGCAACCAGTTCGATTGACTGGCGATGAAGCATCTGAAGCTGCTGATTCGTATTGACCGCCTCCTGTTTCAATTCCGTATTGGCGCGGGAAAACAGCATGACCTGCTTATAGGAAAAATAGGCGCCTGTCAGCAGCAGCACCATGACAAACGCCGTAACCCCCATCCAGACTTTCGTGCGGCTGTTCTGAGCGCGGTTCAGGCGTTCCAGCTCCTCCATGCGGAGAGCCATATTCTGGAACGTCTCCCCGATGACTTTCCCCAGTTCCTCGGACTGCCGCTGTGCGATCAGCTGAAACTCATTTTCCTTTTTTGCCGCGGGGTCCTGCGCCACAGGCGGGGAAGAATGCGAAACCTTCTCTCCATCTTTTTGCGGAACGGAAGAAGACGGAGCCGCTTCCGGCAGTTCGGGTTCCGCACGGACAGGGTGCCGTTTCGCCAGCTCGGCTTCGATATCCACCGAGGACATGCCGGAATTACGAAGTCCGGAAATCTCTTTCAATACCGCAAGGGAAGAATCCGTATAGACGCGGCGCTTTCCCTGAACGGTAAAATCAATGTACATGGAGTATTTGGAGAGCCAGTCATTGATCGTTGTCCTCGGCACCCCGAGAAGCTCGGCAAGCTCGATGACGGAATATTTCTTTTCAGTTCCCATTGTCAACTCCTTTCCAGTATGCGATTGATCTCTTCAATATCGTTTTGAATTTGTTTTTTCAGTTCTTCCGGATTTGCGAACCGTCTTTCCGGACGGAGGAAGGAAACCAGCTCCGCCTGAAGATATTTTCCGTAAAGGCTTCCGCGAAATCCGTCCAGCAGATGCAGTTCCAGCCGCCGGTCGATTCTGCCGTATTCCGCGCGGAAAGTCGGGGAGACCCCGAGATTCATCGCCGCAGGATACCGCATCCCGTCCACATGCGCAAAACCGGCGTAAACACCGTTCGGTGGAAGAATCCCCGCCATCATGTGAAGATTCGCGGTCGGTGAATCCAGCTTCCGCGTCGCGTTGTGATACCCCTCCTCCACAGTCCCGAACAGAGAATAGTTCCGCCCCAGCATGAACGCCGCGAGATCAAGATTCCCCTCCGCCAAAGCTTTCCGGATTGCCGTACTGCTGATGATCATGCCTTCCGGAGTCCGCAGTTCATCAACGGGAACAAACGCAAATCCCTTTTCCCTCGCTTTTCTTTCCAGAAAAACGGAATCCCCGCTCGCCCCTGCCCCGAACCGCCATTTCTGCCCGACACAAAGCCCCTTGACTTCAACGCCCCCTGAGAAAAGGCAGGACTCAATGAACTCGTCCGGAGCCTGTGCCGCAAACTCTTTGGTAAAATGGATTGAAATTACCGCCTCCGCACCGCATTGTCCCAACATCCGGATTTTTTCTTCCGCCGGCAGTAGAAGCTGAGGCGCGGAACGCGAATTCACCAGTTCCCGCGGATGCGGATAAAAAGTCATGGCAACCGGAACGGCATGATACATCTTCGCCACATTCAGAAGTTCCGTCAAAAGCTTCCGATGCCCCAGATGCACTCCGTCAAAAACACCGACCGCCACTGCAACAGAAGAAATTCCGTAATTGGAAAGTTCCTCAATCGAACTCA